>JAABUL010003696.1_pt1 | contig 22096 bp, 20 predicted proteins | sample 5559151 | NCBI WGS metagenome assembly JAABUL01 (sample SAMN10711876, study PRJNA513368) | rock metagenome | isolation source: Antarctica rocks | place: Antarctica: Victoria Land, Pudding Butte sud | reverse complement strand
GCTGGGAAGTGCAGCCCTACCACCCTGGCTCACCTACGAACCAGAGTCGATTCACCCCAACGAACTGGGTTCCCGGCTCAACCCCGCGACGGGGTCGACTCGGCGGTACCCGGCAGCGCCACCCGCAGCGGGCAGCTGACCTCCGCCAGGTCTCAGGAAGGTTACGGACCCGGCAGTGCCGCTGTCCACCTGCGGCGACAAAACCGTCTGCCCGTACCCGTAACGACAGCACCGCCGACCGTGATCGACTCCTGGGCGGCGGTCGCGCGCCAGCGCACGCCGTAGCCTGAGCAGGATCACCCGCATCACCGAGGAGGACGTTCACGTGCAGGTCACCAGCGTCGGGCACGCCGGGTTCCACATCCAGACCAAGGCCGGATCGGTGCTCTGCGACCCGTGGGTGAACCCCGCCTACTTCGCCTCTTGGTTCCCATTCCCGGACAACACTCAGCTGGACTGGGATGCGTTGGGCGCGTGCGACTACCTCTACGTCTCCCACCTGCACCGCGACCACTTCGATGCGGAGAACCTGCGTCGCCACGTGAACAAGGACGCCACGGTGTTGCTGCCGGACTTCCCGGTGGACGACCTGCGAAAAGAGTTCGAGGAGTTGGGTTTCCACAACTTCTTGGAGACCACCGACAGCGTCAAGACGTCGGTGCCGGGGCTCGACCTGATGATCATCGCGCTGCGCTCCCCGGCTGATGGCCCCATCGGCGACTCGGCGCTGGTACTTGATGACGGTGAGACGGTGCTGTTCAACATGAACGACGCCCGGCCGGTGGACCTGGACATGGTGCACACCGAGTTCGGCGACGTCGACGTGCACATGTTGCAGTTCTCCGGTGCCATCTGGTACCCGATGGTCTACGACCTGCCCGAGCGCGCCAAGGTCGCGTTCGGCACCCAGAAGCGGCAGCGGCAAATGGACCGCTGCCGCCGCTACATCGAGCAGGTCGGCGCCCACCACGTCATCCCCTCGGCCGGGCCGCCCGTCTTCCTTGACGACGACCTGCGCTACCTCAACGACGACCACGGCAACCCGGCGAACATCTTCCCCGACCAGACGGTGTTCCTGGAGCAGATGCGCGAGCACGGCCAGCACCAGGGCATCCTGATGATCCCCGGTTCCACGGCCGAGTTCGCCGGTGCCGCTGAGCCGACGGTGAAGCACGCCGAGGACGTGGACGCCATCTTCGCGGACAAGGCCGCCTACATCGAGGCCTTCGCGCAGCGTCAACGTCCGGTGATCGCGGCGGCCAAGGCGTCCTGGGCGCCCGCCGAGGGCGAACCGCTGCTCGGGCCGTTGAAGGAGCTGTTCGAACCGCTGCTGGTGCAGGCCGACGCCATCTGCGCGGGCATCGGCGGCCCGGTGGTGCTGGAGCTCGGGGCAGAGTCGGTGGTGATCGACTTCCCCGCGCGCGAGGTGCGCGCACTAACCGATGAGAAGGCGCGCTATGGCTTCGCGATCCCGCCGGAGCTGGTGCGCACCGTGCTGCGCGACGGCATCACCGACTGGGTGAACAGCATCTTCCTGTCCACCCGGTTCCGGGCTTGGCGGGTGGGCGGATACAACGAGTTCCTCTACACCTTCTTCAAGTGCCTGACGCCCGAGCGCATCAACTACGCCGACGGCTGGTTCTCCGAGCAGCACGACGACTCCGCGGACATCGTGCTGGACGGCTGGCAGGTGCAGAAGCGCTGCCCGCACCTGAAGGCGGACCTGTCGCGCTTCGGCGTCATCGAGGGCAACACGCTCACCTGCCAGCTGCACGGCTGGGAGTTCGACCTGCCCAGCGGGCGCTGCTTGACCAGCCGAGGACACGAGCTGCGCGCCACCAAGCTCGCCTGACCCGACCGGGCGCTGCTGCAGGTGCTGGCGGAGCGGCATGGCTTGTCTGACCTCGCGCTCGATACCATCGGCCGGGAAGTGCGGGTGAGCCCGGCCGTTGCACCCGGTGCGCTTGGCATGGTGCCGGTAGTGCCAGGGGCTGCAGTTGTTCGGTCAGACCACCGACGGCGGGCTTGAGGGGGCGCCACCAGGCCCGGACAGACCGTCCGCGCGTCCGCGCATCCGATGCTGTAGATTACAACTTGGCCACATAGCAGGCATTGTCGCTGCAGTTGTGGTAGAGCAGGTGTCCTCTACCGAGTTCTGCCGGGATGGAAGTACAGAGAAGCGGCGGCATTCCTTCCGGGCGCCGCCGCTTCTCCGGCTCCAGCCTCGTGTCACTGTCCCGATTGCCTTCCGGCGCTGACGATCCGCCACCTTTGGCACCCGTTGCTCGACTGCCTTTCCTTTGACTGCGACTCCACGCTGTGCTCCGCGTGTTGGGTACTTTGACTGCACAGTCAACAGGCACCGAGCGGGGAAACTGTCCCACCTAAAATCTCTGTGTAACGCCTGGGTGGCACGGATCAATATGTCCAACGTGTCGTGTGTTCTGCGACACAGGTGCTGTTAATTCCATCCCGTCGGCTGGTCATCAGCCACGCACGTCCCGGAAGGACACCATGAGTACGAAGTCACGCACCCGAGTCGCAGGCAAAAGCCTGCGCAAAGCCGGGGTTGGGGGTGCTGCACTCACACTTGCCGCAGCCACCGCCTTCGCCGGTGCGGGCGTCGCTAACGCGATCCCCGGTTTCAGCTTCAACCGCATTGCTGGCATCGACCGCTACGAGACCTCGGCGCTGACCGAAGCGGCCTTCGGCCCCTCGACCAACGCGATTCTCGCGAGCGGCGAGGCGGGCCACTCCGTCGACGCGCTCAGCTCGGCCTTGCTCGCCGGGGTCAAGCAGGCACCGGTGGTGTTGACTCGCAATGCCTTCACTCCGGCCAACGTTCTTGCGCAGCTGCAGGCCAGCGGCGTGAAGAACATCTTCATCGTCGGTGGCAACGGCGTCGTCAGTGACGCGCAGGCCAACGCGCTGACGAGGGCCGGGTTCAACGTCACTCGCATCGGCGGCATCGACCGCTACGCCACGAGCGCCATGGTGATCGCTGCCGCCGGAAACCCGAGCGCAGCTGCCGGTAACCCGGGTGGAAACACTGCACTGCTCGCCAGCGGCACGGTCTTCGCGGACGCACTCGGTGCGGGCGCCTTGTCCTACGCCAAGGACATTCCGGTGGCCATCACCGATCCCAACACCCTGCCGGCGTCGACGTTGACGGCACTGCAGAACGCGGGAATCAAGAACATCCTGGTCGTCGGTGGTGTCGCGGCTGTCAGCCCGACTGTTCGCGCGCAGCTCGCCGCGGCGGGCTTCACGGTGGACAACACCACGCTCGCCGGGCTCGACCGTTCCTCCACGTCGGTCCAGCTGGCCAACTTCGAGACGGCCAACTTCGGCTTCACGAAGACCGCGGCGAACGTCGCCTCCGGGGCTCCCGCCCTTGACGGTGCCGATGCACTCGGTGGCGCTGCCCTCTCGGGCAAGGAACTGCGTCCCCTGCTGATCACGGTCAACGTGAACGACCCGGGCGTCCTGCCGGCGTACTTCGCGGCCAACGCGGCAACCCGCGCCACCGGCACCATCTTCGGTGGCGTCGGCGCGGTCTCCCAGGCCATTCAGGATGTGCTGACGGCTGCGGCCCAGGGCACGGTTACGCCCCCGGTCACCAACCAGACGCTCGCCGTCACACCGAACACGGCTGCGACGCAGAACGTCAACACGATCCGTCAGTTCACCCTCTCTGGCTTGGACAACACCAAGACCTTCACAATCCAGCTGGTCAACTGCGCGAACACGACCACGAGCCCCACCGGCCAGACCAGCTTCACTGGCACCAACACCGGTGGTAGTGGCAACACGGTCAGCCCGGGCGACACGGGCAACAACTCGATCACCGTGGTGAACGGTGTCGGCAATACGGCCGGGAGCCCGACGGCGACGGCAACTCCCTCCAACGGGACGTTGTCCTTCACCGTGCAGAACAACGGCACGGCTTCCTGCGTCGTCCCGGTCGTCTTCCAGGACGCCAATGGGAACAAGGCGTTGGACCTCAACGCGAACGGCACACCCTCTGAGCCGTTCGGTCAGGGCGGGACGACGAACTTCATCAACCCCGGTGCTGCCGGCACCATCAATGCCAGCACCGTGACCAGCGCCACGCCGACCACGTTCACCAACAACAGCGGCACGTTCACCTTCAGTCCCACGGACGTCTTCCAGCTGCGGACCCCCAATGGCCCGGTGACGATCACCTTCGCTGAATTCCAGCAGCGTCTGTCCACGGGCGACTCGGTCTCCGGATTCAACGGTGGCACCAACCAGAGCACCTTCGTCCTCGACGACACCGCTCCGAAGGCTCCGGCCAACGTGACGGCGATGCCAAACACCGGCCAACCCGGCACCAACACCGCTGCTGGCGTCAACCAGGGCGGTACCACGGTCAGCTTCACCGACTCCACAAACATCGCGGTGACCGCGTACAACATCTACCGGGCCCCGGCGATCGTCTCGGGCGTTGCGGGACAGGCAGCCACCTGCCCGACCAACCCGGCACCGGCCAACGGCGGATCGCCGCAGACCCCCCCCACTGCGCCCTACACGCAGATCGGGACGGTCAACGACACCCTGCCCGCCGGCGGGACGTACTTCTTCAATGACACGACCCAGGCCCCAGTGGCGGGCGCTCCGGTGAGCACCAGCCAGTTCTGCTTCCTGGTGTCCTCGGTTGCTCCGAACGCCGCCGGCGGATCACAGGTCGGTTCGGCCAACGGCAACGGCAGCACCAACGGCAACACCGCCGTAAACACTCCCGCCGCGGCTCCGGCTAACCAGCCGGCCGCCACGCTTGCTCCGGCGTTCACCAACGCCGTGACGATCGTTAATGCTGGTGCCGTCACGGGCGTCACGGTCAACTACAACGAGCCCATCAACTGCGCGACAGTCGATGGCACGTCGCAGGCAATCGCGGCTGGCGGCTTTGCAGTACCGGGTGTGTTTGACTTCCGCGTGTCTCAGGGCACGGGGCCCGGCAGCACTCAGTTCGCGCAGACCATCACTTCGGTGACCTGCAACGCTGTGGCTAATAATGGTAATGGTCAGGTCATGATCACTTTCACGCCTAGCCAGGCCGTGGTAAACGCTCCAAATGCGAACGCCACCACCTTCCTGGTGACGGCACAGACAGGTACCGACGGAAACACCGTCGGCAACACCACGACCCCGGTGCTCTTCCAGGCCGTGGACAACGCGGTTCAGGCGACCGCCTGATCGTTCGGCAGCACATGTCCACTAGGTAACCCGTAATACCCGAGGCCCCGGCCCCCACTTCGGTGGGAGCCGGGGTCTCGGCTTTTCACCGAACACGGCAGAACCAGGTGCCGGCCGATGCGGGGTGAACTTGGCTCGGCCCCCACGCCTGCCGGCCTTTCATCGTCGCGGGCCCTACCATCACGGCTTGTGAGCGACCAGACCGTCACCCCCCGACCCGGGTGCTGCACGTCAACGACTGCGCGTTCACCGCCGCCAATCTGCTCGCCAAGCCCCGACAACGCGGACTGCCCTGGGGCTACCAACCCCTGGCCCGCGGACACCGGGGGCTGGACCGGCCCGGTGGCGCAGGCCCGGCGCGCGGCCCTCGGGGACGCGTGGCTGGCCCGCCTGGCCCGGCGCCGTCGGCGCACCGACCTGCTGCATGTGCATTTTCGCCACGGAACGCCACGCTCCGCGGGGGTAGCCCGTTCGCGGGCCTAACTCCCTTCTACCTTTTTCTAGAAGCTCGTAGGTGTGCGCACAGCACCATCCAAGAGCGTCTTCCGGCCCCGGTACCTACCGGCCGCTGCGCTGGCCCTGGCGCCCCACGGTCTGCCCGGTGCCCGCCACCCTGGGAACTCCCACGGACGCTGGCCACCGACACCCATTCCGTCGGCGCGGTCCCGTTGGCGTGGATGCGTAGGAGGCTCATCGGCGGTACCGCTCACGGGTCACCGTTGCTTCATGGGCCATCGGGAGCATCCCACTCTCTGTGCTGCTCAGCGAATCATGTGCACGCCAACGCCAACGTTCACGCGGGACCACGGGCGGTCGGCCGTATAAACCGGGGCGTGTCGGCCAAGAGCGAACGCGAGGCAGGCACGGTCCGCCAGTGACAGGCCGTACCCCTGCGTTGCCGTCGATAGCGCGGCGGTCGCTTCCGCGTCGTCGGCAGTGAACGGCGCCACGGTGAAGCCATAGCTGGCGAGCCGCGCGCGCAAGCTGGACGTGTCGAGTCCCTTCGCGTTGCCGCGCTCGACCACCTCCGAGTAGTTGATCGAACTCATCTCCGAGTCGCCCAGCACTGGCCGCACAGCGTCCGCGCCGGGTTCGTTAAGCAGGGATGCGAGCAGGGCCGATGAGTCGAACACTGCCGTGGTCACTGCGAGGCTGCTCGCCGGATCGTCGCGGCGCTGTCGTCGTCGCCGCCTTCGATCACGTAGCGCCCGTGGTCGACGTAGGTCACGATCTCAGCGCCCACGTCGAGACCAAGCTCGTGCCGAACGTCAGCGAGTATCACGACGCGACCATACGCACCAACGGTTTGTGTCGTGATCTCAAGATTGTGTCGCGACCGCCTATTCGTGTCACGTCACCTACCAGCCGTTCCGTGAGCCGGCAGCGCCACGGCCTGCCCCGGCGGGGCCTTCAAAACAACAATGACCCTTATCCGGTGGCTCGGCGGCGTCGAGCACGCAGCATCCCGGTGGCCATCCCGATGTCGCGATGCATCAGGACCGCCCAGCCCAACACGAACACGGCGGCGAACGCCGGGTCGGTCCACAGGCTGGTGGCCAGAGCCCGCTGCACCACCACCAGGGCCACGATGAGGACGAGCCCCGCGATAAGCCGTCCGGTCAGCGTCGCCCACTCATGGTGCTCGCCGCGCCACACCGCACCGAACGGGATGGCCGCGATGGTGGCGGTGCCGCACAGGTAGCCGATGGCCACACCCATGATGCCGTAGTGCGGCGCCAGCACCGCCCACACCACGATGCCGACGAGCATGCCGACCACGGCCGCGCCGCTGGCCACCACCACCCCGCGCCGCGAGCGGGTGGTCAGCGCATTCACGGTGGCCACGGCGAGTGTGGTGGCCAGCACTGCCATCAGCAGCACGGGCAGCACGTCGGCTGCGGGGCGGTACTCGGCGCGGTAGAGCACGGCGACCAGCAGGCGGCTGCACAGCACCAGCGCACCAAAGACCGACACCATCACCACGATCAGCGCCCGGGTGGCCTGGTCGGTCTGGCGGCGCAACCCCTCGATGTCACCGCGCCCCCAGGCCTCGGCCATGCTCGGGAACAGCACCAGGCTCAGCGAACCGGCCAGCAGCGAGGCGGGGGTGGCCAGGGACAACGCCACCGCGTACTGCCCGGCGCCGGCGGTGCCGGCCACGATCCGGGCGACGAGCAGGGACAGCTGCAGCAGCCCGGTGCTCGCCACCGTGCCCAGCACCCCGAGGGCGACGAACTCGTCCAGCTCCCGGCGCAGTGCGGCAGCGGGACGGCCTCGGGCCCCGTGCGGCCAGCCGGCCACGGTGTACAGCCCGTACGCCGCGGCCAGGGGCAGCAACAGCACCGGCCCCCGCCCTCCGGCCAGCAGCACCACCACCAGCCCGGCCAGGCCTCCCGCGGCGCTGAGGATGTCCCACGCCGTGGCCCGCGGCACCTGCCCCACGCCGAACTGCAGCCCGCGGGTGAAGCTGTAGCCGCAGTAGCCGATCACCAGCGCGGCCACGCACGCCGCGTCCGCTGGGCTGCCGCCATCCAGCACCATCCACAACGGCACCGCGGCCGCCGCGAGCAGCAGCGTGGTGGCCACCGTGCGCCGGGCCAGCTGCGCGGCCACCGCCCGGGTCAGCACCGTGTCCCCGGCGCCGCGGGCCATGGCCACGAACTTCGAGGCGGTGCTACCGGCGGTAGTAGGCCACAACAGGGACAACAGAAGTGCGGTGGACACCGCCGTAGCCACCACGCCCACGGCATCGCGCCCCGCGACGTGGGCGACCAGGAAGGTAATCAGAAAACGTTGGATGCCTTGCACACCGATACCGATGGCCCCCAGCAACCCCCGCGAAGCCAGCGACCCGGCCGCCGGCTCGTCCAGACGCAACGGACGCACCAACGACCGCAGGTAGCCGGGGTGGTCCACGGGGCATCAGCCTACGGGCCGGCAGCCTACGGGCGGGGCTGCCGCGTCCGCTACCGTGAGGTCTGTGATCGCCCGCCGCCTGGACCTCCCGCCGATGGTCGGGAACTAGACATGCGCGCCGTGGTTACCGGCGGGGCTGGCTACATCGGGTCGACGTTGGTGGACGCGCTGCTCGCGGACGGGCACCAGGTGACGGCGGTGGACGAAGGGGTGGCACGCACCGTGCAGTACTTCCGGTCGACGATGGGAGCATCGCGGTGACGCACACGGTGGCCGCAGGCGCCGACGTGGCCGAGTCGGCGGACATCGGTGCGGGCAGCACGATCTGGCACCTGGCCCAGGTGCGGGAGAACGCCCGACTGGGACGAGGATGCATCGTCGGACGCGGCGCGTACATCGGCTCGGGCGTGGTGCTGGGCGAGTACTGCAAGGTGCAGAACCACGCACTGGTCTACGAACCGGCGCAGCTGGGTGACGGGGTGTTCATCGGCCCCGCGGTGGTGCTCACCAACGACCAGTACCCGCGCTCGGTGAACCCGGACGGGACGCCGAAGTCGGCGGCCGACTGGACGCTCACCGGGGTGATCATCGGGGACGGCGCCTCCATCGGAGCACGGGCGGTGTGCGTAGCGCCAGTGCGGATCGGACAGTGGGCGACCGTCGCGGCCGGGGCTGTCGTGGTGGCCGACGTGCCGGATTTCGCGCTGATGGTGGGGGTGCCGGCGAGGCGCGTCGGCTGGGTGGGACGAGCCGGAGTTCCCTTGCAGGACATGGGCTCCGGACGCTGGCAGTGCCCGAGCACCGGCGCCGGCTACCGACTCGACGGCGGCGTGTTGAGCGAGGACGACAAGTGAAGGGTCAACGATGAGCGCCGAGCACACCGCCTGGACCATCTGGGAAGGTCGTCCCGAGGATTCCCACGCTTTGCGCGAGTTGTTCCAGGAGTGCTTCGGCTACGACCGCGGCGAACACCACGACCAATGGAAGTTTGCCGACAATCCCGCCGGAGCCCCCGCATTCATGGTGGCCGAAGATGCCGGGCGCATCGTCGGTTCGAACCTGCAGTGGCCAACCCCGATTCGGATCGGTGCCGAGGTCATCCTGGGCGCTCAGTCGATCGACACGATGACGCATCCTGACTACCGCGGGCAGGGGATGTTCGCCCGCTTGGGAAAGGCCACCTTCGGTTGTGCGGCCGATCGCGGGGTCGAGCTACTTGTGGCGTTCCCCAATTCCCAGAGCTATCACGGTGCTGTCCGCACGGTGGGTTGGGAACCCATCGGTGATGCGCCCATGTACCTACGTCCGTTGCGCCCGTCGCTACACCCTCGGGTTCCCTCGTGGGCAGGTCCCGGAATCGACCGCGCCGCGCGACTGATTCCGCGCGGCGGTAAGCGGGGCATCGAGACGCGAGTGGCTCAGCCCGCCGGTGCGGAGCTGGCGTCGCTGTGGCAGGCGGCCGACCGGGACCGGTCGGGCTGCCGGGTCGATAAGGACGCCGCGTACTTCGACTGGCGCTTCGACGCAAGGGCGGGCCGCCAGTACCGGTGGGTGTGTGCCTACCGAAACGGGGCGCTGAGTGCCGCGGCAGTGTGGGGCGTCGACAACCACAGCGGCCAGGCCACTCTGGCGCAGCTGGTCGGCACCGACGACAACGCCATGCGGGCAGCCTTGGCGCAGGTAGTCAACCAGGCCCTGGCCAGCGGCTGCGCAGCGATGTCAGCGATCGGGCGCGACGATCACCTCAACGGGATCCTTCGGCGGTCGGGCTTCTTCCGGCACGGCAGCTTTCCCATCGTCGTAAAGCAGCTGACGGCGCGTACCTTTCCCGTCGATATTCGAAACAGCGCCTCGTGGACGTTCTTCGGTGCCGATCTGGACACGATGTGATGGACCTCCGCCCATTGCTCATCACCACTCCTGACGGGAGCGGACAGACCGGCCACCCCGACGTCATCGACTCCGGCTCCGGTTTTTGTGGTCACCGTTACTGGTTGGCGGCCACGCCTTACCCGTTCGGTAACGACCGCCTCGAGAACCCGATCATCCGGGTCAGCGATGACGGGGTGCACTGGAGCGTGCCCGCCGGGGTCAGTGACCCCCTGGTCGAGGCACCCGCCGATCCCGCCAGGCACTGGTCGGACACCGACCTGGTGCTGCACCAGAACATGCTGCACCTGTTCTTCCGCGGGTGCGCCAGGGACCGCACCGAGGCACAGCTGCTCCTCATGACCAGCACCGACGGCGTGCGGTGGTCCCCGCCTACCGTCATCCACACCGGCGAGTTCGTCTTGTCTCCGGCGGTGGTGCACGAGCCGGACGGCTGGTCGATGTGGCACGTCTGGTGTGACGGCACCAGCGCACGCGTGCTGCGGCAGCAGGCCGAGGACCCCCTGACGTGGCGGGAGCCGCAACCGTGCACCCTGCCCATTGCCGGACACGTCCCATGGCACCTCGACGTCATCACCGTCGCGGGCGGCTACGAGGCCCTGATCTGCGCGTTCCCCCTCGGCACAGACCCTTCGCGGTGTCGCCTGTTCCACGCGAGCAGCACCGACGGCATCACCTTCGTGGTGTCCGAGCCGGCGCCGCTGCTCGCGCCGCGACTGCTGGGCTGGCCCAACCGTTTCATCTACCACAGCACCTTCCTGCGCCGCGATGACGGCACCTACCGGATCTGGTACTCCGGCGCCTCGTGGAGCATGCGGTGCGGGGTCCGGCTGGTCGAGGGCCCGCTGGATCGCCTGAGCACGGTGACCGCGGGCACCAAGCGGCCGCGACTGACCGTTCGTGAGGACCTCGTTGGGTTCGCGACCTACGTAGGACTTCGCCGTACGCCACCGTGGCTCCGTACTGCCCTGCGCGGCCTGCTTCGCGGTGCTCGTGCCGGGCGTGGCCGCTAACCCAGCTGCACGGGCAGGGTGTCCAGCCCACGGATGAGGCTGCTCGTCCGCCACGCCAGCGTTGCGGCGTCGGCGTCGAGGCTCATGTGCGGATAGTGCGCGAGCAGCCGGGTGAGGGCGATGGCGCCCTCGGCGCGGGCCAGGGGGCACCAAGGCAGACGTGGGTGCCGTACCCGAACGCGAGGTGACCGGGGTTGTCGCGGTTGTAGTCGACCAGCTCGGGGCGATCGAAGCGGTGCGGGTCGCGGTTGGCGGCGACCAGGGACACGAAGATGAGTTCGTCCGCGGCGAGGGCGGTGCCTCCGAGGGTTACCGGTTCGGTGGTGATCCGCAGGGTGGCGATGTGTACCGAGCCGAGATGACGCAGGTGCTCCTCGAGGGCGGCGGGCACCGTGTCGGGGTGCTCACGCAACCCCGCGAAACGTTCGGGATCTTGCAGCAGGGTGAGCATGGTGTTGCCGATGAGGTTGACGGTGGTTTCGTGGCCGGCGACGAGCAGCAGGGACGCCATCGCCACGACCTCGATGTCGGTGAGGCCGCCGTCGATGTCGGTGGCGGTGACCAGCCCGGAGAGCATGTCCTCGCCCGGGTGCGCACGGCGGTCGGCGACGAGGCTGCGCAGGTAAGCAGTCATATCGGCGGCCGCGGCCATGACTGTTTCGCGGCTGTCCGTGCCGGCGAACAGGAAGGTGTTCGTCCAGGTCCCGAACTGGTCCCGGTCGGCGGTGGGGATCCCGAGTAGTTCGCCGATCACGGCGATTGGCAGCGGGAAGGCGAACGCCGCCAGCAGATCTACCGGGCCGGAGGTGGGCATCGCGGCGATCAGCTCGTCGGCGATCTGCTCGATCCGCGGCACCAACGCGGCCACCGAGCGTGGGGTGAACGCTTTCGCCACCAGCCGACGCAGCCGAGTGTGGTCGGGCGGGTCGGTGTTGAGCATGTGCTTGGCCAGGTCCGAGCCCATGGCGTTGGCTCCCGGGTGGGTGGTGTCGATGATCCGCCTAATCTGGTTTACGTCTTTGCGGATCGTCGGGTCGGCGAGCACCTGCTTGGCCACCGTGTAGTCGGTGACCAACCACCCTCGCAGCCCCGCCGGCAACCGGACGTGGTGCACCGGCCCCTGGTCCCGCAACTGCTCATACACCGGGTCAGGATCACGGAGAAACTCCTCCGACAACTCGATCGGCGCCGCCGTCGTGGTCACAATCGCTCCGTTTCATCGCATCTCCAGGGTGGCCAGCATGGGTGTGCTCAGCCGATCGGGCGGAGCGTGTCCGTCCCGACGAAGGGCTGCAGCGCCACAGGTACGCGGACCGACCCGTCCGGCTGCTGGTGGTTCTCCAGGATCGCCACGATCCACCGGGTGGTCGCCAGCGTGCCGTTCAGCGTGGCCGCGACCTGCGTCTTGCCGTGCTCGTCGCGGTAGCGCACGTTCAACCGGCGCGCCTGAAAGGTGGTGCAGTTCGAGGTGGACGTCAGCTCGCGGTAGGCGTTCTGGGTGGGAACCCATGCCTCGCAGTCGAACTTGCGGGCCGCGCTGCTGCCCAGGTCACCGCCGGCCACGTCGATCACCCGGTAGGGCACGTCGACGGCGGCCAGCATCTCCTTCTCCCAGCCCAGCAGGCGCTGGTGCTCGTCGGTCGCATCCTGCGGGCGGCAGTAGGAGAACATCTCCACCTTGTCGAACTGGTGCACCCGGATGATGCCGCGGGTGTCCTTGCCGTAGCTGCCCGCCTCGCGCCGGAAGCACGACGACCAGCCCGCGTAGCGCTTGGGGCCGGCGGACAGGTCGAGGATCTCGCCGGAGTGGTACCCCGCCATCGGCACCTCCGAGGTGCCGACGAGGTACAGGTCGTCCTCGGCCAGGCGGTACACCTCCGCGGCATGCGCACCCAGAAACCCGGTGCCGGACATGATCTCCGGGCGCACCAGCACCGGCGGGATCATCATCGTGAACCCGGCGGCCGTCGCTTTCTGCGCGGCGAGCTGCAACAGCCCCAGCTGCAGCATCGCCCCGGCGCCGGTGAGGAAGTAGAACCGGGCGCCGGACACCTTCGCGCCGCGCTCCATGTCGATCATGCCGAGCGACTCACCGAGCTCTAGATGGTCCTTCGGGTTGGCAATCTCGGCTGGCGTTCCCACATGCTCGAGCACGAGGTAGTCGTCCTCGCCGCCCGCGGGAGCACCCCCCTGCACCACGTTGGAGAGGGCGCGGTGGGCGGCATCGAGCGTGGCGTCGGCCTCGGCCTGTTCCGCCTCGGCCGCCTTCACCTGCGCGCTCAGCTGTTGCGAACCCTGCAGCAGTGCGGGACGCTCCTCCGCGCTGGCCCGGCCGACCAGCTTGCCCAGGGCCTTCTGCTCGGCGCGAAGGTTGTCGGCAGCCAGCACCGCGGCCCGCCGGGCGGCGTCCGCATCCAGCAGCGCGTCAACCAGGGCTGGGTCCTCCCCACGAGTGCGCTGGGAGGCGCGAACGAGCTCAGGGTCATCGCGGAGCAGCTTCAGGTCGATCACGGGGCATCAGTCTACGGGGCGCCATCGTGACGTCGACTAACGTAAGGGCGTGAGCGCTGCCACGGTTCCCGTCAGCGTTGGAATGTTCTGCTTCAACCAGAGCCGGTACGTGACCGACTGCCTGCACAGCGTGTTCAGCCAGGATCCGCCGCCGGACCGCGTGTTCGTCGTCGATGACGGCTCCACCGACGACAGTGTGGCCACCGCCCGTCATGTCATTGCAGGACAGGCGGGTACGGCGCCGGTCGAGGTGCGCGCCGACGGCACCAACCGTGGGCTGGCGGCGCGGATGAACGAGGTGCTAACCGTTGCCGACACGCCCTACGTCGTGTGGGTGGCCGCAGACGACATGCTTGCCCCCGACGGCCTGGCCCTACTCACCCGTACCGCCGCCGAGCATCCGGCGGCCGACGTGGTGTTCGGCGACCTCGACGTGATGAGCGAGGACGGGGTTTCCCGCGGGTACTCGCGGCCCGCAGACACCTGGCAGGGCGGCGTCGCGCGGCGCTACCGCACCGGCGGCCGACCCTACTGGGACCTGTTGCGCTACAACAACTTCATTCCCGGCGGCATGACGCTCATCCGCGCCGCTGCCCTGCGAGAGGCAGGTGGCTACCCCCCGGACATCCGCACCGAGGACCTCAACATGTGGCTGAGCATCGGCAGAACCAGTGAGTTCCGCTACGTTGGCCGTCCGGTCGGGCGCTACCGAGTGGTCGCGGGTTCGGAGAGCAGGCGGGAACGCACCGGAGTCCTCGACCATGCGACGCTGCTGCGCCTGCGCACCGAGGACGATCCGCGGGCCCGGGCGATGGTGCCGAAGCTGGTGGCGCTGCGCTGGGCACTGTCCGCCACGCGCACCCGGGGCCGGCCTGCGGTCACCCTCGGTGAGCTCGCCACTGCTTCCGGCGTATCGGCGGGCGACATCGTGCGCACACTGCCCGCCGCCGTCGCCACCCCGGTCCTCGGGGCGCTGAGTCATCGCATCTCGCGTCGGTGGCGCACATGAGCGGTTGGACCGTTCGCGACGCACGTCCGGAGGATTCGGCGCAGCTACAAGCACTGTTCACCGACACCTTCGGCTACGACCGAGGCGCGGGGCACTACCAGTGGAACCTCGAGAATCCGGCCGGCGCGCCTATCGTCGTGGTGGCCGAGGACGCCGGACGTATCGTCGGACAATCCGCGCTGTGGCCCCACCGCTTTCGGGTGGGCGACGAGGTAGTGATGTGCGTTCAGTCGATCGACGCCATGGCCCACCCGGACTACCGCGGGCAGGGCATGTTCACCCAGCTGCGCAAGGAAGCCATGCGCAGCGCGGCTGAGCGCGGCGTCGCGATGTTCGTCGGGTTCCCCATCCCGCAGCACCTTCCCTGGTTCATCAGCATGGGGTGGGAACACGTCGGCGATGCGTCCTCCTCGGTGCGCCCACTGCATCCTTCCCAGCACCCGCGGGTGCCACCGTGGGCCGAACCTGCTCTCGACCTGGCCGCGCGACTGCTTCCCCGCGGCGCCCAGCGGGGCATCGAGACCCGCGCGGGCCGACCCACCGACGACGGGATGGCCAGGCTGGTGCAGGCCGGTGACCGCGAGCTGTCCGGCTACCGGATGGACAAGGACGCGGCCTACCTCGCCTGGCGCTTCGACGAGCGGGCCGGACGGCGCTACCACTGGGCCTGCGCCTATCGCGACGAGACGCTGACCGCAGCCGCGGTGTGGGGCGTCGACGCCCAGCATGGCCACGCGTTCGTCGCCGAGCTCGTAGGCGTCGATACGCACTCCACCCGCGCGGCGTTGGCCCTCGCCATCAATCAGGCATACGCGGCGGGGTGCCCGGCGATCCTCGCGATCGGATCGGTGGCGCGCCTCCGGCCCATCCTGCGGCGGGCGGGCTTCCTGCCGCGCGGCGGCGGCCTACCCATCGTGACCCACCAGCTGTCGACGCACCCACTGCCGGTCGACCTCCACAGCGATGCCGCATGGAGCGTCTTCGGTGCCGACCTGGACACGCTGTAGCGAACAAGCGGCGCATTACGAAGGCCCCGGCCTCACCGAAGTGAGAGCCGGGGCCAACGGAGCGCGTCTGAGAGCTAAGCGAAGTTGATCTGCTGGCCGGCGACGACGAAGTCGCTGACCGTGATCTGAGCCGTCTGACCGTTGTCGAACACGATGCCAGCGTCGGTCGCGGTGCCGGCAGGCACCGTGAAGCTGACGTTGAACGTGTCCGTCGTGTCCTTCACCGGGGTGCCGCACTGGGTGGCAGTGGTGACACCGGTGACCGTGCTCTCGTCGAAGGAGTTGAACGTATTTCCGCCCACGGTGACGAATGCCCGCGGAGCCCCAGCAGTGCAGCTCGCGCCGGTGCCCAGCTTGTAGGTGAACGTCACGGTGTTCGCCTTTGTGGTGACCGGGATGGCCAAACCGTGCGCCTCGACCGAGGTGGCGGCGGCGGTCGTGCCGTCACCCAGCGTTGCTGCGTTCGGCCCGGTGACGGTCGACCCTTGGCTGGCCGTGGCGGTGGGCTTCTGGGCCGCAGCCTCCAGTGCAGGCTTGAGGGTGTCGGAGATCGCGCCGGCGCCACCGAAGATAGTTCCCTTAGCCAGGGTGGAGGAGTTCTTGGTGAGATACGCCGGAAGTACGCCCGCGTCGTCGGCGTTGTTCGTGATCAGCAACGGACGCTTCTGCTTGCCCGCCAGCGCCGCACCGCCCAGTGCGTCGGCACCGTTAACGGCGGTGGCGCCGGAGGCCACGTTCACGGCGGTCTTGTCGAAGCTGTAGGTGCCCGTCTCGAGTGCGGCCAGCTTGGCCGAGGTCTCGCTCCGGTCGATACCCGCGACGCGCGTGACGGTGAAGCCGGCGGCTGTCAGCTGGGTGACCACGGTGGGGCTGACGGCGGCGGTGCCACCGACAACCTAGACTTTCTTTACGCCGGAGCCACTCAGCGCGACCAAGGTCGACGTCGACAACGTGTTGGGATTTGTGATGGCCAGTGGCAGGCCCGCGGCGTAGGACAACGGCCCCGCGCCAAGCGCGTCGGCGAAGACCGTGCCGCTGGCGAGCAACGCGGTGTCCGCAGTGGGCTTACCGACTGACGCAATGACCTTGGCGCTGGTCGCGTACCGGTCGTCACCGCCGACCCGGGTCACTGTGTAACCGGCAGTCGTCAACGCACCAACCTAATCGTCACCGACCACTCCGCTGCCGCCGACGATGATGATGTTCTGCACCCCGCTGGCCGCCAGCTGGTCAAGGATCGGCTGCGGGGTGAAGTCCTTACGAGTTAGCAGTACCGGGGCCTTCTTGTCACCAGCAAGATAGGCGGCGCTCAGTGCGTCGACGGTGCTGCCAGCCTCGCCGCTAGCAAGAATCGCAGTGGTCGATGCGCCGAAGGCATCCGCAGTCTGCGCCGAGGTGTCGTACCGGTCCGGGCCGGCAATTTGATTGAAGGTGAACGCGGCGTTCGCGTTGGCGACTCCGGCGCCGGCGATGGCGGTGGCGGCGGCGATCGAGAGTGCGGCACCGCCTACGGCGGCCTTGCGCAGACTCGTGCCAGCGACGCGGTTGCGTGACTTCATGCTCATGGTGTCCTTCCGGGACGTGCGGACTGAGGAACAGCCGACGGGGTGAAACGTCGTGTCTGCGCAGAGGCAGCACACGATAAGACATATCGCCATGTCGATAGCAAGCGTTACAAACGAAATCGAGCAGCCGCGAGATGCTCGTCGGATAGGCTGCCGGAGATTCTGTCCGCCGACTTGAGTAGGCCAAGCACGTGCGCATCGCGGTCATCGCTCTGGGCAAGATCGGCCTGCCGGTCGCTGTGCAATTTGCCAGCAAAGGCCACACGGTGGTCGGTGTCGATGTCGATTCGCAGGTGGTGGAGCTGGTCAATGCCGGTCGAGAGACGTTCCCAGGGGAGTTCGGACTCGCGGAACGACTGGCCGACGTCGTCGCCGCCGGGCGCCTGAGCGCCAACACCGACGCCGCAGCCGCGGTCGCCGCCAGCGAAGCGGTGGTCCTCGTCGTCCCCGTGTTCGTCGACGCCGAGGGCAAACCAGACTTCTCGATGCTCGATGACGCCACCCGGGAGGTGGCCCGCGGGCTGCAACCGGGCACCCTGGTGTCCTACGAAACCACTTTGCCGGTGGGAACCACGCGTCAGCGTTACCTGCCGATGCTGCAGCAGGGTTGCCCGGATGTGCACCTGGTGTTCTCCCCCGAGCGGGTGCTGACCGGGCGGGTGTTCGCCGACCTGCGCAAGTACCCGAAGCTGGTCGGCGGGGTGAACCCAGCGAGCACGGTGCGCGGCATGGCGTTCTACCGTTCGGTGTTGGACTTCGACGCGCGCCCGGACCTGCCCCGTCCGAACGGGGTCTGGGACATGGGCAGCGCCGAGGCGGCAGAGCTGGCCAAGCTGGCCGAGACCACCTACCGCGACGTGAACATCGGGTTGGCCAACCAGTTCGCGCTGTACGCCGCGGAGCAGGGCATCGATGTCTACGGCGTGATCGAGGCGGCGAACTCCCAGCCCTTCAGCCACATCCATCGCCCCGGGATCGCCGTGGGCGGGCACTGCATCCCGGTGTACCCCAAGCTGTATCTGTCCAACGACCCCGACGCCAGCATCGTGCGCGCCGCCCGTGCCCACAACGAGACCATGCCGGAGCACACGGTGGCGCTGCTGGACCGGGCGTGTGACGGGCTGACCGGCCGGCGAGTCGCGGTGCTCGGTGCGGCATACCGCGGCGGAGTCAAGGAAACCGCGTTCTCCGGCGTCTACGCCACCGTCGCTGCGCTGACCGCCCGAGGCGCGGAGGTGCTCGTGCACGACCCGCTCTACACCGACGCGGAGCTGCGCGCACTGGGCTGGGCGCCGTACCACTTCGGCGAACCGGTACACGCAGCCGTGGTGCAGGCCGACCACCCCGACTACGCGCGGATCGGCATCGCCGACCTACCCGGCCTGGTCGCCATCGTCGACGGGCGCTGTGTGCTGGGTGCCGAAGGCTGGGGCGAGGCGGTGCGCATCGTGCTGGGCAAGCCGCTGATGCAGGCGTGAGGCCCGGACGGCGCCCGCGATGACCAGCTGGGCGGCAGCAGTGCCGCCATCGCGGTGGCGGTGCTGTACCTGCTCGGCCCGGGGCTGCTCATCGGCGCCGCCGTGCGGTTGCGTGGCCTGTTCCTGCTCGGCGTGGCCGCTCCGCTGTCGGTCACGGCCAGCTCGGTGAGCGCGGTGGTGGCCAGCAAGCTCGGAATCGGCTGGGGGCCCTGGGTGCCGTTCGTGGCAGCGGCGCTGGCGGCCCTTCCCCTGGCGGTGCTGCGCTGGCGTTCAGGTGGCCGCCACACCCGAGCGCCGGGCCCGGTCGGGGAGTGGGGGCGCACCTTCGGCGCGGCGATCGCCGGGGCTGCGGCGGGTGGCGCCGCCGTGGCAGTGGTGCTGCGCAGCGCGATCCACTCCCCCGGGCAGATCTCGCAGGCCTACGACATCGTGTACCACCTCAACGCCGTGAAGTACATCATCGCCCAGGCCGACGCCTCCTCGTTGCGGGTGGGCGGGGTGGCGAACACCGTCACCAACACCGGCTTCTATCCCGCGGCGTGGCACGGCATCACCGCACTGGTCACCGAGCTGTCCGGCGCGTCGATCCCGGTGAGCGCCAATGCAATGTCCGTGGTGATCTCGGCGGTGGTGTGGCCGTTGGGCTGCGTCTTCCTGGCCAGGCAGATCTTCGGGCCAAGGCCTGCTGTATTGCTCTTCGCGGGCCTGCTCTCCGCGGCCTTCCCGGCCACGCCCTACATGCTGCTCGACTGGGGGGTGCTCTACCCCAACGGGCTCGGCATCGCCCTGTTGCCTGCCACCGTCGCCGTCCTCGTCGGTGCGATCGGCGTCCCGCGGGGGTCGATGCTGCCCCGTTGGCTGGCGACGTTACTGCTGGTGGGGATCCTGCCGGGACTGTTCCTGGCCCATCCCAACACCGTCATCAGCCTCGCAATCATTGCGCTTCCCATGGCGGGGGCCCTCGCCTTCGGGCACGCCCGGACGCAGTGGTCGACGCCCGGCGGTCGCCGGTGGGTGCTCGGCGCGGTTGTGCTCACTGCAGCTGTGGTCGCGCTCGGTGTGGTGGTGCTGCGGAACTCCGCGCTGGTGGGCAGCGTTACCGGCTACGATCTCCCGCCCAGGGACACCGTGTGGCACACCATCGGCGAGTTGCTGATCAACTCGCCGCCCGTCCGCATGGGCGCGATCGGGGTCAGCGTGCTGATGCTGATCGGCACCGTACGGTTCGTTTTGCGGCCGTCGCGGCGGTGGATTGCGGTGGCCTACCTGCTCGTGGCCACCCTCGACGTGTTCGCCAACGCAGTGGACGGCAGCTTCCGGGGGTGGCTCGTGGGCCTCTGGTACGACGACTCCTACCGGCTGCTGGCGGTGCTTCCGGTGCTCGGGGTGCCGATGGCTGCGGCCGGTGCCACCTGGATCGCGGGCCGTATCCGCGCCGTGAGCCCGGCATGGATCGGGGTCAGCGTGGTGGGCGTGCTTATCGTGGCGTTTCCCTACCTGCCCGGCTCCGGCATGGACAGCATCGAGTCCGGTCTGACCACGGCGTACCAGGACACACCCGACAACACACTGAGCCCGCTGATCAGCTCCGACGAGATTACCCTGCTCTCCGAGCTCGACCGCTACGTGCCCCCGGGGGTCCAGCTGGCCAACGACCCCTGGGACGGCAGTGCACTGGCCTGGCCGATCGGGAATCGCAAACCGCTGTTTCGGCACCTGACGGGCACTTGGGACAGGCAGCGCACACTGCTGGCCCGCAGCCTGGACAAAGCGGGCAGCGACCCGCAGGTGTGCGCGGCGGTCCGTGACCTGAACGTGCAGTTCCTGCTGGACTTCGGCCAGGTCTACTTCCCGTTCCTGCCGGACACGCACCTGTACCCGGGTATCGACGCGGCACCCAGCGCACCAGGCTTCGAGCTGGTGACGCGCGTGGGCGATGCCGTGCTCTACCGCATCACGGCCTGCGGCTGATCAGACTCTTCTCGGGACATGATGTTCACGCTCGTACGATCTTCTACATATTTCTAGTAGAACGTAGGCGCGCGAAGAGGGGTGCCCAGGTTCCTGGCTCCGCCATCAGTCTTTACTGACCTCAGCATCGGCGGTGGGAGCCTCCGCGTCGCGCAGCGCCATCGCCCGAACCAGCCGCGCATAGCGGAGGTCGACCTCTTTGAAGCGGAGGTAGGTGTTGATCGAGTAGAACGCAAAGCCACCACCAGCGCATACAGCAGCAGGTCCGTGCCCCGTCCGACGCCGACCAGCTTGGCCGCCTTGGACACCCCGCTCGGCCACAACACTGCCGTTAAGCCGAACGCCACGAAGATCACAAAACCGACCTTGAATCCGGCGGCGGTGCGGGTTGTGCCGTGGTGGCGCAGGAAGAAGATAAAGATCACTACGACGGCGAGTACCAACAGAATTTGGATGATCGGCATGTCAGCGCCGCCCCCCGGTACGGAGCACGTTTTCGAATAGAATGTTCACACCGTTGATCATCGACTGCCCCTTGTTCCTGGAGTACTCGGTGTACAGATTGCTCACGGGCTCCTCAACGACCCGCCAGTGACATCGATCGGCCATCTCAAGAATCTCCGAGGCATGACTCATCCCGCCGCGGGTGATGGCGATCTCGCCGGCCACCGTCCCGTTGAACGCGCGCAGTCCGTTGTGCACATCGGTGAGTTTCAGCTTGCGGTTGCGCACGCTGAGAAACGCCGCCGTCTTGAGGATGATGCGCTTGAGGATGGGGATGCCAGCGGCGTCACCACGAAACCGGGTGCCGACCACGAGGTCGACCGGCTCGTCGCGGAGCCGGTCGACCATCTTGTGTACGTCGGAGACCTGATGTTGGCCGTCGGCGTCAAAGGTGACGAAGTACGCAGCGCGAGGTTGCACCCGTGCGTTCTCGATGCCGGTCTGGATTGCCGCACCCTGTCCGAGGTTCACCGAGTGCCGTACCAGGTGGGCCCCGGCCGCCTTGATCGCCTGCGCCGACCCGTCCCGGCTGCCGTCATCGACAGCCACCACGTTCGGGAAACTGCGCCTGGCGTCGGTCAGCACATCTTGGACGACCTGCGCCTCGTTGAAAACAAGGACGATCAGCCAGACGTCCCGCTGGTCAGCGATGGTTCCTCCCGGTCATCTTGCGATTGTCCGAGGATAGCCGACGGTGTCCGGCTCACCAGCGCGTTCGCAACTCGCCGCGCAGCACCTTCCCCGTGCTCGTTCGGGGCAATTGATCCAACCGGTGCACCGTCTTGGGTCGCTGCGCCGGCGCCAGATGCTCACGAGCGTAGGAGTCCAGCGCGGCGACGTCACCGACCACTGCTGCCTCTACCCGCTGACCCCAGCGCTCATCGTCCACCCCGTACACCGCGACCTCCCGAACTCCGGGGCAGGCCTCCAGCACCCGCTCCACCTCCAGCGGATACACGTTGACGCCACCAGTGATCACCAGGTCGTCGCGGCGCCCGTCGAGGTAGAGGTT
>JAABUL010003695.1_pt1 | contig 22100 bp, 23 predicted proteins | sample 5559151 | NCBI WGS metagenome assembly JAABUL01 (sample SAMN10711876, study PRJNA513368) | rock metagenome | isolation source: Antarctica rocks | place: Antarctica: Victoria Land, Pudding Butte sud | reverse complement strand
GTCGACGCTCGTGGCGTTGACGCCCCGCTCATGGAAGAGGCGCGCGGCGGCGAGTAGGACCCGCTCCCGGGTCTCGCGCCCGCGCGCTGTGGACGGTTCTGCCACGCCCACAGTCTGCTCGTCCGTCAGCCTCTCGGGTAGCGCTCCGCTGTTCGGCGTCTGTCGGGGCGGCGCGGTAGAAGCTGGCCGTGGTTATGTAAATCCCCTCAACCATCCTCAGATTTTGGACTCGAAAAGGACTCCGCGGGCGACTTCCGTCTCTCGGACGGTCTTCAAATCGCCCTGCCGAGCTCCTCAGAACATGCACATGTGCAGCTAGTTTGGAAGATGGCGAGACCCGGACTCGAACCGGGCACGGATCGTGCGGATGCGTCCGGTTGCGTCCCCCGCGTCCCCTCCGTCCCCAGCGAGGGACTCATGGGACGCATGGGGCGATGCGTTCGGCACCACGTGGGTACCACAGAGCTCAATTTTCCGAGCTGGCGCGGAATTATTTTCGCGACCGTCGGATCAGCGGCGCTCCTGCGGGAAGATCGGCAGAAACGGCTGTCCGTTTCAGTGGTGTGCCCTGTAGGCCAGCACCCAGTAGCCGAACCCCGCGAGCGCAAGCCCGACGATGATGCCGAGCGCGTCAAGAGCACCGGCATGAGGTTGCTCGCAGCGCTGAGCCTCGTGTTCGCGCCCTCCACCGTGGCGGCGTTCATGCGCGCCCGGAAGTTCGGCGGATGGTAAAAACGCGGCGGCTTGCCTCCCGCGATCCGGCGCGCCACGAAGTAGCCTTGGACGTCGTCGGACACCGCTCGCGTAATGCGCCGGGCGAGGAAGAACGACGCGAAGAACCCGACGATCTTCTGATCGCGCGCGCTCGTCCAGATCGTCTCGATGTGGCTCCACGCCGAGTGACCGACGTTCGGGCCGCCGACCAGCTGCGCATAATGATGAGCCGACACCAAACCGTGCTTCACGGCGCTGACCACCAGCGCGCCGATCACGAAGCCCGGGATCGCGTAGATCAGCACAAGTGCGGGCGTTGCCAGTATCTGCCACCCCGTTACCTGCCGGCCGTCCTTGCGGTTGGGGATGCGCAGCGCGATCTCGAGCCGGTCGAAGATCGAGACCTTCGGCCGGCGCTTGGCGAAGTGGTTGAAGACGACGAGCTGGACCAGGAATCCGGCCAGGACGCCTTCCCCTACGCCGCGGATGAGGTGCCGGTAGGTGTTCCAGTGGCCCTGCGAGAACAGGTGCAGATCCCGGCTTAGGAAGTGATCCCAGCCGTCCTTGACCGCGGGGACGGTCTGGAACGCGAGGTAGTAGAGCCCGACGACGATCAAGGTGCCGACATGCCCGAGTGCGATGCCCGCGACGGTGAACTCCGCCTTGTTGAGGAGCCACCTGAGCGGCTCCTGGTGAGCTTCACCAGCGGCAGGGGCGGCTCGCTCGGCGCTGGTGCTTCGGAGACGGCCTGAAGGGTGCCCGCGCTTACCACCACGTGCCTTCGAAGCGGCAGCCACGAGCCGGTCTCGGCGTCCCGGACGGCGTTGACGTCGCGTGAGATCTCGCATGAGTCACTTGGGAGTCGCCCCGTGCTGGGATTCGATCGAGCGGCCCGCTCGGGAGCGGAGCTCGGCGTCGGGCGCGGAAGGATACGCGGGGGTACGAAACACCCTGGGTGTCGCGCGCCTCCGAGCTAGCGCGCGCCGGCGGGGCGCCAGCCGGTGAGCCAGGTTGCGTGGCATGCGGCGGGGACGTTGGCGTCGCTGGTGAACACTGGGGCCATGACGCTGCGTGGCGTGTGGCTGTGCTTGTGTCCGAGGAGATGACCCATCTCGTGGGTGATGGTGAGGCAGAACATGCCCCAGTCGTGCTCCATCGCGGTCCAGGTCGCCCACTGCCAGTGGGCGAGCGTGATCGTGCAGTTGGTGTAGGTGTCGGCGGGGGCGTCGAGGTTCTCGGCTCCTAGCGAGGAGTCGAACGTGACCCAGGCGTCGGTGCTGGGATTGAGACCGGTCGCGAGCGGACTGTTGGCAACGAGCTTGACGTGCCCTGCGCACGGAACCGCCCCCCAGTAGCGCTCGGCGATGGCGGCGGCGGTGGTGACCGGATTGCGGCTTCTGACCGAAGCGGGTTTGGAGACGGCGACTCGTCGATTGTGAGGCGGGTGATGACTTCTGGGCGACGTCAGGCGGCGTGGCGGGGCAGCCGCGCCGAGAGCGGAGGCAGGCGCAAGCAGCGCGGCGGCCAGGAGCGGCAGGACCAGTAGTCGACGGGTCATGTCGACAGTTTGGGGCCAGAGGCAGCGCTTTTCGTCCCCCGGCGCGGGTCATCTTGGAGGCTCCCCGGGGGACGCGGCGGGTGGGGCCCGACTCACCCTTCCGCCCGGTTGTGCCGATGTAAGGAGGTGCGCGCCGCCAGCGCGGCGCCGAGCCCGAAATGAATGCCTCCGCGCCGATCACCGTTGTTTTGGCCCGCTTTGAGGACCTCCTCGCCCGGGGGCTGCGAGGGGTGATCGAGGGTGATTCCAGCCTCGAGATCGTCGCCGATGACATCGAGCAAGACCGCATCGGGGTGATCCTGCGCGCCCACCGCCCGCGGGTGGCGGTCCTCGACGCCGAAGCCCTGCCGGCGCTGGCTGAGGTCGTCCAGCTCAGCCGCCGTCATCCCAACACTCGGCTGGTGCTGCTCGCCACCATCCCCACTACGGCCGAGTGCGCCCAGCTGCTCGCGTTCGGCGCGAGCGCATGTCTGGGCCGGCGCACTGAGGCGCGTGACGTGCTGACGGCGATTCACCTCGCTGCGCGGGGCCTGCAGCTGGCCCCCCGGGGCAACCCCGAAGCGGCCGGCGGGCCGCCCGCGGGGTCGCAGTTGCTGACCAAGCGTGAGGCCGAGGTGCTCCCGTTTCTCCAGCAGGGCAGCTCAAATGTCGAGATCGCCGCCACACTGCACGTGGCCGTCGAGACGGTCCGTAGCCACGCGCGGAACATCTACCGCAAGCTGGGCGTCTCGTCGCGCCGTGAGCTGGCGCCTACGCTGCCTCAAGGTTCGCGCGATGAAGCAGCGCGCCGGGCCCCGCCGCCCGAGCGCCACTGGGAGATGGCACCGCGCGAGCGGCAGCGGCGGCCTGGTTCACTCCACAGATAACAGCTCGGGCGTAAGCGCTAAGCGCTCTTGTGGCGCGAGCTGGCAGCGCCATCTGTCTAGCGGAGGGCAGATCGCTGACCGCAGCCGGCCGCCAGGTCGACATAAGAGCTGAGGTCGCAGAAGACGGGGACCAACCCTTAAGCCTTTGGTTGTCTTCAGGCCGCAAGCGAGGAGACTCACATGAGCAGTTCCAGTTGCCCCAAACACGGGCTCGAGGCCATCGCAGACGCGAGATCCACCCGCCGTGTCCACTTCGGGCCCAAGAAGGCGGGTGTCGGGCTGGCTTCGATCGCTTCGCTGATCGCGCTGGTGCTGCCTGGGACTGCGTTCGCGGACGGGACGGTCCCCCTCGGAACCGCCGACAGCTTCGCGGTTCTGGCAGGCACCTCGGTGACCAACACCGGCCCATCTGTCATCAACGGCGACCTCGGGGTGTCCCCGGGGACGTCAGTGACCGGCTTTAGCAGCGCCCCGACCGACGGGAAGGTGAACGGGACGATCCACGCGGCCGACGCAACCGCGACGCAGGCAAAGTCTGACCTCTCAAACGCGTATGGCGTTGCCGCCGGGCAAGCCCCGACCGCGCCCGCGGTGACCGTGCCGGCGGACATCGGCGGCCAGACGCTCATCGCCGGGGTCTATAAGTACGACTCGTCGGCGGCGGTGACAGGGACGCTGACCCTCGACGGTCAGGGCAGATCTGACGGCGTGTTCATTTTCCAGGTCGGCTCCACGCTGACCACGGCGACGGCCAGCCACGTGAGCTTTATCAACGGCGCGCAGCCATGCCACGTCTTCTGGCAGGTCGGCAGCTCCGCAACGCTCGGCAGCGGCTCTGTGTTCGTCGGCAACATCCTGGCAGCGACGTCGATCACGCTCGGCGACAGCGTCACCGTCGATGGGCGAACACTCGCAGGCACCGGTGACGTCACGTTGATTAACGACACCATCAACCGCGCCGACTGCACCACCCCCGCGGTCCCACCCATCCCGCCTGCCACGGGCGGCACACCGGTCACCGGCGGCACACCGGGCACACCGGGCACACCGGTCACCGGCGGCACACCGGGCACACCGGTTACCGGCGGCACACCGGTTACCGGCGGCACACCGGGCACACCGGTCACCGGCGGCACACCGGTCACTGGCACACCGGGAACACCTGTCACTGGCACACCGGGCGCCGGCCAACCAATCGGATCGCAGAACACGACGACCGCTCGCAAGCGCCACGAGGCCCAGGTTCGCGCGCGCGAAAACGCCCGCGCGAGGGCTCGGGCCAGGGCCAGGGCTCGCGCTCGGGCAAGGACTCGGCGTGCAGCGCATCCTCGGTTCACCGGCTGACCACCCGCGCCGAATGAAAGCCCAGGCCAAGCCCGGCGCATTGCGCCGGGCTTGGGATGTGCGCCGGCTTCGCTGCAGGCTGGCGGGCGGCAACCGGTTAGGCACGACCGGACTAAGCACCCGATCTGAGCGTCTTTGGAGTGCCCCCGCTTGGCGGACGCCTGAGGGCTGGGTCTGTCGGGGCCTGGCTGGAGGATGTCCAGCGTGTCGAATCATCAGGGGCGGCGGCCGTATCCGCCGGAGTTCAAGCGTGAGGCGGTCGAGCTGTATCGCCGGTCGGGGAAGTCGTTGCAGATCATCGCCGGAGAGCTCGGTGTGGCGGTCGAATCGCTGGGGTCGTGGAACAAGCGCCACGAGATCGACCTCGGCGAGCGCGAGGCCTGAGCACGGCTGAGCGGGAGGAGATGCGCGAGCTTCGGCGCAAGTTGCTGCGCACCGAGCAGGAGCGCGATCTGCTCAAGCGAGCCGCTGCCTTCTTCGTCGAACCAGGCGTCAAGTCGGTCTTGGAAGTCGATCTCGTTGGCGAAGCGTCGGTCGGGCTCGAAGTTCGTCTCGGCGTAGCCGTGCAAGCGCTCGACCGGGTGCTCGGGTGGTCGCCGACGCACTCCCTCGATGCCTCGACCAACGACGTGATCGAGCACTACCGGAGCGGGAACACTCCGCTCTGAGGTACCGCGTCGGCGCCGCGGGCTAGAGGTCCCGGTGATCTTGCGGCCTCCCCGCCCCGGCGTCAGCGCCCCGAGCGACGGCTCACCCCCCCAGCTCGAGCCGGGGTCCGCAGTTCGGCGCCTCGTAGTAGGCGGTGGAGCGGTTGAGGATGAACTCGATCGTCTCGTCCTCCTCGGTCTGGACCCTCGCCCGGCGGCCGTCGTCGTTGACCTCGGAGACGACGGCGGCCACGTCGACGGCGAGGTAGCGGACCGTGGCGCTGAGGCCCACGCGCGGGATCGGGCGGCTCAGCTTCATCGGTGCTCGAGCGTAGTCGCCGGCACTTCGGATGCCCCCGGGCACGATCGGGTAAGGGACCGGCGTGGCCACGCCTGCTCACCGCCGTACGGCCGCCTGGTCCGGCATGCGCGACGTGGTGAGGGAGCTGGCCGCCGCCGTCGACGAGCACGACATCCTCACCTACACCAGCGCCATCGCCTTCCAGGTGCTCTCGGCGCTCGCGCCGCTGCTTCTGTTCGTCTTCGCGCTCCTCGGCGTACTCAGCCTCGACGAGGTCTGGAGGCAGGACGTCGCGCCCGCGGTGCGGAGCGCGATGTCGCCTGACGCCTTCCGCGTTCTCAACGGCGCCGTGTTGCGGGTGTTTCACGACCAGCAGGGGTTCTGGGTCACGGCGGGTGGCATGCTCACCCTGTGGGAGGTCTCGGGCGCCGTGCGCGCCATCATGGGGGCGCTCGACCGCATCTACGGCGTGGCCGAGGAGCGCTCGCGGCGGCGGCGCTTCGCGATCTCGTTCGGTCTGTCGATCGGCGTCGGCGGGTGCCTCCTGGGCGCCCTCGCCGTCGGGCGGTTCGGACCGCGCGCGCTGGGGCTGGCCCACGCGAGCGGGGCCGCCGCCGCGCTGGCCTTCCTCGTGCGCTACGGGCTCGCGGCGCTCCTGCTCGGGCTCAGCGTGGGCCTGCTCGTCCGACACGCCCCGGCACGCAGGCAGCCGCTGCACTGGGTGTCGATGGGCACGGCCATCGTGGTCGCCGCCTGGCTGCTCTTCTCCACCGGCTTCGGCTTCTACCTGTCCCGCCTCGCCGACTACGACACTATCTTCGGATCGCTCGCCTCGGTCTTCGTGCTCATGAGCTACCTCTACCTCTCGGCGGCCGTCTTCCTCATCGGCACCCAGCTCGACGCGATGGTGCGGCGAGACGTCGGGGGGATCGAACGGCCTGAGCGCTCGCAGCCGCCGGCCGCGGCTCCTCGGCCCGCGCGATGAGCGAGCGCGAATGGCGGTCGGCCTGCGTCGTGGGCTTCTCGGGATTGGGATGATGCGGCGGTGACGTCGACCCCTCTGCTCGAGGAGCGCCCGCCGCAGGAATCCGGCTCGCGCCCCCGAGAGGAGATGCCGGAGCGCGTGGTGGTCTTTCGCCTGCGTTCGCTGCTGACCGTCCTCGGCGTGATCGTCGCCGGCGCCGCCGCCATCGGCTTCGTGTTCCTCGCCCAGGCCGGGCTGACACTCATCGCCATCGCGCTCTTCCTCGCCCTGGCCCTCAACCCGGGGGTCAACTTCGTCGAGCGACGCAAGTGTCGCCGTGGGCTGGCGGTCGGCGTGGTGTTCGCGCTCGCGCTCCTGCTCTTCGCCCTTCTCGGGCTCGTCCTCGTGCCACCGCTCGTCGATCAGGTCACGAGGTTCGTGCACGCCATGCCCGGCTTGGTCGCCGACATGACCAAGGGCCACGGACCGCTCGGATCCCTCGAGCGCAAGTATCACGTGGTCGAGCGAGTGCGCAGCGCGACGAGCGGAGGAGGGTCGCCGGGGCTCATCGGCGCCGCAGCTCCGGCGCTGACCATCGTCAAGGGCGTGGCCGCCACCGCGATCGGAGTGGTGATCATCGCCTTCCTGACCCTCTTCATGCTGCTCGAGGGGCCCGAGTGGCGCCGGCGGCTCATGGAGCTCCTGCCCGAGAGTAACCGCGGGTCGATGGAGCGGATCGGCGCCGGGATCTACAAGGCGGTCGGAGGCTTCGTCACCGGCAACCTGCTCGCCAGCCTGCTCGCGGGCGTGGTCGCCACGATCATCCTGCTCGCCACGGGCGTCCCCTACGCCGTCTCCGTCGGGCTGTTCGTGGTGCTCATCGAGCTCGTCCCCTACCTCGGTCCGCTGGTCGCGACCGTCGTCCTCACGGCCGTCGCCCTGACGCAGAGTCTGACCACGGCGGTGATCGTCCTCGCCCTCATCCTCGTCTACCACATGCTCGAGGGCCACAGCCTGCGCCCGCTCATCTACGGCCGTGCGGTCAAGCTCTCGCCGCTCGCGGTGCTCATCGCGATCGTCCTGGGCACCGAGGTCGCGGGGATCCTCGGCGCGCTGGCGGCGATCCCGGTCGCCGGGGCGGTACAGGTCATCGTCGAGGAGCTCTTCCTCCAGCGCGCCGAGCGCCGCCGAAGCCCGGCCGCCATCGGCTGAGTCGGCCTCGCGCTTGGTCACCGTGCGGCAGCAGCGGGCGCCAATGGAGTCCGCGCTTGCGCAGCCGATCTGCGGTTGCGGGGTTTAAGCGGAAGCAGATGAGCCCGCGCGAGGACGGGAGATAAAGCGCTGGAAGCCCAGGATCGCCGTGCTCGTCACCTGCCTGCTGGCCCTGACCGCGGGGGTGGTCGCGGCGAGCCTCGCCGCCACGACGCCTGAGCAGCCGGGCAGCAGCGCGTCCGGGTCGGGCATGGTCCCGGCCCCCGCGCGAACACCGGCGTCGAGGCCGCCGTGGCGACGATCGCCGCCAAGCTCGCGTCCGACATGATGAACGCGTCCGAAAGGGAGATGTCGTAATGCGCCGCCCCAGGGGCGAGTCCGCTGCGTCACAGCATGCCCGTAAGCTCCCAGAACGTGTCTACGTGAGCCCGGCGCCCAGACAGGACGTGCTGCACTTCCCGCCCGGCACGAAGTTCTCCCCCGCACCCGGTTCACGCGCCGCCACCGCCCTTCCCCACTCGAGCCAGCCGGCGATGGTGGCGGGGATAGCCCTGTTTGGCTTGGCGTTATCCGGGTTCGCGTTTCAGCGGGGGAGAGCATCGCCTTCCTGATGACGTGCTTTGTCGCCGCCGGGATAGCCATCGGCTTTGTCGAGATCGCCGAGGCAGCGGGAGTCGCCGAGCTTGCTCCAAGCGAGCTGCGCGGCTCGGCCTTCGGACTGCTTGCAACGTCCAGAGCCTTGGCAACCTGATCGCCAGCGCCGTCGCCGGATTGCTGTGGACACTCGTCTCCCCAACAGCCCGGGCTGCTGTTCGCGGCATCGCTGATGGCGGCGGCCCTGCTGGCGATGCCTCGAACTCAGACTAGCCTCGGCCCACCAGGTTTGCGCGTCGGCGCTCGCAGGCTCCCGCTTAAGGCCAGAGCAGGGCCTTGGTCCAGCGCTGTACCTCGAGTGTGTAGCGCAGGCGGACGTGGCGCCGCTCTCGATCGGCCTGCCAGAACTCGATCTCGTCGGGCACCAAGTGGTACAGGGCCCAGTGCTCGGGAACCAGGGTCGGGTCGGCACTCACCTGTGCTCGTGCTTCCTCGAGCGCGGCATCCAGATCGGCGGGGTCGGTGAGCACCTGGCTTTGGTTGCCGGCGAAGGATTCGGCGCGGGATCCCTCCGGACGGGCCAGAAAATCGCGCGCCGCATCGTCGGATCCACCGTCGAGAATGCGGCCACGAAGGCGGATCTGGCGGCCGAGTTGCGGCCAGTAGAAGTTCACTGCCGCCCACGGATTGACGGCGAGCTCTTTTCCCTTGCGGCTGGAGCGGCTGGTCGCGAATTGCCATCGCCCATCTGCGACGCCTTTCAGAATCAGCACGCGCGAGTTCGGGCGTCCGCCCGGATCGACCGTGCTGAGCGTCAGCGAGTGCGGGTCGCGAACGCCCTCCTGAATCGCGTGGTCGAGCCATTCGAGAAACAGTGCCGCGGGGGCCCTCGGGCGCGCGCCGGGTGTCGAACTCGGGCAGGTCACCGTCGAAGACTCGAAGTCCCCGCAGCCGCGATCGGAGATCGTCTGCTTCAGAATCGCTCATCGGTAGGAGCATCGCATGGGGACGTACAATGGCGGGAGTCCCGCTTCATGCGACGCGGCGTTCGCTGATGCAGACGGACACAGTTCCTCTTCCGAGACGTGGCCGCGCGCGCTGATGCTTCCTGACGAAGCCAGCGATCGATATTCACGCGTGCGTTCGCGGCGCAATGAGCTGAAGCAGCCCTCCCCGAGTTGGTCGCCGTCGATCTTCCCCCTTGGGAACCGGGCAGGACGCGGGCCTGTCCACGAGATGTAAGCGACTGCTGGCGCTAGCCCAGCGCCAGCGCAGCAACTCTGGCTCCTGTCCGTCGGGCTGAACGGCCCAACGGACGGTTCCGGCTACGGCTGGGCTACTGACGCCGGGGCGCTGGCTGCCGGTGCCGAGTGGTTGGTCGACGGCGGCGTGACCGGCGAAGACGTCGACGTAGTGGCGGTTGTCCCGCTCTGGGTGGGGACGGTCGGCGAAGCAGCCGGCACTGCAGCAGACGGTGAGGTCGCTGGCGTCGGCGTGGACGTGACCGGCTTCGGGCTCGCCGCGGGTGACGACGTGGGCTGCGGCGCCGCAGATGTCGCCGTGGCGCGGTCGGTGTTGGAGGAACATTGGTCGGAGCCGAAGGCGGGCTTGCGTCCGCCGCGGGCGTCGTCGTGGTATCGGGTGCCGGGGGAGGCGTGGTGGTGCTCGGCGCGTTCGTAGGAATCGGCGGCGGACGTGGAACCGCTCGACGACGTGCCTCTTGCGGGAGACGGCGTACGCGACGGCTGGGTCGGCCCGGAGGCGCCCGGAGGCGCCGAGGGCGTCGCCGTGGTCTTGGCGGAGGGCGCGTCGGTCACCGGAGTCGCCGAGTCGGTTGTACGTCCGCTGGGGGACGACGCGTACGTGGGCGCGGCCCTCACCTCCGACCCGCGGTCGGCCGTCACCCGTGGCGTCGTCGAGCGCGCACCACGGTGATGTGCCTGCGGTCACCGCGGTAGGTCCGCGCATCGGCGCGGACCGCCCGGCGCCCGGGCGCGCGGAACCGGAACACCATCGACGTGCGCCCGTGGCGGTTGGTGCTCCGCTTGCGTCCGGCGATTCGCACCGTGACGCGTCCGACCCGGAAGATCCGGCCGTTGAAGCGGGTGGTCACCAGGAACAGAACGCGCACGCGCGCGTTCTGTTTGACGCGCGCGGGACCGGCCGCGAGGTGCAGCCGGCGCAGCGGCCGGGCCAGGGGCTTGCCCAGCCCGATCGCCGGCGTGACGATCACGCCGCCGCCGGTGCTGCCTCCACCGCTACCGCCGGTGCTGCCTCCACCGCTACCGCCGGTGCTGCCCGGGGCCGGCTCGGTGTTGGGCGGCGGGGTGCTGAACGTCTCGGTGCTCGTCGGAGGCTCCAGCGTCGGCAGCTCGACGACGAGGTTCGAGACGGCGATCTGGAACGGCTCCTTGTTCGGCTGCAGGTAGGGCTCGTCCTTGCCGAGCAGCTCGAGCTTGGCCGTGTGACCGGCATCGAAGCGCCATCCGTTCCCGTGCAGCTGGAAGGTGACCTTCTGCGCGGCGACGTCTTGGCTCGAGAGCCGGTAGGCGCCGCGGGTGATCAGGGTCTGGGTCCCGTCGGGCGCCACGTCCCACAGGCGGGAATCGAGCTGGGGCGAGCCGCCCGTCGCGACCACCTTGGCGCTCACCGTCGGGAGGCCCATGAGGGTGAAGCCGGAGCTCTTGGCGCGGTAGACCGCTGTGCCCGGCGCAGTCTCGTCGGCGACCGTCGCGCACGCACCGCCGCCGGCGATCGGGTCGACCGTCTTGCCGGTCTGCGGGTTGCCGCCGGCCGAGGTGACGGTCTGCGTCGACTTCGGATCCTGGTCGCCGAACCGGAAGGCGCCGGGGTGGATGGCCGGCCAGCTCGCGGCCGTGAACGGGCCGCCCGCGGGCGCGCTCGACGGGCACGTCTGCGTGAAGGTGGTGACCGATCCCTTAGCCGGCGGCGCTGCGTCGGGCGCGCCCTTGAGGTGGGCGTCGAAGAAGCTCGACCCCTGGTCGTTGAAGACGACGTTTGTGTTCTTCTTGTTCTGACCGCGCGAGTGGCCGAGGTCGCCGAACTGCAGGGCGACGTCGGCGGCCGGGTCGCGGCGGCGCAGGTCGTTATAGATGCGCAGTGCCTCGGCGGGCGGGAACAGGTCATCGGTCCACCCGTTCTCGATCAGCAGCGGCGCCGGCGTGATGGTCGCGCCCGGCACGTCGAGCAGCCCGTAGCCCTGGTGGTGGGAGTAGATCTCGTTGACGATCTCCTGGGCGTAGGGATCGGCGAAGGGGTCGCCGGCGGTGACCCGGGTGTTCCAGCCGCTGAGGTCCGCCGACGGATCGGTTCGGGGCGGAGCGTAGTAGCCCGAGGCGGCACCCGAGGCGAAGAGACCCTCGATGTAGGTCTGGATCGGCACGCCGATCGGATCGCGGCTCGAGCCGTTGGTCCGGTTGTCGAAGTCGAGGAAGTGCCCGTTGGGCACGAGTGACGAGACGAGGTCCGACCACGGCCAGCGCGGCCAGGCGGCCGTGAGCGACAGCGGTGTGCCGGCAGGGCTCGTCCAGGGCACCAGCGTCTCGCCGGTGGGGCCCGCCGGGGTGCTATCGGGACGGGTCGCCGTCTTGTCGCGCAGCAAGGCGAGCTCGATGCTCTCGCCGCCTCCGTAGGAGATGCCGGTCGCGCCGAGCGCGCCAGCCTTGGCGACTCCCTGGTCGACGAGCTTGCCGAGCAGCAGCTGGGTGTCGCGGCCCTCGTAGGCGCGATCCTTGAGGTGGAGCCAGCCCTTGGCGCAGTTCGGGGTGCGCGAGCTCGGCGAGCCGCACGAGTTACCGAAGCCCCGCGCCGTGTAGTTGACCACCGCGTAGCCGCGCTGGGCGAAGTAGACGTTGTTGTAGTGGTAGGTGGTGTTGCCGTTGCCTTCTGGGGTGGTCGACTCGAAGTCCTTCTTGGAGCCGCCGTAGCCGTGGAGCATCACGATCGTCGGGAACGGTCCGTCGCCGGCGCCCGTCGGCGGGAGAGTCACGTCGACGTCGAGCGGGACGCCGTCGAAGCTCGGCACGCGCTTGTCGACGGCGGCCTGGGGACCGGCCGACGTGATGGTCGGTGCGGTGTAGCCGCCCGGGCAGAAGCGCACGCCATTCGCGTCGCTGCACGGGTTGCCGAACGGCGCGACCGCGGCCGAAGCAAAGCTCGGCGCGGACAGGGCGAGCGCAGCGAGCGTTCCCAGTACGGCTGTCAAGACGCGCCGCGTCGAAGTTCCCATGACCCGCGTTCTCATGCGTCGCTCCCTCGCTCCACTGACAGACCGAGAGCACCGTAACGCAGAGCCGCACCTGCGCGCGCCGTATGGAGACGCAATCGTGCGCGCGAGCCGCAGCGGTTACGGTCCCGCTCGCTTGTCGGCGAACACCTGAAACGGAGATGCGATGGACGCGGAGCGGTTGAAAGCTCGGTGCCTCCGGAGGTGATTGATGAGGCAATCGACCTCCTGCAGGCGGAGTCGATCGAGAGCTACGAGTACGACCCGGAGTCGAGGGCTATCCAGCTCCGCCGAACTGGCGACGGCTCCTGATTACCGACGGGCTGTGCGGAGGGCGCTCGGTACCACGGCTGGTACCACGAGCACCTCGAAACCGGCGAGAAGCCCGTCACGACGGGCCTTGGCCGGATGGCGAGACCCGGACTCGAACCGGGCACGGATCGTGCAGATGCGTCCGTGCACGTCCCCGCGTCCCTCCCGTCCCCAGCGAGGGACTCATGGGACGCATGGGACGATGCGTCCGGTACCACGGCTGGTACCACGCGACGGTTCGTAGTGATACGAGGGTGCGCTCGAACTACCCCGGATAGGACACGGAGCGCGTTCTAGTCCGTTACTCCGTGCAAGACGCCGATGACCGCGACAAACTTGGAGAGCCGTACTGGAGCGTGAAGCTGCTAACGCGCTTCAGCGGGTGGGGCAGGCGTGAACGATCCGAAGTAACGTGACGGCCCGGTGGCCGGGACGGACGAGGCGAAACCGCACGACGACTCGGCTGAGGGGCAGCGTGGCGGTCACGGAGGCGCGACTGGAGCGGGCGATGTGGTGCTTTCCCACCACGACGTAGACCCGCTTCAGCCCTGTCCGGTAGCGCCGGGGCAAGCGGAATGTGACCCTCCGCTTTGCGACCGGGCGGCGGAGTTGGCTTAGCCGGACCGTGTCGCCCAAGCGCTTGTAGCCGGCAAGGTTGTAGTGCAGGTGGTCGCCGCCGTCGTACTTCGGGTTGATGCGGCTTGGGTCGGCGGGGTCTCGCACTGCGTTGTCGAAGTCGATCACGCCGTCGGCCGGCGACTTAGTGCGGATCCACGTGTTGATCGCCTGGCGCTTGGCGTTCGTCTCGGCCGTGCCGTAGCGGCCCCCGGCGCCGCCCATCGGGGTGAGCGTCACCTGCAGCACACGCAGGTGGGCGGCGTGCAGGCGCGTGATGAGCTGGCGGTACCCGTCGATGATCTCCTGCGAGCCGGCCGCCGGAGCCTGGCCCAAGTCGTTGCCGCCTTCCAGGAGGATCGCGGTGGTGACGCCTGATTGGCGCAGGACGTCGACACCGAGGCGGTGGATAGCCGCCGGGCCGTTGGTGTCACGCTGGTCGCCCTGTGGCGGATCGCGCAGGACGCGGTTGCCGCTGATGCCCGCATTGACGACCGACAGCGGGATGCGGGCGGCCCGGAGCCGACGGCCGAGCACATCCGGCCAGCGGCCGTTTGCGTCGATGCCTTCCTTGGTCTCTGGTACGCCCGCGGGCGATTGACCTTGGTAGCCGTCGGTGATCGAGTCGCCGAAGGTCACCACTGCGCCGGCCGGCTTGTTCGTGCGCACGTCGAGCCCGGTCACGAACGGCCGCGTCGTCGTATGTTGGCTGAACGCAGCACTGCTCGAGTCCGTCGAGTGGTCGCCGGTTCCGGCGGCGGTCTGATACGAGGTCTGGCGCGCGGTGAAGTGCTCCGTCGGCTTGCCGGCGTTGCTGCTCACGTACGTCGTGACCGCAAGCGTCTGGAAAGCCCCATAGCCGAAGCGCGCTGCGTCGCTGACGACGTCCCGGCCGGGCGCGACCGTGACCGCTCGCGTCCCGCCGAAGGCGAGCGTCGCGGGTGTGCCGCCGAGTGCCGCGCCGTCGCCCTTGCGCGCGATCGTCGTGCGGCTGAAGGTGACCGGGACCGTGCCGAAGCGGTTGGAGAGGTGGACGCGGACCGTCGAGCCGGCCATCGTCGGCGTCAGGACTGCGCGCACGGTGCTGTTGTTGACCGGCTCCTTCGGATCACCCGACGCGCTGAACACGTCGGCGATGTCAGAGCCGGCGGAGGCGTCGCTGGGAACCCCGGCCCAGGTCGCCGCCCAGTGGCGTCGCGGGCAGCTTGACGCCGCCACGGCGTTCGGAGCCAGCGCGGCGACAAGAACCGCAACGACGACTGAGATACGGACCGCGGGCTTCATCGCTCTCCTCATCGTAGTTGACCCAATCGCCGTTGCGCTGGGGGACGCGCTTGCTTCGATGGTCTCGGTGACCACTGAGTTCATCGACATCGACATGCCCCCGCGCTCACGCTGAGATGCCGTAATCTGGCCGCGTGGATGCGCGCAGCGCCGACGATCAGGAGCAGGCGAGTGCGAATCAGCCTGGCGATGACCGCGACCGCACCGCTGAGGATCGGGACCGGAAAGCCGACGCGCGCGACCAGTCCTCCAACATTGCAGACGCAAGAGCCGATGCTCGGGATCGCCGTGCGGAAGCCCGCGAGTTGGCCGGCGACGTCGACGTGGCCCCCCGGGGTGACCGTGCGGCCGCGCTTCGCGATCGTAGGGAAGGGGCGAGCGACCGCACGGGAGCGGCGAACGACCGCGAGGCGGCATCGGCCGACCGCATGCTCTCGGCGCGAGAGCGTGCGGCCGACCTCATCGACGGCCTCACGCACGCCCACCGAAGAGACGCAGGAATTCTCGAGCTGGAGCGTGAGATAGCGCGGGCGAAACGAACAGAGCAGCCGCTGACGTTGGCCTTCGTGGACGTTGACGACCTCAAGGCGATCAACGACTCGCGAGGCCATGCTGCTGGTGACGGGCTCCTGCGCGGCGCGGCGGACTCGGTCAGGGCTCACCTTCGCTCTTACGACCTGGTCGTTCGATACGGCGGCGATGAGTTCGTCTGCGGGCTGTCGGATATGACCATCCCGGACGCTGCCGAACGATTTCTGCTCGTCAACCGCGACTTGGCCAACTCTCATGACGCGTCGCTGACCGTTGGATTGGCAGAGCTCGAGCCGCTCGACAATCTCGAAGACCTCATCGAACGCGCAGACCAAGCCCTCTACATCGAGCGCGCTAGGCACCCGTCCAACAACTTGATTCGGCGAGCGCCATAGCCGCGAGTCTTCACCATCCACGGCCGCGGGCTCGGATCGTGCACATGCGTCCGGTCGCGTCCCCCGCGTCCCTTCCGCCCCCAGCGAGGGACTCATCGGACGCATAGGACGATGCGTCGGGTACCACGGCTGGTACCACGGGCCCGTCTAGTGATACGAGGATTGTCTTGAAATTGCCCGGATATGACAATGCGGGATCATGCCAATATGCGCGCTGTGGAGGACGAGTCGTGAACGATCCCGAAGTGTCGTGGCTTTCGTACGATTTCCCCTGGCGGCAGCGATTTCCCGAAGCCGAGCTAGTCGCGGGGTTCGAAGGCGGCGCGATCTACACGGCTGAAGCAGAGGGCAGCCATTGGGTCATCACAGACGAAGGAACGTTCGCCGGGTTTCTCGATCACGAAGACGCTGATCTCGCAGACACGACGATCAAGCTGGAACGATACGAAGACCCTAATACGCATCAGGCGCGCCTCCATGCCCTTGCGGAGCAGTTGGCCGAAACGAAGCCCGGTGAGGTGGCGCACATGGAGGCCAGCGATGACTCCGTGACGATCGACCATGCGATGGAAAAGCTGCGTAACGCCGCACGAGCGCACCGCGAGGCGATCGAGCAACTACGCAAGCTCGGCGCTATCCGGTCGAGGAGCCTGGTTGGAGATCTCGGAGAGCGGCTGGCGGCCGACTATTACGGTGTAGAGCTGGAGCCAGCATCGACGCCGGGTTTCGACCTGGTTACGCGGGAGGCGGATCGACGTCGTGTGCAGGTCAAGACCCTTCGAGACACGCCGAGTAACCATCGTGGAAGCAGCAGCCCGCTAAGCGAGCCCTACGATCTGATGCTCGCGATCCGGCTCGACGAGAATTATGAGCCAGTTCACGCGATCGAAGTCTCGCGGGAGGTCCTTGAGGAGTTCTTTGGCAAGGGCCGTGTGTCGTGGACGAGGCGGCTCGAGGATGATCCAAGGGTGCGGAGGATCACTAAAGAGGAGCTCCTGATCACGGGGCGCTCGGGGACCTAGTCGTTGTCCCTTGCGGTGCGGACGGCGCGGAAGAGCCGGGGACGGGATTCGACGCGTGCCTTTGGTCAGTCCGTTCGAGGTGCGCCCCCCATAGACATCGAGCTAGTAGGCCGCGTACTCGGGAACGTCCCCCCGGTCAACACGCTCTACAAGGGCGACTACAGCCAGGCGTCCCGGACCCCGACGCGGCCGCCGTTCGAGCGCTGGTGGGCCGACGGGGCCGCGCTGCCGGTCTAGCCGTGGCGGGTGACGCGGGCGTCTGTCGCGCCACCAACCTCAGCCCGGCCATCTGGTACCACGGCTGGTACCACGAGCGCCCCGATCCCGGCGAGAAGCACGTCACAACGGGCCTTGGCCGAATGGCGAGACCCGGACTCGAACCGGGGACACCACGATTTTCAGTCGTGTGCTCTACCAGCTGAGCTATCTCGCCTGGTGCCGCGGCGATGCTAGCGCGCGCCGGTGTACTGCGGTGCGCGCCGAGCAGTGCTCGCGCGGCGGCTGAGGAGCTGTCGCGCGCCCGTCGCTCCGAGGGCGAGGCCGGCCGCGGCGCCCGCGAGCATGCTCGTCCACGAGACGGCGTCGAGCCCGAGCCCGGGGTAGGGATCGCTGAACGCGCTCCAGTGCGGGGCGACGTGCACGAGGAAGAACCCCACGCCGCTCACCAAGCCGACGAGCGTCGCGGCGAGCGCCGCCAGGCGGTGGCCCCGCAGCGCGAGGGCCAGTGAGAGAAGTGCGCCGGCGAGCCCGGCGATGCCCAACACTCCGAGCTCCCCGGGCGTGTTGCGGTGCTGGCGCACGAGGTGATCGGCGGTGTGCCCGAGGAGCACCGCGAGGAAGACGACGTTCAGGCGCACGAGCAGACGCATAACGACATCTACCCTACGCGAGTGTCCCCCCGGGTCGCCCCGCAACCCCAGACCCGCTCGTAGAGACGTGGGCGGCATCCACGGAGAGGCGCGAACCAGCATCGCGGCGCCCCCGGAGGCGTGCCTCGCGGAGCTGCTCCGCTTCGAGGCCTATCCCGAGTGGTACCCGTTCGTCGACGAGATCGCCGTGCTCGAGCGCGACGAGCGTGCTCACACCTTCACGGTGCGGGCCGCCACGCGCCTGCCGATCAAGACCTTCACCTACCGCTTGCGCTACATCGTGGAGGGCTCGGGCGGGCTGCGCGCCGACTACCTGGGCGGCGATCTCAAGTCGCTCAGCCTGCGCTGGGAGCTCGACCCCGGGCCGGAGAACTCGACCGAGGCGACGCTCGCGCTCGATGGCGAGGTGGGATGGGCGCTCGACCGTCTGCTCGCCCCCGTGCGCGACGCCGCCCGGCGCGAGCTGATCGACGACGCGGTGGCGGCGCTCCGGCGCCGCGTCGAGGCGCTCGACTCGGCCTAACTCGGGCGGCAGCGCAGGACGAGCACGGCGATGTCGTCGCGCGGCCGGCCGTCCTGGATCTCGAGCGCGGTCTGGACGATCGCGTCGGCGATCCCGTCGGCGTCGGCGCCCGCGCATCCGGCGAGCAGCTCGGCCAGGCGCTCCTCGCCGAGGGGGTTGTCGGGTGCGCCCGCCTCGGTCACGCCGTCCGTGTAGAGCACGAGCGCGTCGCCGGGCGCGAGCGTCGCGCTCTGCTCCTCGAGCACGGCGTCCTCCACGATCCCGAGCAGGGGCCCTTCGGGAAGCAGCGTCTCCACCGTCCCGCCCGCGCGCAGGATCAGCGGCGGGACGTGGCCGCCGCGGGCATAGGTCAGCTCGATCCGACCGTCCCGGGGCGCCATCCGCACGAACATCGCGGTGAGGAAGCGCATGTCTTCGCGCTTCTGGGCGAGGATCGCATCATTCAGCGCGCCGAGAAGGATCGCCGGGCCCGTCTCGTAGCGCGCCGCGGCGCGAACTGTGTGGCGCGCGAGCGAGGTGAGCGTCGCGGCGACGGCGCCCTTCCCGCACACGTCGCCGATCACCGCCGCCCAGCAGCGCTCGCCGCACCCGAAGACGTCGTAGAAGTCCCCGCCGACCTCGCCGCCGTCCCCGGCCGCGCGAAAGCGCCCGGCGGCGTCGATGCCAGGCATCGTGGGCAGCTCGGTGGGGAGCAGGCTCTGCTGCAGCGTGCGCGCGACGCGGCTGCGATCGGAGTAGAGGCGCGCGTTGTCGAGGGCGAGGGCGGCGCGGCGCACCGTCTCCTCCGCCAGCTTCACGTCCTCGGCCGAGAACTGGCGCCCCGGCTCGGCGAGCGCGAAGCCGATCGCGCCGAGGACCCGCTCGCGTGCGCTCAGGGGCAGCACGAGCGACGCGCTCAGCCCGAGGCGGCGCAGCATGGCGCCGTGCTCGGCGTCGGTGGAGACGGCGCCGATCTCCCGGTCGGTGACCTCGCGCACGTGCTCGGCCTCCCCCGTTCGGATCACCGCTCCGGGACCGCCGCGGGAGCCGAGCGCGGCCGGGTAGCGCGCCTCGATCTCCCAGGCGAGCGACTCGCGGGCCCGGTCGCTGTGCGCGATCGCCGCGCAGCGGATCTCGTTGCCTTCCACGAGGTGGATCGTGCACCAGTCGGCGAGGGTGGGGACCGCGATCCGCGCCAGCGTGTCGAGCGTCGTGCGCAGATCGAGCGAGGCGTCGAGGCGCACCCCAGCCTCGGCGAGGAACGCCGCGCGCTCCTGGGCGCGCTGGGCCGCCGCGCGGGCCGCGCGCTCGAGGTCGAGCAGGCGGGAGCGCTGACCTTCGGCGTCGCGCTGAGCGGTGATCTCGAGCACGACCATGCCGACGCCGAGCATCACGCCGTCGCCGTCGAGCACCGGGTACCAGGAGATGACCCACTGGCCGCGCACGCCGGGTCGCGCCGCGATCTCGCCCCGGATCTCGACGGTGCGCGGCTCGCCGCCGGCGAGCGCGGCGGCGAAGGGCTCGCCGAGCTGATCGGCGAGGTCGGGCAGCACCTCCTCGACCGTGCGACCCACGTGCGCGTCGGCGTCGATCCCGTGCATCTCGGCGAGCGCGCCGTTCACCCGCTCGTAGCGCCCGTGCCGATCGAGCAGTGCGAGGCCGAACGGCCCCGTGGCGAACAGCGTGTCGAAGAAGGCCAGCGAGATCTCCCGCGAGCGGTCTCCGAGCTGTTCCTCCACCGTCTCGGGCACGCGCGGGAGCCTAACGGGACCGCGGCGAGCCGAGCATCCTCCCGAGGAGCTCGAGCGCTCCCGCCTTGGAGAGCGGCTCGTTCAGGTTGCCGCACTTCGGCGACTGCACGCAGGAGGGGCAGCCCGCCTCGCACCGGCATTCGGCGATGAGCCGTCGCGCGTCGGCGCTCAGCGCCTCGAAGCGCTCAAAGCCCTGGCGGGTGATTCCCACCCCTCCGGGGTGGCCGTCGTAGACGAAGATCGTCGGCCCGAGCGTCTGCGGGTGGGCGTTGGTGGAAAGCCCGCCGATGTCCCAGCGGTCGCACATCGCCAGCAACGGCAGGACGGCGATCTGCGCGTGCTCCATGGCATGGAGGGCGCCGAGCACGAGCTCGCGCGGGAAGGCCTCGGCGCCGATCAGCTCGTCGAGCTCGAACCACAGCGCCTGCGTGGAGAACTCCGTGCGCGGGAGGTCGAGGGCCTGGAAGTCGATCACCTCGTGGTCGGAGAGGCGCTTGCGCTGATAGCCCAGGACCTCCTCGCTCACCGCCACGGTTCCGAAGGAGAGGGTGACCCCGAGCGCCTCGCGACGGTCGAGCAGGCGCTCGATCAGCGTCTCGGTCTCGCGCTTGGGCTGGGTGAACCAGTCGCCGCTGAACGGCTCGATGAACGCGCGGCGACCGTCGAGATCGAGCGCCTGGACCTGGTAGGAGCGCCCCATGTGCAGGTAGATCGCCCCCTCGTGGGTGGTGCCTAGCACCCGCGCCGCCTCGACCGTGCCGAGCAGCTCGCCCGAGGCGGTGTCCACGAGCGTGAACGTCTCACGCGAAGCGGAGCGCAGCGAGACGCGGGCGGCGGGGAAGTCCTCGGGATGGCGCAGGCCGTAGGCGCCGCGCCGCTCCCTGAGCTCGCCCGCGGCGACGAGCCGCTCGGCGCGCTCGCGCCAGTTGGGACCGAGGAACGCGTCGTCCTCGGCGCTCAGCGGAGCCTCGTGGGCGGCGCACAGCAGGTGCCCGGCCTGGATCGACTCGTTCTCCCAGTCGAGGATCGCCGCCTCCACCGGACGCGCGAGGAACTCGTCGGGGTGGCGGCAGAAGAACTGGTCGAGCGCGTCCTCCCCGGCGACGTAGAGCGCGAGCCCGGCGCCGCGCCGGCCCGCGCGCCCCCACATCTGGCGCAGGCTGGCCACCGTGCCCGGGAAGGTCACGCAGATCGCCGCGTCGAGCGAGCCGATGTCGATGCCCAGCTCGAGGGCGTCGGTCGAGGCCACCCCGAGCAGCTCGCCGTCGACGAGCCGGCGCTCGAGCTCGCGTCGCTGCTGGGGGGTGTAGCCCGCCCGGTAGGGGGCGATCCGCTCCGCGAGCTCGGGCGCGTCCCCGGCGAGGCGATCCTGCGCGAAGCGCACGATGAGCTCGACCGCCTTGCGCGACTTCATGAAGCAGATCGTGCGCGCGCCGCCCCGCACGAGCTCGGCGAGCAGCTCGGCGGCCTCGGCGAGCGGCGAGCCGCGCGTGCCGAGCGCCTCGTCGAGGAGCGGGGGGTTCCACATCGCGATCTGGCGCCCGGCGCGGGGAGCACCGTCGCGGTCGACGAGCGCGACCTCTTCGAGGCCGGTGAGCCGCTCGGCGAGCTCGACGGGGTTGGCGATCGTCGCGCTCGCGAGCAGGAAGCGCGGCGCAGTGCCGTAGGCGGCGGCGAGGCGCCGCAGGCGGCGCAGCACGCCTCCGACGTGGGAGCCGAAGACGCCGCGGTAGACGTGGGCCTCGTCTATGACCACCACGGCGAGGTTGGCCAGCAGGTCGGCCCACACGCGGTGGTTGGGGAGGATCGCCATCGAGAGCATGTCGGGGTTGGTGAGGACCAGGTTGGCCTTGCGCCGGATCGCGGCGCGCTCGGGTCGCGGGGTGTCGCCGTCGTAGATCGCGGGGCGGATCCCCGGCACGGCGAGACGGTGCAGGGCACGCGCCTGGTCCTGGGCGAGCGCTTTGGTGGGGTAGAGGTAGAGCGCGCGGGCGCGCGGCTCGGAGCAGAGGACGTCGAGCGTGGGCAGGTTGAAGCACAGCGACTTGCCCGAGGCGGTGCCGGTGGTGACGATCGTCGGGCCGGCGAAGGCGGCGCGCAGCGCGGCGTCCTGGTGGTCGTAGAGGCGATCGACCCCGATGCGCGCGAGCGCCGCGCCCACGGCGGGATGGAGGTCGCCGGGAACGGGCACGAGCCGCGGGGCCTGCGCCGGCTCGGTGGCCTCGTGCACGAGGCGCTCGTCCTCGCGCCCAGCCTCGAGCACTGCGTCCCACGGGTGCGTCGAGCGGGTCGCGGACACGGACCTCGATGGTAGGCGCCCAGCGGTCGTCGCGGTCGGTCACACTCCGCGCGCGTGCGCTGCGTGTACCTCGA
>JAABUL010003693.1_pt1 | contig 22114 bp, 15 predicted proteins | sample 5559151 | NCBI WGS metagenome assembly JAABUL01 (sample SAMN10711876, study PRJNA513368) | rock metagenome | isolation source: Antarctica rocks | place: Antarctica: Victoria Land, Pudding Butte sud | reverse complement strand
TTTTGCCCAACGGCTCGCTCCGCGATTCCGAAGCCGTGGCGCTGGGCGAGTACTGGGGCTTCGAGAAAATCGGCGAGTTTATGCCCCTCGACTACGAGCCGCCGACTACCGCCCCGGCAGTGCCTACCCCCGCGCCGGCGCGTAACGCGCCTCCCGCTGGCCGGGCGCAACTACGGTAGTCCAGGCGGGTGAGCGGGAGTACGGGTACGGGGAAGTTTAAAAAATAGGGTGAATTTTTGCCAGTCAATTACCTCCCACGCCCACCCATGATAGATAAGACTGTACCCGACGCCCAGGCGGCCCTCGCGGGCCTGGCCGACGGCATGACCCTGATGCTCGGCGGCTTCGGCCTCTGCGGCATCCCCGAAAACGCCATTCAGGAAATATTGCGCCTGGGCGTGAAGGACCTGACCTGCATCTCGAACAACGCGGGCGTCGATGATTTTGGCATTGGGCTGCTCTTGCAAAAGCGGCAGGTGCGCAAGATGATTTCGAGCTACGTGGGCGAGAATGCCGAATTTGAGCGGCAATTATTGGCCGGTGAATTGGAGGTAGAATTGATTCCGCAGGGCACGCTGGCCGAGCGCTGCCGGGCCGGCGGGGCGGGCATTCCGGCGTTTTTCACGCCGGCTGGTTACGGCACCGAGGTGGGGGTAGGGAAGGAAAGCCGCGAGTTCAACGGCAAGATGTACCTGCTCGAAACCGGCCTCATCGCCGATTTTGCCCTCGTGAAAGCCTGGCGCGGCGACACCGCCGGCAACCTCATCTACAAGGGTACGGCCCGTAATTTCAACCCCATGATGGCCACCGCCGGCCGCATTACGGTGGCGGAGGTGGAGGAGCTGGTACCCGCCGGCGCGCTCGACCCCAACCAGATTCACACGCCGGGCATTTTCGTGCAGCGTATTTTTCAGGGCAAGAATTATGAAAAGCGCATCGAACAGCGCACGGTAAGTGTCTGAACCACGCATTCGGGCGGATTTTTCGGATTAGTCGGATTTTGTAAGCGAAGCTGATTAGGAAGCCGTCTGCCCGTCATGCCGGACTGGCAACTTTTTCTGCTTTCTTAGGACTTACGCAAAAGACAGTTGTCATTGCGAGCGCAGCGCGGCAATCGCCCCAGAACGAGTCGTTCGGGTATTGTTCTGGGGCGATTGCTTCGCCTTGCTCGCAATGACAAAACATTTTGCGTAAGTCCTATTTTCTAAACAGCAGGACGTTCAGGAATAATTTTTCGGATTTGCTAAACGCTTCAACGACCGCGATGAAAAACACTGTTTTGGCCTGGCTACTGGTGCTTGGCGCTGCTACCCCGGCGCCAGCCCAGCCAGCGGCCCCGGCGTTGGCGATGCTGCCAGCGGCGGCACCCGCCAGCGTGGGGGTCAGCCCTGAGGGCCTGCGGCAACTCGACCACTTGCTGCAAGGCTACGTGGACGATGGCCGGCTGCCGGGCGTCATTGCCCTGGTGGCCCGCGATGGTAAGGTGGTGTACCGCAAAGCGTTGGGCTACGCCGACGCGGCGGCCAGGACGCCCCTGCGGCCCGACGCCATCGAGCGCATTGCTTCGCAGACCAAGGCCATCACGAGCGTGGGGCTGATGGAGCTGTACGACCAGGGCAGGTTTCAGCTCGATGACCCCATTGCCAAGTACCTGCCGGCCTTTGCGCACCCGCGGGTACTGGCCAGCTTCAATGCCCGGGACTCGACGTTTACGACGGTGCCGACGCACGGCGAGATTACCGTTCGGCAGCTGCTGACGCATACTTCGGGCATCGGCTACGCGGTGATTGGCTCGCCCGAGGCGCGGGCCATTTATGCCAAGGCGCACATTCCGTCGGGGGTAGGGTCGCCGCGGGGCACGCTGGGACCGGCCATCGACGCGCTGGCCCGGCAGCCGCTGATGAACCAGCCGGGCGAGCGCTTCACCTACGGGCTGAGCGTGGACGTGCTGGGCCGCCTGATTGAGGTGCTGAGCGGTCAGCCGCTCGACCAGTACCTGCGCGCCCGCGTGTTTGAGCCGCTGGGGATGCGCGACACCTACTTCTATCTGCCCGCCGACCGGCAAAGCCGCCTCGTGCCGCTCTACACCGAGTACCAGCAGCGCACCGTGCCGATGCCAGCCACGGGCCTGCTCGGGCTGCGGCCTGACTTTCCGAACCAGGCGGGCACGTACTTTTCGGGTGGCGGCGGGCTGTCCTCGACCATCGACGACTACGCCGTGTTTTTGCAGATGATGCTCAATGGCGGCACCTACGGCGGCCATCGCCTGCTGAAAGCCAGCACGGTAGCCCTGATGACCCAAAACCAGATTGGCGACGTGAACCAGGGGCAGAACAAGTTTGGCCTGGGTTTCAGCATCGTGACGCCGGCCGGCGCGGCCCAGACCGGGCAGTCGGTGGGCAGCTACGAGTGGGGCGGCGCCTTCGGCACCGACTATTGGGTTGACCCCAAGGAGCACCTGGTAGTCCTGCTTTACACCCAGAAATTTCCGCACAACAACACGCCCGACCTGGTGCCGCGCTTCCGCAAGGCCGTGTACGCGGCGCTGGCCAAGCGCCAGGCTCCCAAGTACCCCAGCAAGTAGGCGCCCCCCTACCCCCTCCCCCAACCGCGTAGTCAGCCCGCGCAGCGGGCGTATCCGCGAAATCTGTTCAATCCGTTAAAATCTGCGGTTTATGGCTCTCAACAAACACGGCATTGCCCGGCGCATCGCGCAGGAAGTAGAAAATAATTCCTACGTCAACCTCGGCATCGGCATCCCGACGCTGGTGGCGAATTACATTCCGGCCGGCATCAACGTGGAGCTGCAAAGCGAGAACGGGCTGCTCGGCATGGGGCCGTTTCCAACCGAAAGCGAGGTGGACCCCGACCTCATCAACGCGGGTAAGCAGACGGTGACGACGTTGCCGGGCTCCAGCCTGTTCAGCTCGGCCGACTCGTTCGCCATGATTCGCGGCGAGCATGTGGACCTGACCATCCTGGGCGCGATGGAGGTGAGCGAGCGCGGCGACATCGCTAACTGGAAGATTCCCGGCAAGATGGTGAAGGGCATGGGCGGGGCGATGGACCTCGTGGCCTCGGCCAAGAATATCATCGTGGCCATGCAGCACGTGGCCCGCGACGGCTCTTCCAAGCTCCTCACCGACTGCACCTTGCCCATTACGGGCCTGCGCTGCGTGAAGAAAATAGTGACCGAGCTGGCCGTGCTCGACGTGACGCCCGACGGCTTCGTGCTGCGCGAGCGCGCGCCCGGCGTGACGGTGGCCCAGATACGGGCCGCTACGGCGGGGCGGCTGGTGGTGCCGGGCGGCGACGAGGCGGTGCCCGAAATGGCGGACTTGTAGCTAATTAAACCTTTCATTTGTTATTAGATTTTTGCATCCCTAACTTGGTTCAGTAACCATTCCACAAAGACCACTTTACTACGAAGTCTACTCTCTCATGATGAAAAAAACGATAACCTGCGTTGCATTGGGCAGTCTTACCTTACTCTTCGCATGTCATAAAGACAATGAGCCTCAACCAGCTACAACTACCCAGTTGTTAGTAGGCAAAAAGTGGCAATTGCAGACGAGTATTATCACCGCTCCTAATCAGTCGGCAATTGACTTATATGCACTAACGGCCTCCTATACTAAGGATGATTTTGAACAGTTCGATTTGCCCAATGTATTTACCTATGACGAGGGGCCAACCAAATACAGTGCTGCCTCTCCACAGACGCAAAAAGGTACTTGGACGCTCAGTACGGACAACACGCAGATAACTATAGTATATAGCAGTAGAGCGACAAACTATGTAATTGACGAATTAACTTCTACTTCACTGAAAGCTCATATTAATCAGGTGCAGAGTAATGGAGCCACATCCGTTTTGACAAACACTTTTGTTGCAATACCTTAAGTGAAAAACAATAAAAAGACCTGTTGTTTAGACAGGCCTTTTTATTAAATCTAACTGCGCTATTAGTGTTGTACTAGCAGTTGCTTGTCGAAGCGAACCTTGCCATTGGACATAATGCGAACATGATAAGTGCCATTCGGTAAATCCAGAATGTTAACATCGGTTTCACCTTGTTTTTCGTGCAGGGTAATAGTTTTACGCACTACGCCTTGTGCATCATAGAAAGTGGCTTGGCCTGCTAGGCCACCGTTGTTAAGCTTGACTCCAGCACTACTAGGGTTCGGGTAGAGAACAATGTTGTACTGGTAGTCACACTGTGGGTCTGCTTGGTCTAGGTAAGTCGTACTGCTTGCCTGCTCCATACCGCAGGCATTGGTAGCGGTGATTGATACGGTGACGGGCTGCCCACCGTAGATATTTAGTGGGAAGGTAACGTATCCTCCAGATGCAATAATTTGTCCGTCTGCCGCATGCCCGTAATTGTCAGTGGCGCGGTAAGACGTCGCACCTGGTACAATGGAACAAATCACATCATAATACCAGTAACATTGTGTTGTATTGTAGTTCTGCTGAAAATATATGTTACTAGGCGTAGTAGGCGGGTCCTGATTGACTGTAACGGTGATAATAGCATCCGCAGATTTTACCCCGCAGTCACCATTAGAGCTAACGGCTATATTGTAAGTACCAATAGGGGTACCTGCGGGAATAGCTATTGAGACCTCAGTATTTGTAGTAACATAGCTGCTGTTGTTATTAACAGTAGAGTAGCCATTTACCGTCCAACCCGAATAGGGTACCCACCAGTTAAGTGACTTGTTAGCAACGTCTGAGTTTACAGCGATTTGGAGCGTCTGCCCAGCATTCCCACAATTAGCAAACGCGTAACTGGAAACAACGGGGGTTGGCACTTTACCCATTACAGAAATAGTGACTGTTGCGCTGGTGTACCAATAAGCCCGGTGGCCAAAACTACCCTCGATATGGGTAGAAACACGGCGATAATAAGTAGTCTGCTGTACTGGTCCAGGCGCATAGTTCCGCTGGGTTGCGCCAGATATATCATACCAGTTTGAATTATCCCAGCTGAATTGCCACTGCACTTGTTCTCTTTCACCCGTGCTACCAAACTGACCGCTATTGCTAGCACTATGCTCCCAATAATAGGTGTTGTTATAATCATCGTACTCACTAGAACTAGTGGCGATGACCCTACCATTGAGTTGACTAAGTGCGCTTCCAGCACTCACGCATTGATTAAAGCAGATTTCCGGCGAATTATTGGCCGAGCTACAAGGAAAGAAGATTGCAAGTGGCGTGACGACGTGAAATGTCCCTGAGAATGGCGCTCCACTCGAAGGTGTAATTACTAAATTATAGTCTCCCTTAGATGGTAGTGTGATTGGGTTACATTGAATCGCGATTACATTGTTGAGAGAGTTAGTCTGAGTGCTAAATGCAACATTTTGCCCGTTAAAAGTTATAGACTGAACAGCTGATAAGCCGGTGCCAGAAATAGTAATTTGTTTAGAACTGCCAGCTTCCCCTACATTGGTATAGTTAGTAACAGCGAATGATGAGCTAGTACTACCCCCGCCTGTAGTAGCGGCCTTTACGCTAATATATACCGGATGGCTTATTTCGGTTGGAATAGTGCTGGTGCCACTGTAAAAGACAGCATAGATAGCACTATACGAGCCAGCAGCAGCGGCTGACAAGCTTATATTGCCAGCAATTGAAAGCCGGTCCTCACCACTACCTCCATCGTATGACCAGCTACTAGAACTGTTCAACGTGGTGGTTGCCAATGTAGTGGTAGTAGATATGCTACTTTGGCTTGAGCCCCCATAAAATAACTTAACTGAGCCAGATACCGGGGTATTAGGGCTTCGCCATAAAACAATAGAATAAGATTTTGACTGGGCTGCGCCTTGAGCGATGACAACCGGACTGCTAGGGTCATCTATTCGCTTACTATCAATGTCATATGCATTTGCTGGAGTGCCGTAAGGATTATTAAAAGTTGCCTGGGCCTAACTGCGTGAGTTGCATAAGAGGCTACAAAAAACTAAAAATGAGAAGAGTTTTTTCATGGGTTTTTTTGTTTTGTGGAAATGAAAATGATGAAAAGGTGCTTACTTGTTGAAGAGGTAGGATACCTGTAGTTCAGCCATTCTGGAATAAATTGATGGTGAGGGAAAATTACTCAGTGCAGACTTGGAGGCTATGTCAACCAAGCCAAAGCGGTAAAACGCCTGAACTGAAATATGACAATACTGGTAACCTAGACCGCCCTTAATGCCTGCATCCCAGCGCTGTAAGTAATAGTTAGTCATTCCCAAAGGATAAGCTTCCGCTACCTTGATATCATCCTTGACTGAGTATTCCCCGGTTCTGACTCCATCAGTATAGTTGACATCAGTGGTACGCTTTCCTCCTAGCAATACTCCGACATTAGCACCCGCCACTAAAAAAACACCTTTCTGGGAAGGATTAAAGAAATAAAGGATGTCAACCGGAAGCTCTGCGCGGTTCAACGCGTAGGTAGTCTGGTAGGCTGTGTAGCCCTGGCCGCCAGAGTTTGTAGTGGGCACTGTTTCACTAGTTGTGAAACCGGTGCGCAGGTAGCGTAGACTAGGTGCCAGTGACCAGTGCTGACCGAGAGGCAGACTGCTGGTTAACCCAGCCGCAACGCCTGGCTGATAGCCGGTAGTGACTGTACCAACATGGGTGAGTTCTGGTGTATACTTGATTGTACCAGAGTTAAAACCAAGTTGCAGTCCAATTTGGCAACTTTTCTGAGCTGCAACGCTTAGAGCGACTCCACTACAGATGGCTGTGGCTATCAAATGACGCAAGAGATGCATAGCAATTTTTTAGAGGGTGTTAGGGAATTGAAATTAAAGGAAAAGAAAATGAGCCAGTAAGTTTCGAACGGAGCTTCTAAGCTCCAGTTCGCATTATGGTTTATGGATGTAGCGCTTTGCAAGAATCGAGTAAATGTATCCTATAGAAAATCTATTGCAAAGGACAATGTAGCCTAAAATTTGACCATAATTTTTTAATATAATATTGTATTAAGAATGCAGCAGGTAGCTCTAAGCTCTCAGATGCAGGTTTGCAGCTCCCAAAACTTTGCTGAAAAAGAGACGATTTGTGACATTTGCACGTAGTATAGTATCGTAGATTTTTGTGTTTTCCTACCAGTTATATTCGATATTAAGCTGGCTAGCCCGATGGCCTACTCCGTATTTTTTACCGATTCTTCCCTCTATTTATGGCTACTTCTGCTAGCAGCAAAGCCGCGCCCGGCGGCGCGCATCATCACAAAAAAAGCAACAAGGCGGGCCCTGCCCTCACGGCCCTCGACGAGCGCCTGACGCCCACCGCCGTGCCGGCCCACAAGCTCGTTTTGCGCACGCTGCGCCGCTCCGACTTCAAAGCCATTGAGGTGATAATGGACAAGGTGTACTCCAACATGGAGGGCGCCTGGGCGGCCGACGAGTTCGCGGCGCTCATCCGGAAGTTTCCCGAGGGCCAGATTGGCATTGAGGACAACGGCCGGCTGGTGGCGGCGGCGCTGGCTATCATCGTGGATTACAATAAGTTTGGCGACAAGCACACGTATGCCAAAATCACCGGCAACGGCAAGTTTGACACCCACGACGGCGACGGCGATACGCTCTACGGCGTGGACGTATTCGTGGACCCCGAGTACCGCAGCCTGCGCCTGGGCCGCCGTCTCTACGACGCCCGCAAGGAGCTGTGCGAGAACCTGAACCTGCGCGCGATGGTGGCCGGCGGCCGCATTCCCGGCTACGCGGCCTATGCTGATGAGATGACGCCCGCCAAGTACGTGGAGCTGGTGCGCAACAAGGAGCTGGTGGACCCGATTCTGACCTTCCAGCTCTCGAACGAGTTCCACGTGCGCAAAATCATCCGCGGCTACCTGCCTTACGACTCGGAATCAAAGGCTTACGCGACGCTGCTGGAATGGATTAACGTGTATTACGACGAGGAGAGTGACAAGCTCATCGGCAACCAGAAGTCAAACGTGCGCATTGGCATCGTGCAGTGGCAGATGCGCGCCACGGCCAGCCTGGAAGACTTTTTCCAGCAAATTGAGTTCTTCGTGGATACCGTGAGCGGCTACAAGGCTGACTGCGTGCTGTTTCCGGAGTTTTTCAACGCCCCCATGATGGCGCTCACCAACGAGTCGGCAGCTTCGGCGGCCATTCGGGGCATGGCGGCGTTTACGGAGCCCATCAAAACGCGCATGATGGAGCTGGCCGTGAGCTACAACATCAACGTAATCGCGGGCTCGATGCCGGTGTACGAGGACGGGATGCTCTACAACGTCAGCTACTTGTGCCGGCGCGACGGCACCGTGGACGAGCAGTACAAGCTGCACGTGACGCCCGACGAGGCCAGCTACTGGGGCATGCGCGGCGGCGACAAGGTAAAGTGCTTCGACACGGACTTTGGCAAAATCGGCATCCTGGTGTGCTACGACGTGGAATTTCCGGAGTTGTCGCGCATTTTGAGCGACGAGGGCATGAAAATCCTGTTCGTGCCTTTCTGGACCGACACTAAGAACGCCTACCAGCGCGTGCGCATCTGCGCCCAGGCCCGCGCCATCGAAAACGAGTGCTACGTGGCCATTACGGGCTCGGTGGGCAACCTGCCGCGCGTCGAGAACATGGACATTCAATACTCGCAGTCGGCGGTATTCAGCCCCAGCGACTTCGCGTTTCCGCACGATGCCATCGTGGCCGAGGCTACCCCCAATACGGAGATGACCCTCATCGCCGACCTCGACCTGGACTTACTCAAGGACCTGAATACCAGCGGCGCCGTGCGCAACCTGCGCGACCGCCGCAAGGACCTCTACAGCGTGAGCTGGATTCCGAAGAAGACCGAGCGCGACGAAGAGCTGCTCTCGCAGGGCGAGGAGCGCCAGCCCGCCACCAAGCCCAGCCGCCGCAAGGCCATCGCGGCGGGGTAGGGGCACGGGCGCCCAGTTATTTTTATGAGGATAGGGAGCCGCTTCGTAAGGAGCGGCTCTTTTTATGTTGGTCTGTTAGTTCGACGCGGCCCAGGCGCTGGCCGGCTTCGACGTGCGGCCCGCTACCAACACGCTGTATGCAATGGGCTACAATGCGACTGCCGCGGCGGGGGTAGCTAATGCCCGGATTTACGCCCTCAACTCGCTGACGGGCGGGGCCACGGTCGCCGGCCCGGCCGTGCGCCTGGAGCTGGATACGGGCAGCATCGGCTTTGACTTCAACCCCACCGTGGACCGCATTCGGGTGGTGGCCGGCAACCGCGCCAACTACCGCCTCAACCCCACCGATGGCACGCTGACCTACGCTACCGGCACCAGCACGCCCAGCATCGGGGCGGCGGCTTATACGAATAGCTTCATGGGGGCCAGCACCACCTCGGGTACTACGCTCTACGACTATGACGAGCTGCTGAACACCCTCAATACCCAGCTGCCGCCTAATGATAGATGGCCAGCCGGCCGGTACGCGCCAGGCCGTGTTGCTGGGGCGCCAGGCCCTACCCCCCTTTATCACTTTGGAAGAGGCTGGTCCTAATAGGGGCCGGCTTCTTTTGCATTCCCTTAGCTATCAATGAGCAGGGGGTAACTCATCCGTAATAATCGGACAATCAAGCATCTGGCAAAAGGTGGCGAAAACGCAGTCTTTTACTGACTTACTAACAGGTATTTACTCTACATTTCAGAATTGAGTTTTTTTACGGAAAGCGACTCCGGAAAGCAAAATAAGCTCGCTGGATAAATTACTTAAAATTCTAACCTTCAACATTTTACTTTTCATAAAATGAATTTATCGTGGAAAAAAATGGGTGATGTGAAACGGGCCAGTATATTTCGCCAAAATACCCAACTTTTTTTCAACAAAATCATACTCATGAGAAAACTCTTACTGCTGTTTTTTTCGCTGGTTTTGGTGCTGCTGGCACCTGACCTGAAAGCTCAGAATCGCACGGTATCGGGGACGGTGACCAGTGCCGATGGCCAGGAAATTCCGGGCGTGACGGTGCTGGTGAAGGGCACCTCACTCGGCGCTTCGACCAACGTGCAGGGCAAATATGAGCTGGCCGTGCCGACCTCGGCTACTACCCTCCTTTTCTCGTTTGTGGGCTACGAGAGCCAACAGGTGGCTATCGGCAGCCAATCGACGGTGAACGTGACGCTGGCCTCGGCCGCCGCGGGCCTCGATGAGGTAGTGGTGGTGGGCTACGGCACGCAGTCGCGCCGCGACCTCACGGGCTCGGTGGCGACCATCGCGGGCAAGGAGATTGCCACGGTCCCGGTGCAGAGCTTCGACCAGGCCTTGCAGGGCCGGGCGGCAGGGGTCAACATTACTACCCCCAACGGGGTGCTTAATAACCCACCGGTTATCCGCATTCGCGGCGCCAACTCCATCGCGCTTAGTTCGGGCCCACTGGTAGTTATCGATGGTATTCCTACCTACAGCGGCAATAGCTCGGCCGTAGGCAGCGTGCCGAATAACCCGCTAGCTAACATCAACCCCGAGGATATTGAGAACGTGGAGGTATTGAAAGATGCCTCATCTACCGCCATTTACGGCTCTCGGGCCAATGGTGGTGTTATTCTGATTACGACCAAGAAGGGCCGCAAAGGCCAGTCGCATCTTTCGTACGATGCCTGGGTAGGCGCAACCCGCCCAGTGCGCCTGTATAGCATCCTGGGAGCGCAGGACTACGTAAACATCAAGAACGAGGCGGTGCGTAACCTAAATGCCAACCGCGCGGCTATTGGGGCCGCTGCTACCAACGTGGAGGGTTTTAAGCTCGCCACCGATGCCAATGGCAATACTATCGATACGCGCTGGTACGACTACATCTACCGCACCGGTGTGTCGAGCAACCACAACCTGAATTTCTCAGGCGGCACCGATAAAACCACCTATTACGCTTCGGTGGGTTATACCAACCAGAAGGGGATGCTCGTGCGCAACGACTTCCGCCGCTATTCGGCTCGTCTCAACGTGGACCAGAAGGTATTTGACCGCCTCTCGGTGGGTGTGCGCGTCAACTATTCCAACTCCTATAACTCGGCGCCCAACTCGGGCTCGGTGGCCGACGGCGCGTTTGGTACGGGTGGCCTGGGCCGCCTGCCGCTGGTGCTGCCGCCCAATATCTCGCCCTACAATGCTGATGGCACCTATAATACCAGCGGTGCGGGCATTGGCGCGGGCCCCAACATTAACCCGACTACCGGCTCGCCCCTGCTGCCTGGCTACTACAACCCGGTAGTGGACCTGGACAACAACTCGTTTACCTCCGAAAGCAACCAGGTGCAGGGTAGCTTATACGCGGACCTGGAAATTGCCAAGGGCCTGCACCTGCGCACCACCTACGGCATTGACAACCTCAATTTTGAGGACAAATCCTACTACACCTCTCTCGCCGGCGACGGCTTCTCTACCCAGGGTTCGGCAAGCGACTACTACCGCACCAATAAGCGCTGGGACTGGCAAAATACCATCCAGTACGACCGCACGCTGGGCGAAAACCACAGCCTCTCGCTGCTACTCGGCAATGAGCAGCAGTATACCGAAACCCAGCGCTGGGGCGCAACCCGCACAGCCGTGGCCGACCCCTTCTTCACTACCTTCCAAGGCAATTACATCAATATTGCGGCCTCGGGCAACTCGCAGGGTGCCAACTACCTGGCTTCGTTCTTTGGTCGCTTCAACTACAGCTACGCCCACAAGTATCTGGCCACGCTCAACGTGCGCCGCGATGGCTACTCGGCCTGGGCTCAGAAGTGGGGCAACTTTTACGGGGCTTCGCTAGGCTACGTAGTGTCGGAAGAAGACTTCTGGAAGAATGCTTCTTTTGCTAACATCTTTGATTTCCTGAAATTTACGGGCAGCTACGGCAGCGTGGGCAACAACCAGGGCATCTTCGATTATGCCTCGCAGCAGCTCTATGGCTCGGCTTTATATGGCAACAGCGGCACGTTCTACCTAACCTCGGTCGGCAACCCCAACCTATCGTGGGAAACCAGCAAGAAGACCGACGTCACCATGTCGTTTGGCCTGCTGCAAAGCCGCCTGACGGGTGACGTAGGCTACTACCGCAGCACCATCGATGGCCTGATTCTGGACGTGCCGCAGGCTCCTTCGCGCGGCATTCCCAACATCAACGGCGCGGGCACGCTTGGCAACTCTATTCCCGCCAACGTGGGCTCAATGCGCAACGAAGGTGTCGAAGTGAACCTGCGCTTTAATGCTATTCAGAACAAGGCTTTCTCCTGGACGGTAACCGGCAACCTAACGACGCTCAAAAACCGGGTGCTGTCACTACTGACCGATGACCAGCGCATTGGCACGGCCACCTCGGGCCTCGAAACCTCGAACTATACCACCGTGGGCCGCTCTATCGGCTCGATTCTGGCCGTGCAGGACCTGGGGGTGAACCCGCTCAATGGTCAGCGCATGATTCGCAAGGCCGACGGCACCGTGGTGCAGTACAATCACCAGGGCACCACCGGCGCCGGCGGCACACCGGGCTGGACCACCCTGGATGGCAAAAATGCCACCGGCCCCACGCAGCTCACCGACGGCCTCTACTATGGCCCTACCCTGCCTACCTGGTACGGCGGCCTCGACAACACGTTCCGCTTCAAAAACTTCGACCTAGGCATCTTCATCCAGTATTCGGGCGGCAACTACATCTACAACGGTACCAAATCAGGTCTGCACGACCAGCGTTTCTGGAACAACCAGACCGATATCCTGGGGCGCTGGACCTCGCCCACCGAAACGCCCAGCGCCAAGTTCCCACGCGTGGTGTACGGCGACAACGTATCGAATGGCTCGACCATCGTGATGTCGCAAAACGTGGAGAAGGGCGACTTTGCCCGCCTGCGCAACGTGTCGCTAGGCTACACCTTCGCCTCGGAGCTGCTGACCCACGCGAAGCTCAGCAACGCCCGCGTGTATGTGCAAGTGCAGAACGCGGCCCTTGTGACCCGTTACTCGGGCATCGACCCCGAGGTTTCGACCAATGGTGCCAACAACACGGCCCCCGGAGTTGACCGCAACTCGGTGGGCCAGGCCCGCACCTACACGGCTGGCCTCAATGTTACTTTCTAAGCATCTGTTAGTTATGAAATTAGTATTAAAGAACCGTTTCTCGACGGCCGTGTGCACGGTCGCGCTGGCGCTGGGGGCTTTCTCCTGCCAGAAGGATTTGCTTGAGCCCGTACCCGTAACCTATCTGCTACCCGCGCAGGCTTTCGACACCCCCTCACGGGTGCTAGCCCAGGTCAATGGCCTGTATAGCTATGTGAAAACTGGTAGTTTTCTGGGCGGGCGCTACCAGATTTATGGGGACATCCGTGCCAATGACTTCATCAACCGCACCTCCAACGGCGTGACGGGCCTCAGCGTCTGGAACCACACCGAGTCGGAAACCTCGCAGAACGACGTGATTAACACCTGGGGCTTTGGCTACGCGGCTATCAACCAGGTAAATATTTTCCTGGCTAGCCTCGATGCGAATGCCGACAAGCTGAACGCTGCGCCCTTCCCGACCGGCTACGCCGCCACGGCTACCAACTACCGCGCTGAGGCCCGGCTGCTGCGCGCCCTGTGCTACTACTCGCTGCTTCAACTCTACGCCCGGCCCTATATCGAGGGTGCGGGCTCGCGGCCCGGCCTGCCCCTGCGCCTAACGGCCGAAACGCAGCTGAGCAGCAACAATGACCTGGCCCGCAGCACGGTAGCCCAGGTATACGACCAGATTATTCTTGACCTCAACTTCGCTGAGCAAAACCTGCCGCTCACGTACACGGCCAGCCAGAACGGGGTGAGTACCAGCACCCTGAACGTGACGCGCGCTCACCGCAACACGGCCATCGCCCTCAAAACGCGGGTGTATCTGAGCATGGGCCGCTACGACGACGTAATTCGGGAAGCCAACAAACTAGTGCCAACAACCGCCCCCTACGTGGCCCCAAACGGGGTACCTAATGCCCTTGTGTCGTCGGTAGCGGCCGTGTTTGCCGCCCCGCAGGAAACCACCGAGAGCATTCTGTCTTTCCCCTTCACGGCCCAGGATACCCCTGGTACTCAGAACCAGCTGGCCTACTACTACCTACCCTCCTCGCTGGGTGGCAACGGCGAATATGGTCTGAACACGGGCGCCGGCAGCATCGTAGCCAATTCCGGCTGGGATGCCGCCGATGCCCGCCGCACCAACTTCGTAGTGAAAGTGGGCACCGAGTCGTTTTTAAAGAAATACCCCACCGGCACGCCCTACACCGACAAAGCGCCGGTTATCCGCTACGCCGAAGTGCTGCTGAACCTGGCCGAAGCCCGCGTGCGCTCAACCAACTCGGTCGATGCCCAGGGTCTGGCGCTGCTCAACGCCGTGCGCACCCGCTCGCTACCCACGGGTGCCTACCCCACCTTCACCTCGGTAAGTGCTATGACCGACGCCATCCTGCTGGAGCGCCGCATCGAGTTTCTGGGTGAGGGCCTGCGCGATAACGACCTCATGCGCCTCGACGCCACTATTCCCGGCAAAGGCTCGGTGGGCGCGGTAGACCCTACCAACACGCTCTACGTGTGGCCCATCCCTGCTACCGAACTGGCCACCAACCAGCTCATGACCCGCAACTAGGCCCTACCCCGCCTAGCCAACCCAAAGAGGCTTGCCCACTACTGAGCAAGCCTCTTTTTTTGTGCGATAAGTTCCGGGTGCCGCGTGGTTCAGCCGCCCTACCCCCGCGCCACGAGGTAGGCGTGGTCGCGCAGAATAGTTTGCAGAAAAGCCTCGTCGGGCAGGTCGGTATGCACGCCGAGCAGCTGCTTTATTTTAGTGGCCGTTTCATTGAGCAGCAAATAATTACCCTGCTTAACGGAGCGGCTCAGCAGCTGGCGCAGCAGGGCCACGTCGTGGTCGCTGAGGTCGGCCGCCTGCGGGAAAACGGGCTGGTAGCCGGCCAGCGCGGCCGGGCTGGGCAGGTCGGCCAGCACCTCGGGCCGGGGCCGCAGGCTGATGACGCTGGTGCCAGCGGCCAGGTCGCCGAGGCGTTGGCCCTTGCCGTTGATGGCGATAACCACCACGGCCACGATGCCGCCCCCAAACCCAAAATCGACCAGCCGCAGCAGCCAGCGCAGCAGGTAGTCGCCCACGCGCGGCGCGGTGCCGTCGAGGCGCACCACGCGCAGGTCGCGGGCCTTTTTGCCTACGGTCTGGCCGTTAAAGAAGATTTCGCAGAGCAGAAAATAGAACACGTAGGGCGCGGCGATAATAACCATAATGCTGATGGCGGCTATGCCGACGGCGCTGCTCCAGTCGGTAGTGCGGCTCTCGTGGTTGCCCGAGGCCAGCGTGCTGAACAGCACCGCCCATAGCACGCCCCAGGCAATGAGAACGAGGTAGTCGATGAGCGTGGCCACGATGCGGTCGCCGAGGCTGGCCACCTCGTATTCGAGCGTCACGTTTTGGGTAGTATGGATGCGAATAGTCGCCATAGGGCCGGGGCAGAGAATATCGGGCCGAAAAATACATCGACCCGGCTAAGTAGCTATGCGGTGGCGGCCTATCTTTAAGGCCCCATCCCCGCCAACTTATGCGCGAAGCCGCTTTTCTGCGTCAAAACCAGGCCCGCTGGCAGCAGTACGAGGCGCGCCCGGCCACCAATCCCGACGAGCTGGCCGCCCGCGTCGTGGCCCTCACCGACGACCTGGCCTACGCCCAGACCTTCTACCCCGCCTCGCCCACCACGGCTTACCTCAACACGTTGGCCGGCAAGTTGCACCAGTCGCTCTACCGCAACAAGGCCGAGCAGCCGCGCCGCCTGGGCCACTTCTGGGCCGTGGAAGTGCCGCTGGTGGTGGCCCGGCACCAGGCGGCGCTGGCCTGGGCGCTGGGCCTGTTCGTGCTGTTCACGGCGCTGGGCGCGCTCTCAGCGGCTTATGATACTGATTTTCTGCGGGTAGTGCTCGGCGACGACTACGTGAACCAGACGCTGGCTAACATCCGGCGCGGCGACCCAATGGCCATTTACAAGTCGGGCGGCTCGGCGGTGATGTTTCTGGGCATCGCGGGCAACAACCTGTACGTGGCCCTGCGCACCTTCGCCTGGGGCCTCACGCTGGGGGTAGGCACGCTGTACTCGCTCTTTTTTAACGGCCTGATGCTGGGCGCGTTTCAGTATTTTTTCTACCAGCAGCACGTGCTGCTGCCCTCGCTGCTCACCATCTGGATTCACGGCACGCTCGAAATCCCGAGCATCGTGCTGGCCGGCGGGGCGGGGTTTATTCTGGGCGGCGGGCTGCTGTTTCCGGGTACCTACGGGCGGCGCGAGTCGCTGGCCCGCGCCGCCCGCGATGCCATCAAGCTGGCGCTGGGCCTGGTGCCCATTATCGTGGCGGCCGCTTTTCTGGAAAGCTTCGTGACGCGCCACACCGAAATGCCGGTGGCCCTGAGCCTAAGCATTATTGGTGGCTCGGCGGCGTTTATCGTCTGGTACTTCGGCATTTACCCGCGCGTGGTGATGGGTAAGCGATGATGTCCGTCATTGCGAGCGCAACGCAGTGGAGCGCGGCAATCTTTCCTTCACAATAGGGTGGTAATCAAGTGAAAATAGATGCCAAGGAAAGATTGCCGCGCTCCACTGCGTTGCGCTCGCAATGACAAACAACTAACAATCAATCCTTCAACAATCAACTATGAGAAACACCTACACTACCCCCGCCGACTTTTGGCAAGAGCGGGATTTTGGAGCCAAGATTTCGGCGGCCTTCGAGTTTATTGGCGTGCATTGGCGACCGCTGGGGCGGGTGCTGCTTTACCTGGTGGTGCCGTTTGCGCTTATTCAGGGCATTGTGGCGGGCGCGCTTCAGCTGCACGTAGTTAACGCAATACGCCACAGCATCTCAACCGGCAGCGGGTTTTCGGTGCGCTACAGTAACTACCTCTCGGCGTTTCAGTCGCCGTGGTATTTTCTGAGCAGCGTACTGGGTATTTTGTTTCAAGCCGTGCTCATTCTTAGCGTATATGGCTATCTCACGTGCTGCGTGTATGCCGAGCAGCCGGGCGTGCCCGTCACCGTACCAGCGGTGTGGGCAGTGGTAAAAAGCAAGCTCCTGGGCACGTTTTTTTCGCTGCTGGGCGTGTGGCTGCTCATTGGGTTTGGGTTCGTGTTTTTCTTTGTGCCGGGCGTGTATATGCTCATAACGCTCAGCCTGTTTTTTGCGGTCAGCACATTTGAAAACAGCGATTTTCTGGCTACCGTCAGCCGGTGCATCGACTTGGTAAAGGGCAAGTGGTGGTCTACTTTCGGACTGCTGGCTATCATGGTACTCCTGCTTTACCTGGCAATTGCCAGTATCGGGGCGGTGCTGGTGATGGCCGGCGGCGCCAAGGCAATACTGACCACCACCTCGACCTTGCCTTCGTCGGTTTTAGTGGTGTTCAATGCCCTGAAAGGCTTGTTTTCGGTCATATTTTACGTGCCGATTATGCTGGTACTGGCCTTTCAGTACTTCAACCTGGTGGAGCGCAAAGAAGGCCTGGGTTTACGTCTGCTCGTGGACAAGCTAGGCAATACGCAGGCCGTAGCGGAAGCGCAGTCCAGCCACTACCAGCCCGACGAAGAAGGCGAGTACTAACGCATTGCTTCTTTCGCGCCCCGCTACCGCTGCGGCACAACTTATTTCGGCATTCGTATGCGCCGCTTACCTCTGTTTTTATTGCTCGTACTGCTTCTAGTTGGCGGCCCCGCGCTGGCGCAGGGGCCGGCCGCGTGGCGCCGCCTGGCCCAGCCGCGCGCCGATACCAGCGCGGCCGCGCCCCTACCCCCCCCCGCGGCGTCGATGCCCGTGCGCCGCCCGGCCGCCGCCCGTTTGCGCGAGCTGCGCGGCCAGCGCGACTTGCAGTACGTGGAGGTGCGCGAGGAGCCGACGCAACCCAGTCTCTGGCAGCGGCTGCTGGGCTGGCTGTGGCGGCAGCTGGCAGGCACGCGGGACACGCAGGGCGGGCGCACTATCTGGGACGTATTTTTCTACGGCCTCATGGCGGCGGCGCTGGTTTTCGCGGTGCTGAAATTGTTGCAGGTGGATATTACCCGCGCTTTTGGCCGCGCGCCGCGTGGCTTACCCCTCGCCTACGAGGTGGGCCAGGAAAATATCCACGAGCTGAACTTTGCTGACGCTATTGCCCAGGCCGAGGCCGTCGGCAACCGCCGCCTGGCGCTGCGCCTGGGCTACCTGCAGCTGCTCAAGCAGCTCACCGACCGCGACTTTATTGCCTGGCAGCCCGACAAAACCAACCAAATATACCTGCGCGAGCTGGCCGCCAGCTACCCGGCCGGCCGCCCCGCCTTCGCCGAGCTCACGCGGCAGTTTGACTACAGCTGGTATGGTGAGCTGCCCCTCTCGGCCGACCTTTACCAGCAGGCGCGGGCCGCCCAGCAGCAGCTGGCCGGGCAGCTAGCGACCGTGGCGCCGGGCCGCCCGCAGCCCGCCTGATTTTTGCCCCGCTTGTTCTGATGTCGTTGCCCCGTATTTTACTCGACTGTGAGCCGCTGAAAGACCGCAACAGCGGCTTCAGCCATTTCGTGGTGCCGCTGGCCCACGAGCTCATTCGCCAGAACCACCGCTACCGGCTGTATTGCTACGTGCCGCCGAACGAAGTGGGCGGGCTGGGCCACGAGGGCGTGCGCTACCTCACCCAGCGCAGCTTTCATAAGTACCTGAACCCGCCCAGCTACGGCTTTCGGCTGTGGCACGCCACCTCGCAGCTGAGCTGGTACGTGCCCACCAGTCCCTTCACGAAGGTGGTGTTGACGGTACACGACCTCAATTTTCTGCACGAAAACCCCGACGAGCGCACCTACGCGCGGCAGCTGGCGATGGTGCGCCGCAACATTCAACGCGCTGACTACCTGGTCACCATCTCCGACTTCGTGCGCCAGGACATCCTGCGCCACGCCGACCTACTCGGCTATAGCGGCCGCCAGCCGCTGCGCTACGTGCCGCGCGGCGTGGAGGCGCTGGCGCTGGCGCCCGCTGGCCACGCGCCGGCCTGCGTGCCGCGCCGGCCTTTCCTGTTTGGGCTGGGCACTATTAATGCCAAGAAGAACTTTCACACGCTGCTCGCGCTGCTGCCAGGCACTGATTATGAGCTGGTTATTGCCGGTAGCTTTGCCGAGGCCGACTACGTAGCCGCCCTGCGCGCCGCCGCCGCCCAGGCCGGCGTGGCCGACCGCCTCACGGTGCTCACCGGCATCAGCGAGGCCGATAAAACCTGGTATTATCAGCACTGCGCGGCGTATTTGCAGCCCTCGCTGGCCGAGGGCTTTGGCCTGCCGGTGGTGGAGGCCATGCAGCTGGGTAAGCCCGTTTTTCTGAGCCGCCTCACCTCGCTGCCCGAGGTAGGCGGCACGGCGGCGTACTACTTCGACGACTTTTCGGCCGAAGGAATGCGGCAGACGCTGGCCGCCGGCCTGGCCCGGCACTCGCCCGAACGGGCCGCGGCGGCGCGGGCCCAGGCCGGGCAGTTTGGCTGGCCGCGGGCGGCGGCCGGGTATTTGGCTGTTTACCAAGAATTACTGGGCTGTTAATCCGCTACGCACTTTGACTACTTTCCGCTGGTATCTGCTCGGTATCCTGGCCCTGTTCGGGGCCTACGTGGCGCTGGAATACTACCGCCCCAAGCCCCTCGACTGGTCGCCCACGCTCAGCAGCAAGGACAAGATTCCGTACGGCACCTTCGTGCTCTACGACGTGCTGCCGCAGGTGCTGGGCACTGACTCGGTGGCCAACGTGCGCCTGCCCATCTTCAACCAGCTGCTGGGCAGCGAGGAGCCCCAGTTGCGCAACGGCCGGCCCACCAACGTCACCTTCGCCGACGACTCGGTAGATGCCGCCAACGACCAGGCCGCCGCCGCACTCGAAGCCGCGGCCCTCCCCCTGGCCGCTACCCGCGCGCAGTATATTTTTATCAACCAGGAATTTACGGCCAGCCAGCTGGAGGTGAACGCCTTGCTGCGCTTCGTGGCGCAGGGCCACGACGTATTTATCGCGGCCGAGGATTTTCCGGCGCGCCGCCGGGCCGGCTCGCTGGTCGATACGCTGGGTTTTCGAACCTACCCGGCCGACTCGACGCTGGCGCGCGTGCTGGGCCCCGGCCTGGGCCGGCGCGACTCGGTGGCGCTGCATCTGCTGGGCGCGGGCCCGGCGGCCGCGCCGTTCTGGTTCAATGCTTCGGCGGTGGGCTACCGGCTGGCCCTCACGGCGCGCCGGCGGCACCAGGGCGCTACCCTCGCCGCCGATGCCCAGGGCCGGCCGGTGCTGCTGCGCCTCGACCACGGGCGCGGGCATTTTTACCTGTGCTCGGTGCCGCTGGCCTTCGGCAACTACTGGCTGCTGCGACCCCGCACCGCCGATTTTGCCTTCGCGGCGCTCTCGCAGCTGCCCGCCAGCCGGCCCGTGTGGTGGGATGAGTACCAGAAGCAGGGCCGCGCCGGCGAGCAGTCGGTGCTGCGCGTGGTGCTGGGCCACCCGGCGCTGCGCACGGCTTACTACCTGCTGCTGGCCACGGGTCTGCTCTTCGTGCTGGTGGAGGCCCGGCGGCGGCAGCGCATCATCCCCACTATCAAACCCTTGCCCAATACCACGCTGCTGTTTACGCGCACCGTGGCGGGCCTCTACCAGCAGGGCCGCAACCACGCCCGGATTGCGGAGAAAAAAACCGCCCTGTTTCTGGACTACCTGCGCACCCGCTTCCACGAGCCTACCCCCGACCTGGCCGACGACGCCTTCCGCGAGCGCCTGAGCCAGAAGGCGGGCGTGCCCCGCCCCCGCGTGGATGAGCTGGTGCGGCTCATCAATTTTGCCCGCACCGCGCCCGCCGTGGCAGACCGTGAGCTGCTTATCTTGAGCCGCGCCATCCAGGATTTTAAGCGCGAAAGCCGATGAGAAATCACTTTTGCACTGTGCCGGGAATTGGCCTTTTTAGTAAATTGTACTTTATTAATAATCCCGGTTTATAGCTCATTTAAGGCACTTTTGGCGCACTTTTCCGGCTGTTTCGCGCTCTTGCCGACCCGCAAGTCAGGGCGCGGCGCGGTGGGCACCGCACTTTTATTCGCTATTTAATTCTCCGGCCTCGCCACGTTTCATGGAACCCGAAACTCACTCACCCGACTCCGCCCGCCCTACCCCACCGCCCGCGCCTGAAGCGGCTGCCATGCCTGCGGCGGCCAGCACGCTCACCGCTGACGCGCCCGCCGCCGAAGCCTTTGCCCCGCGCACCGACCTGGCGCAGCTTACGGCCCACACCCAGGCCGTGCGCGAGCAGATTGGCCAGGTGATAGTGGGCCAGCAGGATTTGCTGGAGCTGCTGCTCACGGCCCTGCTCGCTGATGGCCACGTGCTGCTGGAGGGCGTGCCGGGCGTGGCCAAAACCCTCACCGCCAAGCTGCTGGCGCGCACGCTCGACGTGCCGTTCAGCCGCATCCAGTTCACGCCCGACCTGATGCCGGCCGACGTGCTGGGCACCAGCATTTTCCGGCCGGCGCAGGGCGATTTCGAGTTTCGGCCCGGCCCCATTTTCGCCAGCGTGGTGCTGATTGACGAAATCAACCGCGCCCCGGCCAAGACCCAGTCGGCGCTGTTTGAGGTGATGGAGGAGCGCACCGTGACCCAGGATGGCACTGCCCACCGCATGACCACGCCCTTCGTGGTGCTGGCTACGCAAAACCCTATCGACCAGGAAGGTACCTACCGCCTGCCCGAGGCGCAGCTCGACCGCTTTCTGTTCAAGCTGAACGTGGGCTACCCCACCCTGGCCGAGGAAATCCAGATTCTGCAAGGCCATCACAGCGGCTTCGGCGGCACGCCGCTAGAAAAAGTAAAACCCGTGCTCACGGCCCAGGACCTGGCCGCGTTGCGCCAGCAAGTGGGCCAGCAGCGCGTGGAGGCCAACGTGCTCGAATACATTGCCAAAATCGTGGGCCAGACGCGGGCGCACAAGGCCCTGTACCTGGGCGCCTCGCCCCGCGCCAGCATTGCCCTGCTCAACGGCGCGAAGGCCCTGGCGGCCTTGCGCGGCCGCGACTTCGTGACGCCCGAGGACGTGCAGTTTCTGGCTGCGCCAGTGTTGCGCCACCGCATCATGCTCACGCCCGAGCGAG
>JAABUL010003691.1_pt1 | contig 22121 bp, 24 predicted proteins | sample 5559151 | NCBI WGS metagenome assembly JAABUL01 (sample SAMN10711876, study PRJNA513368) | rock metagenome | isolation source: Antarctica rocks | place: Antarctica: Victoria Land, Pudding Butte sud | reverse complement strand
GACCCGGGCCGTGCCGGGCTGACCGGACTGGTGTGGCGCGCCGCCGACCCTGAGACGGCCGCGCGCCTGGCCGCCACCGCGGGCGTCGACCCGTCGGGCATACCGCTTCGTTTCATCTCGGCCGATCAAGGAGTGTTTGCATGAGCTTTACCACCACCCATCCGGTTGCGACCGCGGACACGCTGATGACCGTGTGGGCGCCGCGCATGCTCGCGGTGCTGCGGATCGTCGTGGCGCTGCTGTTCATCGAGCATGGCACGCAGAAGCTGTTCAGCTTCCCGGTGCCGCCGCCGTTCCCCAACCCGGCCGCATTCAGCCTGTTGTGGTTCGCCGCCGTGTTGGAGGTGGGTGGCGGCGTGCTGGTGCTGATCGGCCTGTTCACGCGGCCGGTCGCCATCGTGCTCGCGGGCGAGATGGCGGTGGCTTACTTCATGGCGCACGCGCCGCGCGGATTCTTCCCGGCCGTCAATGGCGGCGAAGGTGCGATCCTGTTCTGCTTCGTGTTCCTGTACCTTGCCGCGGCTGGCGCGGGCGCCTGGAGCGCCGACCGGGCTCGCGGGTCGGTCTAGCTCGCGCGGGGTTCGTAGAAGCCGATCCTCGCCGAGCGTTCAGCCTAGCGGGTTCGGTATCAGATTATGTTGCAGTCGATCGTGCGGCCGGATCGTCTTCGATCAGCACGACATGCAGGCGGCGGGGGCCGTGGGCGCCGAGTTCGAGGGTCTGCTCGATATCGGCAGAGCGGGACGGCCCGGTGACGAGCATGACGTTGCGCGGCATGCCGCCGAGTTCCTGGCGCAGCAGGTCCCAGGCGTCCTCGTAGGGCCCGACCACGCGGGAGGCGCGGAGCACGGCGATGGCGGTGTCGGGCAGTAGATTGATGGTGGTGGGGCGTTCGGGGCCGCTGGGGAACATCAGCGTGCCGGTTTCGGCGATGGCGGCGAACGCGTGCTGGACGCTGACGAGGTCGGTGTCGGCGGCGCGGCCCTGGCGGATCTGCAGCAGCGGCCGGGTCGCCCAGGGGAGAGCTTGCAACTCGGGGTGCGGCGACATGGCGAAGTCGCTCGGCAGGTTCTGGGACGCCAGATAGTCGGCGATGGAGGCGGGCACGGCGTCGGCGTCGGGCACGCGCTCGACGGTGCCGAACTCCTTTTCGACGTTGCGGACGAACAGGGTGATCTGGTCGGGCCGGGGGATCTGGCTGCGGGCGGGGATCAGGTGCCGGGCGTGGCGCTCGAGCCGGCCCTGCAGCATGGCGCGCTGGTCGGCGGGCAGCTCGCCGCGGTGCAGGCTGCGGCGGATGGCGCCCAGAACCGCCTCTTTGGTCACGTGCGCGCCTTCGCGGCGGCGCGCTGCTGGCGCTGGTAGCGGACGAAGAAGGTCTCGCCCTCGGGCGCCGGCAGGTCGCGGCCGCCGGTCCAGCCGCCGGCGAACGGGAGTTGCGCGAAGCGACCCCGCTTGCGCCCGAGCAGGCCGAGGGTGGCCGCGCCCAAGCGCGTCGCCAACCGGTAGAAACTTGGCCGGCGGGCGAACCAGGCCCAGAGCTTGAGGTTGGTGCGGACGGCCATCGGCGTCAGGTGCCGCTCGAACTCGCGCTCGCGCCAGTGCCGCATCATCTTGGGCAGCGGGATCTTGACCGGGCAGACGCTCTCGCACTTGCCGCAGAAGGTGCTGGCGTTGGGCAGATGGCCGGCCTGGTCGACGCCGATCAGGCTCGGGGTGAGCACGCTGCCCATCGGGCCCGGGTAGACCCAGCCATAGGCATGGCCGCCGACCGCGCCGTAGACCGGGCAATGGTTCATGCAGGCGGCGCAGCGGATGCAGCGCAGCATGTCCTGGAACTCGGTGCCGAGCATCGAGGAGCGGCCGTTGTCGACCAGGACGACGTGATATTGCTCGGGCCCGTCGAGGTCGGCCGGCCGGCGCACGCCGGTGCTGAAAGTGGTGTAGACGGAGAAATCCTGGCCGGTCGCCGAGCGGGCGAGCAGGCGCAGCAGGCTGGTGGCATCCTCGAGCGTGGGGACGACCTTCTCGATGCTGGCCAGGGCGACGTGCACGCGCGGCAGTGTCTGGGTGAGGTCGCCATTGCCCTCGTTGGTGACGATCACCGAGCTGCCGGTCTCGGCGATGAGGAAGTTGGCGCCGGTGATGCCGACATCGGCGGCGAGGAACTTGGAGCGCAGGCGGGTGCGGGCTTCGGTGAGGATGTCGCGGCGCTCGGAGAAGACGCGGTCGGCCGGGAGGTCGGTGTGGGACAGGCGGAACTGCGCCTCCCAGTCCTCGCGGTTGAGGTGGAAGGCGGGGGCGATGATGTGGCTGGGCGATTCGTCGCGGAGCTGGATGATGTATTCGCCCAGATCGGTCTCGACCGGAGTGACGCCGTGCGACGAGAGGTAGGCGTTGATGCCGAGCTCCTCGGAGATCATCGACTTACCTTTTGTTACCGTCCGGGCACCGACGTCGCGGCAGATGCCGAGGACGATGGCGCGGGCCTCCTCGGCGGTGCTCGCCCAATGGACCAGCCCGCCGGCGCGCTCGACGTTGGCGGCGAACTGCTCGAGGTAGAAGTCGAGGTTGGCCAAAGCGTGGTTCTTGATGTCGCGGCCGATGTCGCGCAGCTGCTCGAATTCGGGGAGGTTGGCGACGGCTGCGCTGCGCCGGGCCATGAACTGCGGTTTGCTGAAGGCGAGGGCCTTCTGCAGGCCGGCGTCGGCGAGGGCTTTCTTGGCGTTCTGCTTGAAGCGGGGCGATGTTGCGAGCATGGCGCATGTTAGAGCGGATCGGCGCGCGGTAGAAGCGCGCAACCGATCCGCTTTTTGTTCTACTTGCGGGCGGCGCGCTTGGGGGCTGCGGCCTTGGGGGCGCGTTTGGCCGGGGCGGGCGCCGGCTCGGGCTCGGGCTCGGGCTCGGGCTCGGGCTCGGGCTCCTTGGCCTTTCGGCTGGCGGGGCGCTTGCGCGGGGCGGGCTGGGCCGGCTCTGGCTCGGGCTCCTCTTCGGCCTCGGACTCGTCGATTGCGGCGACTTCCGGATTGAGGCTGCGTTCGGCCAGCTCGCTGTACAGACGGTCGGCTTCCTTTTCCTCGTCGAGCGTCTCTTGCAGGAGGTCTGCGGCGTTTGACAGGTCGGCCTGCTTGGCCCAGGCGATCATCGCGCCGTAGCGGGCGATCTCGTAATGTTCGACGGCCTGGAGCCCGGCGATCAGGGCGGCGTCGCGCACCGGGCCGCGGTCGCTCTCGTCGACGACCTCTTCCATCTCTTCGGTCAGGCCGTTCATGGCGGCGCAGACCTTGGCGCGCGGACGTTTGCCGAGGATGTCGAAGACGCGCTCGAGGCGGGAGACCTGCTGCTGGCTCTGATCGCGATGGCGCAGGATCAGGTCCTTGAGTTCCGGGCTCTCGACGGCTTTGGCGGTCTTGGCCATCTCGCGGAGGCTGACTTTCTCTGCATACAGGATGTCCTGCATGAAGTGCAGCATCAGCTCGTTCATTGTTTTCATCAAAATGCTCCTGGAGGGTGGTACGTTCCCGAAGAACGCAACTCCGGCGCGAGACGCCGGTTCAATCGCTGGACCGAAACGGTTCTCAGCGGTGCGCGGGTTGGCCGATCGGCGGGGCGTCGTCGGTCATGTCGGCGAGGACCTCGGCGACATGTCGGACGGCGACGGTGCTGCCGAGCCGGGTCAGGCGCCCGGCCATGTTGAGCAGGCAGCCCATGTCGCCGGCGAGCAGGGTGTCGGCGCCGGTGGCGATGACGTCCTCGGCCTTGTCGGTGACCATGCGGTTGGAAATGTCGGGGTATTTGACGCAGAAGGTGCCGCCGAAGCCGCAACAGACTTCCGGCTCGGCCAGTTCGCGCAGTTCGAGCGCGGTGACGCTGCGGAGCAGGGCGCGCGGCTGCGCCTTGGTGCCCATCTCGCGCAGGCCGGAGCAGGAATCGTGGTACGTCACCGTACCGGAATAGAGCGCATCGACGCGCTCGACGCCCATGACGTCGTGCAGGAAGCCGACCAGCTCGTGGGTGCGGGCGCCGAGCGCGTCGGCCTGGGCGCGCAGGTTGGGGTCGTCGTCGAACAGCAACGGCAGGTGGTGCGCGATCATGCCGCCGCAGGAGCCGGACGGCACGACGACATAGTCGAAGCCGCGGAACGCCTCGAGCACGTTGCGGGCGAGGTCGCGCGCGGTGGCGCGATCGCCGCTGTTGTAGGCCGGCTGGCCGCAGCAGGTCTGGGCCGCGGGGACCGAGACGTCGCAGCCGGCGGCTTGGAGCAGCTTGATGGCCGCGAAGCCGACCGTGGGACGGTGCAGGTCGACGAGACAGGTGACGAAGAGAGCGACGCGTGGACGGGCCATGGCTCTGGTCTACGGCCTCAGGGCCGGCGCCGGAAGACGGTGACGACGCGAAAGCGGTGATTGGTCGACTTGACCATGCCGATCACGCCGTCGATGTCGTAGGCGTCCTTGCGAAACATCGGCAGCACCTGGTCGAGCCAGACGATATGGGTACCGGGCCCGGCACGCTGCAACGCACGCATGACGACGTTCCGCTTGATCATGGTGGTCTGATATCTTTCGGCGTCCTCGATGCTGTAGGGCGGGTCGGCCAGGATCAGATCGTAGGTGTCGAGCGGCACGGTCTGGAGGGTTTGCGCATCGTCGAGATAGGTGGGTTCGAGTGCGGGGTTGATGTCGACGGTGTCGCCCGGCAGCGCGGCCAGGTCGACCCGGCCGCTGAACAGGTGCAGCACCCTCGCCTTGTCGGGAAACAGCGCCTTGACCCGGCGAAGGTATCCCGCCGGATAGCCGCCGTAGTATCCGGTGCGGACACGGTAGTCGTTGCCCATGATCCAGGTGCCGACGATGCGGCCGTCTTCGCTGACGAACAGCGAGCGCGGGAAGCGCGTCGCTGCTACGTAGGCGTCGATCCGATCCTGCAAGGTCACTCGAGGCCGAGGGTCAGCCGGAGCGGGCTGCGGTCAGGCGCCAGGCGGGGTCGGACTGGGCGAGGTCGCGCTCGAAGGTCCACAGGTCGGTGATCTCGGTGACGGCGTCGGTGCCGTGCACGGGGAGGTTCTCGCGGTTAAGGGTCTCGGAGACCTGGTCGGAGACGAACTTGACGGTGATGGTGGCGACCGTGCCGGCCAGCGCCGCGTCCTCGATGCTGACCTGCTGCATGGCGCGCACCTCGGTCCGTTGGGTCTCGCCGGCTTCCTCGCGGGCGGCGATGGCCTGTTCGAAGCCGGCATAGGTACTGTCGGCCAGGAGCGGGCGGAGGGCGACGCGGTCACCGGCGGCAAACGCGGTCACGATGATGCCGAACGCAGCTTCGGCGCCGGTCAGGAAGTGGGCGGGATCGAAGCTGCGGTCGATGGTGCGCATGCGCTGCAGGGCCTGTCCGGTGGGCGAGGCCGTATCCGGCAGCGGCCGGGCCGGAGCGACCGGTTCGGCCTTGGCATCGACCAGCTTCGGCGTCGGGCGGCCCATGCCGGCGACCTGCACCGGGCCGCGCTCGGCCTGTTGCTGCCGCTCGAAGCCGGTCCGGCGGCCGAGGATGCTGCGCAGGCGCAGCACGAGAAATGCTGCGATCATCGCGAAGAGAACGAGGTCGATCGGAAAGCTGCCAGTACCGCCCATGAAAACATCCTTGGTGCCGCGTCTCAGATATGGCGCGTGTGCCTGCGAAACAACGAAGGCCAGCGCCGAATGTTGCCTGTCGGTCGGTTGCGGCCTGGCGAGGGCGGGCTACGTGCGGAGCATGATCCTGCTGCGCCACGGACAGAGCGAGTTCAACCTGCATTTCAGCCAGACGCGGGTTGATCCTGGGATCGAGGATCCGAAGCTGACGGCGCTGGGCCATGAGCAGGCCGAGCGTGCGGCGGAGGCGCTGGCCGGGCTGGGTTTACGCCGCATCCTGGCCTCTCCCTACACCCGGGCGCTGCAGACCGCGGCGCCCATCGCGCGGCTGCTGGGGCTGCCGATCGCGGTCGAGCCGACGGTGCGGGAGCGGTATGCGTTCGCCTGCGACGTCGGCAGTTGCCGGACCGATCTGGCTCGGGATTGGCCGGATCATGATTTTTCCGAGATCGATGAAGTCTGGTGGCCTCGGATCGAGGAGCCGACCGAGGGCGTGCTCAAGCGCGCAGCGCGGTTCCGCGCGGGGATGGCCGCCCTGCCCGACTGGGCGGACACGCTGGTGGTCAGTCATTGGGGCTTCATCCTGTCGATGACCGGGCGGAGCGTCGGCAATGGGGAATGGCTCCGGTGCGATCCGACCGAGGCGCCGCCGGCCGAGGTCGTCTGGCGGCACTGAACGCCCTCGCAAGGCGAGGTCGTCTGGCGGCACTGAGCGCCCTGTGCTACCGCCCGGGCCCAGCCGCGACCAACCGAGGATCAAGATGTCCGACCCCCAAGTGCCCGAGCAGCCGCCAATCCCGCCGCTCGTGGTCAATGCGCAATATGTCAAGGATTTGTCGTTCGAGGTGCCGAATGCGCCCGAGGTGTTCTCGACGTTGCGGGCCCAGCCCAACGTCAACATCAACCTCGACGTGCAGGCGCGGCGGCTGAACGAGGGGCAGGACGTGTTCGAGGTGACCCTGCAGATCAAGGCAGAGGCGACCGAGCAGCCGGCGACGACGAACGGCAACAGCGGCGACGGCAAGCCGGTGTTCATCGCCGAGTTGGCGTTCTGCGGCGTGTTCACGCTGAACGGGGTGCCGGCCGACACGATCGAGCCGGTGCTGCTGGTGGAGTGCCCGCGGCTGCTGTTCCCGTATGCCCGCAACATCCTGGCCGACGTGACGCGCGACGGCGGCTTCCCGCCGGTGCTGCTGCAGCCGATCGACTTCGTGGCGCTGTGGCAGAGCCGCCGTGGCCAGCCGCAGGTGTTGAGCGCCTAAGTCCAACTCCGGGGAACACTCGCGCCCTCAGTTGTGGGCGCGGTGTTCCGCCTTGGTGCTGAGCCGGTCCACGTAGGCGATGCCGACGGCGGACAGGATGAAGACCGAGTGGATGATGGTCTGCCACATCGCGCCCTGCGCCGTCACGGGCGCGCCTTCCCGGCCTATGCCGCCGGATTCGATGAAGGTGCGGAGCAGGTGGATCGACGAGATGCCGATAATGGCCATCGCCAGCTTGACCTTGAGGATGCCGGCGTTGACGTGGCTGAGCCATTCCGGCTGGTCCGGATGGTGCTGCAGGTTGAGGCGGGAGACGAAGGTCTCGTAGCCGCCGACGATCACCATCACGAGCAGGTTGGACACCATGACGACGTCGATCAGGCCGAGCACGACCAGCATGATCTGCTGCTCGGTGAGCGAGAAGACGTGCTCGAAGAGATGCCAGAGCTCCTTGAGGAACAGAAAGACGTAGACAAGCTGGGCGCCAATCAGGCCGAGATAGAGCGGCACTTGGAGCCAGCGGGCGCTGAAGATGATCAGCGGCAAGGTCTTCAGCGGCGCGGCCTGCATCGGCGAGAGTGCCGGCTTGGGCGTCGAAATCGTGTCGGCCATCATACTCCCCGGGTCGAGCCGGCGAGGTATAAAGACAGCCAGAGAACAACGCTACGGCAACGATTAGGCTAAATTCTCCAGTAGATGCAGGGAGAAGCACCGGTCTTCGTCGGTCCAGGCGGTGAGCGGGCGCCAGCCGGCAGCGGACGCGACAGCCTGGAATCCATCGATGCTATATTTGTAGCTGTTCTCGGTATGGATGGTCTCGCCTTCTGCGAACGGGATCTCGCGGCCCGCGACGCGCACGGTCTGCGAACGCAGGCTGACCAGGTGCATCTCGATCCGGCTTTGCGCCTCGTTCCAGCACGCGCGATGGGCGAAGGCGTCGAGGTCGAACTCGGCGGCGGTCTCGCGGTTGAGGCGGTGCAGGAGGTTGAGGTTGAAGGCGGCGGTGATGCCCTGGGCGTCGTCGTAGGCGGCGACGAGGGTGGCCGGGGCCTTGCGGAGGTCGACGCCGACCAGGAAGCGGGCGGCCGGGCCGAGCGTGTGGCGGGCGGTGGAGAGAAAGCGGCCGGCCTGGGCCGGGTCGAGATTGCCGATGGTCGAGCCGGGGAAGAAGCCGGTACGGGCGGCGCCGGCAACGGCTTCGGGCAGGTGCAGCCGCTCGAGGAAGTCGCCGGTCACGGGATGGACGGCCAGGCGCGGGTGGGTGTGGCGCAGGCGGTCGGCGATCCCCGCCAGCGCGCCGGCGGCCACGTCGATCGGGACGTAGGCGGTCAGGCCCGGGCAGGCGTCGAGCAGGACCAGGGCCTTGGTCTCGTCGCTGCCGCCATACTCGATCAGGGCGCTGCCGGGCGCCACCGCCCGGCCGAACTCGGGGGCGACCCGGTGCAGCAGGGCCATCTCGGTGCGGGTCGGGTAGTATTCCGGCAGGCGGGTGATCTCGCCGAACAGGCGGCAGCCTTCGTCGTCGTAGAACAGCTTGGGCGGAAGCGTCTTTCGCGTGGCGAGCAGGCCGTGGAGGGCGAGCTCGGCAACGGCCGGGTCGTAGCCGGGCGGGAGGCGTTCGGCGCGGGCGAGCATCAGACGGCGCCGTCGTCGGCCAGACGCAGGCCGCTGAATTGCCAACGTTTGTCGGGCGGGAAGAAGTTGCGGTAGGTCGGGCGCAGGTGACCCGGCGGTGTCGCCAGACTGCCGCCGCGCAGGATCATCTGGTTGATCATGAACTTGCCATTGTATTCGCCGATCGCGCCGGGCTCGGGGCGGAAGCCGGGATAGGGGAGATAGGCGCTGCCGGTCCATTGCCAGGCGTAACCGTCCCATTCGAGCAGGCCCGGCAGGCCGGAGGCGGCCTCCATCTCGAATTCGGTGGGCAGGCGGGCGTCCGCCCAACGCGCGAAGGCGTCGGCTTCGTACCAACTGATGTGACGGACGGGGGCGTCGAGGTCGAGGGGCTGCAGGCCGCCGGGTCCGACCTGGTGCCAGCCGGCATCGGTCTCGCGCCAGTGAAGCGGGGCCTGCCAGAGACCGGCCTGCACTGCGGCCCAGCCATCCGACATCCACAGTGTGGGACGGCGATACCCGCCATCGGCGATGAATTCCAGCCATTGGGCGTTGCGGACCAGCCGGTTGGCGAGGCGGTAGGGGCGGAGCAGGACCTGGTGGCGGGGCCCCTCGCTGTCGAAGGCGAAGCCGCTGCCGTCGTGGCCGATGGTGACAATGCCGCCGGCGCAGTCGAGCATTCGTGTTCGTGCCTGGTCCAGATCGGGTTCCTGCCAGCCGGGCAGGATTGCGGGGACCAGGGGGCTCTGGGCGAAGGCGTGCATCATGTCGGTCAGCAGCAGTTCCTGGTGCTGCTGTTCGTGATGCAGGCCGAGCTCGACCAGGGTGGCGATCTCGGGCTCACGCTCGGACAGGAGCCGGGCCATCGCGTCGTCGACGTGGCGGCGGTAGCCGGATACCTCGGCCGCGCCGGGGCGGGTGATCAGGCCGCGGGTCGGGCGGGGGTGCCGGGCGCCGACGGCTTCGTAGTAGCTGTTGAAGAGGAAGGCGTAGCGGTCGTCGCAGGGCGCGTAGCCCGGCAGGTTGGGGCCGAGCACGAATTGCTCGAAGAACCAGGTCGTGTGTGCCCGGTGCCATTTGGCGGGCGAGGCGTCCGGCATGGATTGGACACATTGGTCTTCGCGCGTCAGTGCGGCGGCCAGGCGCTCGGTGTGCGCCCGGACGGAGCGAAAGCGCTCGGAGAGTCCGGAGACCGAGCCGAGATATGTCATACGCGTGCGCCCCTTGCCTCGATCCGGCGTAACGGGCCTGAGCGGCCCGGGTTTCCGATTATGCCGAGCTGTTCAGATCGCCAGAGAGCCGGGCTTCAAAGAGAGAGGCGGAGTTGCAGCAGAATGCGGTGGTCGACGTAGTCGGAGCCGAGCGCCAGGCCGCTCCAGTTGAGGCCGGTGTTGGCGCTGCTGGTGCGGGCGATGAAGTCGTAAGTGCCGGTGAGGCCGATATTGCGGTTGAGCAGGTAGGTGGCGCCGGCGCCGGCGGTGTAGAGCACCTGGTTGCCGCCGGTGCGGTAGTCGTTCTTGGTGACGCCGGCGCTGGCGGCGAAGAGCACGTTGCGCAGATATTCGTGATCGACGCGCAGGCGGGCGGAGGTGGCGGTGACGCCGGCGGTGGTCTCCTCGGCGGAGTCCTGGATGCGGCGGGCGACGCCGGCGGTGACGGTGGTGAGGCCGGTTGGGGTCCAGATGAGGGTGGCTTCGGCGATCGGCGCCTCGATGGTGCCGTAGGTCGCGGACGAGAACTGGCGTGATTCGTAGCCGACCAGGGCGCGCAGGCGGAGCAGGCCGGAGAGGTCGTAGTCGATGCCGGCCAGGGCGGCGTAGTCGTCGTAGTTGCGGCGCGGCAGGCCTTGGGAGGCATTGGCGTAGACTGCATTGGTGTTGCGCAGGACGAGCACGGCGCTGCGCCGGGGGGAGAACTCGTAGGCCAGGGTCAGGCTGGGCGTGAACAGAACCCGGTTGCGGTAGTTCTGCGGGAAGACCGCCGGGCCGGTGAGGCCGCTATCGTAGACGTAGTGCGAGAACTCGAAGCTCGGGGTGACCGAGAGGCGGTTGAACATGGCGCGGTAGTCGACGCGGGCGGTGTCGATGGTGAAGCCGAGCGGGACGGTGAGCAGGGGGACGTCGAGGTCGCGCAGGGTCTGGGTGAGGTTTTCGTGCGAGAGCTGCACCGAGACGGTGTCGCGGCCGATGTCGTAGCTGCCGCCGACGCGGGCGGACCAGTTGGTGTAGGATTGGTTGGGCAGGTCGAAATACTTGACGTTGTCGACCACGGCCATGCCGGTGAGGCTCGCGCGGGAGACGTCGGAGGTGGCCGAGAGGGCGGCGTTGGTTTCGAGCAGGCCGCTTCCGCTGGCGCGGCTGCGTCCGAGCACGTTGCTTTCGTATCCGGTCGATTCCGTCAGGCGGGGGCGGACGATGAAGCTTCCGACGCGGACGCCGCCGGCCTCGTAGTCGTTTCTCTGGCGTGAGAGGACGGTGACGCCGGGATCATTGGCGACACCGCCGATGAAGGGCGAGATGAACTGGTCGAGGAGCTGGGCATGCGCCTGGGGGGCGACGGCCAGGGCGGCAAGCAGACAGTAGCACGCGAGAGCCGGTCTGAGATTCGCCATGAGCTTCAACGATTAAACCATTGCTGCGTTAGCACGTCTTATTCGGGATCGAAAGCGTCAAGGTCGATCGCGCGAATGGTGGTCCGGGCCTATCAGATGGGTTACGCTGTTTGCTCCGTCTCAAATGCGTTTGCGGTCTGCATTTGTATGGTAAGCCGCAACTTCGGTTCTGATGAGATAACGGACGAGGCGCAAATGAAAGATGTGCCGATCAGCGCGTTATCGTTGAGGAACCAGATCCTCGCGGCGCTGCCACGGGCGGAATGGGATCGGTTGCGTCTCGGTATGGTGCCGGTGCAGTTGGTGAGCGGCCAGGTATTGATCGAGTCCAACCGGGCGGGCGAGCATGTTTATTTCATCGAGCGCGGGTTTGCCTCCGTCATCGCCAATTGTGGCGAGAAGAGCGCGCATGTGGCGCTGGTCGGGCAGGAGGGGATCGTGGGCGGGCTCAGCCTCCTAGGTGGGGATGTGTTCGCGGGCAGCGTGGTGATGCATGCGCCGGGCGAGGCGCTGCGGATTCCGTTGCCGGTGTTGCGTCTTCGACTTGATCAATGCCCGGCGTTGCGCGACGCCTGGTTGCGCGATGTGAGCCGTTTTTTGGGCGAGGTGATCCAGACGGCGGCAGACAGTGCCTGCAGCACGCTGGACCAGCGATGCGCGCGCTGGCTGCTGCTGGCGGATGCGCGGGTTGCGGGCGCGCCGGTGCCGGTGACGCATGAGATCCTGGCCGGAATGCTTGGCGTGTTCCGGTCGGGTGTTACAGTGGCGCTGTCTGGCTTGCAGGCGCTGGGCTTGATTCAGTCCGGCCGCGGCCGGGTCACCGTGGTGGACCGGGGCGGACTGGAGCGGTTCGCGCATCGGTCGTTGCGCCAGACGAGCCTGGGGCTTGGCGCAACCCGCGACCTTCACCGCCCGGATATCCGGGATTAGCGACGGAGAGTTGGAATTGCGTAACCGAGCTGCGGCTGCGTTGGGGTGTTTACTGGTTTTGGCCGGTTGTGTTGCGACCGGGTCGGACCTGCCGATGGTGGCCGACTATGGGGCGCCGGATTACCGGCTGGGGGCCGGGGACCGGATCCGGATCATCACGTTCGGCGAGGAGCAGATCTCGGGCGAGTTCCGGGTGGACGATCGCGGCAACATTGCCTTGCCGCTGCTGGGGATGCTGCGCGCGGCGGGGCAGACGCCGGAGGAGCTGGACCAGACGATCGCGGGCAGGCTGAAGCGGAAGAATCTGTTGCGCAATCCGAGCGTGAGCGTGGAGGTGGTGGCGTATCGGCCGATCTACGTGCTCGGCGAGGTGGCGCGTCCGGGGGAGTATCCGTACAAGCCGGGCATGACGATGCTGACGACGGTCGCGGTGGCGGGCGGGTTCACCTATCGCGGCGTGCAGGATTACGCCGGTGTGGTGCGGACCAGCGGCAACAAGGCGACCGAGGGCAAGATCGTGCCGAGCTCGTTCATTGCGCCGGGCGACGTGATTCGGGTGTACGAGCGGCGGTTCTAGGGTTTGCTGGGAAGACGGTTTTCGCTGGGTAGAAGGCGGGGATGGCCCGGACGAGCCGGGCCATGACGTCTTTTAGCGGGCGGCGATGCGAGAGCGGCGTCCGGCGGCGGCGAGCCGTGCCGGGGCGGGGACGAGGCCCATGCGGACCCAGAGGGCATGATCGGCGGCTTGTTCGGCCAGACGGCCGCGGAATTCGCGGGTCTGGTCGGGGTTGGATGGCGGGCCGTGGGCGATGATGGGCGTCGTGCCGCCGTAGCGGGCAGCGAGCGGCCAGGCGGCCATGACGCGGGCACGATAGGGCTCGGCGCGTTCGGGGGTGAGCGAGTGGTAGGCGGCGGCGGCGGCGGGCCAGGCGCCGGACTGGACGAACAGGCGCGACAGGAAGCCGGCGGCGTAGGCGGCATTGCGTTCGGGGTCGAAGGCCTGTTCGAGCGAGGCGAAGGCGCTGGGGTGGTGCATCAGGTTGACCTGCAGGCAGCCGACGTCGATGGATTGCACGCCAGAGGCTTGAGCCTGCCTTGTCGCCTCGATGGCTTGGGCCTTGGTCTCGAAGAAATAGCCTTTGCCGGCAACGTTGATGGTCCAAGGCCAAGGCTGGATGCGGCCGGTCTGCGGGTCGGGGCGTCCGCTTTCGACCAGGGCGATGCTGGAGAGCAGGAGTCGCGGCAGGCGGAGGCTCGCTTCGGCGGCGCGGATGGCGCCGTCGCAGGCCAGGTCGGCGGCGTGGGCGGGCGAAGCGAGCAGGACCAGGCCGGCTAGGGCGCAGGCGAGGCGGCGGCGCGGGTCAGGCAAAGCAGGCCTCGCAATACTGGCGGCCGACACGGGCGACGCTGTATCGGTCGCGGAGCGCGGCGATCTGGTCGGCGCCGGGCCGGACGGATTGCGGGTCGCGCAGGATCTGGCGGGCGCGATCGGCCCATTCCTCGGCGCTGGCCGGGTCGTCGACGTATTGGGCCAGACCCATGGTGACTTCGGGGAGCGCGGTGCGGTTGGTGGTGAGGGTCGGCAGGCCGAAGCCGAGGGCTTCGACGGCGGGCATGCCGAAGCCTTCGAAGATGGAGGGGAAGGCGAACATCGCGGCGTGGCGGTACCAGGCGCCGAGGGTGGCGTCGTCGACGTATCCGGTCATGGTGACGCGATCCTGCAGGCCGAGGGCGTGGACGAGGGGCATGAGGCCGTGGCGCTGGCCGGGCACGCCGCGCAGGCCGCCGTAATCCTGGCCGCAGAAGACGAGCATGATGTCGGGGTCGGTGGCGGCGAGGAGGGCGAAGCCGCGCAGGAGGGCTTCGAGGTTCTTGTGGGCGTATTGCGCGGCGACCGAAAGGATGTAGGGGCGTTCCATGGGGCGTGGGACGATCGGGGCCCCTGCCCCGGCTGGGCCGAACCGGTCCCAGGAGATCGGGTTGGGGATCGTCACAACCTTGCGCTCGAAGCGGGCGCCGTAGACGCGCAGCAGGTCCTGGCGGACGAATTCGGAGATGGCGACGACGGTGTCGGCGCGGCGCATGGCGTAGGCCTGGGCGGCGGCGAGCCAGGTGCGCTTCTTGGCGGAGAAGTTGGCCGGGAAGTGGCGGTATTGCATGTCGTGCATCACGGTCGCGACCCGGCCGAGGCGGCGCGGCACGATCGGGGGGACGAAGTAGTTGGGGAACAGGATGGCGTCGGCGGCGAGGCCGGGGCTGAGGCAGGCGCGCTGCTCGGCGATGAAGCGGATACCGTCGCCGCCGCGACCACCGCTCTTCGGGGCGAGCAGCCCGGCCGGGTTGGCGGCGCGCAGTTCGGCGACGAAGGCGGGATCGAGATTGGCTTCGTCGGCGCAGAGCACGCCGGCGTCGGCGCCGGCCGCGGTCAGGCCGCGGAGGAGATTGTAGAGCATGTGCTCGGCGCCGCCGACGCGGCCGGCGAAGACGAAATGGGCGGTGACGAGGAGGCACCGGGGGCGGGCTGCGGCGGGACGGGGCCAGACCGCGCCGTCCATCACGCGGTCTCGATCGTGATGGCTGGGAAGGCGCGGGCGAAGCTGGGAGAGATGAAGATCTGGTCTTCCGGGAGGGCCTGGCGGGCGATCTGCAAGGTCGCGGTGCGGTGCTGGTAATAGAACGGGCCGGCCATGCGGTTCTGCTGCATGATCGAGACGATTTCGGGCCGGTCGCCGTTTTCCACCAGGCAGGCATGGCAGGCGGACAGGGTCTGGGTCGCACCGGCCAGGACATCGGGCTCGTGCCCTTCGACGTCGATCTTGATGACGGTGGGGGCGAGTGCGAGGCCGTGGCCGATGGCGTCGAGGGTCTCGACGGCGACGACGATGGTGCGGTCGGCTGGCTCGCCGTCGGGGGCGACGCGGTTGAGGACGGAGGCGCCGTCGCAGATCATGCGGAGCTGGCCGGGCTCACGTCCGGCCGCGACCGGGAGCATGACGACGTGGTCGCGGCCGTTGAGGCGGACGTTGCGCTGCAGCTTGGCGAACGCGGCCGGGACCGGCTCGAGGCTGACGATGGCGGCCATTTCGATCTCGGAGGCGACGAGGGTATAGGCGCCGATGTTGGCGCCGATGTCGAAGAAGACGGGGGACGGGTTGTGCGGCGCCGGCGTGAGCACGGTCTGGACAAAGTGCATGTTGTTGTAGTCGTAGAGGCCGAGCATGTTGACCATGCTGATGACGCCACCGGGCTCGTCGTCGGTGATGACGGAGCGGGACAGCTTGAGCGAGACCGGGGTGGGGAACAGGAGCTTGCGCCCCTGCCAGGTGATGTGCCGCATCAGGGCGGCGCCGCGGTTGGCGTTCTCCGCGCGGCAGATGAGGCCGATCGAGTGGGCGAATTGTCGGACGCTCATGGAAGCCTCGCGCGAGACGTTGCGGACGGGACCATCTGGCTCATGAAGACCATCAGGGTCATGACGGTGGGTGTGCTGCCGTAGGCGCCGGCGACGGTGATGCCCCAGACGAGCATGACGAACAGCATCAGGTCGCGGAACGGGTCGGGGGCGCGCACATAGAGGACGAGCTGGAGCACGACGAGGCCGACCAGCGGGGCGGTGCCGACGATGCCGGTGCCGAGGAGGTTTTGCAGCCAGGTGTTGTGCGCCTCGTCGACGGTCAGGCCTGGCAGGCCGAGAAACAGCGGGAGGATAAATTTGCTCGAGTTGTAGCCGTAGCCGAACCAGGGCTGCAGCTCGATCTTGTCGAGCACGAAGGCCCAGATCTCGGTGCGGCCGGTGAGCGTCAGGAACTCGGTCGGGTCGCCCGAGCGGCTGATGCCGCCGGTGAGGCTCATCAGGGTGCGCAGCGGCACGGCGGCGATCAGGATGAAGCCGAGGCTTGCGGCGAGCAGCGAGGCGCCCCAGCGCCAGAGCGTGCGCCGGGCCATGACGGCGACGGCGCCGACGAGGAAGGCGAGGAGCGCGGTGCGGCTGTCGGTGGAGAGCAGGGTGCCGAGTGCGAGCAGGCCGAAGGGTGCGACGGTGACGAGCCGACAATGGCCGCGGTACCAGAGCACGAAGGCGCAGGCGAGCAGGGTGGCGAGGCTGCAGCCGAGGGCGTTGGCCTGTCCGGCGAGGCCGCACATGCGTTCGATGATGGAGCCGTCGGAGGTGATGAAGGGGGATCGACCGAGGGAGGGGATGGCGAAATAGACGACCCAGCCGACCAGCACGAAGACGGAGAGGGCGATGGCGAAGGTGAGCAGCGCCTGCTTTTCGGTCAGGACGATGGCGGTGCCGGCGGCGAACAGGAACATGCCGGCGGCGCCGACCGCGGTGCCGAAGCTGTAGGTGGCGGACGCGGAGTAGAAGCAGGAGAGCAGGGCGATGCCGAGCCAGGTCAGGATCAGGAGCGGCGGCCCCTTGCTGATGCGGTCCCAGGAGCGGCCGATCTGGCACAGTCCGATCAGGCCGGCGCTACCCCAGAGCGCGAATTTCATTGCGTTCTGCCAATCGAGCCCGAGGTCGCCGGGCTCGCGCACGCGGAACAGGGCGTCGTTGACGAAGACGAGGACGAAGAGGAAGGCCATGACGGCGGCCGGGCTGCCGCAGCAGGCCAGGAGCAGGACGAGGCCGGCGGCGGCGCAGGCGGTTACGGCGAGCGGCAGCACGACGAGGGCGGGCTGCTCGCGGCCGAGCTGCAGGCTGAGCACGCACAGGCCGGCGCAGGCGAGGAACGCCAGCCAGGCGATGCCGGTGCCTCTCGGGATGGAGAACCAGCCGAACTCGTACACGTCCACCTCAAACTCTCGCCAGATTGAAAGTCTCATGGCTTCGAGCGCGGGCCGAAGGTTCAGGGGTAGTACCCCCATCGGATCCGCTGCTCAGATCATCTCGCGGCGGTAGAGACCGGTCTTCTGCAGGGCGAGGAGGGCGAGGAAGCGCGGGTTGTTCCAGAAATAGCGCCACCAGAGGCGGCGCGGCTCCTTGGCGACGCGGTAGAGCCATTCGAGGCCGAGGCGCTGCATCAGCCGGGGCGCGCGGCGGGAGAGGCCGGCGTGAACGTCGAAGGCGGCGCCAACGCCGATCAGCACCGGGGCGGACAGGCGGGCGCGATGCTCGGCCATCCAGCGCTCCTGCTTGGGCGTGCTGAGGCCGACCCAGACGACGTCCGGGGCGGCGTCGTTGATGCGGGCGGTGATTTCGACGTCCTCAGCCGGGGTGAGCGGGCGGAACGGCGGGGCGTAGCTGCCGACGATCTGGGCCGCGGGCGCCTGGGCCAGCAGCCCGGCGCGCAGCTTGGCCAGGGTCTGTTCGGTGGCGCCGTAGAGATAGTGACGGTCGCCGCGGGCCTGGGAGGCGGCGAACACTGCCGGCATCAGCTCCGGGCCGCAGACTCGGCTGCTGCGCGCGTGCCCGGCGAGGCGGAGCAGCCAGGCGAGCGGCATGCCGTCGGGCGTGACCATTCCAGCCTGGTTGTGGATATGCCGCAGCTCCGGGCTGGCTTGGCTCGCCATGACGCCGTGCACGCTGGTGACGCAGACGTAGTGGGGGATGCCGCGGTCTATCCACTCCTGGATGGTGCGCACGGCGGCCCCCATGTCGACGACGCTGACGCCGACGCCCAACACGTTCTGCCGCTGCGGGTCCTGCCACGTGTCGCTCATGTCGGGCGCCTCCCTGAGATCGCGGACGTTAACGCGAACACGGCCGGCCGGGCATTGCGGCCATTTGGGCAAAAGCCGGTCGCGAGCGGAACGTTGGGACTACCCACAAAGTCGGGCCTGCCCCGCCTGGGGTAGCTTGTCCGCGCATTGGACATCGGGTGCCGAAGCCGTTCCGATACCGCCTACAGAGTTGGAATGGGGCGAGCGAATGGGCGTTGCCATCGTTACGGGTTCGGGTGGGCTGGTCGGTGCGGCCGCAGCCCGTCTGTTCGGAGCGCGCGATCTGGACGTGGTCGGGATCGACAACGACATGCGCAGCCGTCTGTTCGGCGCCGACGCCAGCACGCGCTGGCAGGTGCAGGAGCTGGAGCGGCAGCGGTTCTACACTCACATCGACGCCGACATCCGCGACGTCGACGCGATGGACGCGCTCTTCGCGCAGCATGGTAGCGAGATCAAGGTGGTGATCCACTGCGCCGCCCAGCCCTCGCACGACTGGGCCGCGCGCGAGCCGCTGACCGACTTCACGATCAACGCCAACGGCACGCTGAGCCTGCTCGAGGCGACGCGCAAGCACGCGCCGGACGCGGTGTTCATCTTCGTCAGCACCAACAAGGTGTATGGCGACCGGCCGAATCACCTGCCGCTGATCGAACTCGATACGCGCTACGAGCTGTCACCCGAGCACGAATGGGCCGAGCACGGATTTCCGGAGGAGATGAGCATCGACGGCTGCCTGCACAGCCTGTTCGGCGCCTCCAAGGTGGCCGCCGACGTGCTGGTGCAGGAATACGGGCGGTATTTCGGCATGAAGACGGCGTGCTTCCGCGGCGGCTGCTTGACCGGTCCGGGCCATTCCGGGGCGCAGTTGCACGGCTTCCTGGCCTATCTGGTCAAGTGCGCGGTGACGGGCACGCCGTATACAGTGTTCGGCTACGGCGGCAAGCAGGTGCGCGACAACATCCATTCGAGCGACCTGGTCGAGGCGTTCTGGTGCTTCTACCAGCGGCCACGCTCGGGCGAGGTGTTCAACATCGGCGGCAGCCGGCACTCGAATTGCTCCATGCTGGAAGCCATCGCGATCGCCGAGGCGCTCACGGGGCGGAAGATGAACACCAGCTACGACACGCAGAACCGGACAGGCGACCACATGTGGTGGGTGAGCGACGTGCGCCGCTTCCAGTCGATGTACCCGGAATGGTCCTACCGCTACGACATCCATGCGATCATGGAAGACATCCACGCAGGCGTCGCATCGCGCGTGCAGATCGCGGCGGAGTGAGCCCGATGCGTCGGCGCAATCTGCTCGGGGTCGAGGTCTGCGCGACGGATTACGTCGAGGCGTGCGAGGCGATCCGGGTTGCGGCGGCCGAGCGCCGGCCGTTCGCGGTGACGGCGCTGGCGGTGCACGGCGTCATGACCGGGGCGCTCGACAAGGAGCACCGGCGGCGGCTGAACGCACTCGACATGGTGGTGCCCGACGGGCAGCCGGTGCGATGGGGATTGAACGCGCTGTATGGCGACGGGCTGCGCGACCGGGTGTGCGGGCCGAAGCTGATGCTCGACGTGTGCGCGATGGCCGAGCGGGAGGGCTTGCGGATCGGCTTCTACGGCAACAAGGCGGCGGTGCTCGAAGTGTTGCAGCGTAATCTGCTGCAGCGCTTTCCCGGGTTGCTCGTCGCGGTCTCGATTCCGTCGCGCTTTGGCCGGGTCGACCCGGAGGAGCAAGCGGAGCTGGCGCGTACGATCGCTGCGAGCGGGACCGAGATCCTGTTCGTGGGCCTCGGTTGCCCGCGCCAGGAGGTGTGGGTGTTCGAGAACCGGTCGCGGCTGAACATTCCGATCCTGGCGGTCGGCGCGGCGCTGGATTTCCATGCCGGCAAGCTGTCGCTGGCGCCGCAATGGATGCAGGACCGCGGGCTGGAGTGGGCGTTCCGGCTCTGGCAGGAGCCGAAGCGGCTGTGGCGGCGCTACCTGCTGCTGAACCCGCTCTATTTGACGATGCTGGCGGCGCAGAAATTGGGATTGCGCCGCTATACCGCCGTGAGCGGCGGGCCCGTGCCATACGAGGGCTACGCCTGATCATTTCGTTGTAGGGAGGACCGCCGTGAATTACGTGCGCAAGCGAGTGATGGTGACGGGCGGCGCCGGGTTCCTCGGCTCGCATCTGTGCGAACGGCTGGTCGAGCAGGGTCACGACGTGCTCTGCATCGACAATTACTATACCGGGCGGCGGGACAACATCGCGCACCTGCAGGATTGCCCGAATTTCGAGATGATGCGTCACGACGTCACCTTCCCGCTCTATGTGGAGGTGGACGAGATCTACAACCTCGCCTGCCCGGCTTCGCCGATCCACTACCAGTTCGACCCGGTGCAGACGACGAAGACCAGCGTGCTCGGCGCGGTCAACATGCTGGGCTTGGCCAAGCGGACCAAGGCGAAGGTATTTCAGGCGTCGACCAGCGAGGTCTATGGCGACCCGACGGTGACGCCGCAGACCGAGGATTACCGCGGCAACGTCAATCCGCTGGGCCCGCGCGCGTGCTACGACGAGGGCAAGCGCTGCGCCGAGACGCTGTTCTTCGACTATCACCGCCAGCATCGCACTCGGATCAAGGTGGTTCGGATCTTCAACACGTATGGGCCGCGGATGCACCCGCAGGATGGGCGCGTGGTGTCCAACTTCATCATGCAGGCGCTGCGCGGCGAGGAGATCACGCTGTATGGCGACGGCATGCAGACGCGGGCGTTCTGTTTTGTATCCGACCTGATCGAGGGATTCGTGCGGATGATGGGCACCGGCGACGATGTGCTGGGGCCGATCAACCTGGGCAATCCGCACGAGATCACGGTGCGCGAGCTGGCCGAGCGGGTGATCGTGCTGACCGGTTCGCGATCGACGATCGTGCACCGGCCGTTGCCGCAGGACGATCCGATGCAGCGCTGCCCGGACATCACGCGGGCGCGTGCGACGCTGGATTGGCAGCCGGTGGTGGCGCTCGACGAGGGGTTGCGACGGACGATCACCTTCTTCGACGAGCTGCTGGCCGGGCCGCCCGGCGCGATTCGCGAACCGGTTCTGAACGCCGCCGGCTGATTTTCAGCGCACGACAGGGAGCAAAAGCAATGAACATCGGGCGCAAGGACGGACCGTTGGTGCTGGTCGCCGGCGGGGGCGGCTTCATCGGCGGACATTTGGCTTCGTGGCTGCTCGCGGCCGGCTACCGGGTGCGGATGGTGGATCGCAAGCCGTTGGCGGAATGGCACCAGCGGCTGCCGGGGGCGGAGATGTTCCGCGCCGACCTGTCGCATCCGGAGGCTTGCCAGCGTGCGGTCGAGAACGTCGGCAGGGTCTACAACCTGGCCGCCGACATGGGCGGCATGGGGTTCATCGAGACGCACAAGGCCGAGTGCATGCTGTCGGTGCTGATCAACACCAACCTGCTGCTCGCGGCGCGCCAGGCGCAGGTGTCGCGCTATTTCTTCAGCTCGTCGGCCTGTGTCTATGCCGCCGACAAGCAGGTGGCGGCGGATTTGGTGGCGTTGAAGGAAGCGGACGCCTATCCGGCGATGCCGGAAGACGGCTACGGCTGGGAGAAGCTGTTCAGCGAGCGGATGTGCGCCCATTTCACCGAGGATTTCGGGCTGGCGACGCGGGTGGCGCGCTACCATAACGTCTATGGGCCGCACGGCACGTTCGTCGGCGGACGCGAGAAGGCGCCGGCGGCGATCTGCCGCAAGGTGGCCGAAGCGATTAGCAGCGGCGGCACGTCGATCGACATCTGGGGCGACGGCGAGCAGACGCGCAGCTTCATGTATATCGACGATTGCATCGAGGGCACGCTGCTGCTGACCAATAGCAACATCACGACGCCGCTCAACGTCGGCAGCAGCGAGTTGGTCTCGATCAACGGGCTGGTCGATATCGTCGAGGAGATCGCGGGAACGCGGCTGCAGCGGCATTACCAGCTCGACGCGCCCAAGGGCGTGCGCGGGCGCAACAGCGACAACGCGATGATCCGTGAGGTGCTGGGGTGGGAGCCGTCGATCTCGCTGCGGCGCGGGCTCGAGGTGACGTACGGCTGGATCAGCGACATGGTGGGCGTGAACACCAAGACGTTCTCCTGGCCGGCGGCGACGGCGCAGATGGCCTGACCGCTGGCGGGGATGGCGTGGCTGTCCCCGTTTGCATTCCGTCCGAGACGCCCCTCATGGCCCGGCTTGTCCGGGCCGTTTGCGTTTTCTGCCATGGAAAGGCGGGGATCCCCCGGACAAGCCGGAGGATGACGCAGGCCCTTGTGGCGCGTTCCCCTCTCCGACCACCGTCACGATTCGCGCCGCTATGGCGTGGCCGCCACCGCTCTGGCTCTTGGGATCGCGCTAATAGGCCGTGCTGCCGAACGCGCCGCG
>JAABUL010003690.1_pt1 | contig 22125 bp, 36 predicted proteins | sample 5559151 | NCBI WGS metagenome assembly JAABUL01 (sample SAMN10711876, study PRJNA513368) | rock metagenome | isolation source: Antarctica rocks | place: Antarctica: Victoria Land, Pudding Butte sud | reverse complement strand
CTAAACCCTAAACCCTAAACCCTAAACCCTAAACCCTAAACCCTAAACCCTAAACCCTAAACCCTAAACCCTAAACCCTAAACCCTAAACCCTAAACCCTAAAACCTTCTAGCATGCAACAGCGTTTTCGAATTGATTCTTTCCATAGAAATGATCGTAGACATGTGGAAAAGTTCGTTTCCGAAGTGTTTTGCCGTTTTGGACAAACGGAGCAGGGAACCGGCGGGATTTGGTTAGTAACCGTAGTAACCGTTAACCGTAACCGTAACCGGCCCTAACTTCCGGTAACTGCCAACCCTACCTGACGACCTTCTAGGCGCAGACGGCGTCAAACTTTCAATTATCATTCGGACTTGTTCTGGGACGGCCAGTCCATGCGCGAGTTCGTAAACCAGACAGATCAGCTGCTGTGATGGACTTCATCGTTGCCTGTTTCGACAGTTTCATTCAGACTGATTAGCTTTGCAGTGACTGATTCGTTTAGCAGGGTTGTAACCCCGCAGCTGGCACCCTTTTAGCCCTTCAGGGCTTGCGACATGGTGTAACATCTCTCTCTCTCAACTTTCAACGGTGTCAAACATTCAACTTTCAGCTTGCACCAATCTCAGCTAAAAGCTGTGAGTCAGGCCGAGCAGGTGATGTAAATGACGTTGTTCGAGGCTGGCGCAATGTCGAATCGCCAATGTCTGCAACATGTCCTCTCTCGCCTCCGGTCGACCGCTGGCTTCACATTCCAGACAGCAGCCATGCGCGTCGCGACAGACTCACCACGGACGTTCCAGCAACGTATCCTGCTGCGCAGCCACTCCAGACTACCTGGGACAGGATCGGCGGCACATTGAGCAGCTTCCTGAGCCAGTGCACACCGCGTTTGGGGCATCCGACGGCCGGAAGCTGCAGGTGAAGCGGGCAAAGGCCGGCCTGTTCGCCCAGCATGAGGCAGAGGTGCTGCAGGCAGAGGTGCTGCCTCATGCTGGGCGAACAGGCCGGCCTTTGCCGGCTTCACCTGCAGCTGCCGGCCGTCGGATGCCTAAAACGCGGTGTGCACTGGCTCAGGAAGCTGCTCAATGTGCCGCCGACCCTGTCCCAGATAGGCTGGAGTGGCTGCGCAGCAGGATACGCTGCTGGAACGTCCGTGGTGAGTCTGTCGCGACGCGAAGCCAAGCGGTCGACCAGAGGCGAGAGAGCACATGTTGCAGACATTACAGGCGATTCGACATTGCGCCAGCCTTGAACAACGTGGTCATTTACAGCACCTGCTCGGCCTGACTCACAGCTTTTTGAAGCTGAGATTGGTGCAACGCACACTACAGTACCTAAGAAGTTGACAATGGTGCTGCGTTGCGGCAATCAGGACGAATTGACGATATAAATGACGAAATGACGAAGAAAGCGCCAAGAGTAGCGTGTCGGACAGGGTTTAAACCCTGCCAGTGTCAGCGCACGAGAAGAAGGAGGATGACAGCATCAACACACACGCATTTTCGGAGGCACGTCCCAGGTCTGCCACCCACAACGATGCATGATCCCGCAGCTGATGACGGGCGGCATTAATCTTGCATCAGCTCCGACGTATCCTTCGTCTCGCTCCTGTATCAAATGATGCTTGATATCAACAGGCACGTTCTCACAGACGAGAGCCGCCAGTCACAATTGGTTTTCCGAATGTCTACCAATGGCAGCAGCATGCAGACGGCACGCTCGCGCGTAGGCATGCCAGCCATGGCTGCTGGCCAGCAGCGGCAACAGGGTTCTATCTGCAACAACCGCACCACTTTTGTAGGCCGTCCTGCATGTCGCATGCTCGCTCCGAGCACCAAATGTGCCAGCGCGGCTGCCAGGCAGCCTTGTCCTTGTCGACGATTGTTCCGATGCCTGCCACCTGTCATCATGGAGAGAGCGTCAGAAGTTGCCGGCATGCACCTTCTCGTCCGCTTGATGTCTATTGTCGTGACAGCCCCTTGGAGGGTCAGCAGGCGGCAGGCGCCGAAGCATGAGGGTACGGTGGCCTCGTCAGAGGCATCAAGACATGATGGGTTTGCAACAAGCAAATGGCGCAACCGCTTCCAGCTGGACAAGCAGTCTGGGGTGCGTGCCTTCATGAGCACGGAGCCGTCGGTGGCTTCCGTCTGACGATACATGCGATCGTAGCAAATGCCGCAGTTGAACGTCACGCGCGGCGAGCCTTCCTTGCGGTAGGACAGCAGCTTGTCGGCGCCCTTGGTGACCCGCAGCTGCATCAGCAGCAGGGCGAGGGTGAACAAAAAGCGCAGTACTGCGGAGGCGCAGTGTCGGGGCTGGGGAAGGCAGAACTCCAAGTTCACAGACTTCAGGTGTTATCACATGCTGCAGCAAGCAGCAACATTGCAGCACGAATGCATGTGCACGGGCTTGTGTGATCCTGTGGAAGCAACTTGCTCTGTGTGCATACTTGGCCATACCTGGTCTGGCTCGAACTGGCAGTTGTGGGCAAAGTCGGAGCCGCACAGCTTGCGGCAGGAGGTGCAGTGGCAGTAGTAGGAGTTGAGCGGCTCCGCCGAGGCCTCCAGCTCCGTCGCCCCACAATGGCACGCGAATGTGGTAGGTGGCTTCGGCAAGGGCCGCTCGTCGCCGGGCGGCAGCGGCGCCGCCGCCGCCGCCACCTCCGGGGCCTCGGCGCGTTGCTGCCACCGCTCAGAGTCTTCCACGAATCCCTGCCTGCGCCATTGCACCGCGCAGGCATCAGTGACTTTGTGGTGATAGACTGTGCTGACGTCTTTCCGACAGCTGCGGTAAAGGATATCGTCACGGACACGGCCGAATTTCAGAGTCCCTGCCACTACATTGCAACCCAACCAATGATAAGATTCTACCAGACCAGCCCGCAGCTTGATGCAGACCTAGCAATAGCACTGGAAACCACAGATCCGCTCTGCAGGGCTCACCATTTGGGGATGTCGTCCAAGATGTCGCGCGCCCGATTGCCATACCAGGCGTGCGCCGCCGGCTGCCAGGCTGGGTCCGCTGCACCGGCGCCGCTGGTCACGATGCCGACGGGCAGAACCTGTGCAGGAGATAGGTGTGAAATTTTTGTTTTGATGACTGCAGCCCGTTCCGTGTGCCGGCGGGCATCACTTGTGGAGCGGTCATGGCGTTCATGGTGTCAGACGCTGTGCACACCGTGTTTGTGCTGCTGCCTTTCTCAAATTTTGTTTCCCACCTGTTTATCGATGTTGTCAAAAGTATCAAGGCGCTCGTGGAACACGCGCACGTGACAGTTGCCACAATAGTGTCGCTTCACCGGAGCGCCCGCGATGCGCACACTGACGATGTCGTCTTTTCCCTTCGTGACCGACAGCTGCGCGCGCGAAGGATGCATTGAATGAATACCATGTATAGAACTGGGCGGAAGGTTTGCTGACTGCACATCATGAGGGCGTAGGGTCGCAACGCAAACCTCTTACACCCTACTCGCTGAAAGCCGCACCACACCTGGCCGGGCTCGAAGCGGGCGTTGTGCTGGTAGTCCGTGCCAGAGGTCGTCTGGCACCGCATGCAGTGGCACAGATACACGACGAGCGGCTGCTCATCTGCGCACAGTTCGATCTTGCCGCATACGCAAGCTGCTGTCACAGGCAGCTTCGCCTTCGCCATTCTGACACACGTCCACAAGGTGAGAGGGTAGGCGCTTCTTGTCTCAGCAGCGCGACTCGCATTCGGTTGCAGAGTTGAAGATGCAAACTGTGCAGCTCTTGGAAACTCAAAGGGAAAAATTGTAGTACTGTAATTATCTGCCACAAATGTCCGATGTTTTTAGGCTGATTAGCATAGCTGAAATTCAAGGTTCAGGAATTATCAGCTAATTCAACAAATTTGTAAAGGGTGGGAACTGGCAAGATTATTAATTTAATACGTAAGCTGCAAATTCACATGCGAGCTAGGCAGCGCTTTGCAAATCTCGGGTAGACTTGCAATCTGGTTTTAGAAAAAAGGCGATTTCGAGACTGTGACCTGACGCTCGAGCAAACTCCCATTTGCTGCATCAAATGTCTTGTGCTGCGCTCCGCGAGGAGCACAAGCTTGCTGTCTGACTTCCATCCCGTGCACATGTCAACGTCATTGCAGATGTTCCAACTGGGATCATGATTCGATACCACAACTCCTCGCAACTCTATTTCATCCGTGCCATCTGGAGCTGCGCCGACAGGGTGTGCTTGCGAAGTGTGCGGCAGCGCATGCGGCTACAGGGTGGTATAGCCTCCGTCGATGATCAGCGGATGTCCAGTGATGAAAGCGGCTTCGTCGGACGCCAGGAACGCCACCGCCGCAGCTACTTCCTCGCAGGTCCCCATCCTGCAGTTGGGTAGATGGCGGTCAGGGCGCGGCAACGCGTTGCAAGGGATATTGGAGCTCAACACAAGCGTGCCCAGCGAGCCTGACACGCACAGACACTTCGTTGCTGACTTCAACGACCGACTGCAGTCTGACACCCGTAGCGCAGGCCGGTGGCCATTGCAGAAACCTAGACCGTTGGGCGAACATAGGCGCAAACCCTGGCTTAATCACCGTCCTGCAGACGCCCACACCTGGGCAGGATCTGGTGCGACGTCATCTCCGCGCACGCCTCCTCCAGTGTCACGCCCAGCAATGCCGCATGTCGCGCGGTGCCCTCCGTCAGGATTGGCCCGGGGCACACTGCATTCACGCGGATACCGTGCTTTGCCGAGTCCAGCGCGGCACACCGCGTCATCTGGATTATGGCGCCTGCGGGCGGAATGGAATTCGCGCTTGAAGTCCAAAGGTCGGGTCGGCAGAGGTTGGACTGGTGGGCAATATGTGCAACAGAGGTTTTGCTGCAGAGGCTGCACGCTGTGCAGCAGCACTGCATGCTCGCCCACCTGCACACAGCCGCTGCATTGCATTTCGCAGCGACAGCGGCCATCAATAAAGCAGCTGTACGCCGAGCATCACCCGGTGCTCCTGCTGCAGCTGCAGAAGGGGATTGCACGTGCCTTTGGTCGTGGAATAGGGGACAAAGGCTGGCTGTGCGATGAAGCTGCTGCAGCCCGACGCTATGTTGACTATAGCGCCCCCGCCGCCCGCTGCCGCGCTGCCGCCGTTCCGCTGCATGGCTGGAATCGCATACTTCATGCCCCAAGCATACCTGCGAGGACAAAACTGCTTGCTTGATTCAAGTGGCTCGTCGTGTGCTGCGGTGATGCGCAGACAGCAGTACCACCTCAGGGACCGCGCCTGGCATTGTTACGCCCAAAGCCAGCCTTTTTCAGCTGCACAGGCTTGCCCGAAGGCCAGGAACACTGCAGCAGCTCACCCTTTTACATTGGTGTTAAGCGCTATGTCCCAGTCTGCGCCTGTCACGTCCGTGACCTCGCCAAACACAAAGCGCGCGGCGTTGTTGACGAGCACGTGGAGCCGCCCGTCCGGCGCCGGCGCCGCCGTGTCCATGAGCCGCCGCACCTCCGCCTCGCTCGACGTGTCTGTCTGGCAGTCAGGACATCTTGTGTCATGAAGCAGACGAGTTGTTGGCCCCAGCTTGCCGCTGCCTTTCTCATTGCAGAAATGCTGCTGCATGCCCAACCATTTCTCGAGTCCCCTTGGAACAGGATCCAGATGCCACACGCACCGGCGTCAACCGTGAGGATTGAAAGCCAACATCCGTTTGCTGCGCCGTGGCTCGCGCTAGGGCGGCCGGCAGGCGCTCACTGAGATTGACAACGCTGGTACCGTAGACTGCAGAATTTTGCGAGCCAGACTCTGAAGGCTCCATTTTGAAGTGAAGGCAGCTGAAACCTACCGGCACAAAGTGGACGTCTGCATCAGCGCCGGCTGCGCTGCAGACGGCGTCTAGAGCCGCCGGCGCGGCTGCGTGATCGATGTCTGCCATGAAGACGCGGGCGCCCTCCTGCGCCAGCCGCACGCAGATGGCCAGCCCGATACCGTTGGCGCCGCCCGTCACAACGGCTGTCTTCCCTTGGAAGCGTTTCGCAACTTGCATTTTGGCCACGTGTATGCCGCCGGCTGTGGGTTCCAATGATGTGGAGTTGTGATTCTGTGATTGTGATTGGAGCAGCACAATCAGAAGTGCGTACCAAATGGATAACCGCTGACTGCAGAACAGTTTGCAAGGGACTGCAGGCCGAGTCGAGCAGCTTGAGCGAGTGATCTGAGGTCACAATTGAGATGCCCGTTGATGGTCGTCACGCCGCAATTGTCGTCACGCCGCAATCAAAGCAACGTCGAAGGATCCAAAGTGACGATCAGGAAACACTCAGATGCGTGGAGCTTCAGGGCGCTCGGATCGCTCGATAAACTGGGGGAATGTTAAGGGGCGTGGAGATACCCTCGGATGCCCGCCCCTCCATCGAACGGCGGTTTGAAGCAGGTGCCTGATTCTGCTGCTTTGCAAACAGCTTGTAGCGCTTCTATCTGTGTCAACGGCTTCTGAATATAAGCTGCCAAGTGCAGATCGCTTGCAGGATGAAGGTGAGTTCTACAGCTGCTGTCGTTCTGGCCGAACCTTGCAGATCTAGCTCGGCGGCGGTGCCCTGTGTGTGGTGACCAGAGCTCACGACATCTGTGCGACGCAGGTCGTCGCGGCATTGATTCTGCTGGTGGCGTTCTGCGCCTTCACTGACGTATCGGTGAGCATGTCAACTGCCGATGCGCATGGCTGCAGTTGCCCCCGCGCGCATGAAAATGCGTCTGAATACGGTACCACAATGAAGGAGGCTCAACAAAAATCGCTGAACACGCAGGCGCGGAAACTGGCAGGTTTCGAACGCCAGCCAACAAAAGCGCCCACTGTAGCGCCGACTTCTTCATCGACAGCGTCAGCCGCTGCGGCCGGAGGCGGCACCGACCCTGGCACGGTGATAAACAACTGCTGCCCCACATGTTTGGCTGTCTTCGTAGCAAATGCTATGTCCAGCAAAACATGTTCAGGCCACTCTGCAAGTCAGGCCAGTTTTCTGGTGAGTTCACTCTCTATCGACAACCGCGAGAGCTGCGCATCGCGGCTGATTGCGTCAAGCGGGTTGCGTTCGGCCTTTGTGTCTCAGTGCTCTTTGAGGGCACGAAGGCCGTTGGCCAGACCATTTCGGTCTCACGTTCCGCTGCTGCCTTCCCGCAGGCTGAGGACCTGACCTTCGAGTCTGCGATTCAAAGCGTGCTGTCAACGTCCATCATGTACGCCAATGCGTCGCCCCCGCCGCCGTTGTTCCCGCGCTTCGTCGCCATTCCCCTCGACACCCAGGACGCCGCGGCGCCAGGGGCCGACAGCACAATTGCCAAGGCCACTGTGGGCACGCGGACGGAGGCGCCGACAAAGGCGCCCACGAAGAAGCCGAGCAAGGGCGGCCGCGGGCTCTGAGCGGCGGGAGAGCATCAGGGCAGACAAGTGTTGTGCACGGCTCGAGTGCTCGCTGATACGTTACTTTGACAAGCTTTGTTAGAGAGGAAGGCCTCCTGCCCTTGAGGCGAAGCAGCATAGAGGGATGTCCGGCTGTCAGTACTCGCGAATCTCGTGAATGCGGCTGAATGACGTAGAAACCGGTTTCGCTGTCAGCTTTGAAAATAGCACTGGCACTGAATGCTCTCCAACAGTATTGAATCTGCCCGGCAGCCATGCCATCCCGGTGTTCGCCTACCTAAGCATCTGCATCGAGCCAGCACATGCATCGTGCCAGCATCTGCATCATGCCAGCAGAACTCACCATTCAGGGCTGGGTTTCACCATGAGGTCGCGGCATACAGCAGCTCCAGCGGCCTGCCGCTCGCCAGCGCCTGCCGCCAAGCTGCCAAGACGGCGCGCGGGCCCGTCAGCGCGCGCTTCTCGACAGCCAGCGTCGTGCGCACCTGCCCCTCCAGCCTGCAGCGGGAGCAATAGCAAAAGTATTCGGCGGATGTGCTTTGACGGCCTTCCAGCGACCTGTCGCTAAGCTCCGGCAGCGCACTCAACTCGCGCGCCAGCCCTAAATCCAGGTTGCCCGGCGCGCCGCCCTTGGCGTCCCACCCTGTTTCAATGCATGGTTCCTTGGCTGGGCTGACTATGCAGTCGATTGTTAGGAATGATGCCTCCCTGGGATCCGACAGAGCGCCCAGGGAGCGCGTCAGGCCAGGTGTCAAATCGCCCGGTGCACTGCCCTCCGTATCCCACCCTGTGCAGATTGGTTGCTTGCCGCTGGCAGACACGCGCGAGGTATGAGGTAGAAGCAGAGAAACCGTCTCCAATGCAACGTGTATTTTGTAGGGCTCGACTGCACAGGCCATCATCCCTGCAATACAAGTGCTTCAATCTGACTCATTCCTCGCCTCCCTGCCCTGAGCCAGAGCCATACCGTCCTGTGCCTCCCACACTGTCCGCTGAATGGCTATCGCCATCGCCAATCTTCAAGGTCAAAGAGCAAACGTTGTGCAGACAAGAAGACAAGGAAGCTCACCGCGTGCGAAGAGGGCCTCATTGCCGGACAGCACTACACGCGCCCACGTTAGCGCGGTGTCATCCGGACCCTCAGGCCCCACCAACATCTCCATGCTGTCCACGGCGGTTCCGCCGCCGCCGCCGCCGCCGCCGCCCGCCATGTTGGGGTCGAACAGCAGCGTCGCCAGGTGGTTCTTGTTGTGCGGGTCGTGGAAGTCGTAGCTTAGTGGGAAGTCCTGGTGGCTGAGCCTGCGCAGGGTGATGGTTGGAACCAATAAGTTCTCCTGGCGCAGGGTGATGGATGAATTCACTATGTTTCCGACAAGCAAGAGTCGCTTGCGTATCGTGATGGGGGAGTTCGGGACCATGTCAGATCCGAGTAACAGCGTGTCAGAATGTCCTGGACGCTGCCAGGGCGCGCACCAGGGGCTGTCGGAGTCGAGGACCCCTCGCCGAGGGTTTAGGGTATAGTCGCGGTGCGCCCGCAGGTCCGCCACCGGCCGCGCCCCCGCAGGCACGCCTCCTCGCCTTCAGCCAGTGATCTCATCTCAAAAGATTGTAACTTACAATGCAAAGGTGTGTGTTGTGCAGATGCAGGGGAAACCGGCTATGGAGATGCAGACGATCGCGACCATGGCTGAAAGCACCTGGTCGGGCAGCCGGACGAGGTAGGGCGCGCAGAAGCTGGCCGCGCCCTGGCTGCGCTCTGTCAGCAGGTGCAGCAACAGCGCCTGTGTGTGCATACACTGGCGGCTTGAGAAACGGCCGGAGGGTCCCACACAGAAGGGGTGGTGATTTGGGTAGAGTTGACGACAACGACACATCGCCCGACGAGAATGTGCGCTTTGATTTGAGTGCAAGCAGGATGCCAGCCGCAGACCATGCAGACCGTGCACAGATCCTAGCGGCGCACCTGCCAGTCGGAGGCAGCCGGCAGCGACCATGGACCCGCGCCAGGGGAATGCAGCGCTGAGGCAGCGCTCAATGTCGCCTCGCAAGGCACGTGCTCCACTGGCTGCCCCTGCGCCGCAATCATGCCCCAGCCGCTGCAGAGAACATACACTAGGATGCAGACCGGCGCTGACATGTGCACCAGTGGCGTACTGCGCTGCAGGAGCTTTTAGTGGCGCTGGTAGTGAGGCACCGCCGCCTCGCTCAAACGGATTGGGGCAGGGAATCAAGATGGAGGTCTGCTGCTGAAATTCACCTGAGCATCCTCGGACATATTGCAGAACGGGCAGCAGATGTCCTGTGCATGATTGATCGCACGATGTAAGACCCCGCCCTCCGCGGGCGGGGATGCGGCGCATTGATAAATTCACCGGCTGCAATTCCAGCGCCGTCGTCCAGGCCGCCAAACGCATCTGCCTCCGCCTGGACGTCATAGCTCTCTGCCGATTGAGGTCGGAATTGTCGCCTGCTGTGCGGCATCTGCGACGGCGCTGAAGGCCGCTGCGGTAGGGCCTAATATCCGCTGTTGATGAGCGCCCCTTGGCTGCTCCAGCCGTGCCAGGCGGCGCAGCTGGCCATGCGAGCCTAGCGTAATGGAAGTCTTTGCTTTGCTGGTTCAGTCCAGTGATCAGGTGCCAGCGGCGCAGCGGCAGCGCCGCATGCGATTGCCGCGCCTCAGCGCCCGCCGACCGGCTGTACTCCCAAACAACGGAGCTGGTTCCTGAGGGCCGGCATGCGCAGACAACCTGCCAGCAGTGCCTTCACACAGCGGCAGATGCCTCTGTGTGAGCGTTCCAGCTGCTATTGGGAGTGTCGGACAATACGTTCGAAAATTGCCTAACATGCAAATGCTGCCTGCAAGCGCTGGTCCGAGCAGACGCTGAAGAAACCTGAACGCTGAAGAAATATCGCTGCCAAACGAATGTGCACACCATAGCATGATAGAGAGATAGGGTTACACCGTCATGAAGCTACCGATCTGCAGATTTTTGCTTTCATGTGACGTGGCAATGCAGGTGGATCACGGCAGGCACGTGCAGATGGCGTTTTGTCCCGTTCTCAAACGTCAAAGATCAGCTTTTCACATCTGCAAACATGTTCATAAGTCCGGTCTTTTTGCCGGGCGAGCGCAAGCGCGAGCGCGGCGCGTTCTGCGGCTGCTTGTGCTTTGGCCGGGGTCGCGTCGACGATGGCCAGGCGGTCGACGGTCCATCCTTGCGCCAGGCCTGCGATCCGGACCTGGCAGAGGCTGCGCTGCGTATAGCTCTGCAGCACAGCCCGTCGATCGCGACCATCACCAACTTCCCACTCGTTTGCAGGTGCAAGCATATTGTCAATGCCCCAACTTCGTGAAGCTGGCATGGGAAAGCACCGTGACATCGAAAGGAAGACGCTTTACGACCAGCTAGACCTGCTGACTTCAGTCAACGGTTCCAAGGCCTTGCAATTATTGAAATTGCAGGGAGTGGCGGGATGCCACCGCGCTGGCACGCCCGCGAGCGCACCTAGTGTTTTATCAGGTGGGACAGTTCAGCTTCAAGCGCCAGCTGGCCGCTTTCCGCCGTGTCGTGAAGTCGCCGCGGTACGCCGAGGGCGGGCCGCGGCCGCTGGGCGCGCTGGCGCTGTCCCTTGGCTCGCCGCGGTCCTACAATAAGCAAGGCGACACGCAGCCGGTGAGCCAGTCTCAACACCAGCATTTCTTTCAAGCACTGCAGTGTCTCGTCACCTTTTTCCAAGTCGTGCTTTCTTACAATGCGTTTGCCGTTCGACAGTTCCCCACGCTGCTTGTTCAGGCACTACTGCACGACGCTGCTGCGCGGTGCGGCAATTGGCAGCTTGATAAGCTGCCAAGACAAGTAAGCTGAGCCGGTGCTGGCGCGCAATTGTATGGCCCATCCGATGTGCAGGACAATGGGCCGGGCTGGCAGATCGCGCGCCTGTTAGCGGTGGCCGACCTGTTGGAGAATCTGCCGGGCAGCTGCACTGTGCTGGCGCTAAACGGCGGCGCGGCGGAGTCCCTGGCGGGCCTGCACGAGCTCGCCCGCGTCGGGCTCGCCTCGTTCCGCCGCCGCGACGCTATAAGTACAGGTGCTTGCATGCTGTCGTATGTTGTATGTGCAACACTCGGCTGGGGCACGCCGAGGTGCAAGGCCTTCTCGGACGGGCGAGTGGATGCCCTAGATGCGTGCTGAACCGGGCACCGATGCTAGCCCTGCATTGCAGACGCAATACCTGTTGCGTCAGCGCAGTCTCGTATTCTTTCCAGACTACATCGTGCTCCTCCTCCGCCGCAGGCATATCAAAGCGGCTGCCGCTGCTGCGCCGCCTAAGCGCACTGCGACTGGAGCGGCTGCCGCCGACGCAGAACGCGGCTTCCGCGGCACTGTGGGGCTACCTGTCGCTGGCCGGCTGCGCCGGCGGCGACTCGCAGCTGACGCGGCTGGAGGTGTCGCGCCCGCACCGCTGCTGCGGCCACGACTGTGGCATTGTGAGTCTCCCCAAAGTGCCTCCTCGATTCACCATGGCAGCTTATTGACAAGGTGACGCATTTCAGCCCTAGCGGTCATGGCGTACTGCAAATATAGCCGGAGACTGCTGCCACGGCGCAGTGGCAGCAGGTGCAAGACAGCTCGCTGCTGGCGCTGGCGCTGTCGCGGTTCCAGGGCCTCACAGACCTCACGCTGGACGAGCGCAACTTCACGGACACCACCGGGGAGCTGCGCGACCTGCTGTCGGCGCTGCAGCCGAAATCGGCGCCTGCGCTGGCACACCTCCGCTGGCGCCGCTCCAAGGTGACATAACCTAGGCTTCAGGTACATGTTGACGTGTTCATATTTCGCGCTCTTGCTGCCTGTGGGGCAGCAGCTCCAGGCAGTACCACGGCGCTGCTTGGCAGTTCCAGGCCGAATGTGTATGTGCATGTCGTTCCGGCACCAAGCTGCCGGCGGCGCGCCGGCAGGCCTGAGTGCCTCTTTATATGCAAGTTCCAGCATGAGACGTCATCCGACCGAGGTGAACATGGCAGCGGTTTGATGGCGATTCACCCTGGTCTGATTACGAAGTAAGGGATCTCCTTCCATGCGCAGGTGCGCATCCATGAGGAAAGCGTAGGACTGTTCCAGGCGCTCGTCAATCGCCTGGTGACCCTCGACCTAGGTGCGCCACAATAAGTAGGACGTATCATTCTTTCACTTGCTTGGTTTCACCACGCCATTCAGACATTGCAATCCTGGCTGCAAAGCGCCTGCCCACACATGCCTGGTGACTTCTTCCAGAGCCTCGGTCACGATCTACTTCGTGGAAACGTCTGCGAAATTGCATCTTCCGCCCCGCACGCAGAGGACACAGTCGTGCAGAGTGGCGGCGACAGGGTCACGCTTGGTGGTGCGTTGCGGATGAAGACCCTCGTCGTCAACACCTCCCGCGCCTGGAGCTGGGCCGATGGCCTGCCGCCAAACATAGAGGTGCGTGCGTCTCAGATGAGCGCAAGCCTTGTAAGAAAGCTTGAACTAAAAGGGTTCCAGTGACGTCCCTGTAAGAAAGTCGTCACGACCACCTTTTATTTTAAGCTTTCTTACAGAGATGTCCTCGGGCCCAATTGTAAGAAAGCTTGAAATTAAAGGGTTCCAATGACGTCCCTGTAAGAAAGCTTGAACTAGAAGGGTTCCAGTGACGCCCTTGTAAGAAAGCTGGAGCCAAAAGGGTTCCAGCGACGTCCCTGTAGGAGAGTTGTCACGGCCACCTTCTGTTTGACGTAAATCACAAAGCGCAAAGTCACTCCATTTCTCACAAGAAATTGTGCAAGGGTCAGCACCTGCGCAGGGACGGTTCCTTCTCTCGATTGCCTACACAGGACGGTCCACCACGCCTTATGTACACCAGGGTGTGGCACGAGCTTCTGAGGGGTGTCGGCTGTTTCCCCGACATATTTAGAGACCACCGAAGAGCGTAGATGGCTGCGTAAAGATTCTGATTACGATATGTTGTGTGGCCTAAGGTGCTTGGCATCAAGTGGCTCGAGTGGGCGATCATGCCGCCGCTGGCGCTGTCGCCGTCGCTGCGCTGGCTAGCGCTCAGCGACGGCATTGACTTCGACGCCGACTGGCTGCGGCCGCATTCCGCCCTGCAGGCGCGTTTGGCACTAAGTCGGTGATGATGATGATGTTGATGTTGTTAACCTCCCTGCTTCATACCCCTTCTGTTGCGGGTCAGCAGGAGGCGCGACGGCTGCACTGCTGGATGTGGAGCGTGAAGCGCGACCAACGTTCAAGCACCACACGCTTCTGCGTTGTGGTAGGCAATACCACATGGTGTTCAGGTTCCAACACTTGCTATGTTAGGCGCAGGTGCGGCTGTCGCTGTCGTCCGGCGGCGCGCTGGAGACGAGCGACGAGATCTCGCGGCTGGCGCCGCTGCTGCCGCACGTCACCGAGTTGCGCGCGTACGGCGGCAGGCCCAACGTCATGGTGCGCTCCCGCTGCTGCTCAGGCTGCAGGAAGGTTCTGAACGTGTTCAAGATTGCTGGATGGTCTGTTTTGGCAGCCGTTTTAATTGATGGGGGGTCAGCAGACTGCAAGCTCTGGGACGCAAGTTGCTCAGACGCATCGTATTGTGGGAGGCACGGTGCGCGTGGAGTGACTATCTCGCAAGACTTGAGCGAATCTGCGGTGCATGTGCCATGGCATCGCTCCCAAACTGCAGCCCTGTATGCTGCAAATCTGCCGCAGGCGTGGGAGGGGGCCTCCCTGCCGTGCCTGCAACGCGTGCTGCTGCAGGGCGCCGCGGCAGGCGCCGCGGCCGGCGGCCCGCACGACGGCCCGCCGGCCTTATTCGGGCAGCTGCGCAGTCTGGACCTGTCGGTGCCGCCGGGCTCGGAGCACCCGCTCAACCTGTCGGGCTGCACCGCGCTGACCTGGCTGCGCTGGGCAGGTGATGCTTGTCTGCACAAGCTTCTGCATGCTTCTGACAATGGCACAGTCATCCTGTGGTTGATGCCGCAATGCAGCCGCCAGGATCAGCACGCCCTGCGAACTGCCACCGCAGTCTGCCGCAATCTCATGTCAAATGCAATACGATTACCTCTACGTGTTTATGTTTTGGTTGACACCCAGCACATCATCCTTTCCTGCAGGTGACAAGGCAGCGCCATTCTTGGTCGAGCTGCCAGCGCTGCCCATCGCCATCCTGCCGCCCAGCATCCTCAGCCTGTCACTGGCGCACCTGCAGGCGAGCTTGTTTTCTCCAAACACTGCATTCGGCGGCGGCGTTGCTGCTGCCTGTGACTCACTCGTGAAACACGAACCTGCTTCCCACGATGAGCGCGCACGGAATGCGTACAGCTGACCTTGATTGGTGTCGGACCGTCGCTCCGCCAAACCAGAAGACATCATACCAGGAGCTGCTGATTCTCGTACGCTACTCCTGACCCCCCCGCATGCAGGTGGGCGATTCGTCGGCACTGGCGCTGTGGCTGGTGCAGCTCTCGCGGCTGCAGGCCCTGCAGCTGGCGGGCTGCATGCTGGCCAGCCCGCGCGGCTACCAGTGGCTGCTGCCCGGCTCCGGGCTGCCCAATAGCCTGGTTGAGGTGCGGCTGCTGCTGTGGCCGCCGCCCTCGCCGCGCTTTGACGCCACCGGTGCGCGTCTGTGGTTCGTCCTCCTCTGTTCTGAGGCCCCGTGCTTTTGGCAGGAGCTGCCCTTCTGCATCTAAACCAGATGACTCGACAGAGTTATGAGCTCTGAGCTGCGGCACATGCGCATTTGCTAACGTGTGCAAGCTCGCTTCCCCATACCTGTTTTCACACCGACACAGTGGAGTCAACTGCAAGGTGCCATGACATGGAAGCGTCGCAGCCCAAATTTATGTGTTGACGTCCGGACACTCTTGTGCCCCCTGGTGTTTCAAGCATCGGTTTTCTGCAGGCGTGGAGGACTACGGGCACCTGACAGCGCTGCCACGGCTGCAGCATTTAACAGTGTGGCCGCCGCCGCCGCGGCTGGCCACCTCCGACTTCTGGTGCGCAGGGATCAGTTAGGGTTTAGGGTTCCGCGAGTGTGTGGACAACTGCATGCGCGTCGCTGCTCGGATGTCGTGCCCACCCATGAGCGGTCTGACAGTCTCTAACCAGTCTACATCCCCATCGTGTGCAGGCCGATGGCGTCGGAGCTGCAGCGCTCGAAGCGCGTCACCCTGAACACGACCGGCAACTTCCTGCCGCCGCTGTAACGACTCTGCTGCTGCGGGGCCGCTCCCCACCAGCTCGAGGTGAGCCCATCGCAGGTGACAGATGGCGTTTGTGCAGGCCTCTGCGTGTACGCTTGTGCAGCACCGCTTTGTACTCTGTACCTGCTCTGCCAAGCTGTTCTGATGTGCAGTGCTTAGGCATGGCCACCCTGTCAGGTCGCAGAGGTAGTGCGGGCTGTGCAGTGCGCCTGCAAGCTGTCTGCTGTTTGCGATACCTCTGCAGCAATGCAAGCTGGTATGCTGTGTTTGAGTGCTAAGAGGATGGAGTTGAATACAACAAACAAAACTCGTCATGGATGATTTGACTCCACCGCTAAATTGCAGTTTGCGCAAATTGCACACAGAACCTCGTTATTGATGTGTTTGACGATCTCGTGTGTTGGCTCAGGGGCGCGCGCCTGCCCGCAGTGTCGACTATGCCGTCCGCGGCGGTCTGCCCGGAGCGGCAGCGACTATCGGGATGTACTAGGCAGGCGCCAGCCCGTGTTTGCGGGGGCAGCAGCGGTGGTACCATTGGAGGCGCTATAGAGGGAACTTTACAACCATGACACCGCGGCAAATGCAATGAGCGCAATCATCGAAGCCTCCTTGCTGAAACCGCCGAAGGGAAAATCATGTGTGCACGCTCATCACCGGGCGTTAATACTTTGTTTCGTGCCGGTTGGCATCGTTTGACAATGCCTGTGTGCTGCATGGTCATCAGATGCATGGTCATCAGACTCAGCCAGTGTTTCTTGAATGAGCCCCCGGGGTGAAAACGTAATGGACGTGGTGCGCCTTCAACCTGCCACGACAGTGCTGTCATCGATTTTCGACCCCTTATGGCCGATTCCAGCTTCCAGACAACTCCCTCCTACAAGTGCAAGCTCCAACAATTGCCGTCCACAACTTCCGTTTTGCTCCCGACACTGCAATCACAGTGTACAGCAGACAGCTTAATTTCCATCAGCAATCATGGCGACCATCATGGCCCTGAACTCGTCGCTGGCGGCGCGCGCTGCATTCGGCAGCAAGCCGGCGCAGAAGCAGGCCCGCACCTCGCAGATCGCGAAGGCCGGCTACTCTCCGTCCAGCTCCAAGACCCCCGACAGCGCTCTTGAGTGTGAGTTGCAGCCCCTGATCCAATTCTTTTGTCTCTGAATGTTCCGCTGCACAAAAGTACTGTTTCACAACGTGCGCTCCCGGTCGGCGGCCTCAGCACCTTGCTCCGCCTCCCCAGCACTCTAGAGTACATCTCATTATACTGCAGCGAACACTAGTGGGTCTGATCGGCCGGCGCTGAGTGCACGAGCTTCCTAGCCACTCGATCTGGCGTGATCTGTCCTCCACCGTCCAGTCGTTTCTGCTGGTTTTGGCAGGCGCTTGACACCAATATGATGATCTGTACTTCGTTGCACTTCTCGATGTCGCAGACATGCTGCTGTGGGCTGCATGCGCCATTCACGTGCTGCAGCCATCCAGTAGAATCAGACGTGACACAACTTGCGCATGCCTCCGCTGCTGCTTGGATCGCAACACAGCTTGTCGTACCAATCAACTGTGATCCTCAAGCTCCGCAATGCAGCGTAGCCTCACTTGATGACCTGCTTTCTGACTACTTAGGCCTGTTGGGCATGCACCTCCTATGGCAATTTTTCAATTAGAACATTTTGTAGCGACTGAACATTGTGGTTACTGCAGATGCCGAGATCCTGCCCGGCATCATCGCCTCCTCACACATGTGTCTATGCCGCAGGCAACTGCGTGCGTACACTTGCAGCCTCCTCGACCTGTCGTGCGATACACTGATTGAACCACACACTTTCCTGCACGCAGACGCCAAGACGCTGCCCGGCATCAGCGACCCCTTCCCAGACCTGTTTGACCCAGCGAACCTGCTGGCGCGCGCCGACGGCTCTGTTCGGCCCGTCCAGGAGGTCAAGCGCTGGCGCGAGGCTGAGATCACCCACGGCCGCGTGTCCATGCTCGCCGCCCTGGTGCGCACCTTGCTGATTAATGCTGCTGGGAGTCTGAAGGGTCAGTGAGGAGCAATACTGCCATTGCCATCTTCTTCTGCCCCAGCTCAAGAAATGCGTCGCAGCTCGCCATATCGGCATGTTCACTGCCCTCTGCAGCATTTGTTGACGACGCGTGCTCCCTGGCTGCTGCAGGGCTTCGTCGTTGGTGAGCAGCTGGAGAGCTTCCCCGCGTTCCTGAACGTCGACGGCCACGTCACTGGTGAGCTTCACCCTTGTGCTGTTGTGTCTTTGAAATGTTCAGCGCAGGACATGTGCATCGCGTTTTCCCGTGCCGAGCTCTAGTTCGATGTCTGCTGATTGCCTTCCAGCAATCAAAACAGCTCAACGACTGCGGTGCAAAATGCAGGCCCAGCCATCAACCACTTCCAGCAGGTTGAGGCCCGCGGCGCGATCTTCTGGTGCGCTCCTCATCTGACTGCCGGCCATCAACCTTTGCGCCCAAGCATCTGTGGCCTTTCTCCAAGGCGGTGCTCTGCCACACTTTCGTCATCTCGTAACTGTCTGAGCGTTGCCCTCCCATGATGCAGGGAGCCGCTGCTGTTCGTGATCGCCCTGTGCGAGGGTTACCGCGTCAACGTTGGCTGGGCGAACCCCGCCGGCGGCTCCGGTTTCAACACCCTCTACGTGTGTTTTTCTTTCTTGCCCGCCCCGCCTTCTGCAGCTGTTCGTGCACCAGCTTGGAAGTTGTTGGTGGCTGATTTGGGTAGCAGATTTTTTTTAGCTTTTCGTTTCAAACGCCTGTTGCATTAATACATGTCCTGCGCCATCTGCAGGACGACTACGCCCCTGGAGAGCTGGGCTTCGACCCCCTGGGCCTGCTGCCGGAGGACCCGCAGGAGAAGTACGACCTGCAGACCAAGGAGCTCAACAACGTGCGACCCCGTTCTGCTGCCTTTCCTGCTAGATATTCTCTCGCGTTTTGGTTTGCCGGGTCTGTTGTTTAGGTTGAATGCTGGTCCATCAATATCTGTTCGCTGTGGACAGTGTTTTGTGTCATATTCTACAGGGCCGCCTCGCTATGATCGGCATTGCCGGGTTCGTCGCCCAGGAGCTGGTCAACGGCCAGGAGATTTTCGGCAAGGGCATTACCAGCGATGTGCCGCAGGTCATCATCAACAAGAGTTAGGAGCTCAATGTCAGCTGGGAGGACAATATGCAGTCCCACTGCCGATATATTTAATTTTGGCCTGATTCGGGAGATGCAGAGGATCACTTCAGGTCGGAAACCATTGATTCTTGACAACTAGAAATGGATTGAACTGCATGGTCGTCAGCACATTATATGTAAATGTGTGTCTCAGTCTCGGTTTCAGCACTTGCCTTCCAGCAGTGTTCCCTCCTACCACTAGGTCCCACCCGCTTGCCTTGCACCTTTCTGTCCACAATCAGTATTTACTCTTGCCCTTCTGCAGCTAGGCACTAAGAACTAGGGCACTAAGAACTGCAGCTAGGCACTAAGAATTAAGGGTGCATGAAAATACTTACGAAGCTAAACGGTACCCCTCTCAGACGACAGTGGTAACTCTGAGACATTCAAGTATATACCGCGTTCAGTTTCACCACTTTTCATTTTTATATTTCTGTTTTCGCATATGCCGGAGGTTGGTTGTGCATGTTTTTTCCCCGTGTGATGCATTCGCCCATTCACGCCGATTTTACATGACTACACAGTGATCTTTTGCGGAGTCTGCCGTCCTGGATACGAACCTGATTTGAAGCAGGTTTGCTCCACACACGCACAGGCCTCCCTTGGCTCTCTCCGTGAGTGCGCTGAAGATTAAATCTGCAAAGATCGAACTGCACATGAACACGGCTCTCGGACTTGCGTCGTCTTTTCAGAGCTTGAAAATTCTCAGCACAGATCGGGCGTGAACATTATCGCGATGGCAGAAGGTCAGCTGCCAATCGCAGCATCATGCGTGTGCGGCGCAGTCGAGTTCCGCACAGACACACCGCCGCTCATCGTGTATCAGTGCCACTGCTTCCATTGCCAGATGACCTCTGGCACGAATTATCAGCACAATGCACGCTTCAAGCCCGGGCAGGTGCGTGGCAAGCCAGCCGATTTGCATTGACTGGGCGAGCAAAATGCACCATGCATGCCGGGCGGTCATATTCTTGAAACCCACTTGGTGTCACGTGCAGCTGACCTTTGCAAAAGGAAGGGACGACATCGTCACTGTGCGGCTGCCTGGATCGCCGGTGCAGCGGCACTACTGCCGCATCTGTCACGTCCGTGTGTACCGTGAGCGGTTCGACGGCGAGCATATTGACAGACAGGTGGGGAGAAACCTCTTCAGGAATGTGCTATAGACTCCTAAGTGGTTTTCTGCAGAAGTGACAGGGGTACCGCAAGCGTCTATTCTAGAGCAAAGCCTGCATTTTGCAAAGAGCTGGGGAGAATGAGGCGCTCTCAAAGCAGGGGCTCATCGTGGGTCTACCAGTGTGCCGTCCTGTGACAGCAGGTCGTTGTATGTATGTCAAAGGTTGCCCTGTCAGAAGGTCAACGGCTGCCTGGTGTCCGATCCCAGGTGCTGCCCGTGGGCCTAGTGACCAGCCGCAGCGGCGCAGCGGATCCTGCATGGCGGCCGACGGCGCACGCCTGGTACGGACAGCGCGCCCGCGACGCCCTGGACGGCCTTCCAAAGTGGTGAGATCTTGTGCGCTTCTGCGATCGCAACCGAGTAGGGTGCAGCTGCGAATCGCTGCCTTGAGCTCTTGAGATATTTCTCTCCAGCAGCCGTGAGTACATGTATGCGTTCTGGCCGCAGCGTCCTGACTGAAGGAGACGGAGGCTGGACGATGCTGTGTTCTCCGGCAGCTGCCTCTCAAGTCACCATGATGTCCTCTTGCTGACCCTCTGAACTTGCAACGTGCACTGGAGCAGGCAAGGCTTCATCGGCGACTCTGAGCAGTGGCAGGCAGCCAACGAAACCCCAGAGGTGGCGGCGGCGGCGGCGGCGCTGCCGCCCGCTCCGGCCCGCCCGCTGCCAGCGCCGCCGTTGAGCTTCAGCTGCCACTGTGGGGCGACGCAGCTGGAAGGCGCCGGCGAGGCCCTGAGCGCGTACTTTTGCCACTGCGAGCCGTGCCGGCAGCTGTCCGGCTCGGACTATGCGCACAATGCACTTTTCGAGCCTGATCAGGTGCGCCTGGCAGAGCGCATCATGCACGAGTTTCACCGCTGCCATATGAGCACATCGCTGCCAGAAGCTGGTTCCGACGCTGAAGTTTGGCTCACGCTGTGCTGCCCACAGCTGCGGGTGACCAAGGGCGGCGACGGCCTGCTGTCCTTCCACAGGGAAGGATCGAGCATCACCACATTCTGCTGCGGAAACTGCCGTGACCATGTGTGGCGGCAGGCGGCGAACGATGCTGGACATATCGTCAGGAAGGCGAGGTTCCGAACTCTTAATTTACATGTCATTGGGAGGTGAATGCACTCTCCATATACATCGGGGCGCTGCTCGAGGGAACGGCAGTCGCGCGCCGCGGCCTGCCGTTCTTTTCACGCTCAACATCTGTACTTGTGAGAATATGGCAGTCGCATTAGACTGCTGGCAGTCCACTTGGCGAGGGCGTTTTATCCGCAGCTGCTGCATGCTGGCCTCGGCTGTGAATTGATCTGCTGCACCAGATGGCCTACTTGAACCTGACAACGCTTATGCCATCACGGATTTCCCATGTGTCCATCTGCGGCATGGGCCAGCGCATGTGTCAGAGCGCAACAGCCAAGCGGTTGTATTGATGCGCTTGGCAGGTGGCGTTCGCTGGACTGGCGGTCGACAGAGACAATGCAGCTTGGCAGCCCCGTTTTCACCTCTGGTGGTCCGAGCGCGTCTGCGGCGACATGCCAGACGGCCTGCCAAAGTGGTGCGTGAGAACTGAGACATGACCGCTATTGCTGCTGCTGCCGCTGCTGCGGCGGCCGCTGATGCTGCTGCTGACGCGAGCCGCGCTAGGGTTTAGTGTGCGCGCTGTTCAGTGCCATGCGCTGGTGGTGGGTACAGCTGGCAACGCAAGTTTGAATCTGATCTGTCGCTGATGGGCACTTTCTCATCCTGCGGCGTACGCATGACGCATGCTGCGAGTTCGGAGCGGATGGCCAGAATGATGTGGAGCAGCTCAGTCCGGACAAGTGCCAAACTCTCAATTTCGTACTACGCAGGAGCAAATGGAAGGACAGGTCGGAGTTGCTGCAAGGGTAGACAGTGGCAATCGCCACTGCACTGCCGGGCCGGTTTGCGAAGCAGAGCAATGGGCGGAGCACGCGGCGAGGTCTGGCATACTGGAGGCCCACAATGAGTTGCATGGATATGAGAACCTACAGCACATGTTGACTGTAATCCGACCAGGCTATACCTCCTCGACATAAAGACTGGCGCAAAAGTTTTCGTCCCTCGTCTGACAGCTGGGCAGAAAATAAATCGGAGGGGCTTGTGTGCGGCGCGCGAGCCGGCCGCCGGCTCAAGTCTGCTAAGAGACCCTACATAGGAGCC
>JAABUL010003687.1_pt1 | contig 22129 bp, 39 predicted proteins | sample 5559151 | NCBI WGS metagenome assembly JAABUL01 (sample SAMN10711876, study PRJNA513368) | rock metagenome | isolation source: Antarctica rocks | place: Antarctica: Victoria Land, Pudding Butte sud | reverse complement strand
GCTCTGCGCACTTGAGGTCGAGGACCATGAGCAGGCCGGGGGAGGCGCGCTGGCCGCCGCCGATGACCAGGTCCGTGTACCGCACGCCGCTCGGCAGCGTGACCTCCTTTGCGTCCGTCACCTCCTGGAGAAAAGAGCACATGGGGCATTGAAGAAAGCACAAGCTGCAGGCACGGCGGCCGGGAGGCTGCGGCACAGCAATGGGTCGTGAGCTCGGCTGAGTGCTGGTCCACAGTGTATGCCCGGAATGAGATCGGGCGCGGGAGACAGAGCTGCTGCAAGATGCAAGCTCATTCGGCCGATGACGCAGATGACATGAGCCTGCACGCGGATGTGGCAGGCCGCACCTTGGTGCCGCGCTCATCAGAGGCAATCTCGAGCCGCGTCTTGATCTGCACAGTGCATGTCGCCGCAAAGTCAGCCCGCCGGCAATGGCATGTGGTATCAGCAAAGCGATGCAAACATCGAATCATGACCTGCCTGCTCTGATACCACGCCAAATGTCAGGAAGCCGACCCAAGCGAGGCCTCCTGCCAAACCAAAGCGGCGGGTGATCGTCGTGGCGAAAAAGTCAGTGGAGTCCGCGCTGCGCTTTTTCCTCTGATTTTGCTGTTGGCGCTGGTCTATGGTCTGCTTCACGGAAGCCGGCGACTCGTGTTCTTTGGGCTCATCAGATCCTGCGCTCAGCCAAGCACATAAAATCCGGCATTGCCGGATGCGGTGGCGCGGGCTGATTTCTGGCTGGCCAAATTTGCGGAAAATTTGCCGTGCATAGTGTTCCGCTGTTTTCGTGCTGTGCACATGCTCGCGGACAATGTGTACCTTCTGATGCTTCCGCGCGCATAGTCTGACGGCGCATGTCGAGCCGCTGCCCGCGCCGCTGCATTGTGGCAAGCGCTTTGAACGGCAGGCTGCACCTGACCGGCCGCAACAGCATATAACTGCTGGTTGGGCAAACTCTGCAGTCTGTCTTCATGCTGGCGTTTGGTTGAAAGTTTTGGCCTTCGAGGTTGGGATCGACTCGAGTATTTTGTGATGAACAGTCGCGCAACAACGCTGTGAGCCGCTTGGCCCTTGTCAAACTAGTGGAGAGATGTGCAGAATCAGCTTCAGGAGCTCTACAGCAATCTGCTTGTGTGGAGCTTGCTGCACCTCCTGATCACCAAAACATGCTGGCGTGGCACAGATCCTCAGCACAAGTCCAGGTACAGCTGGCCAACAGTGAATGCATGTTCAGGAGGAAAAGGAAGGGTCGTCGTTTTTGATTGACAAAGCAAGCACAACGGCAACCAACACAAGTACCTCTCAGTCACGGGTCACCGCTGCCGCCACCGCTGTGCACATGAATGCCGCTGCCGCAGCCATGTATTTGAAAGCCGTTTACAAATGGAAACGGCATGCTTTCAAAGCGAAGGCCTTTTGACAGGTTCCAATCTACTGTACTGGCGATGGCGCCATGAACATGCAATAATTTGCATGAAGTCGCAATAATGATCCGAACTGCCAATTGGAACATGTGACTGCTGGAGAAATACAGCGGGGTGCGAAATGGCCAGCGCAACCCCCAACAACAGCAGCTCGATGCCACAATGGGTCCGTGGATCGTAATGCAGATCATAGAACGTTTCATCCGGAATGATTGCCTGCAGCCCTTGCAGAGAACGGACTGTCCCCTTGTTAGTGGGTTTCTAGTGCACATCTGGAAGCGGCTCCCCATCGCTCGAAACGCCTTGCAGCTCTCTCACCCGCGCTCCAGAGTCTATTAAGCGTGCCTAAACCCTCTAGTACACCGGCGCGCACAGCTTCCTGCGCACCTGATCGCTCATACAGCTTCGCCGCTACACGGTGTCTAGTTGTCGCCGGACCGCATGCGCCTTCATCGACCCATCGGCAGCCCACAGCGCCGTGTCAGAAGCGGGGGCAGTTGGTGCAGGGGCGCCGCCGCAGCTGCCTTCTAGTGGCTGCTGGAATACATGCCCCCCCGCCCGCAGCGCAGGGGCGCCGTGTCAGAAGCGCCGCGTCAGAAGCGGGGGCAGGAGGTGCCGGGTGCGCCACCGCGGCCGCCGGCTGAAGCCCGCCGCTCGGCGCGCCAGTCGCCGGCCTCCAGCGCCGCGGTGATGCCGCTGCGCAGCAGCTCCATAAAGGCGCGCCAATCCTCGGGCTTCAGGTTGGAGAACAGGGCGTTGACGGCCATAGGCGCGCGGCCCTCGATTGGCGGAGGGTACACTGCGGGCGCCTGGCGCTTGGACTGCTGGTGCGGCACAGCAATTGGCTGTCAGACGTCGCACGATTGCCTCTTGTTAGATTGCAAAAAGAGCAAGGGGAGCGGTGGAAGAGATGGGTGCTTCATCGTACGACACATGCCAACAGGCGAGGCTCTGGTATGCATGCACATGCAAGACAGAGCAGAGTAAGTGCTGCAACGCAGCTCCTCACCTTGTTGTGGCGGTGGTGGTGGCTGCGCTGGTGCGTCAGCCGGCGCGGCGGGCGCGCCCGCTGCACCGTGCTCGGCAGCGCCAGGCTCATCGCCATGGGCGCCTGCTGCGCCGCTTGCCCGCCGTCGCGGCCCCCGCGGCCGCCAAAGGGGAAAGCAGCGTCGCTGTCGGTGCTGAAGCCGCCCATGGCGCTGGCTGGGCGCCCAATGCCACGCCTACTGCCGCTGCCGCCCCAGGTGCTAGGTGGCGGGCCGTGCGGAGTGAAGCCACTGGCGCCGCTGAAGGCGCTGCCGCCGTACATGCTGCTGCAAAAGGCGCTGCTTTCAGCGCCGCCAATGCTGGCGCCGCCAAAGACGCTGCCGCTCACGAAGGTGGGGCCGCCGCCGTGCGGCGAGCCCGCCATGGAGGCGGGCCCGGAGCCGCCGGAGCCTTCCGGCGACTGCGGGTCGGAGGATGGCCAGGCCGTGGCGGCGTAAGCCGCGCTGTTGTGCGCCGCGGGTGTGCGCGGCGACAGGCGCAGGTCCCCGCTGCTGTGCCGGCGCGGCCCCCCGCCATCATTACCAACGCCGTTGCTGACCGCGGCCAAGCCGCCGTCCGGCCCCAGTGTGAGGCCGCCACCCAGCTCCAGCGACCCGACCGGGCTGCTGTGCCGGCGCGCCAGCCCGAGAGGCGCCGGCGCCTTGCCACCGCCGCCACCAGCAAACCCTGAGCCGCCGTCGTCCAGCTCGAACAGCAGATCCTCGCCGGCGCTCGGAAGCCGGGTGGCGGTGGACTGACTGCGCCCGTGGGTGCTGTCCCCGCGGGCGACGCTGCCGGCAGCGGACATGGACCTTCTGTCCAGCCCGGCGCCGCCGCCGCCGCCCTGGCCGCCGGCGCCGGCTGACACCATGTCTGGCATGGCGGCGCCGCCGCCGCCGCGCAGGTTCCAGGAGACCAGCCGCTGCGCCAGGACGCCCGGCCCGGGGTAGCCGCTGCCGCCGCCGCTGGCGGCACCTGCCGGCGGGCCGCCGGCGGCGGCGTCGTCGGACTCGTCATCTGACAGCTCCAGCGACTGCAGCCGGCTGTCGAAGCCGCCGCCGTCGCCACCGCCGCCAACGCCGGAATCGCTGGCCCCTTCGTCACTGAACAGCGAGCCGTGCTCCGAGATGTCCGCAAGCGAGGAGCCGCCGCGGCGGCGGCCGCTGCGGGCGCTGAGGCGGCTGAACCCCGCGCCGCTGCTGCCGCTGCCAGCCTCGCTGCCCGAGTCGCCGTCGGACTCGCTGTCCGATTCGCCGTCCGTCTCCGACTCCGACATGCCGCTGCCGGCGTCGACGGCGGCGCGGCAGGCGACGCACAGCCGCTCCAGCTGGCTGGGCTCCTCCTCCATGCCCACCAGCGGCCGGCTCATGATCTCGCCAATCTCTGCCAGGCTGCGGGCAGGAGACAAGAGTGTGTCAGCCCAGTCAAAACAAAAACACGAAACCCATGAGTGCTTCCACTTCTAAGGCTGCTCGTGGACAGCGGTTGGCTGCGGACATGTGGGCGTGACTGGGTGTGCTCGTGGGCCACCAAAGTGGTCCAGCGGCGAGCGAGGAGCTTGCAGTCAGTGGGGGAAGGGTGTGGCAGCGACAGGGCCGCACCTCAGGCCGGCGGCGGCGCAGGCCTGCAGCAGCACGGTGGCGACCTGCAGCGTGCGGCCGCACTCGGGGCGCAGCGCCGGCAGCTCGCGAGCCAGCAGCTCACAGTCTGCCTGCGCGTCCAGCGCCGCAATGTACGCCAGCTCCTCCTCGGAGAACGGCATCATCGCCTGCAGCAGTGATTGACAAAGTCAGACATTGGCTGATGAAGTTGCAAAGGTGCTGCATTGAATGTGGCCGCGTGTTGGAATTCAGGCCACTGCAGCCGTCCACACATCTGCACAGCAGCGGCAATTGCGGCTCTCGTGCCTGGGGCCAGTGCAGCCACTCGAAGAAGGGCGGCTCCAGCGCCTCGGGCAGGCAGAAGCCGTGGTCGATGGGGCGCAGCTCCGAATGCGCGTCCGCGAAGCGGCCCAGGCCCCTGGTGCTGCCGCCGCCGCGGCCGCCGCGAGGCCGCACCACCAGCATGTTGCCTGTGCAAGCACGAGGGATGAGACAATGCTTGACTTTCGAGGTGGGTGCAAGCTGGGCGTGTGCGTCATCGAGTGACGAATGAGTGTCATGATGCGATCGATGTGCGCCATCAGGGCCTGTCTGCAACAGCAGGTCACTCGCCAACGGTACATAGACAGTGCATGGTGTGCAGATGAGAACCTCAGCAGCCGAAAGCACTTGCCTGCGTGGCGGTCGGTATTGAACAGGCGCACGTCCAGGATGCCGATGCGGTGCACGTCCTGGATCGCGAAGCGCGAGGCGCCCACTTCGCTGGAGTCGCCGTCATGCATCACATACTCCTGCCAGCAGGACACTGTTCACGTCAGAGACCGACACGTTCACGATGCAGATGCATGGTTTAGACTGGTTTACCAACTTGCCCATGGCCAGACGCGGCGGGTTCAGCCTACTCCGCAGCCTGTATCACCCAGATGTAAGACTCGACTGTCTAATGTGGCGATGCCGCACCTGCAGGGATCCAAGTTTGCCCTCCGGCACATCGCCGCCATCTCCATCGCCGCGCTTGCCGGCAGGCGAGGTCACGTTTGTCGCAGAACGCAGCGGCGACGGCGTGGAGTTGACGGCGTTGTGGAAGATGGGGTGCGACACGCGCACCAGCACCGTCGGCGGCACCTGCGATGCCAGGGGGCCTGCTGTTTTGCTGGTCCGGCTCCCCTGATTGCTCGGTTCAAGCATCACAGCATCATTCGATACACCACACGATGCAACATGGCGCCACACGAAAATGCAGCAATGCTCTCAGGCCACAGAAGGCACATGACTTGCAAGATGAGTGCCAGCGAGCGCACCTTGGCAAAGCTGCCGTGGTCCAGCAGGAAGGCGGCGACCTCGCGCAGGGCGGCCTCCCCGACGCGCACCGTCGGCTTCAGGCCCGGCTGCCCCAGCTCCCGCCCCACAAAGCCCTGCAGCAATATTTCGCAGAATTAAAATTCAAAGTGATAGTGCGTCAGGATGTGCGCAGGATGTCAGCAGCGCCTGCCGCGAGCCCGCACATATGCGCAGTGAGGCACATGTGTGCCAACAGATGCGATCCACCCTCAGCTCCTGTGCATGCAGATGCAGAAGCCAAAACGAGCAGAAGGCAAGCAGATACAGACACACATGCAGATACAACATGTGCAGATACAAACATGCATCTGAGACAACATTTGAAGTCACAAGGGTGACTCCCTTGCCTTGGGATTGTTGGGCGCCCAGCGTTGTTGGGCGCCAGCGGCTCTTCGCTGCAGGGCTTGACGATGGCGACGTCCGTCAGGCGCGCAAGAGTCAAGCGACCAGACACAGATGTGGGCCAAACCGTGCCTTGGGGTTGTTGGGCGCCAGAGGCTCCTCGTCGCAGGGCTTGACAATGGCGACGTGCGCTCCCGCCTCGGAGCGAAAGAAGTAGGTGCCGCCGAGGCCCGCCTCTGCGGCCTCCGGCTCCTGGCAGCAGCGCAGGCCGCGCACCACCGCGCGCACCAGCCGCCGCACGCCCGGGCTCGCGTGCGTGGTGCCCACCACCTGGAGGGCGATGGCGCGGCATCGTGTCTAGAGCATTCTGTGTGAAGGGCTTTTCTGCTCCTGTACACTGCCTGAACAAAACTGCAGAGTCCGGCGACCTTCAACGCTCTTGCGTGCAATGCTAGGTGCTTCCATGACACATTCAAGCACTTTGGCGCATCCATGTATAGGGCAGCTGCTGCGCAACTGTCATGAGCGGCTGTGCAGGCACATTGGGAGCAGGGCGCTGCTCACCTCGAGGTGGGGCTGCGGCGCTGCTGACAGCGTCGATAGGTCTGCAGGCGTGAGGCTGCCCGAGGTGATGGACATCAGGCCGCGGATGCCGTAGTGCGAGGCCGCCTGCTCCCGATCCGCGGCTTCCGCTTCTGCCGCATCCAAGCCCGCCGACGCGCGCCGGCTGCCGCCCTCCCGGGAGGGCGAGCGGCTGTGCCGGCCAGAGCGCTGCCGGTGGTAGTGCGGTGGCTGCTGCTGCTGGAACTGGTGCTGCTGCATGCCGGGGCTGCCATGGCCGCTGTGGATGCCATGGCCGTGGCCGCCGCTGTGGCCGCGGGCCGGCGTCAGCTGCGAGCGCGCCAGCGGCTGCTGGTGCGGCGTGTGCGGGGACTGCTGCTCGACGGGGCCTGCTGACTTCATCAGGAGGCCGTCCTGCGGCGAAGACACTGGCGCCTGCTGCAGCTTGGCCTCATGCGGCGATAGCAGCAGCTCCTTGACGGCAAAGCCGTAGGTGGTGGCGCCGTGCTGCTTGGGCCGCTCCGTCATCATGCTGGCGAGCTCAAAGACGGTGTTCATGGTGACTGCATGAATGTAGGCGCTTCAGGCTGGGTAGCTGGTGCTGGCTGCAGCGACCTCACCGGCGAGCGGGCCTGCGGCCGAAGCGTTTGTAATGTTAAGTCGATGGCTAGTGGCGCTTGCAACGCGCAGCAGGCTGCTAAAGCTGGTCTGCACAGCCTGGTGTCGATTCAGCGAGGAATGCAGGCTTGCACAGCCGCCAGAGCCTAGATGCAGCCCATTGATTGCTTAGTAGAGATTCACCTGCAATGCAATGTTCTCCTCCAACGCTCAAGAGCAGTTCGGCAAAGAAACGTGGCCAAGGGCTTGGGAAATTTTCAGAGCAGTTACAAGGGGCAAGCCCGCGGCAGCCGTCTTGCAGGCGTGCGCAACCCAGAAGAACCATATCACGGCATCCGTGTGCTGCTGCTCTTCCCAGGTCCGACACTGACATGATATTTGCCTTCGAAGTCGCCAGACCAGATCGAAGCTAGGAAGGTTTCGGCGGTCAGCTGCGTACTCCGCAAACATGCGCTCGGACATGCAAATGCACAGAAAAGAAGCATTGCGTTCACCTGAGTGATCGCCTGCCTGTTGTAGCCGGTCTGACGGCAAAGCAACGACCAGCTTGCGCACTTCAGAGGCAGCCTGCAGAGTCGAGGGTCCATCCAGCGCGCCGAACAAGCCTCCGTGAGGCAACAAAGTTTGTCGTCACATCGCATCCCCACGCATGGTGCTGCAGCGGCGAAGACTGGTACTGCGTCGGAGACCCGCTGCTCAGCGCGTCTGTCAGTGTTTGCGCCAGAAAACGCCGCAGCGAAAGCCAGACGCTGTCTCCGATCCGCAGCCGGTGTCTTTGAGAAAGCAAACGACGACTGCAAGCAGATTCTGGACCAGTTGCGGAGTGTGGCCAACAGAAAAAACCACCCCACGAACGCGGGAACATGCCGGAAGATTGGCGGGAAAATTATCGGCAACAGTTGCCGCCCATGATTTACGCACGTTGCACAATCTGACATTCAAAAAATACCTTTTGAATGTGGCCATAGGTCAATCGGATGCAACTACGCAAACTGTAGCTCTCTTTGAAATTATCCAGCGCCTGCACCAGCTGGCGAGTCACTTGCAGATGCACATGCAGAGGTAATCTTGCGATACTCTACAGAAATCAGGCAACTGTGAGCTACACACGACGCCTGACCTGCGCAAGTTGTATCAGTTCCGGGCCCGAGCACCGCATGGACGCGCCGGATTCTGGACCAGTTGCGGAGTGTGGCCAACAGAAAAAAACCACCCCACGAACGCGGGAACATGCCGGAAGATTGGCGGGAAAATCATCGGCAACAGTTGCCGCCCATGATTTACGCACGTTGCACAATCTGACATTCAGTGGCTTGAAAATACCTTTTGAATGTGGCCATAGGTCAATCGGATGCAACCACGCAAACTGTAGCTCTCTTTGAAATTATCCAGCGCCTGCACCAGCTGGCGAGTCACTTGCAGATGCACATGCAGAGGTAATCTTGCGATACTCTACAGAAATCAGGCAACTGTGAGCTACACACGACGCCTGACCTGCGCAAGTTGTATCAGTTCCGGGCCCGAGCACCGCATGGACGCGCCGGCGCCAGTGCCTGGCGATACGCTCGTGGCTGCAGCTCTCAAGATCCTGCACCAGCCAGACGCACTTTTAAAGGCACAATGGACGGAGGCCGCGGCGCAGCTCTGGGCAGCCGGCGACATCAGCGTGACACGTTCCGGCGCTGAGGCGCCGCCGCCCGACACGCCTGCCCGCAGTGACAAGGCAAGTGTTGCCGTTCGCCGAAAAAACAATTTACGCCAGCTGCGGACACGGTTTGTTGCACAACTTGCGAGGGAGACGTCAATTCAAAAGCTTCCCGCAGCATAAGATCTGTGCCCATGCTCCTTCCGACGCCCGCTCCTTTCAATCCGCCACAGGTGCGGCTGGTGCAGCCGTGGGACGTGCCGAAGCTGGGGCGCGGCGGCACACCCGCCTCGCGCATCTCCATGCTGCACAGCCTGGTGCACATCGAGGGCTCAGCAGTGGATCTGGCGTGGGATGTGATCGCACGCTTCGGGCCGGGCAACGGCCTGCCGCGTGCCTTCTGGGACGACTTTGTGGCGGTCGCCCAGGACGAGGCCCGACACTTCACAGTCCTCGAGGTGGGCCAACTGTCGGCTTGTGTTGCAGCAACCCCACATCATCTTGTTGTTCCCACGATGTGTGCCTGTGTTGTTTTCCATCGCTGCAAACAGTGTGGCATGTGGCATGTGAGCTGTTACAATGTGGCATGTGGCATGTGAGCTGCCGGCCAACCCAGCCGCGACAGACGTGCTGACAGGCGCGGCTGCGGGAGCTTGGGTCTTTCTATGGGGCGCTGCCGGCGCACGCGGGCTTGTGGGAGTCCGCCGCCGCCACGGCGCACAGCCTGCCTGCGCGGCTGGCCATCGAGTCGTGCGTGCACGAGGCCCGCGGCTTGGACGTTTTGCCTCAGACGATCGGCAGGTAGGTGTGGTATGCTTGAGCAAACCGGTCGTCTCACTCTGCTTTTCACATTGGCTTGCAGTGATACTGTTTTGCCGCCGAAGATGTGGAGTGGCATCCCGGCGGCACCTGCACTTCCTTACATCGCCCACAATGGCTGAGGTCCTGCCACATGGCATAAGTCCCGATGGATTTCTTGCTGTTGAGCTCTTATTGCTGTTTGCAGGTTCCGCAACAATGGCGATGCCGCCACTGCAGAGCTGCTTGAACACACGATTTATCCGGTGAGATCCTGATCATAACTCTGCCATGCATGTGTGTGGTTCATTACCAGCTGGAACGCCACTTTCAGATTCAATGCAAAGTGGCTTCATTCACATTCATGAGGTTCCAGGATTCGTGCTGATACTGCCATTGCACATGAATGCAGGAGGAGATCTCACATTGCGGCGCCGGCGTGCGGTGGCTGAGCTACCTGTTCGACCAGGCAGCGCAGCAGGATCCGCCTGTCGAGCCCTCCGAGCTGGAGCTGCAGCCGCAGAGCTTCCCGGACGTGGAGTCCTGGTTCCACGCGCTGGTCAGGCGCCACTTCAAGGGCGACCTGAAGGTGTGCGCATGTCATGTGATTTGGCAATTTACCCTGTGCTTACGACCGCACTCCTGCCGCATCAGGCTGAGTGAGCCTGATGCCCGAGAAGTCACATCTCACAATGATTACGCCGTGTGCGCAGCCCCCCTTCAACGAGGAGGCAAGGGCGGCTGCAGGATTCACCGCTCAGTGGTGGCAGCCGCTGACGGCGCGGCGTGGTGACGCTCCGGCAGCCGTCGCGGCCGTCACAGCTTGATGAACGACGGAGGATGCTGTGTTGTAAAGCGAGGACACAAGATGAACAAGAGGTTGCCAACATGCTCCTGTTGAATCTCAGGGAAACTTCTTTCCAAGCATGTTACCTTTTCACTTTTGACAGGGCACCCGCCCTGGAGCGACCGAATCTTCACGCACCTAAGCGCACGAGCGTTACACTGCGTTTCGCAGTTGCAGTGATAGCGTTTACATCATAGAAGCATGGTGTGACACTTTGAGATATACTTTGCGCTGGAGGACGATGGTCTGTTGCACAGGTTGATTGCACATCTGCTCGAAAGACGCAGACAGCAGGTTGTCCCCCATTACAATCCTGACAGTGCTGCGCTGCTTCCATAATGTTCACTGCCAGCTTTCAGAAGCGGCGGATAAACCTGGGAGGCCGGAGCACCAAGACCGAAAGCAGGGAGCAGGTGCTGGCTCGCACTAGGGCAGAGCGCGAGGCTCGTCGCCTGCAGAAGCTCGAAGTGCAGTCAGCGACGAGAATCCAGGTTTGTGCGGTCACCCTGGCATGTTCACCATCATGAATGGCTGCATGCAAATCGCTGGCTATGTACAGCACCCCGGCGCATGGACAAAATGCATGAATGGTGGCCAGCATGCACCAAAAATTACAACAGATGCAAATCACCTGCAATCCAGGCCTATTGGCGAGCCAAGCATGCACTCGGCATGCTGCGCGCCGAGCTCCGCAGCTTATGGCAGTCGACCTTTGGCGAGCTGGGCGAGCGTGTCACTCCGTGAGTCCGCATGATTGTTGCCTGCAGATTTATGTCCACGTTTCATTCAGTATTGCCTGCCTCATTCACCTGTATCACGAGTTTAACCCGAAAAGGAGTCCATCCGGCTCTGTGATTTGTGTCTACCTTACGGCATATCCCGGCAACATTGCAGGGATGCGCTGACACAGGACGCGCCCTACCTGCGCTACCTGTGCTTCTTCGTGCGCGTCAAAGAGGAGGGGGACGTGCGCTGCCTGGCCAACGCCGGCCGCCTGCTGCTGACGGTCTACCAGTCCACAGGCGCGCCGCGATATCAAAGTGTGCTCACAATTTGCGCCTCGCGGCAGACATGTCCGATCATCAAAGCGCCTTCAAGAATGCGACTGCCCTTGTTTCGTCACAAAAAGTTCGTCACACAGAGTACACAGCAGGAATGCCGACTGCAGGTCGCTTGGATATCGGCAGCCCCGACAGCAGCTTGCACACAGCCAAGCGCCTCATGCAGCTCAGCCTGGAGGCGCTCACCCTTCACAGGTGGGGTCTTGCGCGGCTGAGGAAGCAACACCAAACCTGGCGATCTGGTCAGTCCCGCATGTTCATGAGTTGCAGTGCATCTGTGCCCAGAGTGGGAGCTGCAGATGCAATGCGAAGCCATTGACGCGCTGGGTGTGCAAAACGAAGCGGTGACGCTGAATCGTCTGCCATCTCAGGGAGACCTTTGCGCAGCAGCTGGGTGCACCGCGGCGGGCGCTGACAAACAGCAGCAGCGTGCCGGCGCTGCTGACCGAGCTGCTGCTCACGCTCTCAGGTGCTTGCCTCCTCAGGCTTGAAGTTGCCTGAAGGCGCAGCAAAGGCGGTGCCCAGTCCAGCCTGAATGTGGATCATGATCTTCCGCAATCCTGCTGCAGTATTGATGCATGCGTCGGTCAATCACGCATTCTACGAGTGCAGGCAAGGACGCGTGGGCGAGCTGTATGGAGCCAGGCGCCGCAGACGCGGCGTCGCAGCAGCTGCAGGCCTGGCTGGCGGGCGGCGTGCGGCTGCACCATAAACTGGCGCTGCTGCTGGAGGCGGCCGCGCCGGCAAAGCACGACCAGACCGCCGCCGGCGGTCCGTCAGGCAGCTCCGCGCCCGCAGCGACCGCGCCGCCGGGCACGCCGCCGCTGCAGCAGGCGGTGCCATCGGCGGAGGCGCTGGTCACCACCCTCACCAGCCGCAGTCTGGCAGGTGGAAACCGTGCTGTTGGGTTGCCATGCATGCAGCAAAGACAATGCCTGCAAAGCATTGCACATTACGAAGGATGAGCATAGTTTGCTGCTCAGGGAGGAGCATTGGTGGCTGAAAAATACGCCTCTGCTTGCGCAGGCACCGGGTCGGGGCCGCAGCCGCAGCTGGCGGCGCTGCTGTGCGTGCCGCTGCTGTGGCAGCGGGCGCCGACGCTGCGGGGCGTCGGGCCGCAGCTGGTGCGCTCCGCCGCCGCCGCGCTGTGGACCCTGCCGCCGCGCGAGCTGGTGGCGGCGCTGCCGGGTGCTGCACCCGCGAGTGGTGGTGTTGCGTCCGCGGCGGTGGTCGCGCTGGGCAACCTCCTGGAGATCGCGCCGGCGGTGCTGCAGGTGAATAGGCGGGCTGCATATTTGACCTTCCGACATGCCAGGTGAAAACACTACTTCCGATGTGTGCATATCATCCTCGTAAACCAGCACAGTTGCTCGGCAACGAGCCAACATGTCATCGGGTGTTCGCAATGCTGCTACCTGCCTGGTATCTGACGGTGCAGTCGTGTCTGCGCTGCAGGATCCTCGACCCGCCAGCCAGGCCTTGGGCGCAGGCGGCACCTCCGCGGCGGGGCAGGAGGCCGCGATCCAGCTGCTGAGTACGGTGCAGGCGCTGATGGCGGTGCTGCCGCTGGGGTCTCTGCTGGCGGACCCTGCGGCGGCAGGCGACAACGACAGCCTGGCGGCCGGTGACGTGCAGCCCAAGGGCCACCCAGGTGAGCCGCTCTCTTCTCGATGTATCGTAAATTGTCGCTATTTCTTCGTCACACCAGGAGGGCCGGTGAGTAAAAAGCGCCAGTCCATTCTCAAAGAAATGCGGCTTGGACAGAGGAAGCTGGAGTCACACCACAAGACGCTCCTGCCACTCCTTTTGTTCTGCCCTGTGGTGGCCCATCTGTGTCCAGTAGCGCTGCGCTGCATGCATGACCGGTTTAGGTGCTAAAGTTGAGCAGTGTGTGACTGGATGAACGGTTGAAACTGGCTCTGGCCGTGCTAAACATGCGAGGTGTAGTCTCACTTGAACAGCCTCTTGGTGCCACCGTCAAGTATTGCCTTCTCAGATGTTGCAGCTGTCGTTGACCGGGACGTTATGCCGCTGCAGACCAGTTGCAGCTGCCGGCGGGCTTCCAGCTACCGCCCCCGATGGCGGCGCAGCTGGCATCCGCCGCCGCTGAGCCGCTGCTGCGGCTGCTCGTCCGCCGCATCCTGCCGGCGGCCGATGCCGCCTCGGCCGCGGCGCTCCAGCAGCAACAGCAGCAGCAGCAACAGCAACAGCAGCAAAGTCAGCAGGCGCAGCTGCCGGCGCCGCGATTTGGATCGCCGTCAACAGCGGCGTCTTTCGGCTCGCCGTCGAAGGCGCCCGCATTCGGTTCGCTGCAGCCGGCGGCCTTTGGGGCGCCGCCCGCTGCTGCATTCGGCGCCGCCGCACAAGGCAGCCCCGCCTGTGGCGGCGGTGGCGGCAGCAGCCCAGCGTTTGGCGGCAGTCTGGTCTCACCGCTGGGCCAAGCAGCCCGCTTGTCAGCGGACGGTGCCGTCACCGCCCTGCTGCAGTTTCTTGGCCAGGTACGGAATCTGCATTGGATGCACAATTAGACAACATGTCATGTACCCCATCGTTCATTGCGCTGCAAATGTGTTGCAAAGTCGGGTTGGACCGCACTTGAGACGCTTTTGCGGCTGCACACTGCCGCTTGCAGTGGACATGAGTCGCTGCGGGTGTTCAGCTACTCATCAGGGCTGCCTCTGCCTCCTCAGCAGGACTGCCGCATGTCCTTTTCTCGAAATCATCATGTGCGTCGTCGTCACACAGGTGCTCGAGGTGCCAGCGCTGCGGCGGGGGGCGCTCATCACGCTCGCCGTGCACGCCGGCTTCGTGCAGCGCCTGTGGTTCAGCCATATGCGGGTGCAGTGAAATCTCCTCGATTGCCTTCGAGCATAGGAACACAGGGATTGCTTCCCAAGGGTCACAGGAGTGTTGCACGAATTTTTTTCAGAGGATTCTCCAGTCCAATCTGCAGTCCCCGGCAGCATGCGCATGACCCCGTGTTTTGGACGTCCATGCCGGAATCTTTCGGATTCCGCTTACCTGCTGCGCTGCAGGGCATGCAGGCCGCTGCGGGAGGGCGCGCCCTGCCGGCGGCGATGTCCGCCTGGGGCCCGCCGCTGGTGCTGCTGGCGCGCGTGCACAGGTGCCGAAAATTAGCATGCATGCTTTGGACGAGCATGAACTCTCGCAGAAAGGTGCAGCAGCTACACAGCTCTATTCTGAAAACTCCATCCTGAACCTGCACCACGTACATTGGAGCGCCATGGAGACTGTATCCGTGCAAGCTGCTTACCTATCATTTTATGCCTCATGTTTCCAGTCACGACTGACTGGTGTCGTGTCATTCCGCCCCTACAGCGTGTACTTGCTGACGGCGGGGGATGCCGAGCTGGCTGGCGCGGGCGCGCCGCTGCCGCCGCCGGAGCTGTACAATGGCCGCCGCCCGCAGGCCGGGCTGCTGCCGCTGCTGACAGCGGCGCTGTGGCAGGTCCTGTGGCTGGACGCCGCCCCCGGCGCCGGTAAGTGTGTGCCGCCCTCTCTGATATCTGCCCTTCTCTGATACCTGCCCTTTTTTGATATCTGCCCTTCTCTGACATCTGCCCTTCTCTGATATCTGCCTTTCTCTGATACCTGCCCTTCTCTGATATCTGCTCTTCTCTGTTCTGCTTGGATACACCGGTGTTTGCGGACGCAATCTATGCGCGCACATGTTCACGGGGGCGCAGATGTGTATGTGGGCGGCAGCGGTGTGCGCCCGCCTATGCATTCGCTGCACTGAGAAGTTCTGTCCACCTTCATCGGTCGCTTTGCTTCAAAGCTCGCATGTCCGAGTTGCGCCGCCTCAATGAACAGGTGCTGGCGGGCACGGCGATGGCACGGCGAAACTGCGGGAGCAGGTATTTGGAGTCGCAGGCCGACTGGGACTCGCTTTGATCTATGAAAACCACTTTGGTGGCCTTGCTTTGCCTCGGCAGGCGCCGGCAGGCATGACGACGGCGTGGCGGCGCTGCCGGAGGAGGTGCACGTGGCCGCGGGCCGCACCTGGCACGCCCACAGTAAACAAAGATGCATTCTAGTCACCTATCAAACCTTTGCACCGTCACGACAGGCGCCGGCGGGCACGGCGACGGCGCGGCAGGGCTGCGGGAGGAGGTGCGCGACGCGGCGGGCCGCCTGGCGCGCCAGCTTTTCGACCGCAACTCGCAGCGCCCGTTTGCGCCCGCCGCCGCCTTTGCCGCGGACGGCGTGCAGGTGCGTGCTCTAGACGTGCTCCAGCAGGGTAGCAGGGTTGTGACTGAGTACTGCCTGCAGGCTCAGTCCTGGTGCTATAGATGTAGCTGCTGCTTACCACGTCCGGGAGAGCGAGTTTGAGCTGACGTAGGGTTCGTCTGACGTAAGGTTCGTCACTGTCTTTCTTTCTCTCTTGATTCTTGCTGCTGATTCGCTTTATCATGGGTGGCGTGCAGGCAGAGCGCTTCTTGGCGGAGATGCGTGTTGCCGCTGCGGCGCCCGGCGGCCTGCTGGAGGCCGCCAACTCCCGCGTCTCCGGCCTGCTCAGGTGAGTGCTGACTTCCGTTGAACAGCTATTCCTGTGCTCAAGATTTTCAGAGAGTTTTAGCTGCTGGTTGAGGCAGCCTCTGTACTTGCTACCTGAGAGTCAGTGGCCCAACCACTCCTACAACACAGAAAGTGCATTCCCAGCTGCCTGCAGCAGAAGTCACTGCTGATCCAGCTCCACTCGGCAGTCGAGGCAATCGACGAAAATTATCATGGTCAATCCTAACCCCTCTCAAAGCCTCCTTGTGCCTCACCGCCCGCAGGCATGCACCGTACCTGGTGCAGTTCCAGGAGCGCGCTCACGCGTTCCAGGTGCTGGTGGCGACAGAAAAGCGTGCCCGCGCCGAGGCGGAGTTTTCTGCGCAGCGCCGCACTGGCCCGCCCGTCGTCACCATCCGCCGCTCACAGCTGCTGTCTGATGGCTTCTCGCAGCTCAACCTGGTATGTACACCCATGTTGGTTCGTAGTCTGGCTTTTCACAGCTCAACCTTTGCTGTCTGCGCCCATTTCCTATTTTTGCACTGCCCTGTTGCCATCCGCCGCCTGGGCGAGTGCGTGCGCATCCACCTGCAGGGGGCATGGAGGAGGCGCTCACGCAGGCGGGAACCAGGGCAGACACACCCAAACAGCCTCACGGCCCCACCCTGCAGACATGCAGAGGACTCTCCGATACCCGAATTGTGTATGGCTGATTGCAACCTCTTTCGCAAACCGCAGCCGGGGGAGGTGCTGCGGGGCTGCACCCAGCTTGTGACCGAGCTGGGCATGGAGGAGGCAGGCACACCGCTGCAGTCCCTGCAAGAAAGCACCCTGACTCAGACATCTACATTCCGTCTTCTTCTGCAGCCGGGGGAGGTGCTGCGGGGGCGGGTGCGCATCCAGTTTGTGAACGAGCTTGGCATGGAGGAGGCGGGCATTGACGGCGGCGGCCTCTTTAAGGACTTCATGGAGCACCTGGTCCAGGAGGTGGGTCTGGTGGCATCCCAAAATGTATTTTGCGAGATTGTGTTGGGAGGTCAGGCTACTAAAAGCAATGTCTGAGTTTGAGCGTGGTGAGGAATGCATCGCCATGCGGCAGGAGAGCCGCCCCCGGCCAGAGTGCCCTGGCACCAGCGCGCATCCAAGCTCGCGCGCTCGACGGGCCTCTGGTCTGGACGCCCGCCGTCGCCTGGCGCAGCACCCTTGCTCCCTTGCCGGCCCCCTTGTAACAGCAGGTTCAAGGAACAACAGCGGGAAATGTAGCGGAAACCACTCCTCTTTGCGCAGGGCTTCGACCCGAATGTGGGCCTGTTTGCGGCGACATCGGACAACAGGCTGTACCCCAACCCGGAGGCGCCGGCGCTGCTGCCCGATGCGCTGCACCTCTTCGAGTTCCTGGGCCGCATGCTCGGCAAGGTGCGTCAGCATTCATTCTTTTGCAGGCTCCACTTACACTCCGTCAATCGCAGTAGACATCTGCTCGTTGCTGCCCGCCGCACTGTACCTTTTCGAGTTCCTCAGCCGCATGCTCGGCAAGGTAATAATCAGTCGCACACTTGCTCCAGTGGCTGTTCGTCAATCTCTACAGACAGCTGGTCGTTGCTGCCAGACGCGCTACACCTCTGTGAATTCCTGGGCCGCATGCTCGGCAAGGTGAGTCGGCAATCGTTTGTCTGCATGACTTTCTACATTGGTTGGTTGAGATTATCCTCATATCTGGGCGCTGCTGCCCGATGTGCTGCATCTTCGAGATCCTGGGCCAAGACACGCTTCTGCTGTGTCCTGAGTATGCTGTTCTCTGGTGCTGCCAGGAAGACTTTGTGCTCACATGGCGGACTGCTGCAGGCACATCGGCGGTCCGCTTTGGCAGAGACGCAGGTGGAACGTCGAAGCGCATTGCAGAAGTAAGCGCCTCACGAACAGACATTCCTATTCAAATGCAGGCAATGTTCGAGGGCATTCTTCTCGAGCTGCCGCTGGCGGGCTTCTTCCTCAAGAAGTTCCGCGCCGGCGCCTGGTGCGACGTGAACGACCTGCCGACGCTGGACGCGGAACTGTACCGCAACCTCATGCGCCTGCGGGACTATGAAGGGGACGCCTCGGACCTGGCGCTCACGTTTACGGTTGCTGACTCCACGCTCGGCGACCACCGCGAGGTGGGAAGACTGTGGAAGACTGCTGCAGTGTGGTTAGTACATATTAGGCCTAAGGAAGACGTTCAGGTGACTGCTGTCCCTCAAGGCTCCTACAAGAGTGAAATCCCCTGCGCGCCGCCCTGCCTCATAGAATCGAGGCCCTCCGGGAAGGTGAAACGAGGTTTCGAGGAGTGACCCTGGCAAGAACTGCTCCATGCAGGTGGCTCTGGTGCCGGGATGGAATTCTTTGAATGCCATCTGCCGCTGCGTCACATACGAGCCCACCACAATCACCCCTCGCAGGTGGAGCTGGTGCCGGGCGGGCGGGAGGTGGCGGTGACGGACGACAACAAGCTGGCCTACATCCACCGCGTCGCCGACTTCCGCCTCAACACCCAGTTGGTGCGCGCCGCCGCCTGCAGCACCCACATTTCTTGTTGTGATGCACTGCAAATCACCCTTGAATCTTGAGTGTTGTTTGTGAGTTGAAGGGATGATGTCATCCTGCGGATTCTTGTTGTCATTTTGCAATCTGACCTGCGTCCATCATGGCTCTGGCACATTTTGTTCAATGACAGTGTTTAAATGCAAATTCAAATGGACAGGCGGGGCTGGCGGCGGCGTTCAGGAGCGGGCTGTCGGACGTCATCCCGCCCGCCTGGACGGCCATGTTTGCGCCGGGCGAGCTGCAGACGCTCATCAGCGGCGCCGGTGCGCTTGGCCGCTTCCTTGCTCGCTGTCTATGAGTGCATCTACTGGTGTAGGGAGTGCAGTCCCTCTGCTTCCGGTGATGCAGGATCAACATTGCAGCCAGCTGCAAGCTTGGAAGAGCCTGATCCGCTTAGTTCTTTCTGGCGTGTGGGGTACTGTTTTCGCTGTTTGTGAGATGCCACATACACAATCGGCGCAGGCGGCGGCAGCGTGGACGTGGAGGACCTGGCGGCGCACACCGCCTTTGCGGGCGGCTACCACCCGGACCACCCCATCATCCACAACCTGTGGGAGGTGCGCATGCTTTGCTATCGTGTGTCCAATCTGGCAGCTGCAGACCATCGGCTGCAGGTGCACGTTGACTATTTGGTGGCATGCATGTGCTGAAGCAGGACAGGCAGGACAGGCAGACCTGGTTGGCTGTGCAGCAGTACAGATGCTTGCAAGGGGCGAGTTGTCAACAATCCCTGTGCAGGCGCTGCGGTCGTTCTCGGCGGAGGACCAGCGCGCGTTTCTGCGCTTTGTGACGTCCGTGTCGCGCGGCCCGCTGCTGGGCTTCCGCTACCTGGAGCCGCCGCTGTGCATCCAGGTTGCGTTTTCCTATAAAACTGTAATGAGCCCCCATTCTTCGCCCGCGGCTTGCTGCCGGTTTGTCCGTCGTCGGTGGGACTGTGGTGTATATATCTTCTGGGTTTGCTGCGCTTGTAGTTTTGCGCAAAAAGATGCTGAGAAAGCTGAATTCAATATGCGCCGTGCATGAGTGTCCTGATGCAATCCATGTGTCAATGCACAGATGGCGGGTGGGGTGCTGGACGAGGCGTCCTCGCAGCGGCTGCCGACGGCGGCGACATGCATGAATCTGCTCAAGCTGCCGCCGTACAAGACGCTGCCGGAGATCAAGTCCAAGCTGCTGTACGCCATTCATGAGGTCGCCGGCTTTGACCTCAGCTGATCGGTGAACGAATCCGCGCATTAGGTAGCAGCTTCTTTGGGTTTCGCAGGATGCAGACTTATAGGGAAGATCACGGCACTGCTGGTGACAAAATGTGTTGCAAGCGGAACTTGCTTGCTGTCGGGCTGCGATTCAGGGCATCTGTATACGGAAGACCGCCTCGGTTTCAGCTCTCGGACACTATCCATTGTTGCCACATCATGTTGATGTCCAGGGACAGAGGCATGCAGCACTCGTTATGCCCCTCGGCAGCATGGCCCCGACTGCCAAAAGTCAGCGAGCGCAACAATCTGGATTTGATTTAAACTTGCGTTTGCTGTGTCAAAGTGCACCTGTCAAAGTGACCGCCCTCAATGCATGACGCGCCCCCCGCGGTTGCATTGACCGCATCAATCCCTTCGGGACGGCACTCTCCTTCAAGAGGCTCGCCAATCCCAGCTCTGCAATGCGAAGCTTGTCACTTGCCCAGACACGACTTGGACACCGATATGAGCGCCGGGTTCTGTGCCAATCCATCCTTTGCCCAGGCGCGACTTGAGCACCGAGATGAGAGCCTGGTTCTCAGCTGGCGCCATCACTTGCCCATAAGATATGAGCCCCCGGTTCTCCGCCAGCGCTTATCACTTCCCCAGGCGCGACTTGAGCACGGAGATGAGTGCCGGGTTCTCCTCCAGCAGCCGCTGCAGGCGCTTGGGGTCCCGGAACAGCTCCGCCGCCGCCTCTGGGTTCGCTAGAATCGCCTGCATGCTGCCCTTCTCTGCTGCGGTAGCGCCCGAGCCGCCGCTGGAGCCCTACACGGAAACAGGAAGCCGCATGCTCGAGGGGATGTTGTCGAGACACATGAGGCCTTCCTGCCGCAGGCAGACCTTCCTGCCGCAGGCAGAAGGCCGTACTGACCGACACCATGGGGCCGAGGCGCTAGAGTGCAGAGCGCATCAAATGTACCATCAAATGTACCACCAGACAGTCCAATACGCCATTCAGGCAGTATCAGTGGTGACATCGATCAGGTGAAGCACAAGACAAAAAGTAAGCTGCGATCGGCACCTGCTTGGAGGAGGGCCGGCCGCCCGGCGACTTGCTGCGGCGTTTGCTGTCGAGAATGCTGTCACCGCGCTCCCGGCTGCGGCCGCGGCCGCTTGGGCTGCCGCTGCGCTTGTGGTCCCTGCTGCCGCCGTCGCCGCGCGGGCTTCCGGGGCCACGCGCGTCCCCGCGGCCATCCCTGCCGCCGCCGCCGCCTCCTCCTCCTCGGGGGCTGGGACCGCCGCTGGGGCTCGGCGGCCGCCCTGGCCCCGGCCCGCCGCCGCCCTTGGCGCGCTCGAAGTCGTCCACGTGCATGGACGAGGGGCGGTTGCTGGCGCCGCGGCCGCGCGAGCGCGCCACGCCCCTGCAGTCACAGCCAGGCAGCCGACGAGTCTCCACTGCTGAAACCACTTCCGATGTATGTATTCCTACCCATTCGGCTTTGCATCCATCTGCAGCTTTTCGAGCCTTAATCGAGCCACACCCACCTGAGCAGCGCTGCTCTGTCCACCGATCTTGCCGCCATCTCCTACTGCGACAAGCGATTCAGCACGAGAAACGCTTCTCACCTGGAGGGCGCGATGACGGGCGGCAGGTCCGCCCCCGGCAGCGCCGGCTTGTCCTCGTCCTCCGGCTTCGCCACCGCTGTGCTTCCTGCTGCCGTAGCAGCCGCCACCGCTTCCTCCTTCCCAGCATCTTTCGCCTCCTTGGCCCTCGAAAACGCCGCCAGCGGCTCGCTGCGTGGCCGGCGCGCCGGCGCAAGACCCGTCGGGATGTGCGCCGCGAACGGCGCCGGCGTAGCGGAAGCGGCGACCTCCCACACCACGGGGCAGGGGCCGAACGCCGCTGTCTGACCAACGGCCACGGCCGCCTGCGCGCCGCCGCGCGCGGCGACGTTGCGCCAGAAGGTGCGGCTGGCGGCGTCGTGCGCAGACGCCAGCGGCGCCTCCGGCCTGCGTCACAATCACATTCTGCATGCGACGAGTTGTGTGCACAGCGACAAGTGCTGTGGTGACTACCAATCCGCCAAAGGTCGCCGATGGACCAACGTCAGGCTTACAGATGCCGAAATTCGATGATAAAAGAAATTAACTATTGCAGAAGAGGTCCAGAGTGAGATCTGGGAGCCCTGGCAAGCAGGCAATATCACAAATCAGATTACACTTGAAAATAGGTATAGAAGAAGCCGCACCCGGGCTCGTCGCGCTGCGCGTCGGTGCCGGCGGCGGCCACGGCGGCCTGCACCGCGGCGGCGAAGCGCGCGGACGGCGGCGGCGGCGCGAACTCCCGGTAGTCCTCCTCCCCCCGGTCTCCGTCGTCCAGCGACGCCATCGCCGCCGCCTGCGCTCGAATTTCCATATTCACTGTGTTTTGACGGGTCTGATCGGACCCACTTGGCGCCATTCTTCTGATCTTCTGATACGCCCCAGTGTGCCAGTGAACAACAAGCAGACTGCAGCGCCAGGTGGGCAGGACAACAGCTGTATGAAAAGGACGTCTAGGAACAGGTTGTACATCGGCAG
>JAABUL010003680.1_pt1 | contig 22190 bp, 37 predicted proteins | sample 5559151 | NCBI WGS metagenome assembly JAABUL01 (sample SAMN10711876, study PRJNA513368) | rock metagenome | isolation source: Antarctica rocks | place: Antarctica: Victoria Land, Pudding Butte sud | reverse complement strand
ACTTCTGTGCTGCCTTCGTCACACCTCAGCTCGTTGCCTCCCGCTGTGCATTTCGGTCTGCCTTCGGGCCTGTGCTATAGTCAGCCAATTGACTGCACAGTATGTAACCAAGTCCAAGTCCAAGTAGCCACACCAGCTGCCGCAGACACGTTTCTGTCAACACTCAGTTGGGATCAGATCGAAAGGAGCAGTCGTGTTCGGTGAACTGTGTGTCAACAGTGGCATCGTGGCACTGAGGCTCAGCTCCTGCACGCCAGCCATTCCAGGGATTGCTCTAAACCCGCAACCCATCACACCATCGGCCGCTCTGGTCTCTGGGGGGATGCCGACTATCGACAACGCCTGAAGCTGCACATGCGGTTTGTGCCTACGCTGTTACAGGCCGAACTGCAACACCCTGGCGCAATACGGCAATGGAACGTGTGCCATGAGGTGATGCCGGGACGTCAGAATTGTCCAGGCACCGGGCCAGCCGCGCAGTTTTTTTTGTGGTTCCCTAAACCCTAAACCCCTATGCACCAATGCTGTTCGGGAGACGACGGCAATATGCTCGCTGATCTGCCTGAAGGTCCGCAGCCCCATGGGCAAAGTCATGGCACAAACACCGCAGCCGCTGCAGCGGTTTGGGCGGCAGCCAGGGTCTCTGTCAAGTTCACTGATGTTCACAATGCCAGACTCCGAGATTGAACTCGTCGCACCTGCTGCGCAACGGCAACAGTGTCGAGGCACACATCGCAGCTGCTTTGCGGCGGTTGCTGCCCAAGTGAAATGTACTTCCCTTCGCATTTTTGACCAAAATTCCTTCGCAATACCCCCTAAGCTGCCGCTCTGGCGGAGGCACTGTGTGTATAATATAATATAATATTCGAGATTCTATCAACTATCTGTGCTCTTTATGCTTTGCTGAGGTTGGAAAGCGGAATGGTATACTCCTACCTGTAGCTCCACGGCGGAGGCGTCGCGGCAAACGTCGCAGCCGCTGCAGCTGCCCGGCGGCAGCCGCTCCCCAAAATGCGCCAGAAGCGTCCGCCGCCGGCACCTGGCTTGCGTGGCATACTGAACCACCTGTGACAGCGGCGGGTTTGTCCGCAGTGAGTTCTATTAGCACTTGTTCTCTACTCACTTTCAGCGAGCGTGCTCCAGATTCTTATGCATGCGCCGGCTGGGCGTCCGGCTGGACAATGTCCCAGATAGGGTTTGTGGATTGTTCCGCGCGTGCTGTGCGATCTTGCAGATAGCTACCCCACAGTCCCTCACACAGGTGCGGGCATCAGGACTGCAGTGAAGCAGAAGGGTGGTGCACGCGGCACAAAACACGTGGCGTCACAACGCCAAGCCGCACCTCGCCAAAGTTGCGGGCCGCCGCCATCGCCTCCCGATCTCCCTCTGCAACATGGCACCATGCGGCAGCGTCAGCACCGCTATCACAGCAGCCGGCCACAGCTGCAGCACGTCACGCGCACGCTGTCGCCGCCATGTCGAAGGTAGGGTAGTGTGGCACCAAGCAGCGATGTGAGCGATGCGATGTCTGTTTCAGATGCTTTGTTTCAGACGCCTAGAAAATACCATGCGCATGGTGTTCGGGGTTTCAGGTAAACCTGTCAGCATCCAGCTGCCCACCTACGTCGTCTTTGCGCCGCTTCTTCTTCTGCCGCTTGTCGCCCTTTTGCGTCAGGTAGTCCATGCTGCGGCGGTCCGCGGTGGCATAGTACAGCACGCTTTCTGCGGGCAGCCCATCGCGCCCCGCTCGGCCGGATTCCTGTTCGAAAAGATGGGAATCTGTGTGGAGGGCGTAGAAGATGCTTGGGGCACAGCCGTGCGACCTCGTAATGTAGAGCATGCTCCGTACGGATTTAGGATTTAGGGTTTAGGGTTAACCTGTTCTGCCCCGCCGAACAGACTCTCAGACCAAGAACGAGGAACTGGTTTTGCGGCTGAGGTCTGGCGGTAAAGCTGCGCTTGGAAAGCACGGGCATGCTCAACGATCCGTCGCGGCGTGCAGAGGCAAGCACATGCCCAACGCAAGCATCTCCTGGAAGAATCTGGTGCAATGCTCACCTGGTAGAACCCTTCAAGGGTCTTGGGCAGATTGTAATGCACGACGAGTCGGACCGCTGCACGATCGATGCCCATGCCGAATGCCACCGTCGCCGCGACGCATCGCACGCAACCGGCCGTCCAGTCGGTCAGCACCTTTGCGCGTGCAGCACCCTTCATGCCTGCGTGGTAGGACGCGCACTGCACACCTGCATGCACAGGAACGTAGATTGCGACACTTTTGGCGCTGATAGCCGGCGAATGCCGGCCGCCCAGCCGGTCACCACCTTGGCAAGGGCAGCATCCTTGATCCTGGCGGGGCTAAACCCTAAACCCTATAGTTGTCGGTGGAGGGACTGACCGCCCTGGCGCCGTTGACGCGCACTGCACGCCTGTCAGCGCAGAGACAAAATCCCGGTGATATAGGGCAGTGCAAAAATTTTGTAACGAGGGAGAAAATGCATCACTCCCTGCCCACGGCGACGATCGCCGTGCGCGACCCAGAGGCGTGAAAATCTGAGCCACATTTTGGATACTAGATGGGTTAGAGAGGCTGCAGGAGCGAGGGCTAGGCCCAGAGTGCAAGTTGACGGGCGGGCGGTCGCGCTATGCCGGCCCACTGTGGCGGCAGTGCAGCAATCCAGCCCCTGCACCGGCCATGAGAGGTCGATTAGACAGTATTTTCTGTGATCTGAGGCGGGGCACCGGCGCGGCGCGGCCCTGAGGCCACGGCGGCGGCTCCTGTCAGACCTCTTGTCGGGCGGCAGGTGGCCGTTTTGCTGGATCGTGTTGGCTCCGGTTTGGCGCACTGCAGACGATGTCGCCGTGGCGGCCACCACCCAGGAACCAGTCTTTGTGCTAATTGGCATCACCTGAAAATTCCGCCGGCCCTGTCGCGCTGCGCACGCGGCGCGGCAGGTGGCCAAAGTCGGCACCCTCAGCTAGCTGTCGGAATCTGCTCGGAAACTGACGACCTCAACACGCCTCCAGCAAAACTTTTGCACTGCCCTATCGTACTGATGACGGTTGGTAAACTGAACTCAAGAACTGCCGCAGCGGAAGAGAAAGTGCAATCACATGCATGCTACCGCGCGGCGGGATGCATGTGTTTGCACTTTTGGGAAAACATCCGTGACTTTCGTGTTCTTGAGTCGACAGGCCGCGGCGTTATTTCTCGGCGGAGGCTGCACGGATGCGAGGTTGCAGAAGATGCAGGCTTCAGATCATGAGCGAGATGTGCAGTGAAAAAGGAGCCAGCCTCGCTTCCTAGGAACTAGGGATTAGGGTCCTAGGAATCGTTCCGGGTTTCAATTGACAGCCAGAACGCGTGAACCCCATCGAAACTTGACAGCTAAATGGGTTTTGGCTGAGGACCTGGCTTATTTGCTTTCAGTTTCACGTATAGCCTGCATAGTCAGTGGAATTGTATAATCTGCTGCCCATTGATGCCACAGTGTCTCACCGTCCGCACTCACAGCGCATACGGATCACGACAGCGCTCCATATCACAGGAAGTCGTCAACTGAAAGGCTAGTCCAAACAGAAAGAGCCCAGGGTCAGCGAATGCACAGGCAGGCAGCCGCCACCATCAGCACCAAGACCACATTGTCCGGAAATGTCCTCTCGCCGCCCTGCGGTGCCGGTGCCGGCGCGCCGCTGGGGGAAGCGGACGATGCGCCAGATGGCGTGCTGGACGAGCCGGGTGAAGACGCGGGCGACGACCCCGGCGCGGATGCGGATGAGGCGGCGCTGGCGGGCGCCAGCAGCGCCGTTACAGGCGCCGCTGCCGGCAATGCGGCGGATGAAGATGAAGATGTTGAAGGCAGCCCGGGCAGCATGGCAGTGCGCTCCGCCTTCACCGCGTCCAGGCCGCTGGTATTGAAGCCCAGCAGGTGCAGCACGGTGGGCGCCACCTGCGGCACGGATAGGTGCTGCCATGAGCTGGACACGCTCAGTGCTGTTGCAGGACATGCAGACCGCCATGCTGTCATCCTCGACTTGGAATACCATCTCTGGTGCCGGTAGGTGGCGCTGCCGATCCCGTGTGCAGTGCACAGCATTTTCGTGCTGTGCAATGACGCAGCTATGGCAGGAGCCCTCTCAGCGCGCCAATATCTCTACATGCCGTTGATCACATTTGCGCTCTGGCAGCACACAAGACATGGGCAGCATGGGTAAGGCGCAGACCTGGGTTGAGGTGACGTTCTGGGTGACAGTGGCGTTGGCGGAGCCCGGGACGGCGATTAGCAGCCCCACATTTGTGTCGTCGCTCGAAAAGCCGCCGTGATTACTGAGCGCTGTGCCGGTTGTGTACGTCACGCCTGCAACAAATGTTGACGGAAGCTTCTACGGCAATGCAACGTTGGCAGACCACCGGAACTCACACCAGCAATTTCAATCGCAACCGTGACTGACCCGAACTGATCAAAGTACTGAAGAGCTATGGGCGACATTGAGCTTGCGCTCCACTCACCGCTCAGCGGTGGGTAGTTCACAACCAGCTGTTGCTCCTCACATGGTGCGAAAGGAATAGACACCTGCAGGGACCCTGATGATGATGTCCGGCACACGGCTGCTGTTGTTCGGATTGCCAAAGCCGGCTGCCCGCAGGGAGGCTCCGTACAGGACGTCGGTGTAGGCGAGTTGAGCCTGAAAAACATAGAATAGTAACATAGATAGTATATAGAATAATATAGATGGAATATAGATAGTAATATAGAATAGTACGAGTGATTTTATGCATCATCGATGCATCAGATATGAAATCTGCACGGTGGCATCCAACACAGCAGAAACGATCAGCATGGGCACCATCCTCGGTGGGAACATGACGCACCTTTGCGGCCTTGATGGCTGCGACGACAGGCATCAGGTTGCTCTGGTTCCGCAGCCAGATGAGCGCCGCAGAGTCGAGGGTGAGACCTGCCGGCTCGGCAGGGTCGACGGCGGAGATGGTGGTGTTCAGCACATCCGGACTGATTTGGTTGAACTGCAGGATAGATGTTCACAAAATCAGAAATAAACCCGCAGATATTCAGACGAGGTCCCATCAGCACAGGTGGGTCTGTGACAATGACATCATTTCTGCAGGGGATTCAATAACTACGCTCGCGCCCACCTTGCTGGGGTTCAGCGGGTTCTGGCCGTGTTTGGCAGCGATGATGATTGCGGTGGTGGACAGTGTGCCAGCCGCCTCTAGAGAATTCAGGAAGCCGTTGATCAGGGTGTCCGTCGCGTTCATGGCTGCCTGCATGGCATGTCACCGCACCTCAAACCGTATTGTCTGATGCTTTTGCACAAGGCATTGTGTGGGTCTGGCAGCTGCTTCGGTCGAAGCTTTGATCGGAAAGGTGCCTGCTGGCCTGCTGCACAAGAGAAAATTTGAGAGAGATGCCAGAGGGGAGGGGCATGCTTGCGTCTCCAGCACCACGGGAAGCAACGAGGAAAAAAAATATGGAACATTTCGGACAAAAACGCAAAAAAACGTATGCAACGGTTCGGACCGCAAGTTTGGAGGTGAAGCCTCCTGTTGTGCCGTTCTGGTACCCTGCTCCCTGAGCATGGTTGAAGTTTCTGCAGCAGCAGCGCCGTGTAAGTTTGTAGTAATCAAACGACATAGAGAACATGAAACATGTCGAGTCAGAGAAGGCCGCCGGCAGCAAGATGCAGTGTTGGCGAGTTTGCCTCTGATCAGACAGACTGACATGTCACTTTGGGACTCGTCCATGCCTGGCAAGGAAACAAAAGGAACAAAAGGATACAAAATCAAAACCGGAAAATGACAGCACCATGCAGAATGGGCTCACTGGAAGTTGCCGCCAAAAAGCGTCGGCTGTGACGTCTGCCCGGCAGACAGGTTCTTGCCCTGAATCCAGGCGTTGATGGTGGCGGCCTGCTCAGCATGGAAACTGGTTTGGCAGCATGACAACAACGCCGTTGCTGCCTTCATACCCACGAGAGGAGTTTCAACTCAACAAATCCGCTGAAAGCTATGGCAAGATTTGCAGCCGGAAATGCATTCGCCCGGCGCCGCAGCACACCTTGACCGCATCGTAGGCCGCGTAGGACATGTTGCTGGTGCCCAGTGACGCAACTTCGGGGCTGTAGTAGGTGTCGATGCTGGTGTTGGAGGGGCCTTGCAGCCAGCGATAGGCGGCAGTGTGCTTGTCGCTCCAAGCAGTGGACCCATTGTTTGCTTTGACCACCTGCGGCATGCGAATCCCAGAACGAGCTTGTTCAGAGCTGAAGCTCGTCGGAAGATTTATGTGCCGAATATCAAATAACATAATCCAAACAAGTAGGTCATTCGAGAAGCTCTGCGCGTACGGCACAGTGCACTTGACAGCGCACACGCTCACCGCAAATATGTTGTTGACATACGGAATCTGGTTCGGAAAGACCGGCGCGCAGCCATTGGTGCCGTTGCGCACGAGCTTGTCGATGTTGGTGCCACTGCCGCCGCTCAGCATCGTGGCGTCAACATCCAGGTTATCCGCCAACAGCAGCTGCATGCCATGGAAACTTGCCGTCGGCAGCATGCACGCAATCTGTCATTCTCAAGCCACGCCTCATATTATAGGCGTCATGGGATTATAATCATAGTCTGGAGGGGCCACTCGTGAGTTCGCGTTTGCGACTTTCACCTCGGTGCCCGTGACAGAGCAGGTGGCGTCGCCGTTCCGACCGTTGGCCAGGTCGGAGGCGTCCAGCGGCGGCGATAGGGAGCGGTCGTAGGAGTCGTCGTACCAGATGCCAGTGGTCTTGGGCGTTCCGCCTGGTGTGCGCAAACACCGCCAAATTCAGAGAATCCATGATCTATTGCATAGCAGAATGTTTCAATCGAAACTGCGGGCGCTGCCCTGACGCAAAAAATGCGACAGGAACAGAGACGTGCCTGTCACCAGGGCGGCAAGTCCAGGGAAGGAGTCGGCCGGCGCGTTCTTGAGGAATGCATTGGAATATATCGTGCCCTGTGCGGCCAGGCGGGCGAGCGCGCCGTGGGTATTGGTCTGGATCTGGTTCGCCAGGTCCGACGGGTGCATGCCGTCGATGCTGCAGACAGTGGTTATCCTTCGTCAATGCTGAGGACCGCACTATCATGTGCGTGTGCTCAGTAATCTGAGAAGATGCCACGCACGCATCGGCTGGCAGGCGGGTGGCGGGCAGCATGCGTCGCCACATGTGGAGTTGAAATCACATTCTGGACGAGGCAAACAGCGTGGATGGGCATCACCTCAGCAGCATCACAGACTTAATAGCGGCGTCAGCGCCGGCTGCCATTGCCAGCACCAGGCAACACACTAGGGACCCCCGCATGACGCCTCTCTGCAAATTCGATGCATGGAGGTTCTTGAGTTTCCAACAAAGTCGATGTGATGTTGCACGCCGTGTGCTGCAGCTGTCCCGCGCCCACGTGGCAGGTTCGTCATCGAGATCGGAACTTCAAGTGAGATCTCAGCGCAGGAGGCGATAGCACATGCAGGCCATTAATCCAGAGATGCTGCATTCTCTGCACTCGTAGCACTCCTCGTTCTCTGAGCCCAGTGTCACACAATGCATCTGAACTCTGCCGTCCGACAAGCCGACTGGCCCGAAGCATAATGCTGCAGCTCGGGCGATCCAAGCGCTGACATGTGTCACCCTCCGCCAATCTATCCAGCGATCGCCAACTCACGAGATTGCGGGCAGGCGCACCCGTGTGTTGTCGTCCAGGGCGCGGTGCACTTACTGAATGACCTGGAAGCCGGTTCAATATGCCAGGTCTGAGGGGCAAGTCAGGAGCACGATAACGAATATCAGCAGTATACCGAGACGACAATGATGTGGCGGCTGCAAGTGCACAGACAGCCGCCAAAGCTGCAAATGAATGAATGGGAGAATATTCAGTAGGACCCTGAAACTACGCCATGTTCTGAAACTACGCCATGTTCTCAGGGAAGCTAGGTCGTCGCGTGCTGCCGTGTGCGCAGGACAGCGTTTGGACACCTCCGAGGATGGGGAGGTACAGATCTATCGCTCGATTTGCTCGGGTCAGCCTTCTGCGTTGCAGGTCGTCCATCGGTGCGGCACCGCCGTCGCTTGCCCGCACACACATGTATACACGTGCGGTCGACATCAGATGTGCAGACTGCCTGTGATGTCATTGACTCGCTGAAGCTTACCGCATAAGTGCAAAAGGCTGTTTGCGAGGCAGCCTGCGCAGTCGTGGCCACTAGAGTGAAAGTTCCACGCGAGACACCTGCTGCGCACACCGTCGCAGCAGATTCACTGTACAGCACAAGCCAAGACAGCCCTATTTGGTGCCAGCTTCGGATTCCACATGCACTGCGTGGGATTTGCCCGTATGATAGCCATGTTGTGCTCGGTTCCACCTCTAAATCCGGCTTGTGTGTCAGACTAACAGGCGCACGAGCCGCTACCGCGCATACGCTCTCTCGCAGCATTACACTGGAGCATCTTGATTAATGAACATTTTTTCATGCTTCACCTGCCATTTTGCGCTGCAACGCAGTGAGGTCGGCCGTTTAAACGGCCGACAAATTTGGACATCAGCGGTGCCGCCTGGAACCATGTCGCTTGGCCTGCGCGATACACGCCAGGGAAGCCAGCATATTGCACCGCTGGAACCGCAGCTGTTGACTCGGAGCGGAGTGCGTGAGGACCGATTCTTGCATTCCCGTGCATAGTCTGTACATACAGAGCATGTTTAACCAGGCAGCTGCCGCAGGTATGCGCGCGTACCTGCGCGGTGTGCCCGCCTTCCTCCTCGTGCGCCAGACAACGCATCGCATCGGTTACTGGGTCACTTCAGTCAGGCAGGCAGATGCAGCACAGTCGCGACGATCGCTCAGGGCATCAGTAATACCGCCCAAGCGCTGGCGGTGTCCATATAACGGGAAGCACATCCGGCTTCGTGCAGCAGTCAGCACACGCTTGCAGCCGCGCATGTTGAGTACATGCAGCTAGTACTCGTGAGCATCACACGAGAGGACTCCCCTCCTGGTAGCACATGCACGCGCCGTTGAGTGTGCGGCTGCGTTCAAGCCGTCTCAGCATGAAGTGGCCGCTGTTCCCGACATTAGCAGGCCGAATTCAGAACGCCTACTCTGATGACACTTAGCCCCATCAGTCGAGACGGTTTCGCAAAGTCTCGAGACAGCGTTATGATATGGCGGCTGCATCCTTTGTTGTGCTGGTGAAAATCAGCTTGGGCGCGACTACATAGATGTGTGCGCCTGCCCGCCTGCTGGGGGATTCAGTGGGGGCGGAGCGATAAGCTGCCGGGGAGGCTTCTGGGTCAGCGCTGCTGTCCAGCTCTGGACCCTCGGCGGGCTGATACCCCGCCACGTTGTGTGCCCGACGTCGCGCCGGCCGTCGAGGAGCCGCGGCTGATCGTGCTGCAGGGGGGCTTCCACTTGCAACTCAATGCGACGAAGGTCATTGGGCTGCTGCTGAAACCCGCTACTGAAATCCGTGCAGAAGCGGATTGGAAAGTGTGAAGTGAAGCCGGCGGTGCGGATCGTCTTCAGCGGCGGCGGCGCGCAGGCGCGGCGATTGGACGCCCGCTGGCCGCACCAGTCGCGCGAGCACGCAGCCGCGTATAACTCCGTGGTGGAGGTCCACCTGGGCAAGCGCTGGAACATCAGCTGGGCTTCATGAGCCTGACGCAGCACGCGGCGTACGCCGACGGGCTGCACTGTGTGTCCGAAGTCAACGTGCTGAAGGCGATGTACCTGCTCAATGTCATGCAGCTGGGGGTGCCGGACTTCCTTTAACTGTGTTCAAGAAGTGCACGATTAGTTTCGCTCTGTAAGATCCAGCTTTTCCTTCCAGACTGCTTGGGACAGCCTGGCTGAGCCACCGCCCCTGCAACACCCTCATCAAGCCTGCTCGAATGCACAATGCCGGCTTGCACAGTAATTCACGTTGTCGCTTGTGTAGGGACGGTGCCGCCCAGACTTTTGCCTGCGGTGGGCCAGGGTACAACCGCACTCGACCTGCGTTGTCGACCCGGCATATATCACGTGACAGCATGATGCTCATGTGATAGTTCCATCTTGGAAGCTCTCGCATGTTCTTGACCGTTTTGTGAGGCGATAGTGCTCAAGAACGTTCTGCTGAGTCCATTAGCTTCCGCATGTATTTCGTGAATTTGACGGCCGTGCCCTCGATTCTCTCCGAATTGCACCAGTAATAGCCGTAGCATTTGCAGCAGCGTCACAATCCGCAACAATGCAGCCTGCATGCGCAGCAGCACATTACGCAGCCAGCGTGCAGCCTCTACTACAGCGGCCGCTTTGCGACCTGCTTGGGCTTCCGCGGGTATCTGGCCGGCGTCTCTGAAGCCTTCGTCACGACCACCGCGGTGCGCTGCCCCAGCGGTCCGTGGGAATCCACCGGCTCGATGCCGCTGAGTTGCCCGCCCAGCTCCCGGATGGCCCCTGCCGCTCGCTCCACCTCCTCCTGCGCATCATATGCGCAAACATCTGTGATGCAGCGCTTGTGCCACTGCGCTCATTGACGCAGGTCTGCACTGCAGTGGCCGACGTGAGTGCTTCTAGGGCTTTTAGGTGGGTCGGAGTCGGTCATGCTCTCCAGAGGCAGGCAAAAGGTCGCATGCTGAACCACGCAGCAATAAGCAGACCTCAGCGCCTGCTGGGCCGGCGGATTCTCGTGTCGGGCAGGCTTAGGGTTTAGGGTTTAGGGTCTCACCTCGGCCAGGCCCACCCGAGATACGAGACAATCATGTGATTATTATCATGTGTGTTATTATTATGTGTGGTATTATTCTTATTATGTGCTTCCCACTTTAGGGCGTCTCACCTGGGGGCTGGCTCCCTTTGCGACGACCAGCTGCCCGCCGACGCGCACAAAGGGCAGGCACAGCTCCGCCAGCACCGGCATGTCCGCCACCGCCCGCGCTGTCACCAGCTCGAACGTCTGTAAGCGCGCGACGGCAGAATTCAGACACACATATGGCACAGTTGATGATCGTTGTCAAGATGCTGTGTGCATTGGCAGATTGCAAAGGCGCGCACAGCTCCGCTGGCGGGCGGTGTCTACCACCGCCCGCGCCGCTGCTAGTCGAGGGTCGGCAGTACAGGACCAGTCGTGCTGCCTTGTCACGCCAGCGCATTGCAAGGGGTAAACCCTTAACGCAGCGCCGCGATGAGGCTGAACACCACACTCCCGCCAAGCCACTGGACCATTGTTGTCCGGGGAGAGAAAAGGAGACAAAAACGTGGCTGCTGAGGCCTGCCGCAGCTGTTCGGTGTGGCCGGCGGCCTTGGCGTGTGCAGGGTTTTAGGGTTTTAGGGACCCTGCTACGCAGAAGAGACCTGGAATATCCGTCATTCTCGGAGCAACATGACAACGCACCTGCCACAGGCGCTCAGGCGGTGGACAAGTTGTCAGGGTTTAGTGGACCCAACAGGGTTTTCAGGTCCTGGGTGTCAGAAGGATTGACCAAAACATGTTACCCCAAGATCGATGGTACCAGTCCACACCTGCCGCAGGTCTGCAGAGTGCCCGGCGTCCTCCGCGCGAGACCAGACGGTGGAGACATTCGCGAGGCCCGCCCGCGCGGCAGCGGCGTCCACGAAGGCAGTCCGCTTCCGCAGCGCATCCAGCATCACCACCTAGACATTGCAAGAAGATAGTGCGGTTACTTAGTGCAGTTACTCCACTTAGCTCCACTTAGCTCCACTTAGTGCGGTTATTAAGTGCGGTTACTTAGTGCGCCTGCCGTCATGTTGGCAAGGCGTGCTCGTGATGCGGTGGCGTCCGCGAAGGCGCGCCGCTTCCGCAGCGCAGCCAGCATCACCACCTAGAACACTGAAACGTGAATCACGCTTGGTGTGGCCTGCTGCTGGTGTACACTGCCACAGATCGCAGCGGCGCCAGGCGCATTGGTAAAAACGTATCATCTACAGATCGGATGGAAATTGCTGTTCTGGATCGAGGACTGCCGCATATTTTACAGTCACATGGGCGGCATCACAAACAGTCATCTGCTGGGCGGCGCCTCAGCACGCAAGCCGCGCTGCCCCCGCAACTGCAAAGCTATGGCCGCTGAAGCGAGCCGACTGAAGACGTCCTTGATGCAGGACGAATGACCCTAAACCATGACAAAAAACCCTAAACCCTAAACCCTAACCGCACCCCACCTGCCAGTGCGGGCGGCAGATGGCGAGGACGAGGCCGGGCAGGCCGGCGCCCGAGCCGACGTCCAGCAGTCTCACACCTCCGCCTTCTGCCGCGCTGTGCCGTGCTGCGTTGCCCGCCGCAGCTGCCTCGCCTGTCGCCGCTGAACTGCCTGAGGAGCCTGCGGCCGGAGCTCCAGAAATGTCAAAGCGCCCCGCGGCAGCGGCATCCAGCACCGGCAGCAGCGCCAGGCAGTCGTCAACGTGCCGCGAGCGCGCCTCCGCCGCGTCCTTTGCACCTGCGGGAACAGCGCCGATAACTGATGTACATGTTTCCTGACAGAATCAGGGCAGAAGCGGGCACTGCCGCGAGCTGTGTGAGGCAGACACTTCTCGCATCTGTGCCATGCCGCCTGAGCAGTGCCAGCGGTGTGCACGTGTGCGTTTTCTTTGTCGAGCGCTGCTTGACACACCACTGGCACACGATGGCTGCAACAGGGACCCAGCCCACTGCGGAAGGTAACATCTTACTATTGCAAACCTGCCTGTCAGGTTGTACTTTTCGTTCTCCTGCAGCAGGAACTCGACGTACACGTCGATCTGTTCCTCCTGCTGAGCCGTGAGTTGTGTGGTACTGGCGCCGCTGGCGGCCCCTGTGCGGGCGGCGCATGTGGCGGCATGCCGCAGCCCTGCTGCCGCTGCAACCTGCAGCTGACGCCTATGGCTGCTAAAGGATGCAGCGATGATTCCGGGCGCATGTCTGCGGGCAGCAGGGCTCGAGGCGCCGCTGCACGGCTGCGGTTGTCTGCAGCCGGCTGCGCTGACGGCGCCAATCCCTGCGGTGCCGCACCGGCTGGGGCGGAGCACGGAGCCGCAAGGCCTGACGGCAGACCCCAGTCGGCGAGCCACATGAGAGCCGAAACTGGCGCAGCGAAGACTCATATCATCGCATCGCAAAGAGACGCTTTTGCTGTCATTGCTGCCTGAGATTGAAGTGTCCAACAGTGAATGGGGCAAACGGAAAGGCGCTGCAGAGAAGGACAAGCCTGCTTCGAGTCAAGTCGATGGTTGCGGTGCGGGAACTCTGTGCTTTTGCGATCTCAGGCGAGCGGCAGGCTTGAACATGCGAACTTGCCTCAACGATCAAACTCCGACACCTGCGGCTGGGTGGCTGGCCGATAAATGCAACTTGCTGTGCAGTAGTATCGCCTTCTGATCGCATTTCAACCCGCCGATGGTGCTCCCAACCGCTATGTACAGCGCGACAACTGGATGTTCCTCAGTATGTACTTCGCGGCCTCAGCCGCTTTGCCGCAGCCGCGGCAAAATGCCTCAGAGCTGTTCCTGTGCATCAGAGACGCTATGTCTACATCAAACATCCACAACTTGCCGAGGATTGCCAAAGGCGCTGCAGGCCTCAGACAAAAGTTGCGGCCCGCATCTCTCTGAGGGTCGCTCTCACTTCATGACACGCGCCGCTGGCTCGGCACCGCAAACGTAATCGTGATGGCCAAGCCTAGCTGCCAGGCGGCTGTAAGGGTGCACCCGCTGCCCCTGCATTGGACACCAGGCCCTGCTGCGCGGCTGCCGGCACCGTATTTGGTGCAGCTCCAATCGGGCCCAGCACCGTCGACGGCAGCGCGTTGCCGCCGGCCGCCACGCCATTGCCGACGCTGGTGCCTGCAGCCGCGCCGTTGACGGCAGCGTGAGCGCCATTGGCCGCCGGCCGCAGCGGTTGCCACCCTGGCGGCGGCTGCCCCTGCTGCTGCGCATGCTGCTGCTGCGCCTGCTGCGCCTGCTGCTGCGGATGCTGTTGTCCCTGCTGCGGCTGTCCCTGCTGCTGTCCCTGCTGCTGCTGCTGCTCCTGTTGCTGCCGCTGCCGCCGCTGCGCCTGCTGCTGCCGCTGCCGCTGCAGCAGCTGATCCTGCGCCTGCTGCTGCTGCTGTATGTGCGCCTGCTCGCGCTGGGTGGCGCCGGGGTCGGGGTCATAATACGCCCGCTGCGCCCAGTGCTCGTGCCGGAAAGTGATCGACTTCCACGGCCGCGGCGGCGGCACCACCTTGTGCATCTGCAGCAGGGCACAACACAGCAAGCTTCAAAAGCGGTTTCACGGGCAAAGGTGCCCTCGACCAAGCACAATGGCTCACTTACTAATTACACATTACTAATTACACGTCGGCCGGCAGGATATGCCTATCGGTGTCCAGACAATGCCAGGATATGCCTATCGGTGTCCAGACAACGAAAAAGGTCTTTTTGTAGGGTTTAGGGTTTACGCAAAGCAAGTGTTTGACTTGGGCGGCGTTGACACATGGTCACCTTGCGTTCGCATCCGAGACTCGTTAGAACATTTTCTTCCGGTTGCTTATTTTGGCTATTATCTGAAAATTGTGGAGCAAGATTACTTTGCGAAAATAATTTGTACGCACCTGGACGGTCTTGTCCATGTGCAGCAGATCGCACGGCCCGTGTTGAATTGCAAGTCCCCGTTCCGGTGTCTCACAGGGTTTCAATGATACATCTCTATTTGTAGATCACATTTCCATGATCATCATCAAGAGAATCCGCCGCACCTGGACGGTGTTGTCCATGAGCAGCAGGTCGCGTGGCCGCATGTTGAAGCAGCGCGGGTCCCCCTTCTGATGTCGTATGGGGTTGGGTTGCAACGACGCACCTGCCGCAAGTTTTATAATACCATCCTGAGATTCCCCGCACCTGGACGGTGTTGTCCATGTGCAGCAGGTCGCGCGGCCCCACGTCAAAGCGCTGCAGGTCCTCCTCCAGCGTGAACATAAACCCTAACCGCAGCCAGGTGTTGCGCGTCACCGGGTCGTCTGTGGAGCACAGCAGGATGAGCGGGATGTCCAGGCACCTGCGCGCGAGCGGGGGTGCATTGTTAATCTGATTAAGCAAGTTAATCTGCTTGCTGAGTGGTGAGCCTCGGAAGGGAGGACGTGTTCGTCCGGCACTGCGTGGCAATTGCCGGCTGCTGTGGCCGCCGGCGAAGTGCTGTCGCGAACCTAATTTTGCTGATTTCACATGCAGGTTGGAGGGGCACCTGATGCCAGAGGTTTAGCACAGGAAGCTCAGCGGCGTCGCAGTCTGCGATCGCCTTGGCGGCTCTTGATGCTGCGTCCACGATCGCAGGCGCGCATCAGCAAGCCCGCACAGAACACCAGCTGCAGGTTTCAGCATGAATAGCGGAATGCACTCAACCCCGCGCCGTTCTCAACGGCCCGCTCCAGCCAGCGCATTCCCCAAAACATCGAAGGAAAGGGTTTAGGGTTTAGGGTTTCTCACTGCGATGTCCGCGGTGGCCTCCAGCAGGACGCAAGGGATGCATTAGGTGAGTTTGTTCTAGCCCCACTCAACCCTGAACCCTAAACTCCTAAACCCTAAGCCCCACCGCGCCACGTCTTCGATGGCCTCCAGCAGGGCGCGCCCAAAGCCGCGGTTGCGCTTCTGCTCCGCGGTCGCGAAGAAGGGCACCTCCAGGTAGCCGAGCCCCACGCGGATGGTCGCCGCGCAGATGGGCTTGCCCGCCGTCAGCAGCTGCGGCAGCGGGTCTCTGCGATTGTATAGCATGGCAATCAAGTCAACGCCTTGTGGGCGTGGCAGTCAAGTCAACGCCCGACATGGGTTCCTTTGGCAATCAACAATGATCGCCGCACAGATGGGCTCGCCCGCCGTCAGCAGCTGCGACAGGTCCCTTGTACGGGTGCAAAAGACAGTCAGTCCCAATGAGTGACACGATCACTGATGTAAACTCTGAAGCAAGCCCCACGCGGGTGGTCGCCGCGCAGATGAGCTTGCCCGCCGTCAGCAGCTGCGGCAGCAGGTCGGTGCACGGGCAGCGGATTGCTCGCGGTCAAGCCAATGGTCGCTGTGCAGTGTAGGTTCTCGCTTGTTGGAACGAAGTATGGTTGCTGCACGGATAGGCTGGCCCGCCGTCAGCAGCTGCGGCAGCGGGCCGTCTGCATGGGAAGGTACCACAGCCAAAAGCGTGGCAGAAAGTCTCTGCGCGTGCATACTTGTGCCAAGCCTGTCAAATGAAATTCTCAGTTTGTCTTTGTCCCATTCCCAGTTTGTGTTTTCGCAAAACTCGGATTTTATCATATGCGTTGAAACAGAGACGGCCATTGGCATCCCCATTCACCAAGAGCTGGTCCCTGCATCCGGATCAGCGCCCAGAAAACCATACTCCAATGCACACCCCCCTGGTCAGAATCTGCACCTCTTACTGCCTTGTACAACCCAACCGCGATCAAAAGGCAAAGCGTTTGTCTGGCGGAAGGCTCACTTTGGCGCGCCCATGGCGGTGGAGCGGCGAGGCACCGGTTTGTCATAGGCGGCCGGCGGCGGCCACCCCGGCCGGAAACGCGGCAGCAGCGTCACCACCCTGAAGCCCCCAAAGTCCTGCGCCGAGCATGCGCAGGCGCCCCGTCGAGCAGCGCATTGGGTTTAGGGTTTAAGGTTTAGGGTTGTGTTAACAGTTGTGCCAAGCTGCCACATGGCAGTGCACCTGGTCCGCAATGCATGCTGCGCTTCAGATTGCGGAGCCCTGAGCATGGCAGGCAGGAAAGGCGATAGCGGTCCACGTTGACAGCTGAAACGGAGCGTGGAACGGATCCTGCGGAAACACAATCGACTGCAAGAGCTCCGAGCCCGCACCATATCGTCATCCTCTCCGCAGCAAGATACGAAATTGCCCCGAGACCAGGAGTACAATGGCCCAAATGGTAACGACTCCCTCCTTTCACTTTGTTTCAGCTGTGGCAGCACTACTAGACCCTAAAACCCTAATGAAAAAACGCGCACCAGGTCGTCCTCCTCCTCCGCGGCGGAGGAGGTGACGGTCCAGTCCAGGTACTCGTGGATGGTTGCCGCGCGCGGCTGTTCTGCCTTTTTAGTGCCCGGCCGCGGCGGAGGCGCCTGCAGCGCAGCAGAAACACCGTGTCAAAGTCGTTTGGCTGAGTCGTGACGTGGGACTCTGTCGAGGAATGTCAGGCTGCACGCCGCAGGTTGCTCTGTGCTGGCAGGGCGCAGCTGCCGATACAGTATAGGGGCCGGCAGGAGCACCCTAAACCCTAAACCCTCAACCCGGGGGTGGCATTGCGGTACATGGCAGCGGCCCGTGGCGGCTGCGGCCCAGCCCTAAACCCTAAATGCTGCTGAGTCCTGCTGCCCCCTTGCGACAGCGCCAGGCGGGCAGGCGCAACCAGAAAACCCTAGACCCTAAACCAGAAAACCCAAACGCGCCACCCAGACCCGCGCAGGCGCGAATGAGGAAGAGCGCGTCACTGCGCGTGACCGGCCGCCCCTTCAAGCTTGTGTTGAGTTCGAGATCCAAGACTTGCCGACTGCAGCAGCAGCGGCTGACGCAGAGGACGCGCACCTGGCCGGCCTCGAAGGCGCGGAAGAGGAAGGGCACATCGCCACGCGCCAGCGCCCTCCCCTCCGCCTTGTTCGACGTGTAGTCCTTCGCCTGCAATGGGGCAGCATGGAGTCACGTGGCGTCTGCCAAATGTTTCTCCCGAAAAGCCAAGTGCTTTCTTTCAAGTGTGCTCTTGTATTTTGGCTCAGGATGCCCCACACCAGCGCCCTCCCCTTCGCCTCGTTCGATGTGTAGTCCTTCGCCTGGAGCAGGGGCGTGTGGGCATGCATCAGGAATCGAATCTGCATCAAGGTTCACGTGTCCTGTTTCGGTGCCCCATGGCATTGTGCCTGCGGCCGGCCTCGGTATTGCACATGCATTCTGATGGATGAATCCGCGCAGCAGCATGGCACTGATGATTCATGTTGTGTTGCGCCACCTTCGTTCGAGTTGAAGTTTGCCGCGATCGGTGCCATGGCGCGCAAGGCTAGCGGTTGAGATGCATTCATCACGCACAGGATGTCGCAGATGCCGCCGCGGGCTTTGGGCGGGCAGTGCGCGTGACGATCAGCTGTTGAAAGATTGAAAGTGTCTCGGAATGCAGATTCCATAATCTCACCTGGAAGACGACTGTGGGGCGGCCCGGCAGCTCGAAAAACTGATCGGTCGGGATGCGAGCGGCGAGCGCCGCCCGGGCGGCGGCCAGCTCCGCTTTTCGCCGCGCATCCTCCTCCATGCCAGGGTCCAATGGAGGAAGGATCCGAATGCGGTGCTGGTGCTGCTCACATGCCGTTTGTCAGCCGATCACCGGCGCACGGCGGCAGGGCCCATGCCAGCGAGCGCCTGTGCGCGGCGATGGTTGCCTGTGCTGGGAGCCGTGCTGCCAGGCGGCCAGGGGTGGTGGATTGCGGCCGCGGCGGCAGTCCTATACGCCTTTCGGTTCCGCGTTCCGCCGCGCCGAGCGGGATGCGGATTGCTGGCAAGGACTAGCTGAGTCGGAGCTGATGCTGTGGCTCCACAGCCAGACTGAGCTGGGCGGTGCTGCCGCTCGACGCAGAGATGGAGAAGCTTCAGCACTCCAACAAGACGCTGAACTGCAGATGAGCGGCGCCAGCAGGCTTGTCAGGCGCCAAGCGCGGCTAGGGGCAAGAGCCACGGAGGATCCAAGCTTGCGGAAGCCTCGGCCGTGGGCAAAGCTGCAAACCAGGAGTGACTCGTGGCAACCAGCCAAGGCGATGCAATCAGGCAAGGCGGACCGGCGCGCGCACGGACACTCCGTTTTTTAACCCGCGCAGGTCCAGCGCAAAGCCTCCCAAAATCGTGAAATCGACCAAGTGCAGAACCCTTGAAACGCAGCCATGTGGCTTGGTGAGCACCTGCCGTGTGCAATGCAGAGTGCGCCTTAGGAACTGGTGCACAGAGGGACCCGTTACGGGTAGGGGTAGCTATGATGCAGCATCCGCGCCAGCAACATCGTCAGTCTGAGTACAGCGCATCTCTGCCGGCCGGCGCCGCAGGTTCGCAACCTGCGCAACCAAGTACCTATGTATACCGAACAAATGCTGCAGCTATCGTCTGCCTGCCCAGCCACAATGCACAAAACCGCCCGGCCTCCGTAAGGCCGACGCTGCAGCATGCGCCCGGACGACAGACTGCCGCACATGCAAGCTCTGCCGATGCGCGGGCCACGCAGTCGTTCGATGTCCCGGGCTTCCTGACGCTTCACATCTTCAAAGCAGCCGCCGGTTGCCGCTGGGCTTTCCCGCAGTGCCACCAGCTCTGCTGTGCATATCTCACACCCGCGTCATTGCACGCCGTTCATCTCCAGGAGACTCTTCGCCACCACCTGCGTCGCCTGCAGACAGCGCGCACAGGGCCATCTCCACAGGATCCGGCAGGTCGGGCGCCAGCACCAGCATTGTCTGGCTGTGTCGGCATGTGACTCGAGACAGCAACTCAGCGCCCACCTCTGAGTAGCGGTCGGCACACCGCGCTAGACACTGCTGTTCGCTGCTGCCCAGGCTGGTGCTCGGCTTTGTAACGCACCTCTCTGCGGGAGCAGGATTAGTAAGGTCATGACTGCTGATTGAACAGTGCAGGGCAGACGTGCATACGCACGGAACAGGACATGCGCAGAGGATAGGGTTTAGGGTTTACGATGGCTGCGTCAAGTCCGCAAGACATGCGCAGCTGCACTCACCGAAGCACTTGTCCCTCACAGTCTGCAAGCATCCGAACACGTGCTGAGTGATCATTGCGCTGCAGGCTGCAGGCACCTCTCCATGCAGGAACATGCCCTGCAGTAAGCGAGACGGCAGTCGCACCTGGTAGAACTCTTGCACGTACGCCACCTGCAGCTCATCTTGTAGCTGCATCGCAGAGAAAGCCATCTCAGTACCGACGGACTGTAGCATCCGAGTCGAATGACTTTGGAACATTATGCGGCTCAGGCATGCTGGTCTGGTCCGGTGCGGCAGATACGGATGGCATGCGCAGCTGCAAGGGTCTGCCACATGCAGACAGCGCAACGGCATCTGAATCACTTGGCTGATCACTGCCGCGTCGTCTGCGCTCGAGGATGCTGGTGACCCTGAATAGCTCATGTTGGACGCGCCGCAGCGCTGGATGCCACAGGCACCGATCGATGCAACGAGCAGTTGCAGCGCCTCTGACACCCGGCGTGCCTCTTCCTTCAAGCCTGCGTTGTGGATAATTCCGAAGCACCGTGCAAGCAAGACAATGCTGCAGTGTCGACCGGCAGAGAGGAGAGTCACAGCTGCAGGAATCGAAACATGCACTTCTGCGCCGAGAGTCGGATGTACTCGATCGTCCATGCAGAGAGCACTGTTCACGGCCACATCAAACTCTACAACAGCTTGATCTGAGTGCGTGGTGATCTGACCATCAGCAGTAGAGGCGCTGGCCTGCCTCCGCAGCCTGGAGTACTGTGTTTCTCCTTCCGAAGTCACCACCGTTGGCTGGGGTGCTTTTGTTTCAGCGCCACCTCTGCAGCAGCGACACATGAAGCCGACTGCATTCTGCAGTTTTCACGAGCGCCTGAAATCTGCGATGTTGCTGGCGACGGCTCCCGCGCCTTCGTGCTGCCGCACGACTTGAATGGTCAAATGATCTGACGACCGAATTGAAGCAGTATCGACAATTGTTGACCACGACCTAGAAACAGACATTGCAGACAGTATCGGACCACCCCGCATGGGCAGCAGCGCCGGAGACGGCCAGAGGGCTGCTCACAAGTCTGTGACCTTTAACGGCGCAGTGGATGACAAACAATTGAGACGCCTCACCTCCAGCAGTGGGGGAGTGCAAGGGTGAGATGGACGCTGCTCGCAAGGTCTGCCAGCGCGCTCAAGTTCGTCAAGATGCACGACACGTCAAACTGCGATGTGGCACATCAGCCTTAGCGCGGCATTCACGCCTGCCGGCGCGTGCGGCTGAGTGTGTCTGTGAACTGCAGGCTGAAGAATCGGACGTTCAGCAGCAACGACCTGCGCGACTATGACTTCTCCGAGCGCAAGGATGAGGGTTTCAAGATCCACCGCACCCTGGAGGTGTGGCTGTCCGCATGTGCAGCACACGGATGGCGTGGGCGCAGTTGCTAACGTCAATGAAGCAAATGGAATACAGACACTGATTGTGTCCACCGTGTGCAGGACCTGGCGGCGGAGCAGGAGGTGCAGCGGATATCATCACACTCCGGCGGCTCCCTCTTGTGCGTGCCTCTGCTTGATCATGGATGAGTCAAGTCTATGGCTGCAGAGCGCAGTCGCACAGCTGTGGCGCTGATGTTGCTGCATATGTACACGGACTGCCGCCTGAGCTGGCTGTGTGCACGGTACAAGGGGGCCGCGTGCTAGGTGCAATATTCGGAAACTGGGAAACGATTATCAGAAGCTGCTCTTGCAGCAGCTCGAGAACTCACAGATGAGGTCGTGCCGGCGCGCCCAGCGGCGGAGCGTCTTGTCCCCCTACCCGGAGGAACCTCCTGATGCCACTCTCGCTCATCCTGAACAGGCAGGACCTGCTGAATATCAGCCCGATCTTGACGGACGCGGCGGCGGCGGTGGTGGACGACTCCTTCCTGCGCTGCTTCCAGGTTGCACCCGAGTGACGACCGATGCCTGACTGTGCATTCTCGAGGCGTCTCTCAGTTTGAGTCTTGTGAGCCTGAGTGAGGCTGTTTGGTGGACGTTTTTTTCCTGCGCTGCTTCCAGGGGGCGCGCTTTGACCCCCGTTTTCTTCCTGCGCTGCTTCCAGGGCGCGCGCCCTGACCCCTGGAATTGGAACGTGTACCTGTTCCCGCTGTGGTGCCTCGGCTGCGTCTTCCGCTGGGGAATCCTCTTCCCGCTCAGGTGCCCACTGTTGTTTAGGTTGTTACTCGCGCCAGACGGCTGATTGGCAGCAATCCATCCTGGCACGATAGGTGATGCGGCGTCCAGTTGTCTGCACTATCACCGAATGCACAGATCTGCGCTCTGCAGGCAGTTGCCAAACACTCACGTGCGCTCTCCCCCCTTGCACAGGCTGGCGATGTTGCTCCTGGGGTTTGTGCTTTTCTTCATTACATTCTTTGGCACCCGCGCGCTGCTCAAGGTGCGCATGCGGCCTTTTGTGTGCCC
>JAABUL010003679.1_pt1 | contig 22192 bp, 23 predicted proteins | sample 5559151 | NCBI WGS metagenome assembly JAABUL01 (sample SAMN10711876, study PRJNA513368) | rock metagenome | isolation source: Antarctica rocks | place: Antarctica: Victoria Land, Pudding Butte sud | reverse complement strand
GCACATGAAGGAAGTGGAGATATTATCAGGCACCTTGGAACGAACCCCCCAACAACCTTGCGCTATTTTGTTCGTCGTTCTTGCGACTTGCACACATTATTGTTCGATGGGATGCCCAACGGGTGTTGGTTGGCTACGCATATGAGATGGAAGGCCACTAATGCGCGAATTCTTTTTGTAACGCACTTACCTCTTACACTCACTGATTCCGGACAGCATCAATCTTTCTTTTGCGCCCGTATCTTTTGCACTCTGGCCCTCCCGCATCGGCCGAGGACCGCACCGAGGTGTGGATGAACGGCTGGAGTGCAGACGATCTTTCCAATCTTTGACGCACATGTATATATGTAACTTGCCGATTTATGATACTTTGAGATAAACCAATGGGCGAGATCAGGCCGTCCTTCCAACAACCGATCTCGATTTTCAATGGCGTCGCGAGCTTGGTCATCCTGCACGCCTTGATAGCTCTTTCTCCATTGCAACTCGGGCGGCAAGAATTCCACGCACACTTCATTCGCAAGCTTCTGAGACAATACCGATCAATACTATGTTGCTCGATACCTAGCATTCTTATCTGCAATGTCTGCCATCGACGAAAATGCTCAATGCCTCTTAAATGGAGTATGCCCTTTGTTTCCTGCGCCTGCGTTTTTGCATGGGCCTTCAAGGATTCCAACATTGTCTGGGCCCGGTGTCGTACATGGTGTGGGCTGATGTTGGTGGTAAATGGTAATGTGGATGTTGAGCAGGGATCAATGCACTAGTCTTAGCGCTATCAGCCTTGATCGTCCGGATCTACTCGCGTCCACCCCTGCTTTCCGGTGGACGGAAGAAATGAGATTAACCCCAATGAGGCCCCCCTCCTAAGATACATTTCTCACCGTACCAGGCACGTTCTAAAACATAATACATGCCTACAAAGAAACTCAGAAAGAAGCACACAGACACGCCTACACGTTGCAATCAACGGGTTTGGAATAGTCCTTTAGTATCTCTGGTTTTACTAGAGTGATTTGTATGGGTGGGTGCGGGGAATTGGGGTTTGTCTCAATTTTTCGGGAAACTTACCGCCAAGGCGCTAGCGGAAGCACTGAGGCACTCACTTACATGTAAGCAGTCGAAGTGGTTATCATTCTCACGTCTATTCTTATCGATCAAATAGATTATTACTAACGGAATCTTCTCATGGATCACTTGGAATGGAAAGTAGAATGTTCTGCCCAAAAATTGACTGCGTGGCCAAGCGAAGCTGCGTGTGCCGCTGGAGGGTATCCCAAATCCATATTCACAGTGCCGAACGCTGCAACATCGGTGCCCTTGCTACGCTGAATCCCAGAACGAGCTTTCTGCTGAAGCCTTTTCAATGAATCTCCTCATCTACAGGTCCCGCTTGACCATCGTGACCGGTCCATCGTATTCATGCCTCGCCCATATAACATAATACACCAGCGATAAGATCACCATACCTCCGTACATGACCACCGCCCAATTCATCGTACCTAGGTGCATTGGGGTCACCGCAGGCCAGAACGCAAAGAAATAGATGGGGGTAAGGAAGATTAGCGATGTAATGTTGATCGCTAAACCGTATTTCCCAAGCGACCACCGCCGATCCGGTAACGGTCCGCCTCTCAAACGTCTCCAGACTAGGCAGGCAATGGTGATGTAATAGGAGCTCAGGAGCGACACAACAACGAGGGAGATGATGGCGTTCAACGCGGTAGCAGAACCTATATTGATCAGGGATACGGCGAAGGTGATGATCATAGAAACAATAATTGCGCGAGAGGGAATGTGCGAAGTGGGGGACACCTTTTTGGTGATTTAGCTGAGAAACCAGTGATCGATCTATAAGGGACTCACGTGTGCGAACCAATTCGCAGCAGGGATGCCTTTGTCGCGCGCAAAGGACCAGAGCTGCCTCGAAGATGTCGCCACCTCGCTTATTGCACAGGCACAAAGGGTGACAATCATGATTGTTACCATGGCATTGGTTGCGGCATAGCTATGCGTGGCATTATAAAAGACCTGGATAAATGGGTACCCAGTCGGCGTATTGACAATCTCGGAAATGTCTCCAAGACAGAAACACATAGTCACGGCCATGACGAGACCCATCGCCGCGTTGAGATAGACGGACCACATTATTGCTTTTGGGATAGTTCGGCCGGCATCCTTCACCTCTTCCGCTGGGTTTAAGATTAGCAGTGTTGTCAGCAAGCACGGATGTGAATCACTCACACATGTGAACGATACAATCGAACCCTAACAAGGAATTCATAGGTGTGAGAAGACCGATCATGGCGGATAGACCCATCGAAGGCCATCCACCTCCGTTCGTAAATGTTAGCAGGGCGTCACTCGCCCTCGATCGCGGCGACAAGAACCATAGTGTGATAACGACGGCAAAAAGGCCCATCACGTGAATGATGAGAACTATACCCTCAACGACTGGTAATCTCTTCGCCAGGTAGGTGTTGAAGAAGACGCAGAACGTCACGATCGCCCAGACGATCAGAGTCCCATGCCATCGTTCAGGGACATAGGTGGGACTATTCAGGATAATCAAACCCTGTATGACGGTCCCAACGATGAAGGTACTACCCAGAAGGCCGGCCTGCCACCCTGTCATACAGATCCATCCTGTTTCATCTTGTTAGAACCTGAACCAAGATCTTTGGGACGACAATGCTTTACCAACTAGATAGCTCAAGAATTTCTGATACTTTGGCGGCGCAAATTCCGACACCCAATGATACTGACCTCCTGCAGAAGGCGCCCTGGAACCGGTCAACAAAGCCCGGACGCAATTGAGTAACGAGCCTACATGGATGCCATCTCAGCCAGACTCGCATAAGTCATCCAGGATCCGACCACGACCACCAAATAACCCCAGAACAAATCCGCTGTGCCGCCATTGATGCTAACGAACTGAATGCTTCTGCTCACCCTGTCAGTCGTGCCAGAGGCGGACCAAACGTGACTGTGCGACATACGCCAGTAGAACTTCCCAAGAGCAAATGAGGGTACTTCCAAAACCGACCATGGACAAGGAACTGAAATTCCGCTGTTCGAATTGGTTAACACGTATTTAGGACACAACGAGTTGGGGCGCAGTGCGAACGTCGTCTTACCCGGACCACCTGGTTTCTTCCCAGAACTTCCATGTCCGCTTCGTCCTGTTCTGTCCCTCTCCATTTTGGCTTGACGGTTGTATCCGTATTGTGCAATTGATTCATCGGATAACGCTCCGCATTGTAAGTCTGAACATCGTTCTGGAGTTCTTCGATTCCCATTTTGAGTTGATGTTCAACGAGCCGAGAAGGAGGAGAATGCAAGTAATCTATGGCAAGTGCGCAAGAGCGTGTCGGCGCAAGAGCGACATATTATTGTTAATGAACCACAGTCAACAGGCGTCAGCACGGAGGTGATTGATGGCGGATAGTAGGGGATATGGGTTCTCGGCTGCGAACTGCAGAGCAGCTCGCTAGCGCGGTCCGTGCACTGTAGTGCTTGCTGGATTTCAGTGGCGGACCCACAATTAGTAGCGCTGTGCCGCGGGGAAGTCCGAGACTGTTAGCGGCTCCCCTCACTGTGATCGCCTCGCTAGTCGCTAAAGTACTGTACTTGATCGGCTCGCGTACCATCACATGGCGAAAAGGGGAACCCTCACGATAGGCAGCCACTCCTTGAAGTCCACCTACTTCTAGTCTTTACAAGGTGCGGGATGGGTACCCCGTACGGAGAGACGTAAAGCAATTACCCTATTAGGCTTAGTTGCGGGAGTGGGTCCATGCAGGTCGAGTCACCTAAAGTTACTTATTGAAGTAAGGTACCTTAGGTGGAGTCCGTGGAGTGGTCCCCCCACGATGACTGGGAAGGTGTCAAGGTCTAGACGTGCGGGGGTTCGGCTCACTAGCCCGTATTATCTGCTAGACCATGCCAGACGATAAAGATAGCGATCGGCCGTGGCTACGGGAGCACGACTTGACTTGTATGAAGGCTGCCGACTGGAGGCTGCACCATCGGGGAACTAGAAGTACTCTGGCGTTGATCGACCAGTCCAGTCACCCAACTAACTAGCCTGTCACAAGTATCGCGTCGACATATATCGATTGGCACTCTAAATTCCGTGTAACACAGCGACTAGGAGTAGACGACTCCATTGCCGGCACTTTAAGCAGCGGCCGCTACCTAGCGCGTCAAAAGCCAACCAATGTTCCAGATAACGTAGCTGTCATCAGAGCAATGGAGAGGATACTTCTAGGAGTAATTGTAGCCCATACAGTCTTGTTGACGTATCGCTACCACTTTTGCGCCTCCGTGCACACTGGCAGGCGAGACAGGAACATTGTCCGGTTCCGGCAAGCGGCAATGTCCAACAGAGCATGCCCATTGCCCTGGCCAGGTCGCTCCACCGGCTATCATCCCCGTGATTATACGTAGTAGCATCCGCCAATCAACATGAGATCGACAGCTTATTGCTGGCCTAAAGTAGAAACCGGGCCAGCCGACGGAAAACCTTCCTTACGGGAGCCTCGGGGCGCCTCTTTACATTCCGAATAGAGCACGGGATACACGCATGTGCAAGGCCAGTAGACTGTCACAATATTGGTGGCTACTTTCGGAGAAAGAACTGCCTTCTACCTTACTCTTGGCAAGTGAGAGTTAGTTGTTATTTCGGACAAGGATTATTCTGCCCAGCCGTCACCTTAACAAACCCTGTCAGATTTATTAACGTTTTACCCCCCTACTATGAAGTAGAAGAGCTTTGGATGGCTGTCAAGTCTCTTGGAGTTCAGAATTTGTTTGCGTACCAAACGTACTGCCAACGATGTCAACACCGGTTAACCGCTATTACTCTCCGTTCTTCCAAGTTACTCCTAACGACCACACAGCATGGATCGCTATCGCTACTGCATTGGGCCTGTGCTGCACTCTGGTGACTTTGTTGATAAGAGTCTTTGTTCGATTTACGATTAGCCCACCGTTTGGCCGTGATGACTTTCTCATGTTCTCAGCGACGGCAAGTACCATTCTATCTGTTGTTGTGACCCAGCTGACGAGGACTAAGGGGGCTGCAGCGGTGCAATCATCAATTGTCTTGTACGGAGTCTCAAAGGGGCTCGGCAAATCCGTGGAACTGATCAGTCCCGATGCGTTGTTGAAAGTGGAAAAGGTAGAGCGTCAAATTGATCTATTTGTGCTTTTGCAGAGGTACTTCGTCTGACCTCTACTACTCGGCGGCATCGGGTGCCCTTCTACGCGACGCTCGCCGTGTCGACTGTTTGCGTCGTCGTGTCAGTTATGGTCATGGCTCTGCGCTGCGATCTTTCACAGCCCTGGGTTCTTTTCCATCAGAAGTGCACTGCTCTCATGGTGCCTCCAATTCTCCCAAGCTTTTATCTCTCACTCACTGACGACTGATACAGCTACTTCGATGGCAAATCCTAACTGCTCTCGATATTATCATCGAAGTGTTAATATTCGCTATGTCGATCTACTTAGTTTACGACCTCCGTATGGCGTTGAAGAATAAGTCCGTTGCTGTTGGGGCTTTTGGAATTCGACTTGCGTGAGTTGGCCCCTCCCTTGTATCTCATCTTCGAAGTTTGGTCTCGACATCGCGGTATCTCCTTGCTCATCTACTAAACAAAGTAATAGAGTTGTCCCCTTCCTGATTATCCGGGTACTCAATTTTCCCCGTTACCATCTCTCAACCGATCCTGCGTACGCCCTGACCTACTTCTACATATTGACGCAAACCGCGCTCTACATTGGTCTGATCACAAGCATAGCGCCTTGTCTCAAACCCTTCGTGGCTGGGCTCAACACCGGATATGGCGCTTGTGGTTTCAATACATACGCGTCGAAGACTTCTTTCACCAGTGGGCCAAGAAGTCGCGGCGGCGGGCATTCAGGTCAAGCGCTCACGGTAGCAAAGAACATGAAGCTTAGTCTGGATCCGCAGACGGCTGGCCGAAGCGAGGAGCGCGCTGGGGGAATAGCGACAAATCAGGAATCGGTAACGGCCCAGGACAGCAACAGTATTGGGAGCAACGACAGTCAGCAAATGATTATTCGGAAGGATGTTGCTTGGAAAGTGGAGTATAGCTCAGTGTCGCGGTCGGCCCATGACCACCCTTCGAACAAAAGGAACTCTACCGTTTTAAGACAGCCATCATGCTTCCCACAGAGTGCCAGAAAGTGAGCCCCACTCATCTTCCCAATGGCTGTCCGATAAAGGCGGGGCTGGGATCTCGGGGACCTCGAAATGCTTGTCATGGATTCGAGAGCTCAGGGCGGTTAGACCTAAGACATGACCTTGGCGAGCTGCCTATTTGATACTGAGTGATGGGAGCATCAGCTAATTGGCATGATTATGTATTGCTACAGCTTGTAGCATCAGCAAAGGGCTTCGGGGTGGACGATTAGGGTAGACTGGGATGACGAGTGACTAGGTCAATTGCGCAATCAGGGGTAATGTGGCTAATCAGACTGCCGGATATAGAAAATCAGACTGTCCCGAGTCATCTGAGAGCCAGATTATGAATCATCAATGACTATGGCGATCCTGCATCAAATTACCATGTGTTCGGGGTGGATGCGGCTTTAACATGTTTGGGTGGGTCGGCTTAATAGGCAGAAAAATGAGGCAAGGTTGTTCTTTGACTGCTTTGAGTGGGTCTTTCATGCCAGGATCATTCGGGTCCACATAATGCCACTGTAATCTAAACCAATAGAGATGGCTACTGGAGCCTTTATCAAACGGCTGTATGCTCGGGTAGTAGAACACCCTTTTGCTACATATCACAGCCTCGACCTAGATGGCAACATCCAAGCTCGAGCTGTTAAAATGGCAAGCTCTCGTCTATCACGTCAGTCTCTGTCAAGCTTCGAATAATTTCCTCATATATCATCTTCGCCGGCAACGGGGGCACCGCGTTCCCAATCTGCTTGATTATCGACTGACGATTTCCGACAAAGACGAATTCTAGTTGCAAGCGAAGCAGTCAGTATCTGTCAATCCATCGCTCGCAAAAGCTCCATTGGAAGTGGACAGAGACTGCAATGCTTACTCACCCTGCAGAAATGTCTGTAAAGAAGCAAATTCACGCTCGGTGAATCGTCGATGACCGCTAGGATGGAAGTTGTTGAAGCCTCCACCAGTGTCAATAAGACTGCTTAGAGGTCTATTAGCATTATAGGGTCGTTTAGGGCACTCATAAGCCCGAGGGTAGGAATGGTTGCGGGCGTTAGGTGAGATTAGCTTAAGCACGGACGCAATAGTCTGAGAACTGTGAACGTGAGTCGGAGCAGGGAACATCGGGAGCGTCTCGCCGTGTCTGCAATACCATAGTGGTCAGCTATCGACATTACAGTCAAGGAGTCATTTCTGTCAACGAATGCGCAGAAGAGGAGATAAGACTTCCTATCGACGCGTTCAGACGTTGCAGCAGATCATTGGATACTTATCTTGATCGTATAACCACAGTAAAAAAGACGTACCTGGCAGCAATAATAATCAAGCGTTTACGAGCCTGCGGAACCCCGTACTGAAGAAGATTCATGATCTTCCATCGTACGCTGTAATTTTGATCGATCAGGTTGTTGACGATTGACCCGAAAACCCAGTGAAGTGAGTCCCCTTCACATTGCAGCGCTCGATGGCGACTTCAATAATGAGAAGAGCAATTATCAAGTTGAGAGCGATCAAACCTCAATCAATTTGTACGTCAATTTGCTGTAATGAGCCACGCAATTGTCCGCATCGCAGCCTAGACGAAGTCCGGCCAATGTGAAACCAGGTTTGAGTGCATAGTATCCAGCTGCAATCAGTACTCAATTCATCACAGTTGTTCAATACCCTCATTTACAAGCTCTACCGTCTCGCTGATATGCCAGCTTTTTGAACCGCGAGCATCTCACTCGAGTTCTACCCTGGAGCTTAGCTCCCGATCCTCGCTCTATTAATGTCTTACTGGAGCCTCTCTTCACCTGAGTCGACTGCGAGAGCTTGACTTCGCAATGCCTACTCCACGCTGTCTCCCATATCTTCGGTGTTTGCGCTCTGTTGAAGGTCTTGGTTTATTCTTGATTGAGCACTGCATTCTTTTCCTCCTTATCACTTCTCGATCCCTCGCCCACAGTCCCTCCTGCCAATCGCAACTCTAGTCACCGTCCTAGGGGATATTTGTCTGGTCTGCTTCCACCGACATGACCTTCTCTTCGTCCAGCCATCTTCCGAGACGATTGTTGAATCACTCTCAGTCTTCTGACCCTGCCACGCTTTCCCCTGAGCTGGGCGACGCTTGGCAGTTGTGTATGAACTGGAGTTTCCGCACCTCCGCCGTGACGATTATCCTGTGGCTTGGGCGTCTTCCTCAAGACCTTCCTTCTAACAAATCTGTTCGAGTGGTCGGCAAGATGTGCGCCTACGTGAAAGATACGCAGAAAGATGAGTACGTTGGACTTTTTCTCCGTATATCGCATCAGCTGTTCAGTGTTCCTTGTCCTTTCTGACTGTAGACTTTGTACCTACCAAAGTCTTATCGCTAACATTGTCTTGGGGATTTTAGATATATGATGAGCACAAGCGACCAGGCTCTTGATGATCGTGAAGATTGGGACATCTGCGTTCCGGTATTGACCGTGAGCAAGGCACTCATTGGAGGCAAAGGCCGCACAGTTGATGGCGCCTGGGGCAGCGTTGCCTCTGTGGTAAGCGACATGCAATCAGTCGTACAATTAAAGGGCGGAGATCCATATTGGCATGCTGCCGCTTTGTTACGGCGCAGATCCACCGATCTGATTCTCTCCAGCATCTTTGACGGGTCTGACTGTGACGACTGCCGGACCGGCTCGCATACGACAGCTCCTTGGCTATTCGAATGTCTCGAATCTCATCCAAGGTCTGTAGATTAGGACAGGGACGCAGACGACAAAGATGTGGGTGGCTGACCCTAGCGTGAAAGATGAATGTACTTGTCAGAAGCAGGCGGCTTTGTTCATCGTCGATGTCCTGGATGCAGCAATTGATATTGAGGGTAGCACATAGGTTGACAGCAGCAATCGCTATCGCTGGACAAAGGTTGCTTGGTAGCCATGGCAATAGGGCCATCAACCCACTCCTCAATGTTGACTGACTTCGTAATCCCTACAGAAGTTTCGCTTATGATCATACTGGCGTCAAATGTGTTTTACTCTGGAAGAGCCATCTTGTGTTCTACCATCATACGCTACACTAGTCGCAGATAGAATTAGTCAGTACCTCCGTAAAAGTCTACACGTTTTTTCCTTTAAGTCCCCCACCATCCACCTTTTTTTTCAATTAATCACCACAACATGATTAGAACTCCATTGTCTACGATATCTAGCAATCGTCGTCGTCATAGTGAATATCGTGCGGAGCAAATATCGATTCCGCACTTGGCCCGCGAAAACACACCACAAGCAGGTGGCTCTGGATCCAGATCTGCATTTTTGCTTCAAGCTTTCTGGGGCTTAGCAAAGACCTTCTCGCGTGTGAAAGTAGAGAGGAGTTCTTCCCTCGCGGCCAAAGATAGGTTCTAAGCACCAACCATGGCATTTATCTGCTACATGTTCCGGTAAAATGTCTTATCGTAGAGACAGGAGCGGGGAAATTCATGAGCAGTTGTAAAGGCTACTCGAGCTCTGTCTGGAAATGTTCAATCACTGAAAACGCTGTACATGTGTCAATCCATTGCATTCGATCTATTTCGATGATCTAGCCCTCGATGTTCGTACGATTCTAATGGATTCGTATGATTCGAGAGCCACATCCAGAGGTGTTGCATTGAGAATCGAGATATGTGATATGATTACGCCTGATAAATTCCAGCCCCCAACATCGCTGACTTAGTCATCATCCCTGCAGTACTGTTTCTCTTCTGTCGATGACCTTGCTCGATCGCCTTTCTTGGCCATCTTGGCCGCATTTTTAATCGCTTGCTTACGCGCTTTGCCTGTCAATGTCGAATCAATATCGTATCTTGTGGTCGTTTGCAGGGTGACGGGGCGAGAGAAAATCACTTGGACGGCCGCGATTTCGATATTGCATCGAACTCCGTAGGTGCGGTAGTGTTCTACTGCACTCCTTGCGAACATCCTTCGAAAACACTCCTTCTCTCCAAGATCGAGAGTCGTCACGAGATTTGGCGGAGCAGAAGCTTTGATCCAGTCTTCCAATCTATCTTGGGCATCGGCATAGCTATCTTCGGTATCAATCTGCGGGTTCATCGTGCCATCGATAACCAGACCGGCTTCTTCCGCCAGCTCGTTCGCATATGCTCGACATTCTGACCAGGTTTGCGTATCTGTGATAGCCCACGTAGCCTCCTCCCCTACCAAAGCGCGCAAGCCCGAAGTCTGCCCCTTCCCTAGCACCAAGGCACCCAAGTGGCGATGGGGATGGGGTACATCAACTACCAATCTTGTGCCAGGGCGATCCAGGCTCATCCATGCTTGAAGTAATGTTGCTCGCTGAGACTTGAGAACAGTGATCAACACCCTCTGTGCGAGAATAATGTTAGGTAACGCGTGGCCAATGAGCTCGGAACGAATCATAGTGACATCCTGGACGTCTGCAAGTAAGGTTGATACCAGATTCCTGTCCACTGAAGGTATTGCGCCAGATTCCCTTGCGATATCGAGTTTGGTACTCGTCTGGCTTAACATATCCGGTATACCATCCACAAAGTAAAGACGCTCGATTGCAGTGTCTGGTGCCCATAGCTTTGCGAGTTCCAGTGCAGTGCCACCAGTACCACACCCTAGGTCCAAAATCGAAGCTGCTCCTGAATGGAGTCTAGGCACCTTCCGTGCAAGCTGTTTAGCTGTAGAGAGGAATTCCATCGAGATCAGATCATAGTGGTTGGATGCTTGTTCTGGGTAATGATTGCGGAGACTGGAAAACTGGTGATGAATGTTGGCGTCCTGTTGCTGTTGCTGAGAGATCCGATCGCGAATGAGATTGTGACTGAGGTGATTCTCACATTTGACGACAGGCACTTTGGGAACGGTCCCGAGAAACTCGAGAATAGTAGACATACTAAAAGCTGTACCACGCTGTCAGCGCCGGAGCTGTGGGTGATCAATGCTGCTATCAAGTCGGCAGCTACAGAAGTCCGGTCTTACCTGAAGCCGTGTTCTTCTAGGACTACCTAGAGAGCTGCTGCAACGAGGGAGCAAGTGAATGGAAACTGAAGGAGCAGAAGGATAGAGGGAGGGCGAGCGACAGAATGAGAGCGAAGATTCGCGATTCTGTGAAAATCTGGTGTTCAGAGGAGTGCTGACACTAATCTTCTGGTTGAAAGCAATGAATGGGAATGCCTAGAGATCTTTAGCGGAGCGAAATCTGGACGAAGGTTGTTAAGTAGTAGGAGCAGAACAGAAGGGTATCTTACGTATTTGACCAGATTCTTTCCACCTACGTCTTCTCAGAATTGATATGACCACATGCCTAGGGAAGATATCCATACACATGTTGCGAATCTGTCAGGATATCTAATATTTCTGACAGTCTTTCAATGTGCTGGCAGACAAATTTTCATTCAAGAATCCCTTGTTCCGCTCTGCCTGGCGAGCGGATCGATGGGCGGTGTCTCGCAGGCGAAGAAAGGGGGCCGGCGGTACCTATGGAACGTGGCGCACGCCGTGCCCGACATGGGAATAAACTGCTTACCGATCTGAGAATCAGGCGAGTTGGCTGGCGAATTTCGATGATACGGGGCCGGAGATCTATGACCAGTGGAGGGCGATTGGGCGCACCTTCGTTGCAGGTGTGGGCACCGGAGGCACATTACTGTCGTCCTTACTGATCCGCAGGGTAGTGGGTTGTATAATCGGATCGTGTATGGGGTGGTGTTCAATACGAAAGAGAAGAGAGGTACCAAGCTGGGCAACAGCACGGGTGAGGCTTGGACGGAGGCGTGCAAGCGTGCGCTTCCGAGCTGTACATTCCTGCTGGCGCATACGAGTATTACCGGGTGTGGAGGGCGGAGGAGTACAGGCTGAGGGGTGTCTGGGATAACAGAAGCCAGTGCAAGTTTAGCGAGTCGATGGGCCCCTGTAATACAAGTCCGAATCAGGGTGAGAGGATTTCGTGGGTTAGGAACAGAGGATGAACGAAAAGACTTACGTTCAAATTGAACGACTCTTGAGAAGGTTTAGTGATAACGTGTAATGATGCTGCGTTATAGACGTATGGACTGGGCCTAATATGCTCGGTAACGATACACAACCTCGTACTGCTATTGCTGCGCCCGTGCGTTTTTGGCGATGCCCACGTGAGGCATACCGGACGTCGGAACCTGCAACGATAGCTGCATGGAACGCCTAAAGAATCGCGCAAGTTTTGCCAGGTGGTGGGCAAGAGCAACGGTGAGAGCGAAATACCCATGGGAATTGGAACCCTCTTCTACCGCAAAGACGAAGCGAGTGGCAGCGCGCACGATGAGCTTGTCATGAAGATCGGCAACAGACAGAGCTGCGAGGCGGGCGCCAACATGGTAGCTGGTAACAATACAGTATGGGGGGTGAGAGGAGGACCGAGAGAGATGCAAGCTTTGGGTTCGTTGATGACGCAGGCGCTTCGTCCGGAGAACGGAAGAGTTGCCTTGATGGTTCCCAATCAAGAATATATGGTAATACAAAATGCTTCATTATATCATAGGTGAGCATGAGAGATGCTTTTGCGCGTGTACTTCGGTATCATATGGCAGATGCGATAGCAGGCAGGTGGGCAGGCAGGCGGCGCTCGAATGAACAGCAGGAGGGAGAAAATCCTGTAAACCGGTGAATCCAAGACGGAAGCTGTCTGCAGACGACTCCGGCTGCGATAGATCTCCTTCGACGAGCGTAAAAGTTCCGTGTCTACAATCTCACGAGCATTATCAAGGGTATGGTTTCCTTTGAGCATACCCTAAGGAGCAAGATGATTGACGTATCCATCCGAAATCACGTCATGGAGGCGGCCTTCCGCACAGCTGTGTTGCGAGTTTTTGATGTCTTAGCAGTCGCTTCAGTATTGCGTGGAAACACTCGGTACAGTTGACATTAGATGGGTTACGAAAGCTTTTTCAAAGAGCTCGAAGGATTTGTTGTGGAGGACTCTCAAGAACTTGAACTACAGGTATACGATCGTGGACTGGCGTTCCCGTAATGGCCCAACGCTGTTTGCTCAGAAAGGCACGACAAGCACCGTCTATCGACAACATGCGCCTCATCGAGGACGACCCCGTGAAGATGAACACGATGCAAAGTACCACGAGTCGTATTTCATCCCACCAGCTTAACTCTTTCTTCAGGGTTTTCAGGTCCTCGAGCGGCGAGAACTTCGGATAGGAGTTGATATCCTCGCCGTATGTAATCAGCACAACATTCGCGGTCTGCATTGGGGAAAGCGTAGGTTCAAGTTCGCTGGTGCATGGTTAGGAAAGGAGGTTAGACTAAGGTAGTGAAAATATAGTATAAGGAACGTTCTCAACCAACGAACAACGATGGTAGAAAGAAAGTATAGATTATGCAAATCGAGTCAAAGTTTGCTCTGTTCGAGTGCTGTAACATCGAAGAGTTCGTGAAGATTCAGGTAAAAATTGTCTATCGTCTTATCGCTTCATTATAACTGAAAAATTCTCCACCGAACGCACCAATCTTGGCAAGGCAAAAGCTTCGGAAGGCGGCAACACCATGGCAAGTTCGCAATCCATCGAGAATCCGCCGCCGTCTAGATTTCATGCTCGCTGGGCTCTTATTCTTGGTCATGACTCTACGTGGTAACCGACACTACCTTACCCACTCGAATACTGGGCCGAATAGATCGTGGACACAAATCAAACATAATCGAAGACGTTTGGTTGAGGCTCGAAGTTGCCCTCGAAGTACCTGAGCTGGAGACCATGTCTGGCTTCGTTCGATGACTCGTCATATCATCTCATTACACATACAAGCATAGCAACGAATCGAAACCCAAAGCATTCTCACAATAAGTAAAGACCCTGCCGCTATCATCTTGGGCGATCTTGAACCCCTGGTTCAGTTCTGCAGCTGTTGTTGCCAAAGGCTGATCCGGCAATGCGTTGGTCACATTCTTGAGTAGTACGCCGAACTCGACAGCTTGGAGGCAAAAGTTCTCAAGGTGGGATTGAACACTAGTCCAGAACTTAAACAGTGCTCGCCTAATGAAGAACGCCTCTTCCCGGCTAGGAGCATGGCGAGAAATGATATGAGAGATACAAGGGACGCTTGGATTTCGAAAGTGTGTTGCTAACGCTCTCCATATGTAGATGCACTTCTCCACACCATCACTCAAGAATTCAGCGTTAACAACCAAATGTGAATGAACTGGCTATGGTGCTCTGCGACAGAGTATGGCTATCCTGTCGCGCAGTGTATTCAGCACTGATGCAGCGTCGCATTCGTGATAGCAGCGACAATGAAGCAGCCTTAAACACATCCATCCCGGAGCCAGATGTCGACTCATACGACCTTGAAAGTGGAGAGAACACGTTGAACCTCTTATCAGAGCATTCATCTGGGAAGGGGCAATATCCACACAGTTTCTTCTCCGAAGTAAGAGTTGGCGGAGCTTTCTTCGCGCCAAGCATATCAGGGTTTATACAGGGTCAAAAGCTTCGCCAATTCGCAGTTGAATTGCTTAAAGTAGACATCCACGCATATAAGATTTATATAATTGGTCAATCCCTAAGTTACGTCAAGCGCTTGCGACTCTTTTATTTGCGCTTTATTTTGAAGCGTGCATGCTTGAGTTGTGCGATCGCGAAATTTTGAGAATTTTGCCTCTCAAAGTTGCTGTTAGCCAAACATCAGTGATGTCGCCAGCCTTGGCTCGGCTTGGCTAACAAACGGCTCCCCGATATGAATGATAAAGTATTCCCGAGTCATCCGTGTCAGCCGTGTCAGCCAGCCCTCGGATATCTCATTGATATCCATAGATTTTTGTTAACCAGGGCTGGGGATATCACTGATATCCCCGAGTCAGCCGCGGTCAGCTCGGTCAGCCGTCCCCTTAGTATTCAGACCTGCTGCCAATCAAAACCTCTCGCTAAATTCTAGCGTGTTTATGGCACAAAATCGTTAGCGTGCTAACCGTAGGCTTTCAACCCACTTCGGCCCGACAAGCACCCCTTAGTGGGTCGCACCTCAAATACCAGGTCAGCTCGAATAAACATTTTTCCTCAGGATGTAAAAGACTCCAGAACTCAGATACACTCTGACCTGGAAAGTGGCCCAAGTTTGACCGGAGCTTGGAAAGTGCTGCCTCATTTCCCAGATGTCTCACGCCAAGCCCCTTTCGGCTGGCGGCTGACAAGCAGCAAAGCACTGCTGAATTTAGTCAGCATGCCAACCCGCGTCTAAGGATGCAAATGTGAGTCATCTCGCGGTCAGCTCGGTCTGCCGTCTTGAGACACCAAACGGGTAGAGATCTGATCGAACACGAAGTTGACTTTGGCAACTCGCCACGTAGAAAAGATGATGCAAGACTACGCCGCTAAGCAATAGGTTTGGAGAGACACAAAGAAAAGGACCAACAGCTTATCAACGTGACTTGAAAGCTGATTGGTAATGTCAAGGCGTGTTATGATAAGAAGACGGCGGGGAGCGCGACGAGACAGTCTTCAATTGTGGTAAGGCATCTATATCAGACTCGGGTTGTAAATTTTTCTTGGCCGTGTGAATTCAACACAAGTAAGCGCTGACCGACGGATTGCGGTCACCTATCGAACAAGGCAAGTATGGCTACATCGAAGACGTTCTTAGCCCCGAAACACGGGCAGAGTCCAACAGCGAAACACGGACAGGAGGGAGCATCGTAGCATCTTCACACACGTAACTTCCAGTTAACTGTGCTGGCCTGATCACGAGTACCCAGTATATCTGAAATCCGTGGCGATGAATTCCTACTGAGGTTGAGATCATCAAGCTGATTTGGGTATGCTACTGGTTTTGTGTCCGGCTCAGCAAATATGCATTACATCATTGAGTAGTTGGACCACAGGCAGCTCGGTTATCTCCATCCACAGAGGCCGCCCGTCCATATATGTTTACTCGAATGAGTACGAAAGCCTGAACCTCAAGTAAAATGCGCCGGATCCTTCGTTTGATGCTCCGTCTTTGGCACCATTCCTATTCTGCAAAACTCTCATAGTGCAGATTGAGGTGCTAGACGATAAGCATGATGAGACTCTTTTATTATCGATGGGTGCAATGCTGATCTCGTTGTACGTCCACGTCTATATTAACATACCCCCAGTTCCTGGCAAACGACAATTTTCAACCAATATGCATCCTAAAACTCTTCTTCATTTACCCCATGAGATTAAAAGCATGATCATCAATCTTTGTGGTCGAGCAGAGCAGAAGCATCTTCGCTGCTGTTGCACAGCTCTCAATATTAATGTTCTGCCCTTCTTGTATCGCACTGTGTTTCTTGACATTCTTCCTTCTAGTATAGACCGAGTGGACAATATCGCTAACAAGCCCGAGATAGGACAACATGTGAGGGAATTGATCATATCCACAAATCTTCTAGCTCCATGCTCACTAAGGACTTTTGAGAGACAGATTAGATATTCCGAGCCTGCAAGCCTGAAGTTCTCAGATGAAGATATTCCGCTCGTTATAGACCCAATCTCCGTCGAGGGACTTTTGAATGCCTATCCAGTGTTTAAATCAAGATCTTCGGTTGCATCCCGTTTCAAAAGCTACCGAAAATATGTTGATTTCCAGAGAACCCACCTTGGGAGGGAATCAATGATCCTATACTATCTGCTTATCAAGTTTATCAATGCTCGCAAGCTCACGATGTGCAAGCTTGACGATATCACTAAGTCCTTGTCTTGGGCAGCTGTGTCCAAGGATGTATTCTCTGACGTAGAAGATTGCTTCTCGCTGCACAGCTGGACCAGTAGTGTCATGGCGAACAATCTCAGCGTCTATGCTTATCTGGTGTTGAATTATGGCAGTCTCGGGCACCATTTGACTACGCTGCAGATCGATTTTGTTGCGCGTGAAACCTGGCAATTCGCGAACATCCATGAAGCTTGGAGTAAACTACGCGTTTTGAAACTACACGCCGGCTGCGACAATACTTCAGAAACGAAATCCGTGGTAACTCAAGGTCTTGCGATGCTTATTTCAAGGATTATCCTTGTTCGGGAGCTTCAGATTTCCATCTTTCCTTCCTGTGGTTATTTGTCCCGAATAGACTTCGATCGCGTGTTCCGTGAGTCTTCTCAGCTAACAGATCTACAGGTATTAGGCATCCAGACTGGAATGATCGATCAAAGCAATCTTCTGGCGCTATATGAACGACATCGAAATACCCTCCAAACTCTGACCATTTGCGACGTCCATCTCTCGGCTGGTACTTGGCAGGATGTTTTCGCAGTACTTTCAGCGGATACGGATCGATGTACTTTCGTAGTCGAGGCACTTACTCACGGAGATGGATGGAGTATAGAAACCGTGGTTCCGTTTTGTCATAGCAAAAGACTTTGAAAGAAAAACCACGAAAAACCAAGCCGCAATAGACTATAGCCGCTAATTTTCCAACGAGCTCTATTTTCAGATCCAGCACACTGAGTGAGATACCAAAGAATTAGTTCAACGAGTTTTCTATCAAACTTATCGGTTTGAATTTGCTTATCTTCACCCGATTTAGCTCAGACTAGTAGTAGACCACTCCTTGAACACCACCTTCCCTTGCGCGGACACCGCTCCCTACAATACCATCGTACCGCGGACTAAAAATCACGAAAATTTTCCTGTCGCTTTCTTGAGCGCTGCTTTCATAGCAATGAAGGTTTCTTTGCAAAGAAACGGGTTAGGTTGGGGTAAGCTCAACGCGGTTGTTCCCCAGAAGGGCCGCAGGAGGCATGGTTAGAGGCTAGGGATTAGGGTTAGAATTACCTTAAGCTTATAGCAATTATCTAATAAGCACAAATTATCCGATCTTCAAATTCCCATCAAGTCGTGAGGCAAGGTATATTCTCCTACGCTAACATCTCTGTGTTGTTGTATCCATTATCTGTTGCTATCTAGACTGTATGATCTGGGGTTGAGTGATCACGTCGCAAGTGCTCGGATTGACATAGACAAGCTGTTGGTTCAGCACGTAATTTTCAAAACAGTATGTCAAGCGAGACAACAAACGATCAGCTCGAAGGTCGTGAAAGTAGAGAAGTGAACGAGATACTACATATGACTGGACTGATCGCATACTCTATTGAATAATCAAATGGAAGAGACATAAAAGCAATGGTTAATACCTTAGACGTTTGACTACTAACATCAATGGTAAGATTTTGGCAGACGTGGTCCATGTCAGTCAAACTTGGGCTTGTACGTGCAGAGATCAATGTCAGCTGAGAAGTCATATTGCTGACGTCCGTTGTTCCAGATTTTAAGTTTTCTAACCGTAAATCGATCTAAGCAGCTTTTGCTGTTCGCGTCATTAACTGGTATAGGTTCTCGTAATCCTGTTAGGATGTGTCAAATTAACGTGTCGTTTCTGGACGACACGTAGAATCGTAAAGCATACGACGCTTACTCCTCATCCGGCAACGGCCTTCACCAAGTCAGACGCATTTGGTGTGCGGGCTCTCGAGAGTGGCGCCGAAGTTGAGGGCATATGGATAGCAGACCCTAGCCTACAGGGCGTCTTGGGCCTGCCGTATCCGGTCCTGCGGAACCCACTACCCGGTAGATGTGCGCTTCTTTCTACAACGTTTGGATTCTAACAGTACTAGTTACTGATCTCCCAGCTGTGGAAGACAATAATTGGCCACTTCGACTGTCGAACAAATTGATCATACCCCTTCCAATCGAGCATGATGTTCATTTCCAGTTCCTTAACACCATGCCACGACATCACATTGCCGAGAGAGGCCAGTTCATGCGCCGTCTAACGTAATCCGTTATCGTTGGTCAACAATCACGTGCTCGTGAAAGGGCTCCGAGCGACTAGCGATTGGAAAATGCGTAAGCATGCTGACTAGTGTGGCAGGATTTGCTTGGCCACACAATTCCCGTTCGTAAATACTAGGGCCATGGAAGGTCATATCTTAGTACGTGGCGGAACGTCGGCATAACACTGCGATAGCCCAATCTGTGCCGCTCGCTGGTACGCGACTCTTCTCGACCTGTGCAGGCCGCCTCGTGCGTGTTATATATGGACAAAGAGTGGTCATGTGTACATTCGCTCAGGAGAAAGCCAATGACATTCCTTCAATCGATTTTTTTATCCGATCCATACGCAGTCAGCCTGTACTACTTGCATATCATCCCATGCTTAGTCATGCGCGAAAATGGACGTGCCAAGAGATGCCAAGAGCTGATTAGGCGCATGACTAAGCGGCTGTTGCACTTCTAGGGGATGTTGCACTTCCGGGTCAGCAAAAAGTGTGAAGGCCTACCGCACCAAAGAATAGGATCTGACATTCTTGAAGAAATGCGCAACACGGATCTTGAAACAAAATTTGACGTGTGTCTCAAGACTAGACGTAGTATAGCGCTGATTTTATACCGTATTGTGCGCTTTTGATGAGTTCATGTTACAGCCGCGCGATTGCAGGCTGGGTCGTTTTCCGGCCTCGGTCAAGGTAGATGTTATGGTGTGCCTCATAATAAGGCCGACAAGGATTCGAGGTTCTCTAACCGCTGGATCTTGAAAGTAACCCCGTTCTTCTTTCCTCCATTAATGATGTTTTTGTATCTGTCGAAGGGGATTTAGGTGGATTGGTTTCGCCCAGGAGATTGTCCGTCATGATAGGCGACACAGATTACATCTCTATCCTCGTCTGGCGATGAGGTCTCCACACTGAGGTGTGGGAACTAACTCCGCTCATTGTATGCTTGTGACCAGTCGGGGTCAAGCATCGGCTGATTTGTGATTTGTTGCAAGCGTACAGTAAGCAGATTCAAGTCTTCTACCCTCCTGTGGAGGCCTCATCGCCAGACGAGGGGATAGAACAAGCACCTAGAGAGACATGAACGAGAATGGAAATCCCCGCCGGTTGTAGATCCGAATGCGGTCACACCCAGAGAAATCTTTTGCGGTGTCCACGCCGAAAACCTCCAGTGTCTCTGAAAGCACCTTTCGTAGCGTACAGTGTCAGCACCAAGGAAAGCCTTTTTCCGATTCATAAGCGAATCTGAATGCTGAGCTGAAGCCGCCGTCGGTATGTACACAAAGACCCCATGTTCGTCATACTGCGCCCAGTTTGACCCTCGCCTGGACAACCAGGAGCATGCAGCGTCAACATGGTAGAGCTCGCTTTACCAGGTATTCCAAGGCTCTCAGAAGATTCGCAATCTCCTTCACTTACTCTGACTTCGTGGCCCTACTGACCTGTGCTGGTGCCTGTCGAGTCGGACTGACGAGATGGCAAGCTCACTTCTTGCGATCGGGTTTCGACTCATTTCTCATCCACCATCGAACGCTGCCGATGCGTAGGCTGGATGTGAAATGCGTGGTCACATCGCTCAAACATCGCTCAAATCTGAGTTCTCGTGTATTCCAGTCGACTTCTGGGTTGTGCTGCTTCAACTAAGGCATTCCAAAAACGATACCTTGAGTGGCCATTCCCACTATATCAACGGTCATTTCCTCATGGTGGTTTCGTTTCTTTGTCCACTTTCCATACCCGTCAGGTAATGGGTTCCCATCTACAGCCATTAGGTTGAATGCGTCAGGCTTGTCTTGATTGGGGTACTCTTCCCTCTCAACTAGAGCTCTGGACATAGAATTACCTGTCGCACCAGAATCGACCATTGCTGTGAAACGACGGCCATTGACCTCAACTAGTGTGGTAGATCATCGCGCGTGTGCTATTGAGTTTAAGTGCTGCTGCTGGGCTAGTATATAGCACTCTCCTGGTATGCCCTTTACCAAGAGGTTTTGCCTTTTCCCTGCTCTTGTGCGGCTACTTCTGCTTCGAGCTCCTGGCGTCGTCGAAGTTTCCTGTGCTGCTGTAGTGCTGACTTTGGCTTTCTGAAAAACCAGTTGGCTCCCTGCTTGTCCTCCAAATGAGTCCAGCATGTGTCGTCGTAGCATCCTGTCCAATTGAGGCTTCTGTGTGAGTCGTCTGCTTTCTTGATAATAGCATTCTCACGCCTAAGTGCTCCATAAGTGTATTTCAAGTTGTACGTTGTATTATACTCCAAGCATTAGCTTTTTCTTGCAACATCCTTTTCATATCCACTTGCAATTGAAACACTTGTTGCTTTGATAACCGCATTCTATGGCTAGTCTAGCTTGATCGAAGGGATGACATTGACCATAATTTCTAATAAGGTACGTGAAAGAATATCAGAAGAATACTCTCGTGAGATGCCTAGCATGACACCATCGCAATTCTTGGAAATCGTCCGCCTGAACCGCTGAGGTATGTGCTGACTCTTCCTTACCTCTGCCCCTGACCCCTAACCCCTAGTCATGCCTTCGGCGGATGATTGCGTTGAGGCCAGTCTAACCAAGCTCGTCGTCAAATTTGAAGACCCTGAGTCTCACGAGAAAAAGGCTGGTTCAGATCGGGAGGAGAAATCCATCATGTTGGCCCACGAGGAGATCCTACACTTATGGGTGTCGTTCACGCAAAGAGCGGTTGACGGTCTGAGTCAAGACGTGCGAGTCCGTAGACATTGGGAGTTTGACGTATCGAATGCCGTTGATGATTGCGTTCTCGCATTGACGTATGCTGTTGTGGGAGCTAGCGAACAGAGAACGGCGAATGGGACGAAGCCGGACGTAGATCCTGCGCACCCCATATATTGTAGTTTTGCTGCAGTTCGAACAGCAATGCGTCAAAGAAACTGTGCGGCAGAAGGTCCGACGTACAATATAAATGGAGTTCAAGCATCTTCAAGAAGGCTCCGTTAAGCAAGCTTTACTTGTTGATGCTAAGAGACCGACAGAGACCTAGAACCTCCACAGTAATAACACTCGGTTCGGCCATGCCGTACTATGATCTAGCCTTGTCCTTGCTGCTCTCTCACTCGTCGTCATCATCCACCACAATAGGATCGGTATCCCTACCAGACCCGGAGCCTAAAACTTCGCGAGTTTGTCCGGATCTAGACTGTCCGCTACTCATCCAATCCATCGGTCCGCCTTCTAAGCCGCCAACTACCACGGAACCACCGGACG
>JAABUL010003674.1_pt1 | contig 22233 bp, 23 predicted proteins | sample 5559151 | NCBI WGS metagenome assembly JAABUL01 (sample SAMN10711876, study PRJNA513368) | rock metagenome | isolation source: Antarctica rocks | place: Antarctica: Victoria Land, Pudding Butte sud | reverse complement strand
GCCATCGACGGCCATCCTCAACCAACCCTGACGCTTGACGCTCCGCGCCAACAAGCCGAAGAAACATACCCGCAGGCGCTCACCGTAATTGACGCGCACCGCTCATCGTAATTGACGCGCTACATCTGGCACAAAACAGTACCAGCACCGCCAAGCGCAGGCGGCGTTCTGAAAGACCAGCGCCTTCATCATCTCCGGCACGGGATTGATGCCGAGCGCCTTGCAGGCCGGAGCGATCGGCAGCGGGTTGGCGGGCCACCCCTCTGCAGTCGACATGTGAAAATGGCGCACACGGCCATAACCGTTGCAGTTAGCCGGCACGGTAAGGTCGGCTTCCTGGCCGGACCCCGCCAGCCTAGAAATCAGGACGCGGCCACCCTCGACGTCGATCGCTTGCGCACGCAGCTGCGCCGCGAAGCGAGGCGTGTCGATGGGCTTCGGCCGCGGGCTCACAGTCGGGGCGCCTCTGTCTCGGGAGGGACACCGCGCCGGCGCCGCGGCACGTGGACCGGATCGTCGGCGAGGTCGGGCAGTTTCTCATCTAGGAAGAGCTCGACGAGCTCGGCGCAGTAAGCGAACTCCCGCTCGGTCAGCTTCTGACCTTTAGGAACGTCGTGCCAGTATTCGAGGCAGGTTCGGCAGCAGGTCGCCGTGGCGTGCTGAGCATAGTAGATCGCGTTACCCTCGAGAGGCGTCTGGTATCCGTCCCTCGGCGGCTCGGCCGGCGCGAGATACTTCCGCAGCCGGTCGCAGGCCGCTTCCTTCAGCGCGCGCCGACCTTTGCGCTGCGCGTGGTTCGCAGCCGTCTCGTCTACCTCGCGATGGAAGAAGTGGTGTCGGATCAGCTCATGCTGCAGGGCGGAGAAGGTATGAGCGGCATCGGTGCTGTCGCGCCGATGAAGCCGCGCCCAATCGATCAATTCCGCGCCACAGGCGCGACACTTGCCGCGCTGGTCAGGCGTCATCTTCTTGAGCTGCTTGAAGCAATGCAGGTCGTTGTCGCAGTCGACCGACGTGCATTTGATCTCCAGCGGGGGCGGCTTCTGAAACTCGGCCATGACGTCCTCAGTGCATCGCGCGATCGAGCAACTGCCGATCGAGCTCGTTGTCGATGAAATATGGGAAACGCTCGACAAATACGTCTCGCGCGATCGCCCAAGGATCACTGTCCGTAGCTTGAAGATTGGCGGCCGCGCCCCACCAGTTCTCGCCCTGCCACGACAAGCGAAATGCCATGTAGTTGGCGAGCGCGCCGACTGCGACGCCGTTTCTCTCGGCGACCGTCGGGAGCACGCTCTTCAGCCGTTCGAGCGAGCCTCTGGCCGCCTTCACGCAAGCCTGGGCGAGCGCCTCAGCCTTGCCGTCGAGCACGACATCGCCCGCGAACTGGCTGGCCGCGACCTCCTCGCCCGAGTTGCGGCGCTCGGCCGAGGTCTCATCGGCTTCGATGACCTCCAACGTCTCGCTCTCGGGCCGCTGTCCGGCGTGAAAAAGTTCGTGAAGAAGGTCGAACAGCCAACGGGCTTCATGCCGCGAGGTCTGCTTGAGCACGATCGCGTTGCGGCCCTCGTAGCGCCAGCAGGCGCCGTGGAAGGTGCCGCGGTCCCGGAGCGGCAGCACGACGACGCCGAGATCCCATGCCGTGTGGATGGCGTTGCGGAGATCGACCGCGCCGCGGCTGTTGAGGATGACCCGGCGCATGGCGGCGGCGGCGGTCGGCACAGCCCTTCGCGGCAGATCGCGCGCACCTTTCAGCGCGACGACGGCGAGATAGTTGGCATAGGCGGCGTATAGGCTCGTCGTCGCCTGGCGACGGCCCGCCGGCATCTTGAAACGAGCTTCCGCCGCCGCGAAACGGGGCGCCTGCAGCGCTTGGGCGCCGAAGAGATTGTCGTGTGTCCAGCCGAACACGCGCTCCAGAACCGTACCAGTCTTGGCCTTCAGCACATCATCGTCGTTGGCAACTGCGACCTCGCCGGCCGCCCGGGCGGCGTCGGCCGACGGGAGCAGCCGCCTGAGGAGGAAGTCGCGATCGAGCCCGACCTGGCCGAGCTTCGTGATAAGGCCGCCGAAATTGCCCGGCACAACCGGCAGCAAGATGTCATTGGTGATCCGGAGGCCGAGCGCGGCAGCGACCTCACGCAGGCGCTGATAGCTCGCTGACGCGTAGCGCTCCGCCTCATAGCGCTGGATCTGCTGCTCCTTGAGCCCGAGGCGCTCGGCAAGCGCCTTCTGACTGAGACCACTGGCGATGCGCGCCTGGATCAAGCCGTCGGCCAACTCATCGAAAGAGTTGATGCGGATGACGGACAGCTCGGCCGACTTCAAGCGCTCATACTCGACCAGCTCCGCCTGCAAGTCGGCGAGCTGGCTTTCCATGGCCTCGCGCTGGGCCTGAAGCAGGCGCGGATGCACATCGGACCGCGCGGCCTGGCCGACGCTGAAGGCGGTGATCGCCTTGCGGAAGCGGTCAGCTTCGCTACGGGTGATCCTGTACTGCCGTTCGTTGGTGATCATGGCAGGCTCCCGAGGTCGATGAGGACGACGCCCTTGGGCACACCGTTGCGGTCCTTGAGGAAGAAATCGCGGAAGAGCATGCCTGGCGCCGCCACGAACGTGGCGGGGAAGAGCTCGCCCATGTATTTGGACTTCATCGCCGCCCGACCGTTGCTGAAGTCGAGCAAGACGGGGTCCAAGCGGTCTGGATCGACACCGGCCGGGTCCCACGCTCCGTCATAGTCCTGCGGCAACTCCTTGTCAGTCACGAAGCTGCCATCCAGGAGAAGGGACCTGCAGCCGGCGCCCGCGAGGTTGGTCAGGGCGGCGAGCAGCCCACGCAGCAAACGTCTACGGTGGCCGTTGTTGCTGAAGCGAGGAGCAACCTGGCTCCAAGAGGCGTCATGGACGCCCGGAGGCAGATAGCCCGTGTAAGAATCGGCTCCAGGGATCATGACACAACGATATCGTTGGGTTGTCTGCGATGTCAAGATGCCCTGCACTGCTGCCCGCCGCCGCGCAGCACCACCGTCAGGGTCTGGGTCCAGCGGTTGCGCCCGATCGCGTCGTTGGCCGAGGCGATCACCAGCGATCCCTTGCCGTTGACGCTCAAGGACGGCAGCGTCCCCCACATCCGGCCCGACCAGGCGACGTCCGTCTTGACGAGGGTGGGCTTCAGCGCCGCCGCGACGCCGTCGGGTGCCGGCACGGCGCGAAAGATCGTGAGGTCGGCCCCGGCGTCGCCGTTCTGGGTCAGCACGGCGCGGTCGAACGCGCCATCGTCGCCGAACGACAGGGTGGCGGCCGACAGCACGTCCTGCAGCCGGGGCTCCGCGCGGGCGACGCCCGTCACGAAGGAGGCGACAACCGCCGCCATAAGGGCCGGTCGGCTCATCGCGCGGTCGTCCCCGTCTCGGGCGTCGCCGGCACCAGGTTGCTGTCGACCCGTCGCCGCGGCTGGAGCAGCAGCGCCACCAGGCCCGACCACCCCGTCTGATGCGAGGCGCCGAGCCCGGCCCCGTCGTCGCCGTTGAAGTATTCGTGGAACGGCAGGTGGTCGCGGAAGGCCGGGTCGGTCTGGAAGAGGCGATCGCCGCCGAGCACCGGGCGCCGTCCGTCCGGGCCGCGGAGGAAGATGGCGTTCAACCGCCGCGCCAGCTCGGCCGCGACCTGCGGGATCGTCATCAGCACGCCCGATCCCTTGGGGCATTCGATCTGGAAGTCCTCGTCCTTATAGAACTTCTCGAATTCGTAGAGCGCCTCGATCAGCACGACGTTGATCGGCATCCAGATCGGACCGCGCCAGTTGGAATTGCCGCCGAATAGCGTCGTGGTTGATTCGGCCGGCTCGTAATCGACCTCGAAGCGCGTGCCGTCCCAGTCGTAGACGAAGGGAGCGGCCTTGTGGGCCTTGCTGACCGAGCGGATGCCGTAGTCGGACAGGAACTCGGTTTCGTCCAGCATGCGGCTGAGTAGCGCCTGCATGCGGTGGCGCCGCAGGAGCGACAGCAGGAGCCGGTTGTCCTTGCCGGGCTCGCCCCAGCGCGAGACGAGCTGCGCCAGGTCGGGCCGGTTCTTCAGCATCCATTCGAGGCGCCCGGCGAAGGCCGGGAAGCGGGCGGTGCTGTCGCTGTCCAGCACCGCCACGGCGCAGAGCGGGATCAGCCCCACGAGCGAGCGCACCCGCAGCGGCACGCGCGTCCCGTCCGGCAGGTTGAGCATGTCGTAGTAGAACTGGTCCTGCTCGTCCCAAAGCCCCGTCGCGCCTTCTCCGGTCGCCTCGCCGCCCATGTCGGTCATGGCTTCCGCGATATACAGGAAGTGCTCGAAGAACTTGGTGGCGATGTCCTCGTAGACGGCGTCCGCCTTGGCGAGTTCCAGCGCGGTCTGCATCAGGTTCAGCGTGTAGGCGGCCATCCAGGCGGTGCCGTCGGCCTGGCTGATGAAGCCGCCGGTCGGCAGCGGCTTCGAGCGATCGAAGACGCCGATGTTGTCGAGGCCGAGGAAACCGCCCTGGAAGATGTTGCGGCCCTCGACGTCCTTGCGGTTCACCCACCAGGTGAAGTTCAGCATGAGCTTGTGGAACACCCGCTCCAGAAAGGCGCGGTCGGGCTTCCCGGTCGTGGCGAGGTCGATCTGATAGACGCGCCAGGCCGCGAGGCCGTGGACCGGCGGGTTCACGTCGCCGAAGTTCCACTCGTAGGCCGGCAATTGCCCGTTCGGGTGCATGTACCATTCGCGGGTCAGCAACACGAGCTGCCCCTTGGCGAATTCGGGATCGATCAGCGCCAGGACCACGCAGTGGAAGGCGAGGTCCCAGGCCGCGTACCAGGGGTACTCCCACTTGTCGGGCATCGACACGATGTCGGCGTTGACGAGGTGCCGCCAATCGCTGTCGCGGCCTTGCTTGCGCTCGGGCGGCGGGGCCGGCCCGCTCGGGTCGCCGGCGAGCCAGCGGCGGACGTCGAAGTGGTAATATTGCTTGGACCACAGCATGCCGGCAAAGGCCTGCCGCTGCACGGCCCTGGCATCCGGGTCGGCGATGTCGCGCTGGATCGCGGCGTAGAAGTCGTCGGCCTCGGCGATGCGGTCGGCCAACACCGCCTCGAAGCCCTCGTGGTCGAGCGGCGCGGCGTCGGTCGGGCCGAAGCGGAAACGCAGGGCGATCGTGGCGCCCGGCCCCACATGCAGCGTCGCATGAGCGGCGCATTTCGTGCCCTCGTGAGCGGGGTTGACGGCGTTGCGGTCGCGGCCGACCACGTAGTCGTTGATGCCGTCCTTGAAGAACCCCGAAACCTCGGCGCCGAAGAGCCGGCGGGTGTTGGTCTCGTTCTCGCAAAACAGCCATTCCACGGGCTGCAGCGAGGCGAAGCGCATGGCGGGCGCGTGGAGGCGATCGGCCGCGACCGCTCCATCGGAGCCCAGTTTCAGGCTGGGCCGCGGATGGCCGGTGTCCCAGGACCAGGTGTTGCGCGCCCACAGGTGCGGCAGCACGTGGAGGTCGGCGGCCTCGGGGCCGCGGTTGACCACCGTCACCCGCATCAGGATGTCGTCGGGGCCGTTCTTGGCATATTCGGTGGTGACGTCGAAGTAGCGGCTCTCGGCGAAAACCCCGGTGTCGACGAGCTCGTATTCGGGCCGGTCGTGGCCCTTGCGCCGGGCGTTCTCGGCCAGGAGGTCGGCGTAGGGGAAGGCCGCGTGCGGATATTTATAGAGCGTCCGCATGTAGGAATGGGTGGGAACGCCGTCGAGGTAGTACCAGAGCTCCTTGACGTCCTCGCCGTGGTTGCCCTCGCTGTTGGTGAGGCCGAACATCCGCTCCTTCAGGATCGGGTCGCGCCCGTTCCACAGCGCCAGGGCCAGGCACCAGCGCTGGTGGGCGTCGGAGAATCCCGCAATCCCGTCCTCGCTCCAGCGATAGGCGCGCGACCGGGCATGGTCGTGCGGCAGGTAGCTCCAGGCGTCGCCGTCGGCGCTGTAGTCCTCCCGCACCGTGCCCCATTGCCGCTCGCTGAGGTAGGGTCCCCACCGGCGCCAGCCACCCGCCTCGGCGTCGCTCAAGCGCCGGCCTTCGGCCGTGTCGAGGACGTGGGTGGCGTCGCTACCGGGCATCCGGGGCTCCTCCATGTTCAGGCATCGGGGTGTCCACTATCCCCGGTTCGACGACATACGGGGGTGCTACGTCCTAGGGACGAAACGCAGAGGTCACGACGTCGCAAGGCACGCCGCAGCGCCGGCTCGCGCCCCGGCGGGCGGCCCCGCCCGTCGCGGCAGCGTGAAGCCGCTACGGCGTCACTGGGCGTGCTTGCCGAGCCAGGCCCGCATCTCCGAGATCTCGGTCTCCTGGGCCTTGACGATGTCGGCCGCGAGTTTGCGCAGCATCGGGTCCTTGCCATACTGAAGCTCGACCTTGGCCATGTCGATGGCACCCTGGTGGTGCGGCAGCATCATGTCGGCGAAGTCCTTGTCCGGATTGCCGCTCGGCTTCACCTCCATGTTCTTCATCATGGTGGCGCTGGCCTTGGCGAAGTCGCGGTCGGCGGGCGTCTCCGACCCGGCCTTCGCGGCCGGCGCCATCTCCATGCCCTTCATGCTCGGCGTGCCACCCTGGCTGTCTTGGGCCGCGACGGGGCCGGCCGCGAGGGCCGCGGCCATCAATGCCACGGCGGCGAGGCCGCCCTTGGCCGTGGAACGCTTGAATATTGTCATGCTGGTCTCCTTGGGATCCTGAAATGGCTCATCCGAGATCGACGGCGCGCAGCCGCAGGGCGTTGGCGATGACGCTGACGGACGACAGCGCCATGGCGGCGGCCGCCAGCATGGGCGACAGCAGCAGGCCGAAGACGGGGTAGAGCAGCCCGGCCGCCACCGGGATGCCGATGCCGTTGTAGAGGAACGCGAACAGGAGGTTCTGCCGGATGTTGCCCATGGTGGCGACCGACAGGCGCCGAGCCCTCATCAGCCCCTTGAGGTCGCCGCCCAGCAGCGTGATGCCGGCGCTTTGCATGGCGACATCGGTCCCGGTGCCCATCGCGACGCCGACATCGGCCAGCGCCAGGGCAGGGGCGTCGTTGACGCCGTCGCCCGCCATGGCGACCACCCGGCCTTCGTGCTTCAGGCGCGCCACCGTCTCGGCCTTGGCGTCGGGCAGCACGTCGGCCTCGACCTCGTCGATCCCGAGCGAAGCCGCGACGGCACGCGCCGTGACGGCGTTGTCGCCCGTCAGCATGACGACCCGGAGCCCGGCCGCCTTCAGCGCCGCCACGACGGCGGCGCTGTCGGGCCGTATTCGGTCGGCGATGCCGAGCGCGCCCGCGAGCCGCCCGTCGACCGCGACCAGCACGGCCGTGGCGCCCCGGCCACGGAAGCGCTCGACGTCCGCCGCGAGCGGCCCCGAGTCGATGCCGCGCTCGTCCATGAACCGCTGCGAGCCGACCAGCACGGCCTTGCCCCCGACGGTTCCCGACACCCCGCGGCCGGTCGGGGCGTCGAAGCCCGCGGCCTCGGCCACCGTCACGCCCCGCGCCGTCGCGGCCTCGACGATGGCCTGGGCGAGCGGGTGTTGGCTCAAGCGCTCCACCGCGGCCGCCAGCGCGACCACGTCGTCCTCCGCAAAGCCTTGAGCGGCCGCCACGCCGGCGACCGCGGGCCTGCCCTCGGTCAGCGTACCGGTCTTGTCGATCACCAGGGTGTCGACCTTCTCGAGCCGCTCCAGGGCCTCGGCGCTGCGGATCAGTACGCCGGCGCGAGCGCCGCGGCCCACTCCGACCATGATCGACATCGGGGTCGCGAGCCCCAGCGCGCACGGGCAGGCGATGATCAGCACCGACACGGCCGCGATGATGGCGTAGGCGAAGCGCGGCTCGGGCCCGACCAGCATCCACAGCGCGAAGGCCGCCACGGCGGTCGCCAGAACGGCCGGCACGAACCAACCCGACACGCGATCCGCCATGCGCTGGATCGGCGCGCGGCTGCGCTGGGCCTCGGCCACGAGCTGGACGATGCGGCTCAGCAGCGTGTCGCGGCCGACCCTGTCGGCCCGGATCACCAGGGCGCCGGTCTTGGCGACGGTGCCGCCGATCACCGCCTCGCCCTCGCGCTTGCGCACCGGCAGGGACTCGCCGGTGACGTTGGCCTGATCGAGCGTGGCGTCCCCGCTCACCACCGTGCCGTCGACCGGCACCGTCTCGCCGGGACGGACTCGCAGGCGATCGCCGACCGCCACGGCGTCGAGCGGCACGTCCGCCTCGGTGCCGTCGGGGGCGAGGCGCCGCGCCATCTTGGGCGCGAGGTCGAGCAGCCCGCGAATGGCCGTCGCGGTGCCGTCGCGCGCCCGGAGCTCCAGGACCTGGCCCACCAGCACCAGCACCGTGATGACGGACGCGGCCTCGAAATAGACCCCGACGGCGCTGTCCATGTCATGGAACGCGGCGGGAAACAGCGCCGGGAACAGTGTCGCCACGGCGCTGTAGGCCCAGGCCACGCCCGTGCCGATCGCCACCAGCGTGAACATGTTGAGGTGGCGCGTGCGGATCGACTGCCAGCCGCGCACGAAGAACGGCCATCCGGCCCAGAACACCACGGCGCTCGCCAGCGCGAACTGGATCCAGTTCGATGCCTGGCCGCGGATGGGGAAAGCATCGCCGGCCAGGTGCTCGCCCATGGCCAGAACGACGACCGGCACGGTCCCGGCCGCGGCAAGCCACGTGCGGCGCGTCATCTCGGCGAGTTCGACGTTCGGGCCGGCATCGGCCGTGACCTCGGCCGGCTCCAGCGCCATGCCGCAGATCGGGCAGGCGCCGGGCCCGACCTGCCGCACCTCGGGGTCCATCGGGCAGGTGTAGATCGTGCCGGGCGCCAGGGGCGCCTCGGCGCGGGGTTCGGGCGAGAGATATCTCGCCGGGTCGGCCGAGAACTTGGTGCGGCAGCCGGCCGAGCAGAAGTGGTAGGCGGTGCCGTCGTGCTCGGCGTGGTGGGGCGTCTTGGCCGGATCGACCGTCATGCCGCAGACGGGGTCTTTCGCGGTCGCCGGCGCGGCCGAGACCAAGTACCTGGCCGGGTCGGCCGCGAACTTGGTCCGGCAGCCGTTGCAGCAGAAGTGATAGGTCAGCCCATCGTGCTCGGCGTGATGCGCAGTCCTGGCCGCGTCGACCGTCATGCCGCAGACGGGGTCCAGCGCCGGCATGGCGGCGACCGTGGCGGTGGCTCCTTTGGGGGAGCCGCAGCAGCGGTCCTCGGTGGCGGGCGCGTGGTGGGGGAGCGTGTCGGTCATGGAGGTCATCCTTGCGGGAGACCGTGCACCCTCCCATCATGGGAAGGTCAAGCCATTTCGGCAGAGGATGTGATCCATGCAGATCGGACAAGCCGCACGGGCCTCGGGCGCCTCCGCCAAGATGATCCGCCACTATGAATCCATCGCGCTGATCGCCACGGCCGAGCGGCGCGACAGCAACTACCGCGATTATTCGGGCGACGACGTGGCGCGGTTGCAGTTCATCCGCCGGGCCCGCGATCTCGGTTTTCCGATCGAGCGCATCCGCGATCTCCTGGCGCTCTGGAGCGACCGCGGCCGCTCCAGCGCCGAGGTGAAGCGCATCGCGCTCCAGCACATCGCGGAACTCGAGGAGCGGATCGCCGGGATGCGCGACATGGTGGCGACGCTGCACGGCCTCGCCGACAGCTGCGCCGGCAACGAGCGGCCCGACTGCCCGATCATCGAGGGGCTGGCGGGGCGGGCGGGTTTGACAGGCCAGGGGCCTCGGCCCCGCCGGTAGCGATGGGCACCCGGGAGCGCAGCATATCCGTCAGCCTTTGAGGCGGCCGGTGGTGGGCGGTACAGGGTTTGAACCTGTGACCCCTGCGATGTCAACACAGTGCTCTACCGCTGAGCTAACCGCCCCTGGGCCGCGTCTATACCGGGCGTCGCCAGGAGACGCAAGCGCGCGAATCGTGGGCGAAGACCGGCTTCGCTGCCGTTCGTCAATGGCGCAGCAAGGCCCGGAACAGGTCGGCTTCGCAGGCCGTGCCCAGCACCTGGCCCTCGGTCCCCACCACGACCAGGCCGACTGCGCCGCGCTGGCGCAGACCGATCGCGGCCTTGAGCGGCAGCGTCTCGGGGACGGTGACGAGCGCCCCGGCCGCGGCGCCGTCGCCCGCCGCGGCAGCCAGCATGATCGGCACTGGGGCGCCACCCTGGCGAGCCTCGGCCGGGCGTCCATCCGGGTCGAGCCTCACCTCCAGGCCGGCGCCGAACAGCACCGCGTCGCCGTCGCGCGCGAGCTCCGTCACCGCCACCATGAAGGTCTCGGCCTTGAGCGCGTCGAGCGGGTTCATGTGGCGCACGAACTCCGCCACGTAGCTGTCGGCGGGCCGCATCACGATGTCGGCCACCGTACCGGCCTGGACGATGCGGCCGCCCTCCATGATGACGATGCGGTTGCCGAGCTTGGCGGCCTCGTCGAGGTCGTGCGACACGAACAGGATCGTCTTCTTCAAGCGGCTCTGCAACAGCAGCAGTTCGTCCTGCAGCTTGGTGCGGATCAGCGGGTCGAGGGCCGAGAAGGGCTCGTCCATCAGCAGGATGTCGGCATCGGTCGCGAAGGCGCGCGCGAGGCCGACCCGCTGCTGCATGCCGCCCGACAGTTCGTGGGCATATTTGTCGGCCCAGCGGTCGAGCCCCACCATGGCGAGCTTCTCGTCCACGATGGCGTCGCGGGCGCGGCGGCCCATGCCGCGCAGTTCGAGCCCCATGCCGACGTTGTCGCGCACGCTGCGCCAGGGCAGCAGCGCGAATTGCTGGAACACCATGGCGACGCCGCCCGAGCGTAGGTCGCGCAATGTCGCGGTGCTGCAGCCGCACACATCGACCGTGCGGCCGCGGTGATGGACCGCGACGCTGCCGCGCGCCACGCGGTTCAGGCGGTTGACGGCGCGCAGCAGCGTCGATTTGCCGGAGCCCGACAGGCCCATGAGGACGCAGATCTCGCCGGGCTGGACCGCGAGATTGGCACCCGCCACCCCGATCACATGGCCGGTCGCGGCCAGGATCTCGTCGCGGCCCCGGCCCGCGTCGAGCATGGCGAGCGCGTGTTTCGGGGTCCGCCCGAACACGATATCGACGTCGCGGAACGTGATGGCGGCCGTCACGGCGGCGGCGCCATGCCGGAACCCGTCATCGGGTCCCGCCGGGAGCTGCGGGCCGGCGGAACAGCCGGTCGAGCAGCACGGCCACCAGCACGATGGCGATGCCGGCCTCGAACCCCATGGCGGGCCGCACCTGGTTCAGCGAGCGCAGCACCGGCACGCCGAGCCCGCCCGATCCCACCATGGTGGCGATCACCGACATCGACAGGGCCAGCATGATGGCCTGGGTCAGCCCCTCCATGATGGCCGGCAGGGCATGGGGCAGTTCCACCTTGCGGAGCAGCTGCCAGGGCGTGGCGCCGAAAGCCTCTCCGGCCTCGCGCAGCGGAAGGGGGACGGACGCGATGCCGAGCTGGGTCATGCGGATCGGCGCCGGGATCGCGAAGATCACGGTCGCGACGATGCCCGGCACCACCCCGAGGCCGAACAGCGACAGCATGGGGATCAGATAGACGAAGGTCGGCAGCGTCTGCATCAGGTCGAGCACCGGCCGTAGCACCCTCCCGAGCCGCGGGCTCTGGCCCGCCAGGATGCCCACCGGCACGCCGACCAGCATCGAGGCGGCCGTGGCGTAGAAGGTGATCACCAGGGTCGTCACGGTCTCGTTCCAGTAGCCCTGGTTGAGGATGAAGGCCAAGGCCAGGACCGCGAAGACCGCCAGGGGCCAGGAGCGCCGCAGCGCATAGGCCAGCGCCCCTACGAGCCCGCAGAAGAGGAGCGGCGGCAGCGCCCCGACCACATCGACCGTGTGGCCGATGAGGAAGCTGAGCCCGTCGGAGACGTGGTCGAAGAACAGGCCTGAGCCGTCCTTGAGCGCGTTCATGCCTTTGCTGAGCCAGGCGCCGATCGGGATCTTATGGGCGGTGATCAGGCCCGTCACGGGGTCCATGGGTCGGCTCCGGCGGCGCGCGGGGCGGGATCGGCGGGCCTAGGTCGGCCGCCCGCCGCCTATCGATCGGGAGGGCTTCAGAGTCCAAGGCTCGCCTTGACGGCCGGCAGTCCCGGCTGGCCGTCGAGCGTGGTGACGCCGGCGAGCCAGCCGTCGAGGGCTGCGGGATTGGCCTTGATCCAGTCGATCGCCGCCTTGTCGGGCTCCTGGCTGTCGAACAGGATGGAGCCCATGATCTGGTTCTCCATCGGCAAGGTAAACTTCAACTGGTCCAGGAACCTGCCGAGGTTCGGGCATTCGGAGCGCAGGCCCGCCCGCACGTTGGTCAGCACCGTGGCGCCGCCGTAGTTGGGGCCGAACACGTCGTCGCCGCCCGCGAGGTAGTCCATCTTGAACTTCGTGTTCATCGGGTGGGGCTCCCAGCCCAGGAAAACGATCGGTTCGTTGCGCTTCTCGGCCCGCTCCACTTGCGCCAACATGCCCTGTTCGCTCGATTCCACGAGGTCGAAGCCTTTCAGCCCGTACTTATCGTCCTTGATCATGCCAAGGATGAGCCGGTTGCCATCGTTGCCGGGCTCGATCCCGTAGATCTTGTTGCCGAGCTTATCCTTGAACTTGGCAATGTCTGAAAAGCTCTTGAGGCCTTCCTGGAAAATCCTGTCCGGCACGGCGAGCGTGTATTTGGCGCCGGTGAGGTTGGTGCCGACGACGTCGACCGTCTTGTCGTCGATGAAAGGCTTGCGGTCGGCCTCCATGGTGGGCATCCAATTGCCCAGGAACACGTCGACCTGCTTGTTGTGCAGTGATTGATAGGTCACGGGCACGGACAGCACGTCCGTGTGCGGCGCGTAGCCCAGGCCCTTCAGCACCGCCGAGGCCGTGGCCGTGGTGGCCGTGATGTCGGTCCAGCCGACGTCCGAGAACTTGATCGTCTTGCAGGCCTGCGGATCCCCGGCCGCCATGGCGGTCCCGGCCATGCCGACGGCCCCGAAAAGGGCTGCAAGAATGGCCGCCAATGCGGCCCCAACGGTCGTGCTGCGCATGCTGTCCTCCTGTAGCGGGCAGCCCTGCGGTGCTGGCCCGCGCGGCCCATCGCCGAAGCTAGACCAGGGCGAGGCCGAACGCGATGGGAGAATGCAGGCCGCGGCAGGCGCCTCCCGTGCCCAAATGAGAGCGGATGCCGCAGCACTGGGATGCACCGCTCCGATGAACCTCCTTTCCGGCTTCCGGTCGCTGTTCCGCCGCGCGTCGGGCCGCGGAACCCCGGCGCTCCCCGCCGGCCGGCGCATCTACGCGGTCGGCGACATCCACGGATTCCCGGACCGGCTCGACGATCTCCTGGGGCGTATCGAAGGAGACATGGTAAGCGCGCTCCCGAAGCGGGCCGAGATCGTGTTCCTCGGCGATTACATCGACCATGGGCCCGGCTCGGCCGCCGTGATCGACCGCCTGGCGCGTCACGACGCTCCGTGTCCCATCGTGACGCTGCGGGGCAACCACGAGGCCATGATGCTCGACGCCCTGTCGGACCCGAACGCCATGGAGACTTGGTGCGGCGCGGGGGGCGATGCCACGCTCCGGTCCTACGGCGTCGACCCGGCGAAGCCGGGCCGGCGCAAGGGCTGGGCCAAGGCCCGGGCGGCCCTCCTCGAACGTCTGCCCGACCGGCATCGCGCCTTTCTCGACGGGACGCTGCTCCATCACACGGTCGGAAGCTTCACCTTCGTGCATGCCGGGTTGCGGCCCGGCGTGCCGCTCGACCGCCAAAGCCCCGACGATCTGCTCTGGATCCGCGAGGAGTTCTTCGGCGCGGCGGACAGCTTCGAGGGCGTGGTCGTGCACGGCCATACGCCGTGCCGCCGGCCCGAGAACGAGCCGCACCGCATCAACGTCGACACGGGCGTATTCAAGTACGGGGTGCTGACCTGTGCGGTGCTGGAGGGCACCGAGCGGCGCTTCTTGTCGACCCGCGACTGACCCGCGAGCAGTCGACCGGCCCTTCAGATCGCCTGCAAGGCCTGCAGCCGCGTCTGGACGCTGCGGGCCGCCTGCCACTCCGCGGCGAATTCCGGAGACACACGGTAGCGCTCGCCGTCACTTTCGTACCAGCCGCCCTGGTCGAGGCTCGGGACCGAGCCGTCGCCGTGAACCACTGCGGTGATACGGCCGAGCGCGCTCGTCACGAGGTCGGGAGAGCCGTGGCGGCGGGCGATGTCTGCGGCCGAACCCCGGCCGGCCGCGACATCGTCGATGATCTCCATGTAGCGCACCGCTGGCGCGGTCCAGCGGTCCTCTTGCAGCCGCGTCAGGGCCGTGTCGACATGGTTCTTCCAGACTGCGTTGCTCATGCAGGCCTCCCTGGGAGCGCGGACACTAGGCTGGCTCCGACGTTCCTGCAATGCGCGACGGTGCCGCCACGCAAATGTGAACGGGACATGAGGGTCAAGGGTCCATCGCCCTCACCCCGGCACCCGGATGCGAGCCATGGCGAGCGCGTCGACGAAGCGGCCGACCGTGAAGGCGTAGTCGCGCATCGTCCCCTCGGGTTCGAAGCCGAACCGCGGGTAGAGGCGGATCGCCGCGGCATTGTCGGCGTAGACCGTGAGTTCGAGCCGCCGGATGGCGAACCAGTTGTCGGCGCTGTCGACCAGAGCGGCCAGCAGCGCCGTGCCGATGCCGCGGCCCACATGGGCGTCGTGCACACCCATGCCGATCGCCGCGGCGTGGGCGCGGCGTCCTTCGAAGCGCCGCCATCCGGCGCTGCCCAGGATGGCGCCGTCCCGCTCCGCCACGAGGGCGAGGTCGTTGGCGCCCTGACCCTCGAGGAAATGCCGCGTCTCCTCGGGACTGCGATAGGGTAGGCGCAGGGTGCCGGAGCGGAAGCCCGGCATGGCGCTGATCCTCGCCAAGCCCTCGAAATCGGAGACGCGCGCGGCACGGATCACGACGCCGGCTGGCGGGCTCGCGGGCTCGGGTGGAGCGTCGGGCATGGTGGCTCTCCTGGTCGCGCCGGATCCGGGGCCTACAAGACCCCCACCCGCCAGGGTCCGACAGGGTGAGGGTCAACGGGCAATCGTGGGTGTCGCCGCGCGAGCTGCTGAGGTTCGGACGAGGGGACCGATCGCAAGGTTAAAGCCGCGGCCGCGGCCGCCTGTTCCGCAGCGGCGAGGCCTGTCGCGTGTCTCGTGAGGCCGGTCCCTCCAGTCCTGTCGCTGGGCCGCATCGTCGAGCGCCCCACGGCTGTCGCGCAGCGTCCCCTCGGGCTCGAAGCCGAAACGCCGGTTCTGCCGGGGTAGGTTAGGTCTGGCGCGGTCGCGGGCTCGCGTTGATCCCGGGGCCCGATCGTGCGCTATGGCGCCGTATGGGCCTTTGCGGGCCACGGAGCCGTGGTTCCCGCGTGAACCCTCAATCCGGGCTGGAGACGAAAAGATGAAGTTCTTGGTGACCTATCGGGAGCGACGTGCCGACTTCGATCCCGTCGCTGCCCAGCGCCGCGCCGCCCGTCTGCTGACCGAGCGCGCCATGCCGGCCGGTCTCAAGGTCCACGAACTCCTGTCCCGCATCGGCGGCGGCGGCGGCTATGCGGTGGTCGAGACGACCGAGGCCGAGGATCTCCAGCATCTGGCCGGGCTGTTCATGGCCTACGAGTGCCGGATCGAGCCTGTGATCGACCTGTCGTTCAACGAGGCAGCCCGTCCCGGCAGCAAGGCCGGCGGCACCGAGCCGGGCGAGCACGTCCCCCTGCCCGAGATGCCGCCCTCCGAACCCCACGAGGGCGCCTTCTCGGGCGACGACGTCTACGATACCGAGGACTGAGAAGTCAGGACCGGTCGGCGCGGCGCGGGATCGCGAGATAGCCGAGCCGCTGCACTTCCTGCCGCGCCTGGGCCAGCATGTCGAGCGCTGTCCCGACCATCCCCAGTGCTGCCCCGGACCCGATCAGGCCGAGCGACAGGCAGGAAGCCGGGCAGAGCCGCAGGATGGCATGCCAGTGGTCGATCTCGAGGAGCGGCAGCGCCACGGCGACACCGGCCGCCACCAGGGCGAGGCCCGCGAGGCCGAAGACGCGCCGAGGCCGCTCATTCACCAGAAGCCACGCCACGAGCCTCAGCAGCCTGGCCAGCGCGCGAGCGTCGTCCCGGGTGACCGGTTGTCGCGGCGGGCTCGGGCGGTCGATGGCCGCCACCTCGCCGATCGGCATGCGCAGCTTGAGGGCGTGAAGCGTCAAGGTCAACGCCGTGTCGAGGTCGCCCGTCTCGGCCTGATAAGACCTCGCGAACCGCCTCGAGCAGCCCTTGTAACCCGACATCATGTCGGTGCTGCCGCGCCCGAACAGGAAATCCACCGTCCAGTCGAGCAGCCGTGCGCCGAGGTCCGCTTGGGGGTCGACCGACATGCGCAGCCGCGCGACATTGACGAAATCGCGGTCACGGCTCTCGATCTCGGCGACGATCGCCGGGGCCAGGCAGGGGTCGCTTCGGTCGGCATCTGCCAGGATGAAGATGTCGGCATCGATCTCGGCGAAGATGCGCCGGAGAAGCCCGTTCGGACTGGCCGCCACGACGAGGCGCGACACGGCTCCCGCCGTCTCCGCCGCAGCCGCGCAATCCGGCCTGCAGCCGTCATGATAGAAGAAGATTTCGGCTCCGGGCAGCACGGTCCCGAAGCCGCGTATGGCGGCGGCGATGCGATCCGGCGCACTCGAACGGGTCATCACCACCGCGATATCCGGTGCCGGCACGGCACGGCTCTGCGCCGCGAAAGCCGCTGGCCTCGCCACCGTCGCGGGGCCACGCGGCACCGCGACGGGCTTGGTCGCCGTCAGAACAGGCATGGACTCTACGCGCCTCGCCGATGATCGAGCGTCACGGTAGAGCCACAACCTTAACGATTTGCCGGGCGGAGGTCCGATCGGAACGGCTCCGGAGCCGCGCCAGCGTCTTGCCCCTCAGCCCTTCACGCGGGCTTTGCGGGCCGCATAACGCGCATCGCGTGCCACCTTCCGATCGGCCTCGTCGGACAGGATGCGGGCTGCCCGCTCCAGCCGTGCCGATTCCGCCGCGGCCTTCTCCTGCTCGAGCGAGGCCTGCCGCGCGGCTTCCGCCGCCGCGGCCGCGGCCTCCCTGGCGGCCTTCTCCTCGGCTTCGCGCGCCAGCTGGATGCGACGCGCCTCGTCCTTTTCGGCCACACGCTTGGCACGCGCCTCCGCGATCGCCTCGCGCTCGGCTTGCTTGCGCAACACGTCCGGATCGTCGTCGGCGGGCTTCGCCTTCAGTTTTTCGACCAGGGCCTGCTTGGCTGTGGCGGCGGAGGTGATGCGGTCGGCGAAATTCGCGTTGTTGTATCTACCCACTGTTGGTCCACGTTCGAGTTCGGCCGGGCCGAGGAGCGTCCGCGCTGCGCAGGCGCGAAAAGGCGCCGCCTGACCACCGGGCGCCCGCATGATATAAGGTCGAAGCCGCTGCGTGAAAAGCTCCGGCAGGATCGACATCGCTCCGATACGATGGAAATTCCGATATGATGGAATGGTGAGGGCGGCCGGACGCCCGGGGGACGCGGGATCGATGGCGATGCGACCGACGGGCGGCGGCACCAGCCGGGACGGAGCGGAAGGTGGGGAGGCCCGCTCGGCCATCGGGACAGCGGCGCGCTACGCTGCCCGGGCGACCGATCCCGTCCGCGAGACACGCCGGATTCTCGATGCGATCGCCGAAGCCGCGGGGCGCTCGATCTTCACGCTCACGACGGCGGATCGGGCCATGGCGGAGGCCCATGCTTCCGCCGCCCGTTGGCAGGAGGGGCGCCCCCGGGGTTGTCTCGACGGGGTCGCGATCGCCTGTAAGGACCTGTTCGACCTCGCCGGCGAGGTGACCACGGCCGGGTCGCGCGTCCTCGGCGGCGAGCCGGCGGCCGAGCGCGATGCGGACCTCGTCGTGCGGCTCGCCGAGGCCGGCGCGGTCGCGGTCGGCCGGGTCAACATGACCGAATTCGCCTATTCGGGGCTGGGCCTCAACCCGCACCATGGCACGCCCGTCAACCCCTGGAGCCGGGACGAGCCGCGCGTCCCCGGTGGATCCTCATCGGGGTCTGCCGTCGCGGTCGCGGCCGGCCTGGTGCCGCTTTCCATCGGCAGCGACACGGGCGGATCGGTCCGTATCCCGGCCGCCTTCAACGGCATCGTGGGTTACAAGACCTCGGGTGGGCGCTGGCCCTTGGGCGGCGTGTTTCCGCTGTCGCGGACGCTCGACACGCTCGGGGTGTTCAGCCGCTCGGTCGTCGATGCGGTCGTGGTGGACGCCGCAGCGCGCGGGCTCGCCGCGCCCGATCTGCGGCGGGGCTCGCTCGCGGGGCTGCGGCTGATCGTGCCGACTAATGTCGTGATGGACGCGCTCGAGCCGGCTGTCCTCGACAATTTCGAGGCCGCGCTCGGCCGCCTCGCCCTGGCCGGGGCGCAGGTCGAGCGGCGTTCCGTTCCGGCGTTCGACGCCGTGATGGCGCTGAACGCCGAACACGGCGCCCTCGCGGCCTTCGAGGCCCACGCGCTCCACCGCGAACGCATCGCGTCCGAGGCCGTATCGCGGATGGACCGGCGCGTCGTGGCGCGCCTGCGCGGCGCGGCCGCGATCCCGAGCAACAGCCAGCAGATCATCCGCGAGACCCGGACCCGCTTGGTCGAAGAAGCCGCCGCCCTCTTCGACGATCGCACGCTCGCGGCCTTTCCGACCGTGTCCCACGTGGCGCCCGCCATCGCGGCCCTCGAGGCCGACGACGCCCTTTTCGTCAGGACCAACAGCAAGACCCTGCGCAATACGATGCTCGGCAACATGCTGGACTGGTGCGGTATTTCGATCCCCTCCGGGTTCGGCGAGGCCGGCCTTCCGACCGGCTTGCTGCTGTCCGGCGGTCCCGGCCGCGACGACCGACTGCTGGCGATCGCGCTGGCGGCCGAGGACGCGATCCGAGGCCCGGCAGACTTTCGCACTCCAGCCTCCACCTGACGGGCGGGGCAGGCCCGCTATCCGCTCACCGAGAGCTGGACCGACCGTGGCGTAGGCCAGGCGAACCGGGTCAGACCGGCCGGGGCGGCGTCATGGCGGGATGGGTGTCGGGACGGTCGTCGGCGCCGCTGAAGCCGTGCATCCGCAACGCCCATTGAAGCCCGACGATGGCGCCTTTGGCGCTCGGCAGGAAAGCCAGCGAGAGTGCGATCGTGACCGGGAACCAAACCGCTACGTTGAGCCACATCGGCCAGGCATAGGCGAGATCGACGGCCAGCACCGAAGCCACGATCAGGTGGCCGACCACGAAGATCGTGACATAGGGCGGGGCGTCGTCGGCGCGCTGGTGGGACAGGTCCTCGCCACAGGCGAGGCACTGCTCGCGGACTTTGAGATAGGCGCGGAACAGCCCGCCCTTGCCGCATCTCGGACACCTGTGCAGCGCGCCCCGTAGCATGGCTCGAGTGAGGCCGCGCTCGTCGGCCGTGCCGCGGCCACCGTATAGCTCGCCCTCCGGGCGCTCACCTGTCTCGGTCATGATAAGGATCCCGGATGGGGCCGCGCCCGACCAGGATCATATAGGTGGCGCGGGCCGAGGCGTCACCGAGGCGTCGGCACGGCAGCGTCATTTGATGACGAGCCGCGCGACCTGCCAGGCCGAACGGCTGTAGAAGATCTGACTCTTGAGTTCGGGTTCGCTGTCATAGGGATAGACCACGAACAGCGGACCTTTGTCCTTGACCGGCATATACTCGCCGTTGCGCTTCAACGCCAAAATGGCGTGGTGCTTGCTGAAATCCTCCATCGGGATCTCCGTCGTGTAGTCGTTGAGCGCGTAGGCCACGACGCGCTGGCCTTTGGCGCCCACGTCGGCCATGAGCTTTTCCATAGGCACGCCTTCGAACTTCATCGAGCCCTTGTACCAGGGCGTCGTCGTCTCGATCGTCACCATGCCTATCTTCTCCAGCATGGCGCGGTCGAACTGGGCCGTATCGCCCACGTTCTTCTCCGTGATCTCGCCCGAGATGGTGAGGATCGGCTTGTCGGTCGGGACCGCCAGGCCGTCCGCCTTGGCGACCTGCGCACCGAACAGTCCGGCATAGGCCAGAGCCGCGACACCGGCCCACGTCGACAATGAATTCGTCATGTTTCAATCTTCCCGCAAATCGCAGTCGCATCGGACAGGACGGTGACGTATGATTTGTTAACGAATCGAGAAGGCCGACCGTACGAAGGCGGGTTCCGAGGCTTGGATGACACAAGTCGAACGCCTGTAATGTGCCCTTCACTTTCGTAGACCATGAGTACGGACGGCAAGGCGAGGCGAGGCGGAGAAGGGCATGAACAAGGTTTCGGACGCATGGACTGTCGCTAGTCTGGGCAACCAAGCGGTTGTCGGCTTCATGAGCGACAGCGAGAAATCGGCCATGATGGCGGCAGCCGCCGGCAAGCTCGAGGAGCTTTTCGACGTCCTGCTGATCGACCATCGCAACGACCATAACACCCGCGAAACGCCGGCGCGCGTCTCCAAGATGCTGGTCGAAGAAACCATGCGGGGCCGTTTCTCCTCGCCGCCCAAGATCACCGACTTCGACAATGTCGAGCGCTGCGAGCAGCTGATCGTGACCGGCCCGCTCGACGTGCGATCGACCTGCGCCCATCATCTGATGCCGATCTACGGCAGCGCCACGATCGGTGTCCTGCCGTCGCGGGATGGCAAGATCATCGGCCTGTCCAAATACGACCGCATCGTCGACTATTTTTCGTCGCGTCTGCAGATCCAGGAAGAGCTGGTCAAGCAGATCGAGCACTTCATCGTCGAGAACACCGATCCGCGCGGCCTCGCGGTCAGGATCAGCGCCGTCCATATGTGCAAGAGTCACCGCGGCGTGCGGGCGTCGCGGGCGAGCCGGATGGTCAATACGACCTATTACGGAGAGTTGGCGACCAATCCGCAACTGAAGGCGGAGTTCCTGCAAGAATGTGCCATGCTCGAGCGCAATGCGGGCTGACCAGCGCGAAGCGGCGCGCGAGGGCAACTCCGTGAACCAAGGCCCCGGTCCTGCCGGTCTGACGGCCGACCTGCAGCGCGGCGTCTATCGCTCGACCAAGACCTACGACCACAACGAGGGCCTGTCATGCTGCTTCCGGCAGTGGCGGGCCGACCACTCGCATTGTCGCTTGCTGCACGGCTACGCCCTCGCGTTCAAGTTCGTGTTCGCGGCCCATGTTCTCGACGTGCGCCATTGGTGCCTGGATTTCGGCGGCTTGAAGCCGGTCCGGCAATGGCTGCACGAAATGTTCGACCACACTCTGGTCGTGGCCGCCGACGATCCCGAACTGGCCAGGCTCGAAGAGCTCGGTAGGGCCGGCCTGGCCGACATCCGCGTGATGCCGGCCGTCGGATGCGAGGCGACGGCCCGTTTCGTTTACCTGCGGGTAAATGAAATGGTGCAGAGAGAGACCGAAAGCCGTGTTTGGGTCGACAGCGTCGAGGTGAGGGAGCACGGCGGTAATTCCGCTATTTACTCCCTCGCCTGAGCGATGCCCGACCTTCGACGGCATTGAGGGGAGTCTCTAGTCGTTCGAGCAAGGGAAAATCTGCGTGTGGTCGGTTAGGACCGGTAAGATCGTTTTCGTCGCGATGATGTTCGGCCTCCTGATCGCGGCCGTGAACGTCTCGTCGCTTATTGCCCAACGGCAAGATACGCTGAAAGACGTGTCCCGCTACAACATCTGCTGGCTCGCGAGCCAGGCCAGTGCGGAATTCACGCGACTCGAGGAAAAGATCGCTGCGGTCAATATCCCGGGTTCCACGGGCGACATCGACGACGTGCATTTGCGCTACGACATCCTGGCCAACCGATTATCCGTCATGGACGACGGCGAGTTCAAGGAGTTCGCCGACCGCGATCCCGAACATGCGGTCGTCGTGAAGGAACTGGGCGAGGTCATCGAAAAGCTTCAGCCGATGATCGACGACATCAAGAAGCCGGGTGTCGGCGAGGCTGCCCTGTCGCTTCTGGCGCCGCTCGACCCCAAGCTCGCGCAACTCGCTGCCGCAACCAATCGCTTCGGCGGCGAGAGGGTCGCCGAGGATCAACACGAACTCGCCAGGCTTCATTGGATCTTCTCCGGCGTCGTCGCCGGGCTGTTCACCTTGGGCGTGGCCTTGCTGCTGCTGTTCGGCTGGCACAACCGGCTGCT
>JAABUL010003671.1_pt1 | contig 22257 bp, 20 predicted proteins | sample 5559151 | NCBI WGS metagenome assembly JAABUL01 (sample SAMN10711876, study PRJNA513368) | rock metagenome | isolation source: Antarctica rocks | place: Antarctica: Victoria Land, Pudding Butte sud | reverse complement strand
AAATCTGAGTACACTAAATTGAAGATTTTCAATATAGTTTTGTACGCTCGCTGTATGATTGCAAATGACATATCGTCTGATTCGAGTGCTTTTCTGAGTGCTGAGAAGTTAATAGCGTGCTTGATTTCCCCTTTGATAACTCTTGATCACTGTATACTTTCGTTCGATAGTAATTCTTCATTGATTTGAATTTTCGATGATGATGAGTACATTGCTTTCAGAAATGCCTCGCACTTTTCATTGAATTTGATCTTCAATTCTTTTTGCAAGTTTTGTATCGAAAGTAGCTTCTCGATTAGACGTGATTTAGTGAACTTGTAGATCTGAAACACTTCTTTCCCTTCGACGTTGTTCAAAAAATTGGTTCAGAATTGGTTTTTGATCAGCTTTATTGCATCATGGTACGAATTTCGCATTTGCACTATCTCTGTTCATGCGTCGTCATTTCTGCATCTTTTTCAGATTCGCTTTTTTGACGACAGCGCCTTTCGCATTTCAATGAGCTCATTGTTTCACCAGAGTTTTGATTTTGCGCATATTCGCTGTTTAAATACGAATAATTCTACTGTATTCTTGATGCATTCAGTCAAATAAATGACTTTTGCTTCTAAACTCGTGATTCTTTGCATCTTGACTATCATTTTTGCATCTCTAGAACTCGTACGTCTGATTTCGATTTGATAACTGAGCTTTCTATTTATATGCTAGTCATCATGTCAAATCTCTTCGATTTTCTAGTGAAATGCGTGAGCTCATACTTTTCTGATGCGAACGTTGCGTCATGAGTGCAAGCTCATTTCGCACAGACGTCGTGTGCTTTGCTCAGTGTTTTGCAGATTTCTTCAGTGAATCTGTCATAAACTAGAATGTTAATATCATTTACGAAGTCAAGCACTTCGATTTTAATTTTCAATGCTTCGCATTTTTCGATTAAACTTGCGTTGAAGAATAGAAAGAGAATCGATGAAATGAGAAACTTCTGCGATATGTCTGCGTTTATCTTGCACATGTCGCTTATTTGTTCGTCGAATATTAGCGACGTCTCTCGATTCTTTAGAAAGCTGCATGTTCATTCGATTATATAGCTCAACGTTCTTTTCATTTTCAGCGTATGCAGAAGTCTGACGTGTGAGACTCGATTGAACGCTTCGATGATGTCTAAGCTTAGCATGAAGATCACATATTTGATTTCACAGTCTCACACTGTGTGAACTTGATCTATTAGTAAATCTAACGTCAAGATCATGAATCACTTGCATCTCACTCTCATTTGAGCATTTGATAGCATGTGATGAGTCTCAATTATGTCACTCAGTCTTTTGATCATGATCGACTTCAGCGCTTTGCTCATGATATTGAGCAAAGCAATGAGTCGATACATCTTTGAATCGATATAGTCGCTTTTCTTTGATTTGCGTAGTACTATTGTCTGAGTCTTTTTGAACTGCTTCGAATGATACTTATGTGTTACGCATGCGTTGAATAAACTCATCAATACTGAGATCAGTTCTGCAAGATTCACTTGAAGCGCTTTGTTTGAAATATCTGAAGCGCTTGATGCTTTGTCTGCTTTTACTCATCTGATTGTCTGCTTCACTTCATCTTCTGTGATGCGTGAATTGAATGAGACTGTCAGAGATATGAATGATTCTGCGATGTCGTTGACATTCGCTTGAGAAGATGAGGGAAAGAACTTTTCTCGCAGTATCTCAATTTTTTCCTCGAACGTCGTTATCATATGATTGATGTCACTTCGCTTCAGTGACAAAAACTGAGAAAGCTTTTTAGATAGCTGACTTTCGATTCTAGCTCATTTTGCAAAGCGTCATATTGATTTGAATGCTTCGCTCAGCTCATGCATTTATGTTCTGAAGTGTGCGCATTTTGTTTGTTGAATGATCTTGTTTTTATGATCATTGTGCTTCAGATATTCATTTCACGCTTCTAATGTGTCTTGCATTTTTCATATGATTCGCAGTCGTCTTGATTTCATTACTACTTCGAAGCAGCTTTGATTTCAAAAGTCTCTTGCTTAATTTGATGACTTTGTCAAAAGAATAAATTTCTCAATGATCTTCTGTAGCACTCTGATAATCTTGCACATTCTGACATTCATCATAGTCTTGTTGTCTAGAGAGTGTTTCAAAGATAGATGTATTTGCAGATAAGCACTCAATGCTTCTGTATTCATTTTCTTTCAAAGTCATCAAGTTGAGAGTTGCACTGAGATTGTTTGTAGACATAGCTTTGTGATGATTGAAAGATGATTCAATCTCTGATGCAGATCAATTCGTACCTCGCACTTGCGTGTCATGAACTGTATTTTCTCGCTGCTAAAGACTAGATCAATCGTCGTAAATTGATTGTGAGCTTCGCAAGTAATAATGTCTGATTTCAGTAATAATTTCAGCCTTGCGTTTGTAATGACGTTTAGTAGAGTATCAGTCATCGTATGACGAGTGAAGCATCTTCGTCTCTCTCAATGAGAATGATGTAGATTGAAATCTTCTACAATCAGTTGTTCGCAATCATTCTTAAGTAGTTCATTCAAACGAGAAATGATTAAAGATCTCTCTGTGAATGTAGTAGACAGTGAGCATGAATTGTAAACATTTAGAAGTCTTAGCGTCTGCGTTTCATCGTCTGTGTTGCGAGTTAATATTCTGATTGAGCAAATGTCTGACTCAGCTGTTTCTACTATTCATTGATCGAGTCTTAAATATTTGTTAACGTATATGCATGTTCTTGATTGAGATGACGAGTTTTTCACTAGGTGAAAGAAGTTGTGTGCTGAGCTAAATGACTGCAAGTCGTTGTTGTTGTGATTTTACTTCTGTATAACTACTATGTCAAATTCGTGAACTTCTTTGTCAATTAGAAATGATTCTTGAATTCTTAATGATTTTCTGATGTTGTACTGTAGAATTCGTAGAAAAGACTGTTTTATCATAGAGTTATTCGTAGCTGTTGTTGACTCTGCAATGAGAAGACTCTTTGTATGCTTTCGATCATTGATGATCTTTCTCACTTTCTGATTGAACGTTTCTGAATCTGCTCAGATGTCGTCTCGTCTGAGTCACTACTCACGCAAGAGAAAAGATTGACTCGTCTCTTCTTGATCTCTACTATCTGCCAAGCTGATTCATCAGCGATTCAACTGCGTGTTTTCAGCATGACTGTTGCTGAGCTTGAGAGATTCATTGAATCGAAAGAATTTGTTGAACCTGAAGAGTTCGTTGAATCTAAAGAGTTCAGAAACAGCGAGAAGAATGTGCGATTGTATTTAGACATCTCAGAGTATCTGAATGATTTGTTTTTATAGATTTCGAACGCTTGTTTCATTTGCTGTTATCACTTGAGACAGATGCGTCTTCAGAGTTCGTGATTTTCGTTGCAGTTGACGCAACGTCTTTTATTCAAAGACATCACACACTTTTCTATGTGATGCTTGTCTGCGCATTTTTCGCAGCGCTGATTCTTTCTGCAGATCTTAATCATATGATCAAATTCGTGACATTTGAAGCACTGTGTGATGCAACAGTTCTTTTCAAATAGCTCACATGCACATTCTTGATACAAGTTCAGCATGCTCACGTTCATTAGTTGATTCATCATCGCTTTGATCGTGATCTTTATGATGAGCGATGAATAAGTCTTTTCGCTATCTGTTATCTTCTTGAGTCAGACTATTCTTAGAACTTTCAGATTTTCATGAAGTCTTGCGTTATCTTTTATCAGTCTTTCAATGATCTTTTCTTGATTGCTCATGTCTATTGTAGTGCATACTTCATGTGTCAGCATTGCGAAGATTCAACGTGTTACGCGTGTTGAACTCGCGATTTCTTTTGCTCACGTCTGAGTCTTTTTCAGGTTTGCTTGAGCATCTGAACTAACTGCGTGAAGGAAAATGTCATCGCTGCTCAGCTTGCGAAGTGACACAATTAGATTTCTTTGATCTGTTGACACGTCTGCAATTCTTTGTAAAATTTGTTCAATTGACTTCTTCTGTATCTTTTCTATTTCTCTTCTGTTCATTATCTTAATCATGACTTTTCATCTCTTGCGAAGCGACAACGAATTGTCTTTAGAACGTTGCTTTCTCGTCGTTATTTCTTCTTTTGTCACGTTCGCTCATGACGTGATTTTCGTTGAAAGACGCGTGTTTTTCTGTGTATGCAACTGCTTGTTAAGCAGTTGAACTGATGTCTTCAGTTTCTGTACATTCTTCGCGATGAACGCGTTCTGATTCACGTGATGTTTTTCTTCTGAGTTGAGTCGAAGACATTGAATCAGCTTCAATGCTATCTCTTTTCATGAATGATTTTTGCTCTTCTCTTTCTCTAACGTTGATATCTTTATTAGTAGATCAATAATATTAGCAACGTTCTCTTCATCGTCACATGAGCATTTCAATCTTGCATCTCTGTTTTCTTGCAATGAATCAACGTCGCTCGCAATCGTCTTTGAATCAGCATTGCTGCGATTCATGCAATTCATCATTGTTCAATCATCTTCTAGATTCACTCTGTCTTGTTTGTAGTGCTCTTTTTCAAAATTTGTGATGCGTGCGTTGTGATTGTTCAACTGCAAATCATATGAAAAATGCAAAATACATTAAAAGTGTGAAATAAATATCTGAAGCACAACAATTATAAAAACAAGATCATTTAACAAATGAAATGTGCACACTTCAGATCACAAATGCATGAGTTGAGTGAAACACTTAAATCAATATGATGCTTTGCAAAATGAGCTAGAATCAAAAGTCAGTTATTTAAAAAGCTTTCTCAGTTTTTGTCACTGAAGCGAAGCAACATCAATCATATGATAACAACATTCAAGAAAAAAATCGAGATATTGTAAGAAAAGTTCTTTCTCTCATTTTCTTAAGCAAATGTCAACAACATTGCAGAATCATTCATATCTTTGACAGTTTCATTCAATTCACGCATTACAGAAAATGAAGTGAAGCAAACAATTAAATGAGTAAAAGCAGATAAAGCATTGAGTGCTTCAGATATTTCAAACAGAGTGCTTCAAGCAAGTCTTGCAGAACTGATCTCAGTACTGACAAGTTTATTCAATGCATGCATAATACATAAGTATCATTCGAAGTAGTTCAAAAAAACTCAGACAATAGTACTATACAAATCAAAGAAAAGTAACTATATTGATTCAAAAATGTATTGATTCATTGCTTTGCTTGATATCATGAGCAAAGCACTGAAGTTGATCATGATCAAAAGACTGAGTGACATAGTTAAGACTCATTACATGCTATTTAATGCTCAAATGAGAGCAAGATGCAAGCGATTCATGATCTTGACATTAAATTTACTGATAGATTAAGTTCACACAGTATGAGATTGCAAAATTAAATATGTAATGTTCATGCTAAGTCTAAACATCATTGAAGCATTTAATCAAGTCTTACACATCAGACTTCTGCATATGCTGAAGATGAAAAGAATGTTAAGCTACATAATTGAATGAACATGCAGCTTTTTAAAAGATCAAGAGACATCGCTAATATTTGATGAATAAATGAGTGATATACGCAAGATAAACGCAGACATATTGCAGAGATTTCTCATTTCATCAATTTTCTTTCTATTCTTCAACGTAAGTTTAATTGAAAAATGCAAAGCATTGAAAATTAAAATTGAAGTGCTTGACTTTATAAATAATATTAACATTCTAGTTTATGACAGATTCATTGAAGAAATCTGCAGAACATTAAGCAAAGTACATGATGTTTGCGTGAAATGAGCTTGCACTCATGACGTAACGTTTGCATCAGAAAAGTATAAGCTCATTCATTTCACTAGAAAATTGAAGAAATTCAACATGATGACTAGCATATAAATAGAAAGCTCAGTTATCAAATTGAAATCAAACGTATGAGTTCTAGAAATGCAACTGAACATGAAACTGCAATAAGACGTGCATTTTCAACAAATAAAGATGAATTACGTCACAAAAATGCTAATACTTAGTTGTTTTAAAATCTTCACATGAGAAACTATCTTCACAAAAGCGAGACAAGTATACTCAGCAGTAGTAAGATTGTAATTGTAATTGTAATTGTAATTCATACATTCTTGTGACATCGATTTAGACTCGACTCATGAGAAACTCTATGCTATTTATATCGAGTGAACAAAACTCTCTGAGAAAGAAAATCACTCATCGTCTATACAACTGCTTCGCGCAGTCAAAACAATGAGATTGACACTGTGTTATCAAGTAATGAATCTATAGCTTTTATTCAGCGTGTGACGCTTGAGTAAATTCTTGATGAGAGTGTCTGTGCTGCTTGATTATGACGCATCATCTTTGCTCTGCTCTTCATTAATGATATTCTATACAACGATGTCTCAATTCGATTTTCAATTCAAAGACGAAAGACGTTTTCTTTGCACTCGTGATGCTCGTGATTGTAACGTACGTAGAGCTGTGTTTTCTTACTCAATGATTGTCATTCATTGAGCAGAGAAATATGTGATGAAAGAGAGATGCACACAATGAGAAGATAGAGTGTGATTGTACTAAGTAACTCTTTTCTTCTCTTGATTTGACTTGTGTCACGTAGACGTTGAATGAACTGTTAGTATAAACGTGCGATTGCAATCGTTCAATGTTTGACTCTGATCAATGAAAGAGAATGCATTCTGATCATTCTCTTGAGCTCTCGATTTTTCACGTGAATAAATGAATGACTTGACGTCAAGTAAAGAAGATGAGTTCAAGCTCTCTCAGTATATCAGCGTGATCAACGAGTCACTACTTCTTCAAGCACTGTAGTCACGTCTCTCAATACTTAAGATGATTATTCTACCTGATATTTTTTCATCAATTACTTGATGACACTGTCGATGTGATGAAGACGTTTCGATATCGACACAGTCGACGAGTCGCAAATTCTTTGATCACTTGTAATCACAACTCGCAGACTCTTCATCTGAATTGTCTTTTTCACTAGTAGTATCTTTTCATCTCTTACTGACATCAACATGTCATTAATCTTCTTCGTAGATCGATTGTGACTGTTAGAGAAAGTGTTGTCGCGTAAGTGAAAACTCTGCATGATGACTTTTCTGATCACGCAACGTTCTAACATCGTTCAAACTGCGTCGAATTGAAATCTCTTGACTCTTTTGACTTCTATTCAAACACAGAATAGAATCAAAAGATTCGTAGTCAACATCATGTACAGATGAATCTCATTGTCAGTCAGCAGTAGTAAGATCAGAAATCATATTTGAAGCATTAATTTAACATCAGCATGACAAGAAAAATGAACTGTTGAGCAAAGAATGTAAACTAGAAACACTTCAGAATCAAACTCTGCATCACGTAACAGAAGCATTCAAAAGAGTAAGCATCAAAACTTTAAAGACAGAAACATACATAAGTTTGCTACATGTTCATTTAAACATGCTACAGAACAAGATCATGTTACACAATCATGTCAATGATTGAACACAAGAAATCAGACAAGCATGCAAACTAATACATGCTCATTTGATGAAAGTTATTCATGTTATTTCTTGATTATTCATCATCAAGAAAATGATACTTCTGAATGTCTTCATTCAAGAAAATGCAAAGATACAGTTGAGATGCAGATGATGCACTTTCTTCTTTACAATGATTTCAACAAGCGATAGTATTACAATAGTGCAGTATCACAAAGATCAATGAAATCAACAATGAGAAAAGTACAGAGAATATATTGCAAATGTTAATGCAATCTCAGCACAAAGATTGCATCTGAGCAATAAGATGATAAAGATGCGTGATAATTTTCAGAAAGCAGAAAGCATTCTTGCAATGTACATCAGAATTAAATGCATAAATCTGAATGTTTATCTGCACTTTAAAAATGTTTCAGACATGAATAGCTTGTGATACAACTGCAAATGAAATCATCAGATGACAAAACATGTATTCATGCATTGTTTGAACTGATCACATCTGCGATCAAGAATGTTACAAAATGCTGACTTTTTAAACTATTAAATAATCATCATCATTATGAAGAATCTCAGAGCAATAGCAAAGATAATGATGAAAATGAAGTTCTTGAAGCAATTTAAAGTGACTAAAACACTCGTTTTTTAACATGCAATCAACGTGAACAAATTTAATATATAGTTTCAAAACTCATTGTGTCAACTGCATGAAGCAATCATATAGACTGTGAGTGATTTTCTATCTCAGAGAGTTTTGTTCACTCGATACAAATAGCATAAAATTTTTCATGAGTTGATCTAATCGATGTCACAAGAGTGTATGAATTTATTACTATTACTTAATTTTTGTGATAATTAATTATTAGATTGATGACGAGATTCATCTGTACGTGATGTTGATTACAAATCTTTTGATTCTATTCTGCGTTTGAATAGAAGTCAAAAGAGTCTAAAGATCTCAATTCAACGCAGTTCAAATGATGTTAAAACGTTATGTGATTGTGAAAGCTGTCATGCAGAGTTTTTATTCACATCATCACGTGACAGCATCTCTTCTAACAGTCACAACCAATCTACGAAGAAGATTAATGACAAGTCGATGTCAGTAAAAGATGAAGAAATATACTACTAGTAGTAAAGTTGACTCAGATGTGAGTCTGAAGAATTACGACTACAAGTGATTGAAGAAGTAGTGACTTGTCAACTGCGCTGATACACTGAAACATCTTCACTCACATCAACGTTGCGAACAATATTGTGATGAAAAGATATTGAGTAGAATAGTTGATTCAGATGTTGAGTCTTGAGTTCATAACTACATGTGATTGAAGAAGTAGTGACTTGTCGACTGCATTGATATACTGAAGAGACTCGACGAGCTCAACTTCTGTACTTATAGCGACAAGTCATGCATCTATCTACGTGAATAATTGAAAGCGCAGAAGAACGATCAGAACGCATTCTCTACTATCGATCAAAGCTAAGCATCGAACGACTGCGATCGCACATCTATATCACGAACTATCAACGTCTATGTGACACAAGACAAGAGCAGAATAGAGTTATTTGATACAATCATACTTTATCTTCTCATCGTATGCATCTCTCTTTCACGCATATTTTCTTGCTTGATGAATGACAATCATCAAGCAAAGAACACAGTTTTGACATTACAATCACAAGCATCACAAGTGCAAAGAATCATGATCTTCGCGATTGAAGATTGAAACATTATTGTATAGAATATCATCAATGAAGAGCAGAGCAAGAACGATGCATTGCAAAGAAACAGCACAGACATGCAGTAAGAGTTTACTTAAGCATCACGCGCTGAATAGAAGCTATAAATTCATTACTGAGTACATAGTCTCAGCATTATTGTTTCAACGATGTGCAGTCGCTGTGTAGTTGATGAGCGATTTTCTCTTTCAGAGAGTTTTGTTCATTTGATATACATAGCATAGTGTTCTTTATGAGTCGATTTAATATTGATGTCACAAGAATGTATGAAATAAATCAAATCAAATCAAATCAATTATTATATAAAGATGACATGTTATCTGTTTATGAAGAGAACTCTGACTGTTGTAGAGTTAGCAAAGTTGTTCTTCAAGAAAATAGTTTTAAAATATAAAATTTTAAATAATATAATTATTAATAAAGATAATTTATTTATTAATGTATTTTGATTGATCAGCGATAAAACTCATCTGTATGCAATGCTGACTACAAATCTACTGTTTAACTATAGTAAAGTCTAGAAATTATCAAAAGTTTGAATGACATTGAGATGCTGCATGATGATGAAGTGTTGTGCATTGATCGCGTGCAGAGTTTTCGCGATCACGCAGACTTTGATAATCTCAATGCGCATGCTACAAGCAATCTACATGCAGATAAGAAAGTCAAATAAAATGCAGAACTACGAGAAAAATCGCTTATAAAAATCTTTCAATTCAATATCTCGTCATCATGATAACAAGAACTGAGACAGAACATTCTCATGTTTAATTTATTGAAGATAATTAGCAAAAAGAACTTGAATCATGAACATTCTTAAGATTTACATGTTAACTACGTATAAATCTTGTTAAGACTGCATGTCTGTTACTACGACATAAACAACTCATGAAACTCATTAAGTTTGACACAAGCAAACTTGAGAATCTCATTAATATCATTTAACAGACGTTCAGATACAGACATTCTATACATGAGCAATACATTGATGAGAAGACTTTGTTAAAAAAAGAAAGACACAAGCGAATTAGTAAAGAATGATCAAACTATACTGTCTGATTAAAAGTGTAACATATGAACATTTCTGCAAAACATGATCAATCTGCATAAGAAAGATCTTTACAAATAACATGAAATAAATGAGTTGCACATTTTATCAACAAAGCGAGCGTTTGCGAAGCATGATATACAATGATGATGACTGTTGATCTCAAGAATCTCACTTCTTTACTGAGCTTTGACTTTTAAATGTCTTGATGATAAAATCAATCTTTAGTTGAAAACATCATTTATATAGCTTGAAAGAACAGTAGTGCATGTCAATGTGATTAAAGAAGAAATTGACTGTGATATGCATGCATATCACAGATGAAACGTCTGCAACTCATGCTTAAGAAGTAAACTGTTGAAATTTGAGCAGTGAAAGATCTCGTTCATCTTGAATTGTGAATCTGTCATAAGAAAACTCTTTGAGTAACTTCTTGAGTCTAAGAGAAAAATCAGCATAGAGATCATGCTTTATGTATGTTGCATGCAACGTATACAACATATTTTCAATAGATGATTTGTTGACTGCGTCAATATCAAAATGTCTTCATTACATTAATAATGTTGTCAAGTAATTGATGAAAAAATATCAGATAGAATAATCATTTCAAGTATTGAAAGTCGTGATTACAGTGCTCAAAGAAGTAGTGACTCATTGATCACACTGATATATTGAGAAAGTTTGAGTTTATCTTCTTTACTTGACGTCAAGTCATACATTTATCTACGTGAAAAATTGAGAGTGCAAGAGAGCAATCAGAACGCATTCTCTTCTATTGATCAGAGTCAAACATCGAACGATTGCAATTGCATGTTTATACTAATAATCTATTCAACGTTTATGTGATACAAGTCAAATCAAGAGAAGAAAAGAGTTATTTAGTACAATCACACTCTATCTTCTTATTGTGCGCGTCTCTCTTTCATCACATATTTCTCTGCTCAATAAATGACAATCATTGAGCAAGAGAACGCAGTTTTCAACACTACAATCATGAGCATCATGAGTGCAACGAAATCGACTTCGCGATCGAAGATCAAAGATCGAAGCATCGTTGTATAAAATATCATCAATGAAGAGCAGAGCAAAGATGATGCATCATAATTAAACAGTACAGACACTTTCATCAAAAGTTTGCTTGAGCATCACACGTTGAATAGAAGCTATAGATCATTACTGATAACATAGTGTTAATTTTATTGTTTCGATGACGTGAAGTCATCATATAGTCAATGAGCAATTTTCTCTCTCAGAGAGTTTTGTTCATTTGATACACATAGCATAGTTTTTCTCATGAGTCAAACTTAAATCGATGTCACAAAAGTGTATGAATTCAAATTAAATTAAATCAAATTAAATGTATTTTGATCAAAGATTTACTTTTATGCAAAAATGAAATAATGATTAAGCATTGTCTTTCATTCACAAATAAATAATCAGATAAAATAATAGAATTAAATGTTTTTTTTATTCTTACTCAATTCAACACTCATTATGAGTTTATGCAAGATTCTATATATTGTAGCAAATGCTGTGCTAACGTAGCATTCTTTTCATATTTACTATTGCTTTTTTCTGCGCTTTATACTGTAACTGTTCTCAATGTAAAAACTTTATAAGCTTGTTTCTTTTCTACTTTTTCTCTCTTTCATGTGATTTTTCAATGACATTACAGTTTGAAATTGATTCAGTATGCTTATTAAAAGTATCATTTGAATGATTGCTGTCATCACGCTCATGATTTCTAGAAGCTTTCTTCAGTTCATGATGTTTTTTTTACATTGTATCATCTTTCATTCTATCTTTTATTTAGAACATGTTAATAAAACATGCTTGATTGACATTTGATCTTTGTCACACTTGCATGTTGTTGTAATAACATTAAATACTCATATTTCATGTAGAAATTGATTGAAGTCAATTTTTCTCATGTGTAGCTGTGTCAATAATGCTTTGTAAGACTTTGCATAACTTTTGTGCAGTTGCAGATGTTGATGTGTCATCTTTGATGTTAAATATTGAAAATGAGCTGCGTTGAATCTCTCTTTTCAGACTATTCTTCATGTTTATTTGATCTGTTTCTGTATGAGCATTAATCTTGATATCACTTCAATGCGCTGATGCTCAGTCAACAATAAAGATAAATTATGTGTGTCATCAATCATCTTGTTTATTACTTCATTTTCAAGTACTTCTGCATGTCTCATCACTCAATATAGCTTCAGCGTGACTTCTTAAGATCAAATGCTTTCATGCATAATTTGAACTTGTTGCAGACGTGTTTAATCTTTTGTTGATATCATAGCTTTCACTGTTTTCAGAGAAGTCTGACTATCATTGTATACTTTGTATATCTTTTCATGACACTCTTGATTCACTGTTACTACGTCTGCAAGATATTTCGCTCTTGCAACTAATTCTTTCAGCTCATCATGATGAGTGATGACTAAAGTCAATTCTCTCAGTCTCTTATTTAGCTCTCAGTTCATTTTTATTGCAATCACTGTAACATTGTCTTTGCTGTCACTATCATTTAAGTAAACTTTTTGCTTCAACATGAATATGTTGAGATTATGTTGTTTTATTGATATTTTCTTGTTTGCAACTATAATTATCTTCAATGATTCTGATCAAAGAATCACTGTGTAAAGATAACTTCAATTCATCTTCATCTGCTTAAGTATTTCTTTCATTCACTTTTACTTCAGCTGTAAAGATGTTTTGTGCAGCTTTGATTTTTGATCTCTTTTGAGTGTCAAGTTGTTGCAAATTCAATGCATTATCATCTCAATAACTTCGTCTGATTTTCAAGAGTTCATGTTTATTATTAATCTTTGTATCAACTTTCATAAGTAAATATTTATCAACATCATGTTTATTTTCATCTGTAGAATCTCTGTTAATGTTGCATGATAAACATTGATGATTTGCTGCAATGCTCTTTCTTGCATTGATTTCAGCTTAACATTCAGACTCTTTCAATAATCTTTCATTCTTTGTGATGTATATCATATGATAACTTCATGATTAAGCAGAGAACGTGTCATCGCGAAGTATATTTATTTACTCGTCATCATTAATGAATCTCAAGTAAACTTAATGATTGTCTGCATGATCTTTTGTTTAATCATTAGTTTTGCTTCAACATGATGCATGTGAATCACTCATCTCAGCTTGAAGTTCAATTGAACTCTCAAGACTCTGATATTTAATTTCAAGTTAATCTGATGTTTCATCAACTTTACATCAACTTTCATATTAAATCATTTAGAAATTCTCATAAAGTGAATTAACTTATGCTTTATCATCAAGAATTTGATGTTATGCATTTTTAATCATTGTTTGCATCTATCATAAATCTTGTTAAGAACTCTGCAGTTACATTTTATAAACTCTTTGTATATCAAGATATTGATATTATTCATAAAGTCTGTAAAGTTAGTTCTTAGCTTGATGTTATTATATGCTTTTAACAAGTTTGCATTGTAAAACAGATATAATATTGATAATAGTAAAGAATCTTGTGATATGTTAATGTTCATGCTGCATTTTATCATCATGTAATTATTAATTATGATCGTGATGTGTCAATCTTTCAGAAAGTTCTTTACAAACTTGAGAAGCAGTCTAGAAACTTTTCTTTTCTTTATGTTGTATAAAAGTTTGCTGTGCATCATATTATTAAATGCACTTTTCTCATTCAAACTTAGCAGTGAGACTATTCTTCTTCTCATGTTACTTCACACAGTATATATCTTTTCTGTAATTAGTTGCAAAGTTGTATCTGTTGATCTGTGCTTGCAAACTCTCATCTGAATGTTTAATATTGAGTTGCAAACTTCTATGACATTTTGCAAATGTTTGAATACAATGAACTTCAATATTTTGCTCAATGTATTGAATAATGCAATTGATTTATATATTTTTGCATTGAAGTAATCTTTCTTGTCTGACTTTTGCATCACTATTGTGACTGCGTTCTTGAACTGAGTTGATTGTATTCTTTTCTGTAAACATCTTTCAAAGAAAGAATGTATTTATTCTGATGCATCATTGATGAGTCTGTGCATTATTCTATTTATGTATTTCGTGTGTTTCAATGTTTTGTCAGATGTCACTTTGTAAATGATTCTCTTAATTTTATAATGCATCAGCGAAACATCATCTTCAATTAAAAGCAAGTACTTGAAGTTTATTGTATTCAGCATGAAAATCTCTGAAAATGATGAAAAGTGAGTTTGAAACATCATCTTCACTTTATTTTACATTGTTGTGATGATGTCAAAGCACTCTGACTTGATCAGAGAGAAAATTGTTGTTTGAGTCAATGTATCTGTGATTGCATTTCTTGCTCATTTCGTAGTTTTGAACAGTTCTCTTGAGAATTGTTCAACGTTCTGCATGATCTTTTAATATTTACTGCGTTTCTGTTCTCTGATGATTCTACTCTTCTTGTCACATGCTTGAATATACTCTGCTCAATCATCAATGATTCAACAATTTATTAAAAATATGTTGCATATATTGCATGCAACATACATAAAACATGATCTCTATGCTGATTTTTTCCTTAGCAAGAGATAGTTTCTCGCAGCAGATTCATAGTTCAAGATGAGCAAAATCTTTTATTACTCAGATTTTGACAGTTTACTTTTTAAGCATGAGTTGCAGATGTTTTGTCAGCAATATGCATATGTATTACAGTCGATTTCTTCTTTAATCACATTGATATACATTACTGTTTTCTCAAGTTATACAAATAATGTTTTCAACTAAAAGTTAATTCTATCATTAAGACATTTGAGAGTCAAAACTCAGTAAAGAAATAAGATTCTTAAGATCAATAGTCATCATCATTGTATATCATGCTTTGCAGACACTTACTTTACTTGTAAGATGTGCAACTCATCTGTTTCATGTTATCTGTAGAGATTTTTCTCATGCAGATTGATCATGTCTTGCAAAAATGTTCATATGCTACACTTTTAATCAAACAGCATAGTTCAATCATTCTTTATTAACTCACTTATGTCTCTCTTCTTTTAATGAAGTTTTTTCATCAATGTATTACTTATGTATGTTGAAAACAGAAAACAGTACTGTTATTTCTGTGATTAGAAATCTTCGCATTGATTCAACGAAGCAATCTTCACATTAATTCAACGCTAGTAAATGAGTATTTACTCTTCATTCACTTCTTTTCTTCATTCTTCATCTCATATGTTCAATCTATTAGATAGCTCAATATATATTTACATGTTTATCTGTTCTCTTGTTTTCATATATCAAGAATGTATAAAATGTCTGTATCTGAACGTTTATTAAATGATATTAATAAGATTCTCAAGTTTACTTATGTTAAACTTAATGAATCTTGTGAATTACTTATGTTGTAGTAACAGACATGCAGTCTTAACAAGATTTATACATAGTTAGCATGTAAATCTAAAGAATGTTTGTGATTTAAGTTCTTTCTGCTAATCACTTTCAACAGATCAAACATGAGAGTGTTCTGTTTCAGTTCTTGTCATTGTGATAACAAGATACTGAATTGAATGATTTTCATAAGCGATTTTTCTCATAGTTCTGCGTTTCATTTGATTTTCTCATCTGCATGCAAATTGCTTATAACATGTGCATTGAGATTATCAAAGTCTGTACAATCATGAAAACTTTGCATGCAATCAACGCACAGTGTTTCATCATTATGCAGCATCTTGATGTCATTCAAACTTTTGATAATCTTTAGATTCTACTGTAGTTAGACAGTAGATTCATAATCAGCATCATGTACAGATGAGTTTCATCATTGATTGAATCAAATGTTGAAACATTATTTATGAGTATATTGTTCAAAAAAGCAAGATGATTGAGTTATGTTTCTACTCATAATTGAGTTCATGTATCATCAGATAAAGCATTCTTCATTAAGCTGTAACTTCTTTAAAATCATATATGATTATAAATTAATCTTTAACATATACATTAAGAATGATTTTATGAAAGAAAAAGTGTCAACAGCAAAAAAATGCATTAAAATGATGTAAGATGTGTAAAACATATTGATGTAATGATGATAAAATGCAATTAATGCTCAAATAAAATACTATAATTGAAAACATAAGTTTAAGTTTTTTAATATTAATGATTTAATCATACTATCAGACTATCAGCAAAAAATCTGAAGCAGAAAAAATTAAGCAAAAAGTTATTAAATAAGTTGATAAAGTTCTTTTGTATACAAGAATTTAAAAAAACAATCACAACGTATGCATTACAAATTTTGAAAAAGAGCATTATAAACAAGATGAAGTGAATCTAGAAGATGATTGAATGACAATGAATTGCATGAATTGCAGCAATGCTGATTCAAAGATGATTGCAAATAATGTTGATTTATTGCAAGAAAACAAAGATGTAAGATTGAAACATTCATGCAATAATGAAAAAAACATTGCTAACATTATTGATTTACTAATAAAGATATCAATGTTAAAGAAAGAAAAGAGCAAAGATCATTCATGAAAAAAGATAGCATTAAAGCTGATTCAACATCTTTGACTCAACTCAGAAGAAAAACATCACATGAATCAGAATGCATTCATCGCAAAGAATGTATAGAAACTGAAAACATCAGTTCAACTGCTTAACAAACAGTTGCATATACAGAAAAGCATGCATCTTTCAATGAAAATCACGTCATGAGTGAACGTGACAAAAGAAGAAATAACAATGAAAGAGCAACATTTCAGAAATGATCTGTTTGTTATGAGTCTGCATAAAGCGAATCATATGAGTGTATTTTAACTAGAAGTTCAAAGCTGAAGAAGAAAGAAGATGCAACACGTCGTGAATTTTACTCACGAAGGCACGCTAGGTTGCTAGCGTGTCAACATCAGTTCTATACTAGTCTATAATAGTCTGACATAATCTATGTTAGACTAACTTGAAGTGCATGATCACAACATTACTTTTTCTCTTCATTTAGCAATGTTCTCATTACTGCAGTTTGATTGATCTTTCTTAAGTTGATTTCTATCTTGACTTGTTTAAATATCATTCATGAAAGTCATTTACAATCTTCAAGCATTCTTCAAATTCACTTTCATCGACGTTGTATCAATGTAAATCGACGTTGTATTTTTTTCAATTGACACAATATTGTAGTCATTTATCTCGTTCGTAGTGTCTGAAGTTTAGTATGTTCTTCATCTCTCATTCATCTTCGTCGTCAATCACTATAAAGTCAGACGATTCATTTCGTTGTTCATTCAGCGAATTCTTTGAATTTAGTCACAGCAGATTTGATGTAAACTCTGAATGTATCTTCATAGTCAATGATAGTTTCAGTTGATAAGCATGTTCAATCTTGATCAGAATTTTGAAGAATTTTAGCATCTTATTGTCTAGCTTCTTTGATGATTGTGAGATCATTATGTTTCTAAAATTCAGAAACATCATGTTATTTATCTTGTAAATCATTTTCTTTCAATGCTTGTCAATCTGTTTCTTTATTGTGACTTTGACTTTTGTCAAGACTTGCTTGATCAATGCTAGTGATCATTTCATGTGTTTGAATATATTCTTTGCTTTGTCTGCTTTGATTCTAGCTTGAGTGATCTCATATTTGATTGAGTTCAAATCGAAGCTCATATGAGAGTGAAAGCTCTTATTCAGAAAGAACGTTGACTGTTTAATTGACGATGAAATAGCATTGTTATTGACGAATTCAATCATGAATAATCAGGCGAATCAATCACCTTGCATATATGAGCAATAGCTTCGTAAATATTATTCTATATTCTGATTCACTCTTTCTGTCTGATCATCAATCTGAGAATGATAATTGATGAATAGTTTCATCTTGATGCCTAGTCTTAAACATAGAGACTTTCAGACAATTGATATGAATTGTGAATCACGATCAAACATTATTGATCTTGATAGTTCATGAATTCTGAAGATTCATATCAACAGTAGCTTGACTGTTTGTTCTGCAAAGGTTTCTTTGTCATCTGATCAACACGATATATAGTGTCATTTCTTAGACAATCGATTTATAACTGTCAGAATCGCGTTGCTTTCATCACTTTCTGATAGATCAATAATGAAGTTTAATGATATGTTCTGTCATCACTGCTTGAGTATGAGCAATGACTTCAGCAATTCATTGATTTGATCTCTTGATGCTTTTGATCTACGACAAACGTAACAGTTTTGAATGTAACGCTTGATCGTTGTTCTCATCTTCAATCAGCAATATGATCATCTCAGCAAGTTCAATGTTTGATTTATGTCAAAGTGATCACTGATCAAAAGATCATGTGCTTCTCTTATTAATAAAGTAATCATTGACTGAGAAACTCATAGTTTATCATCTTTTCAGAGTACTTCATCAAGTACTTTGCAATTGTCTAGATCAATATCTTAACAAGTCTTTCTGTTCTGTTTCATGATTATTCAAATATTGAAGCACAGTTGATTCGTTCGATTTTTGACTATAATTTGATTCTGAATAGAAATCATCTCTTCAATCGAATTTTGATTAGCTTTTGATTCAAGTTTTGAATCTGAGTCAGATTCTGATCATCTTTTATTGACTGAAATTCAAATCTGTCTTTTGACAATAGCATCTGATGCTGATATAGCTTACGATCATCGTTTGCTTCAACTGACTTGACGTCTGACATTCTGATTAGCGCGTCGACTTTCAGATTCTATTTTCTCGACTGATATATGATCTTGAAGTTATATTCAGATAACTTCTCAGCTCATTTAGCTTGTCATCTGATCAGTTCTTTGATGATCATGAAGTACTTCAAATTCAGATGATTGATGAAGATCTTGATTGAAATATTCGTACATTTCAATTTGAGACGTCAGTGCTTTAAGCAGCGAATGATGATCAGCAGTTTCTTGTCATAAATCTCGTAGTTGCATTCTGCGAAAATCATGTTCTTGCTATAGAAGATCACTGAATGTAAAATGTCTTCATCATCATATTGAGACAATACTTCGTCGTTGACATAGTTCAAGAAGTCAGTTTTCAGAATAGCTTCTCTGATTGAGTTGAAATGCTTCAGAACGAAAGCTGTCATCACTTGTTGCTTCAGTTCTTCAAAGATCATCTGACAGATCTCTGTTCATTCAAAGAGATGATCTTTTCAAGTCAGCTTTATCATGAATTGAGTGATCTTTGAAAAGTTCTTTATGAATCGTTGATAGAAATTGCAGAAGTCAATGAAGATCTACATATGAGTCAACGATCGAGACACTTTTTAGTCTCGAATCACATCTACTTTTCAAGAATTCATTCGCAGATCATTGATGAATATTAATAGTTCAAGAAATGAGATTTTCTGAATCTTAAATTTGCACTTGTCAATGTTTATCTGTAGATTGACTTCATGAAGCTTTTCTAGCACTTCTTTCACATGAATTCTATGTTCTTTCAATGTCTTACTGTAGATGAGAATATCATTCAAGTATGTCTGACAGAATTTATGCAGACAGTTGAACAACACATCATTAATATAGTGCTGAAAGAAAGCAGATTCATTGATCAATTTGAAGAGCATTACTTTATACTTGTAGACGTCAAAGAAAGTAACAAAAGTAGTTAAATCTTCACTTTCTGAACTCATGCGCAGTTTATTAAACGTGATGATAATGTTGAGTTGAATCAGATACTTACTGCCTTGAATTCAAGCTAGTACTTCGTCTATCAAGAATATTGAATAACGATCTCTTTTGATCAGAGCGTTCAGTTTTCAATAGTTCATGCAAAAGCGAAGACTGTCATCTTTCTTTTCGACAAACAGTATTGACGAAGCAAAAGAAGCTTTGCTGAGTGTGATGAACTTCTTCTTCAAATTCTCTTCTAGATACTCTTTGATCTTCTGCAACTTGTAGCTCAACATAAGATACAATTGACTTCTAGAAAATTGACTCTCTTTTTTTAATTCAATCTTATGATTGTATGATCGATGCAAAGGCAACTATGTTGTCTTTTCTCTATCAAAAACATTCAGAAAGTCGTAATAAACTATTAAAAGCTTTTTCTTCAGTTCATTTAATGACATGACAGAGATCATTTCATTCAGTTTCGCGAAATCTTCGACTGAGCTAAGCGCTTTGTTGATTTCACTAATGATCAAGAAGAAGATCTTGATCTTTCTATTCTTGACTAGAGTTTGATACACAGCGACTTTGATCATGACAATATTGACGAGTTTCTTTGTCTCAGTTGACTGAAAGAGACAAAGTTGATCGAGATTGACTTGAATGCTTTGCTTTGCTATGAAAGCAGATTCAATGAATCGAGCAGATTCAATGAATTTATTCACTGATTTCTGATTCATGAGTCTCTTCAAGATGATCGTTGATGTAACAATTAAGTTCAAGTTCTTTTGTTTCATTTCGCAGATTTCATTTGATTCAGGTCTGTGAAATGCTGATTGACTGCTTGCTTTCAAAACAACAGATTTTGATGTTCGAATCTTCAATGATGATATTAATCAATCATTTGCAGAATTTATCAACATTTGATTTCTTTTCAATCAAAGATTTTCAATGATTATTTTGTGCTGATCTAGACGAGTTATTAATAGAGACATCATTTCATTCTTGTGTTCTTGTATCATGATCGATGTATACAGAGCGTGTGTAATCGACTTTTGATCAAAGATTTCATCATACGATCGAATTGACTTTGATTTTGACAGCAATATGAGCTGAATATCAAAGCGTTCACATAGTTCTGACGTTAAAGATTCATCAATGAAAGTCATGTCAGTGACTTCAGTATTTATCAGAGTGAAGAATCTGAATATCTTTTCTAGACTATTCAAGATGACGTCAACAGTGAACGACTTGAAATCAAATGAATCATCAGACATGCTGATGAAGCAAAATATGAGTATATTGCTCTCAGTCACTACTTTGACGAAGACAGATCGTTTTTCGAATTCGCTGCGATTTCATGCATCTGAGCTGACTTAAGACAGTTGCATGCTCTATGTTTTGACTTCTTGCATTTGAAGCAGAGTTCTTTTTTAAACAACTTCTCTCTAGCAGAATTGACGTTCGATATTCTGAGTTTCTTTCATGCAGAGATTGAAGCTGAAATCGCAGTAGTGATCGTCGTCAAGATGCTAGTGATAAAGCGAGCGACTTGAGTTGTTGCTGTCTTAAGAGCTGATCGAGCATTCAATTTCGTCAATCGAACGTTGACTTGCATGCAAATGTCAACGAATTCGTTCAAATTCATAGTTCATTCGTTGATCATGACTTACTAAAGATCTGAGCTAATCTTATGCTGAAGATCATCTAGTAGAATTTCATTATTGTATTCTAGTTTCGCACTAAGTCTCTGAAATTTCATTCAAAATTCATGAAAGAAGATCTTGTTTTAATACAGCTTTAAAAACTGTCGTTGAGTCATGTGACGTTGATTGAGATTGTCATACATCTTATTTATGATCGACAGTATTTCAAGAAACGAATTCGTGATCGTATCTTTTTTTATTTTTTATTTCTTCATTAAGTGCATGCAGTCTATGACTATGACACTGTCTAGACGCTGTATGTATGCTAAGTTACATGTAACCTGATCAAAGTCGCTGCTTTATATCTTTTCGTTGATCAATCACATCGATAGTTTGCACATACAAGCGCTCTTTCTCAACTCTCGTCATCATACTTTCGTTTTTCTTTGTTCTTTCGCACTCTTCGCGTTCTACTCTTTCGTTTCTAATAGTCATTTTCTCGTCGCAATTCAAGCATTTTTCAAATACTCTAGTGTTGCAATTCTTTCAATTTTGGTGATGAACAGTGTCAATATAGTGTCTGTGTTTTTGAGCTGAGCCTTTTTCTTAAGCTTTATCTGCTCTGCTCTATAATGTCTGCAGTTCAGCAGTAAATGCTTCGACGTTTGCCTCGCATTGCATATTTCATAGCATTTGTTCGAATTATTCTCTGATAATCTATGCAAAT
>JAABUL010003670.1_pt1 | contig 22261 bp, 17 predicted proteins | sample 5559151 | NCBI WGS metagenome assembly JAABUL01 (sample SAMN10711876, study PRJNA513368) | rock metagenome | isolation source: Antarctica rocks | place: Antarctica: Victoria Land, Pudding Butte sud | reverse complement strand
CCGCGCGCTTCTGCTTGGCCTTGATGCCGCGCTTGTGGGTCTTCTCCTGGCGCAACAGGTTGAGCGCGATGTGGCGAACGACGCCAAAGTTCTGCGAGGCATTGTCTTTGCGGATGCGACTGCCGTCCTCGTTGAAGACCACGGCCAGCACCCAATGGACGCGGTTCTCGATCCCCCAGTGCCTGCGAACCGCCCGCGCCGCCTTTCCGGCGTCACCGGCCAGGCTGCTCAGGTAATAGCGCGTCTCCTGCGTCGCCTTGTTCCCTTTGCCCAGGACTGCCGCTCGCCCTGCACCATCACCAGGCTGGAGACAGGCTGGAGAGGCCCGGCCACTGTTGCTGCACGTCTGCCCAGCGCCCCTCCAGGCCAGCTAGGTCCACCTGAAGGACGCGGCGCGTCTCGACTCGCCCGTGTCCTTTCTCTGTGCAGGAGAAGGTCTGGTGCGGTACGCCCTCGAACTGATGGGCGGCAGCGTACTCGAAGAAGGCGCGCACGTCATCATTGATCGTTCCTTGGTTGCCCTTGAGCGCCAGCACATACTCGCCGCCCTGTGCCGTAATCTGGGGGGCAATGGCCCGCTGGCAGCTCATGGCGTCGGCGGTGACGATGCAGCCGTGCAGGTCGAGCAGGGACAGCAGGGCCGGAACCGCCGTGATCTCGTTGCTCTTGTTATCGACCTTGACTTGGGCCAGCACCAGACCGGTGGAAGAGGCGAAGGCGCTGACCATGTGAATGGCGTTGTGTCCGCTCGCGGTATCGAAGGAGTGGCGCAGGGTCTTGCCGTCCACGGCGACGACCTGTTCTTTGGTCGCCTGTTCTTTGGTCGCCTGGAGGTACTCCTGCCTACTCTGCACCCAGCGTAGGAATCGCTCCCCGAAGGCGTCAGGATCGAGGCGGGCGAACACGCGGCGATAGGTATCCGCGCAGGGCAGGCCATTGTCGAGCGGGAGCCGAGCCTGGAGCCAGTCGCGCTTGGCGTGGGAGAACTCGGCGATGTCCTCCCAGCCCTCAGCCCCGCACAGCACCGCGCAGAAAGCGATGACCAGGATGTTCGTCAGCGCGTGCAGGCGTCGGTGTTCCCGGCGCGGATCAGGCAGATCGGCAAAATAGTCATTTAGAGAAACAGCCATGAGACATCTCCTAAATAGGGTTTGTCTCAGAATACCTCAGACCAATTTTAATGCGCTAGCCCTGTGCAGAGGCCTGCTTTCGGCTGATTTTAGGTGTTGTCAGCGCATACCAACGACGGAAGAAATTGTTCCGTCGTTGGTACACGCTTGCGACGCCGGGGAACGGCACAAGAGAGGCGCTCAAGACATGGACACTTTCTCGGCGAGGAGAACAGGCTGGGCCAGTGATTATCTCTGGGCACTCGCCCGAAAGCACAGGCGGATTCAAACTTATGGAGACGGAGACGCCGCCCATACCGTCGGCGTCCATTTTCGCCATATTTTCGCCATGATGATATGCGCCCGCGTTATTGTTCCTGGGTCATGGCCCGATACTCACTGGGAGACTGGCCCGTCTTGTTTTTGAAGATGCGGCAAAAATAACACGCCGAGTCAAACCCAACCCGCCGCCCGACGGCCGCACTGGGCAGAGCCGTCGTGCGCAGCAGCTCGGAGGCCAGGCGGATGCGCAGCCCAAGATGGTACTGAGCCGGGGACAGCCCTGTGGAGTCGCGGAACGCGCGGCGGAAGTGGGAATAGCCGACGCCCAGCCAGGCCGCCATTTTTTCTACGTTGACATCCCGGTCCAACTGCGCGGAGAGAAGCGTTTTCGCTTGTTCAATCGCAGGGAGGATGCCCGCGCCCTCAAACTGCCCGCGCAGAGAGCAGGCGGAGGCGGTCGCCATAATCAGCAGCGTGCGCGCGCCGATAATTCTCCGGTAGCCGACCGCCTCCTGACGCATCTCTTCGGTGATGTGAATAAACTCGTCTCGGAGTCGTTCGCTCAAAGGAGCGACAAGCAGAGGCTCTGCGGGAGACAGAGAGGCTTCCCCAACAAGCATCTCGGCGGCCTGCCCTTGAAAGGCCACCCAGTATTCGTCCCAGCCGGTGGCCGGGTCGGGGCTGTAGCGGTGCCACTCGCCGGGAAAGAGCATAAACAGCGTACCCGCTTCAACTCGGCACCTGCCGCCGGAGCGGGACTCAAAGGCCCCGCCGCCGCGCGTGATATAAATCAATTGGTACTCGGGGAGAGTTCGGCCTTGCCGCCAGTGAAACTGGTGGTCGGCGGGATGGATCGAGGGCGGGTACGGAGTGTGCGGAGGGATCATGGTGTATCCGCCCGCCAAGACATACAGGCTTTGCTGCCGCATATCGTCGCTCAAGGGGAGATAGCGCGAAAAGTATTTCATAGCCGCTTTGCTTTCGCCGGAGTCTTCTCAGTATCAGAAAGTGCAACTATTTTATCACTTTATGTATTGACGGCGCAAGTCCGCTCTGTTACAATTTTGAGGGTGGGAAAGAAAAGGCGGCCAATGGTGATTTTTAACGAGGCAAGGTACAAGACGGGGAGCTGCCGACGGGGGACGTTCACGGCAATTATCGGCCATTCGCCGGGGCGCAGTGGTCAGCCGGGCGAGCGCTTATGGTTTTTGTTCTCCAGGACACTGGCTTGTCTCGCGCTTTTGTGTCTGCTGCCGCTTCCGAAGGTCCATGCCGCCAATCCAATTTTGCCGGGGCTGGGCGTCACCGACCCGTATGCGCGCGTGTACCACGGACGCGTTTATCTCTATGTCACCCACGATTACTCGGTCAAGAACACGCATTTTCGCATGGACGACTGGCAGGAGTGGTCGTCCGCAGACCTGGTTCACTGGAAGCAGGAAAGCACGCTGCTGCCGCAGCAGACGTTTATCGGCAAGCCCTTCTCCGACTGCTGGGCCACCGCTGCGGCTTCAAAGAACGGGCTATATTACTGGTACTTCTCGGCAGGCCGCAACCAAATTGGGGTCGTTTCTGCGCCGACACCGTCAGGCCCGTGGCATGATCCGCTGGGCAAGCCGCTGATCCCGCAGGGCTTGACGCCTGTCGCGGAGCGCGATCCCGGCATTCTGGTGGATGACGATGGCTCCGCTTATATCAACTTCGGAACGTGGGGGTATTACATCGCCCGGCTGAATACAACCATGATTTCGCTGGCGGAGCCGCCCCGCAAAATCTCGATTGACGTGGAAGCCGGACCCTATGGCGCGGGTAAAACAGATGACAAGTCGTGCCTCTCCAAGCACAACGGGCATTATTATTTGTCGTGGGGCTGCTATTACGCAATGGCGGCCAATCCCTACGGTCCCTATGCCTACAAAGGCTCCATCATCGTGCCGGAGAAGACCGATCCCAAGTTCCGCACCCGCGACCTGACGGCAGACCGGCACGGCAACTTCTTTGAATATCACAATCAGACCTATTTCACGTGCAATGACCACAGCCAGCCGGGCAGCACGCCTTACTTTCGCAACTCAATCCTTTCCTATGTGCATTACCGGGACAATGGGGAAATCGCGCCGATCCCTATTACTGAGATCGGCGTGGGCGAGTACGATGCCGCGCGCGGCGCGGTTGAAGCGGAAGACTACTTCTCTCTGAACACCGGCGAAACACGGGAGCGGCCTGCGGGCGGATTTGAAGTGCGGGGATTGGTCAACGGAAGCGTGCTCGGGTATCCGAATGTGTCCCATGTACCGATACGTGCGAAGCTCCTTCTGCGCCTGTCCAAAGGCAATCTTTCCGCGTGTAAGATAGAAGTGCATTCCAAAAGCCCTCAAGGCGCTTTGCTCGGCACGGTGCGGGTTCCCTCAACGAGAAGCTGGGAGCGCGCTGCCGATGTGACAGTGCCGCTGAACAACACGCAGTCAACGCTTGATCTTTATTTCGTTATTCACGGCACTCAAGGCGAACTTGTCCGGCTCGATTCCTGGCGCTTTTAGCAAAATGCGCGGAAGCCGCGTTGCCCGTTTGTCATTGCAGATCGCTTTACAGGAGAACAGTCTTATGGCTCCCAGCCCCATTTTAGGCATTATCTTTCACTGGATCGGCGGCCTGGCCGCCGCGAGTTTTTACATTCCCTACAAGCAGGTTCGCCGCTGGTCGTGGGAAACCTACTGGCTGGTGGGCGGGGTCTTCAGCTGGCTTCTGATGCCCTGGCTGATGGCGTATCTCTTAGTGCCGGATGTCGGCGCGATCCTGGGGTCCGCCTCCGGCAGCACCCGGTTCTGGGCCTACTTCTTCGGCGTTCTCTGGGGCGTGGGCGGCCTGACATTCGGCCTCACCATGCGTTATCTGGGCATCGCGCTCGGCATGGCTGTCGCCCTGGGCTACACCGCCGTGTTCGGCACGCTGGTTCCGCCCCTCTTCCACGGCACGCTGGGGCAGACTTTGGGCAGCGTTTCCGGCAAGTATGTGCTGCTGGGGGTGCTGGCGAGCATTCTGGGCATTGTCGTCAGCGGCCTGGCGGGCATGTCGAAAGAGCGGGAGCTGACCGGCGAGCAGAAGAAGTCTACGATCACGGAGTTTCACTTTGGCAAGGGCATGCTGATTGCCACGTTCTCCGGCATCATGAGTTCGTGTTTCGCGTTTGCGCTGGATGCAGGCACGCCCATTTCCGATGCCGCCAAAGCACACCTCCTGGCGCATGGCGGCTCGGACATTTGGCAGGGCCTGCCGGTGCTGATCGTGGTGCTGCTGGGCGGCTTTACAACCAACTTTCTGTGGTGCGTCGGCCTGAACATCCGCAACAAGACCGGCGGCGAGTATCTGGGCCGATCCTCCGTCCTGCGAGCGCAGTTGACGAGTACGAATATCGCTGAGGTCAGCGCCACGGAAGCCGTGGAACCCTGGGACACGCGGGAAGCCACGCGCGGCGGCGCGGCTGTGCTGGAAACGCAGACGGAAACAGCCTCGCCCGCGCCGTTGACGGCCAACTACGCGTTTGCGGCGCTGGCGGGGATTATCTGGTACTTGCAGTTCTTCTTTTACACGATGGGGCAGGCCAAGATGGGCAAAGCGTTCGCGTTTTCCAACTGGACGCTGCACATGGCAAGTATTATGATCTTCAGCATGCTGTGGGGAGTGGCGCTGAAAGAATGGGCAGGAACCAGCGCGCGCACCCATCGGCTGATTGGGCTGGGCCTTGCCCTGCTGGTCGGCTCTACGCTGATCATCGGCTACGGCAACTTCCTGGGCACTGCCGGAACGCACTAGCCATCAATGCTACGGAGTTTTTTTATGCCCCGCCTACGCTTCGCTCTTCTCTTCAATCTGCTCTGTCTGTGCCTTGCCTGCGCACTTGCCGGCAAAGCCGACACGCTGCGCCGGAATTTCGTGAACCCGCCCGATGCCGCCCGCCCCTGGGTGTACTGGTATTTCATGGACGGCAACCAGACACGCGCCGGGATGCATGCCGACCTGGAAGCCATGAAGAAAGCGGGGATCGGGGGCGCCATCATGCTGGATGTCAATATCGGCATCCCGCAGGGACCCGTGGCGTTCATGAGCGAGGAATGGCAGGCGCAGTTCGCGTACGCCGTGTCTGAAGCCAAGCGCCTGGGGCTGCAGATCGCGCTGGGCGCAGGGCCGGGATGGTGCGGCGCAGGCGGTCCCTGGATCACCCCGGAGCTGTCTATGCAGGACTTGGTTGCCAGCGAAACCTCCGCGACCGGGCCAGCCCATTATAATGCCGTGCTCCCGCGCCCACAGCCGCGCGTGCCGTTCTTCGGCATGGGCACGCTCAAGACCGATCTGCATCAGCAGTGGGCGGATTACTACCATGACGAGTATGTGATCGCCTTTCCCACGCCCGCAGGGAATGCGCGCATCAGCAACACAGACAAGAAAGCGCTTTACTACCGCGGGTCGGTCTCTTCCCAGGGGGAGGCTCCGCGCCTGCCGTCGCCGGTCGGGGAGACTCCCATCCCCGGAAACCAGTGTATTCCCGTGGGCACGATCATAAATCTTACCGGCAAGCTCGCCCCGGATGGCCGTCTATTCTGGGATGTGCCCGCCGGGAACTGGACCATCATGCGCTTTGGGCGCACGACAACGGGCCAGACCACGCGCCCCGCGCCCGCGGCGGGGCTGGGGTTTGAAAGCGACAAGTTTAGCCGCGCCGCGCTGGATGCGCACTTTCACGCCTACGAGGACCCGCTGCTGAGGCGTCTAGGCCCAGACTCCCCTGTGGGCGACAGCGGCCTGACAATGCTGCATTTTGACAGCTGGGAGATGTCATCGCAGAATTGGTCAGCGCAGTTCCGGCAGGAGTTTATCAAGCGATGCGGGTACGACCCGCTGCCATACCTGCCCGCGATGACCGGGCATGTTGTCGGCAGCGTAGAGCAGTCGGAGCGTTTTCTGTGGGACCTGCGGCAGACCGCCTCGGCTTTGCTCATCCAGAACCAGGCGGACTATCTGGCGCAGTATGCTCACGCGCATCGCATGACCCTGTCTTTGGAGCCGTACGATCTGAACCCATCCGCTGACCTTGACCTGGGCAGCGCCGCCGACCTGCCGATGGGAGAGTTCTGGTCGCGGGGCTTTGGCCCGTCTACGGTTTACAGCTGCACTGAAGCTGTTTCGGTCGGCCACACAAATGGCCGCCGGATAATCGGGGCGGAAGCGTTCACCGCATCGGCACAGGAGGCATGGCAGCAATATCCAGGTTCCATGAAGGAGCAGTTAGACTGGGCCTTGTGTGATGGCATCAACAAGTTTGTTATTCATCGCTATCAGCACCAGCCTGACCTGGACAAATTTCCCGGCATGACCATGGGGCGTTATGGCGTGCATTGGGAGCGCACGCAGACCTGGTGGGATTTAGTGCCCGCCTTCCACCGGTATATCTCCCGAGCCAGCGAGATGCTGCGGCAGGGCTTGCCGGTCGCCGACATCCTGTACCTGACCCCAGAGGGTGCGCCGCAGGTCTTTACCCCGCCTCCGTCGGCGCTCGCCATCAATAATGGCTACTCGGACCGGCGTGGCTACAGCTTTGATGGCTGTTCCCCCAAGACCTTGATGGCGCATGCATTGGTCAACCAGGGGCGTATCGCCTTCCCGGATGGCATGAGCTACCGGCTTTTGGTTCTCCCGGAGTCGGACACGATGACGCCGGAGCTGCTGCGCAAGATCATTCAGCTTGTTCGCGCAGGCGCAGCAGTGGTCGGCGCGCCGCCCCGCAAATCGCCCAGCTTGATCAACTATCCGGCGAGTGACACACAGGTGCGTACCCTCGCGACGCAGCTCTGGGGCAAGGCGCCGTATGCACCGCAACGGATTGTGGGGAAAGGCCGCATCTTTGTTCTTCCCACTGGAGCGGATAGGCCAATGGACCAGGCCAGGTGGATATGGTTTTCTGAAGGCAGCCCTGCCAGCAACGCGCCGGTGGGAACACGCTACTTTCGCACTACCGTTAACATTCCATCAGGTCATGCTGTCAAAACAGCGGATGCCACGATGACTGCCGACAACGCCTATGAACTCTTTGTCAATGGGCACCGGGCCGGCAGCGGCGACGACTTCCACATGGCGGGCATTTTTAACATAAAACCCTGGCTGAAGCCCGGCCTCAACGACATCCGTGTTACCGCCATCAACTCGGGCGATGGGCCAAACCCGGCGGGGCTGATTGGCGCCTTCGCCGTTGCGTTTGCTGATGGCAGCACTCAAAGGTTCTTTACCGATGCGCACTGGCAGTCTGCGCAGGCCGCCGGCGGCCCCCAAAGCCCTGCATTGGAACTCGGCCCCGCCGGTATGAAGCCCTGGCTTTTGAGCGAAGCGACGAAGCCGCTCTACCCAGACTATGCCGTCACCGCCGATCTGCTCAAGCATATGGGTATCGCCCCCGACTTTTCTGCCGCTGCCCCCATGCGCTACATTCACCGCCGCTTGAGTGACGGCGACCTTTATTTCGTCGCCAATACCAGCATTCACCCTCTCCAGACCACCTGCACCTTGCGGACCGCAGGACGTCAGCCGGAATGGTGGAACCCAATCACCGGCGTAATGCGCGACCTGCCGAACTGCTCGACTTCCAACGGCCTGACCCATCTGCCAATTCGCCTGGGTTCTTTGGAAAGTGGCTTTGTGGTGTTTCGCAAACCAATCTCACCCACTACCGGCACTGAGATCAATTTCCCGCGCTGCCAGTCCATAGCCACGCTTTCCAGCCCCTGGATGGTTTCTTTTGATCCGAAGTGGGGCGGGCCGGCATCAGTCATATTCTCAACTCTCGATGATTGGAGCAAGCGTCCCGAGCCGGGCATCAAATACTATTCGGGCAAAGCCACTTATAAAACTGAGTTCACGCTGCCGTCTGATGCAGTGCAATCTCCTGGCGTCTATGCTCTCGATTTGGGGAACGTGAAAGACCTGGCCTCCGTGCGCCTTAACGGTCACAACCTTGGTGTTGTCTGGTGCGCCCCATGGCGTGTTTCAATTCCAACCGGCCTTTTGCATCCAACAGGAAACCGTCTCGAGATCACCGTCGCAAACCTCTGGGTCAACCGCCTGATTGGCGACGCGGGCAAGCCGCAAGCCCAGCGTCTGACATCTACTACCGGCAACACCTACACCCCCGCATCCGCTCTGCAGCCGTCCGGCCTGCTGGGTCCGGTCACGGTGAACCGAAGTAATGTGAGATATTCACACGCCGCTCCGAAAAGAAGTGCTTCTCGTCCGGCAGTGTCCCACACGCATTTTAAAAGTCTTGCTGCCGCTTCTCTGCGCAGCAAACCCAGATAAAACAAGCATGGGGTCAGTCATGTCCCCAGCGAGGCAAGAAGGCAAGGTAATCCCTTGTCTGAGAGGGTTGCGGGGGAGCCGGGCCATCAGGTATACTCTTGCGTCGGAAACTCTCAAAATCCACACTCGCCCCGACAAATGCACACGTGCCGCACGGCTTTTTGCCCTGCGGTGGTGCGTTTGGAGGACGGGCGGGGACGCACAACGCCAAGGAGCAACACTTGTCCATTCTCGCGATGAAAGACCTGCTTGAGGCAGGCGTCCACTTCGGGCATCAAACCCGTCGCTGGAACCCCAAAATGAAGCGCTACATTTACGGTGGGCGCAACGGCATCTATATCATCGACCTGCACCAAACGCTGAAACTGTTTGATGATGCGTACAACTATGTGCAGGAGATTGCCCAGAGGAAGGGCAAGATTTTGTTTGTCGGCACCAAAAAGCAGGCGCAGGACGCTGTCGCCGAAGCCGCCAAGCGTTCGCATTCGTACTATGTGAACTCGCGCTGGCTGGGCGGCATGCTGACCAACTACCGCACGATTTTGACCCGTATCGCCCGCCTGCGCGAACTGGAGCGCATGGACACCGAAGGCATTCTGGACTCGCTGCCGAAGAAAGAAGCCTTTGACCTGCGCGAAGAGCGGGATCGCCTGGAGCTGTATTTGGGCGGCATGAAAGACATGAACGGCATGCCCGATGCCTTGTTCATCGTGGACCTGAAAAAAGAGCGCATCGCCGTGCAGGAAGCCCGCAAGCTGGGCATTCCCATCATCGCAATTGTGGATACCAACTGCGACCCTGATGAAGTGGATTATGTCATTCCCGGCAACGACGACGCCATCCGCGCCATCCGCCTGATGGCGAACAAGATTGCCGATGCCATTATTGAAGTGCGTCAGGGCGAGTGGGAAGACACCACGGTCGTGGACAGCGAAGAAGATGCACAGAAGATGGGTGGCGAGATGGACGCCGCCCTGGTCGCCGCGCAGTGGGAAGCATTGGAAAAGCGTGTCGGCGCGGGCGCAGTCCCCGCGGGCGTGCTGGACCCCAGCCTGGGCGCGAGCGGCATGACCCTGGAAGGCAATCAGGACAGTCAGGCCCATCCAACGGGCGCGGAAGCCATGACCAGCCCGGCGGAAACAGCCAACGAAGTGGCCGCCGAAACCGGCCAGCCGACCATTCAGGGCGCAGAATAATCTTGGCGGACGGAGCCTCTTTATTATTTAGGAGGCTCCGCCTCAAGAATAAAGTGTTTTAAGTAGAGTTGAAGGAAAATCTATGGCAGAAATTACCGCCGCAATGGTAAAAGAGTTCCGGGACAAAACGCAGGCCGGAATGATGGAAGGCAAGCGCTTTTTGACGGAAGCCGAAGGCGACATGGACACCGCCATCCGCCTGTTCCGCGAAAAGAACAGCAAAGCTACAATTAAAGAAGGCCGCACCAGTGCCGAGGGCATCGTGGAAGCGTTTGTCCGCGAGCACAATACACTGGGTGTTTTGGTGGAAATCAACAGCGAGACCGACTTTGTCGCGCGCAACGAAGAGTTTGTCGCTCTCGCCCGCGACATGGCAAAGCATGCCGCGGAGAACCCCGGCGCAGCTAGCGTGGATGAATTGCTGGAAGCGACCCATACCGGCACCGGACATCCCGCCAAGCTGCGCGTCGCCGAAGTGTTTGGCAAGATGCGCGAGAATATCATCTTCAAGCGATTCGCCGCCTATCAAACCGAGGACGGCACCGTGGACACCTACATCCACATGGGCGGCCAAATCGGCGTTCTGGTGGAAATGACGGGACAGGGAGACGCCGTGCGCGGTTTGGCCCGCGAAGTCGCCATGCATATTGCCGCGTCCAAGCCGAAGTTCCTGAGCCGCGATGAAGTGCCGGAAAGCAAAATCAACGAAGAGCGCGAGATTGTTAAGACCCGCACGCTGGCCGACCCCAAAAATGCCAACAAGCCTGCCGAAATCTTAGAAAAGATCGTGGAAGGCGGCGTGGGCACATACTACAAAGAAAGCGTGCTTTTGGAGCAGCCGTATATTCGGGAGCCAAAACAGACCGTCGGTCAGCTTGTCAAGGGTAAAACCGAAATCAAGCGCTTCGTGCGCTTTGAGATAGGCGAGGCATAGGACTGACTATGGCAGACCAGCCCAGCATGCCGTTCAAGTGGAACCGCGTCCTGCTGAAACTCTCCGGGGAAGCCTTTGGCGGCGACGGCTCGCACGGCGTGATTGACTATGGCAGCATCGCCAGGATCGCCGAAGAAGTGGTCGCCCTGCACCATGAAGGCGTGCAGGTCGCGATAGTAGTCGGCGGCGGCAATGTCATGCGCGGACAACTGGCGGAAGAAGCCGGCATGAAGCGTGTCACCGCCGACCATATCGGCATGCTGGGCACGGTGGTCAACGCCCTCGCGCTGCAAGACCGATTGGAGCAGCAGGACGTGGACACGCGCGTCCTGACCGCCATGCCGATTCAAGCCGTTGCGGAGCCGTATATCAACCGCCGCGCCCTGCGTCACCTGGAAAAGGGGCGCGTTGTGATCCTGGCCGCCGGGACAGGCAATCCGTTCTTCACAACCGATACAGCGAGCGCATTGCGGGCCAGCGAAGTGCGCGCCGATGCGATGCTGATGGCGAAAAACGGCACAGACGGCGTGTACGATAAAGACCCCCGGCAGCACACGGACGCGGTTCGGTTTGACCGCATCTCCTATGCCGAGGCAATCGACCGCCGCCTCAAAGTCATGGACTTAACCGCGCTGGCGTTTTGCATGGAAAACAACATGCCGATTGTCGTCTTTGACATCAACGCGCCTGGCAGCGCGCTTCGGGCCGTTCGCGGGGAACCGATTGGAACCCTGGTCGCCAAAGATGCGTAATTTACGTTAAATGCCTCGTTCCATTCGCACGCTACGGTTCATATGTTCCTGTTCAGGAACAATCATCCAAGGAGCATCACTTTATGAGCATCGCCGACCTCGCCAAAGATGCCGAGACCAAAATGAGAAAAACCGTGGAGTCGACCCAGCATGACTTCTCCACCATCCGCACGGGCCGTGCCAACCCCACCCTGCTGGACGGCATCAGCGTTGACTACTATGGGGCGCCCACGCCGATCAACCAATTGGCAACCATTAATGTTCCAGAAGGCCGTCAGCTGCTGATAACCCCCTACGACCGGCAGACGATAGGGGCGATTGAGAAGGCCATCAAGAACTCCGACCTCAATATCAATCCGGTCAACGACGGCACCAGCCTGCGCATCGCGATTCCGCCGCTGACGCAGGAACGACGCAAAGAGTTTGTCAAAGTGCTGGGCAAGAAGTCGGAAGAAGGCAAAGTCTCCATTCGCAACGTGCGGCGTGATGTGAACGACGGCTTTAAAGCCCTTGTGAAGAAGTCTGAAGCCTCCGAAGACGAGTCCAAGCGTGCGCAGGAAAGCCTGCAGAAGCTAACGGATCGCTACATCGCAGAGATAGACCGCATTACGCAGGCCAAGGAAGCCGAACTGCTGGAAGTCTAAGCAAAGTACAACTGACCATGCGTGTTGGTCGTGTCTCTATATTGTCTTTTGACCGAGTGTTTTGTATGACCCTTACTGCCGAAAGAGCTGCAGTATCCCCGGAAATGGCAGTCTTGTGCGCGCGGCTTGACCCCTCCCGCATTCCGCCCCATGTTGCCATTATTATGGACGGCAATGGCCGCTGGGCGCGCAAGCATCATCTGCCATCGCGCCTGCTGGGGCACCGAGAAGGATACAAGACCGTCAAGAAGATCGTCCGTGCCGCCGCCGACCTGGGCATCAAGGTGCTGACCCTGTACGTGTTTTCCAACGAGAACTGGCGGCGACCCAAGCACGAGACCGACGGCCTGATGACGCTGATTGAGACCGCCGCCCGCAATGAGCTGCGCGATCTGCATGAAAACAACGTGCGCATGCACTATATCGGGCGTCGCGAGGGCTTGTCCCAGTCACTCAAAAATGAAATGGACCGGGGCATGGCGCTGACCAAAGGCAATACCGGCATTTTGCTGAACCTCGCCCTTAACTATGGCGGACGGGCGGAGATCGCCGATGCCGCCCGCAGCCTCGCCCAGGCCGCCGTGCGCGGCGAGATCGCCCCAGCACAGATTACGGAAGAGCATCTGGCGTCACACATGTATGCACCCGAACTGCCTGACCCAGACCTGCTGATACGTACAGCGGGCGAAATGCGAATTTCCAATTTTCTCTTGTGGGGCGTCGCCTACGCTGAGATATGGGTGACGCCAACCTTGTGGCCCGATTTCACTCCCGCCCTTTTGACGGATGCCATTGAAGACTACCAAAAGCGCGTGCGCAAGTTCGGAGCGGTCGTGAATGGCTGACAGAAACGATCAGCGCGAATTGCCACATGCCCTCCGAGGCTGCTTTTGAAACGCATTGTTATTTTAGGGTCTACCGGCAGTATCGGAACCCAAACCCTGGATGTTGTGCGGCGTCTGCCGGAACAGCTGCAAGTGGTCGGACTGTCTGCCTATCGCAACAAAATACTGCTGCGCAAACAGGCACAAGAGTTCGGCCTCACGGATGATGCATTGGCGCTGGGAGACGGCCCTCAGCTTGCCCGGCTTGCCACTTTGGCACAAGCAGACATGGTGGTTGTCGCTATTGCGGGGTTTGCCGGGACACAGGTCACCCTGGCAGCCCTCAATGCGGGCAAAGACGTGGCTTTAGCGACCAAAGAAGTCTTGGTGGCGGCTGGCGAGATTGTGATGCAGGCCGCGCGGGACAACAACTGCCGCATTCTGCCGATAGACAGCGAGCATAGCGCCATCTTTCAATGCCTTGCGGGCAATTCCCCGGCCAGCATCGCGAACCTGTGGATTACGGCCTCCGGAGGGCCGTTTCGCGGGGCGGAATGGACGCGCGAGCGCATGGCGCAGGCCACGGTTGCCGAGGCTTTGCACCACCCGACCTGGCCCGACATGGGACGCATGATCTTGACTTACAGCGCCACTTTAATGAACAAAGCGCTGGAAATGATTGAAGCACGCTGGCTGTTTGACGTGCCTGTGGAACAGGTACACGTGGTCATCCATCCCCAAAGCATTGTGCATTCCCTGGTGGAGTTTCGGGACGGGGTGATCCTGGCACAACTCGGCTTGCCGGACATGCGCCTGCCGATTGAATATGCCTTGCTGTACCCCGAGCGCGCGGATGCGCAGCTTCCCCGCTTGAACCCATTGACCCTGGGCACATTGACGTTTGAGAAGCCGGATGAGCATCGCTTCCCCGCTCTCGGTTATGCGCGGCACGCTGCTCAAGTCGGGGGCACGATGCCCGCGGTTCTCAATGCCGCCAATGAAGAAGCCGTGCAGATGTTTTTGAGTAATGACATCATGTTTGGCGAGATTACGGACATGGTTGCCCGCGCGATGGATGCCCATCAAGCTCTCTGTATGCCCACACTGGCGCAAATCTCCGACGCCGATGACTGGGCGCGGCGCAGTGTCCGGGCGTTTGCATCCCGATAAAGACGCAGAGCAAAGCTGAGTGGATTAGGAAGAAGTATGATGGCGATATTTCACAACCTTGAGTATGTGGTGACGCTGCTGATAGTGCTCAGCATCCTGGTGGTCGCGCATGAATGGGGGCACTTTATTGTGGCCCGCATTTTCGGCGTTCGCGTGGATGATTTTTCCATTGGCTTCGGCAAGCGCCTCGTGCGCCTGGGCAAGCGGGGCGACACGGAGTACAACCTGCGCATGCTGCCCTTTGGCGGGTTTGTGAAAATCGCCGGCATGGCGGCGGACGAAGAGCCTCTTGTTCGTGCTAAAGACAAAGCGCTGGGAAGCAAAGACCCGGACCCGGACTCGCATGAACTGCCTCTCGTGGCGGAAAACATGGAGCGTTCCTCTTCTCTGCAAGCGATCCCTCCCGCCCCGGATGAGTTTGGCAGCAAAGCGTTGTGGCAGCGGTCACTGATTATTCTCGCCGGGCCGTTTATGTCGTTTGTGCTGGGCTATGTGGTGTTCTGCCTGCTGGGCTTTGCGATCGGCTGGCCGACTGGCAAGCCGCTGCCCAAAGTTGGGCAGGTGGAGCCGGGCGGCGAGGGACATCGCATCGGGCTGCGGGCGGGCGACGTGATCCGCTCCATCAATGGACTGCCGATCACGCAGGGCGGGCAGATGATCGACCTGATTCACAACAGCCTGGGCAAGCCAATGACGCTGGTGATCCAGCGGGGCGGACAAACCCTGACCCTGCATCCCACCCCGCGTGCCCTCGTGGACGCCGATGGACAGAAAGTAGTAGACGTGGAGGTGGCCGCTCCGGGCCAGATCGGGACATTGCTCGGCCTGAAGGCGGGCGACGACATTCGTGGCATCAATGACACTCCTGTCAATTCTGCGTCTGATTTCACCAAGCAGTTGATGCTGGCACGCGGCAAAAACGTGAAGGTCTTTGTCGGGCGCAAGGGCAGCGACGATGTTGTGACATTGACGGGCCTGCTTCCTGCCGCGCTTGCGCCAAACACTCTCCCTGTTGTCAATGCACACCCCGTGGGGGGATTGAAGTTTGAGCCGGCTTTGGAGATCAAGCGGGTCGGTATCGCCGAATCACTGCGGCGTGGCAACAGTGTCATTGGCAGCATCTTTGCGACACTTGGCTCGACCTTGCGACGGGGCCAGCTGCACCAAAACGCGGGCGGGATTATCCGCATGTACCAGTTTACGGCCCTCGCCGTGGCGAATGGCCCGTTTGAGGTGGTATCTCTCGCGGCGCAATTATCTATCAGCCTCGCGGTCTTTAATCTTCTGCCTATCCCCATCTTGGACGGCGGGCACTTGCTGTCGTTCTTTATTGAATGGGTGCGGCGGGGCAAGAAGATGACGGATCAGCAGCAACAGGCATTCCTGATGACCGGCCTTGCCATTATCGCCGTGCTGTTTGTGCTGATTATGACCAATGATATTCTTCGCACTTTGCAGCACCAGACCCCCCAATAATCTTCCCCAATCACACAGGCTCGAACGCGGGCCAAAAGGACAGTCATGCGCGCAACTCAGCTTTTCGCTCCCACGCTCCGGGAAGCGCCTAAAGACGCCGAACTGGTCAGCCACAAGCTTTTGCTCCGTGGCGGCTTTATCCGCTCCCTGGCAAGCGGTGTCTATACTTACCTTCCCCTCGGTCTGCGCACTCTGAACAAAATCTCCAACATCCTGCGCAGTGAGATGGATAACGCGGGCGGCATTGAGCTTCTCATGCCCTCTTTGTTCCCACGCGAATTGCTGGAAGAAAGCGGGCGCGACACGGTGGATGTGCTGTTCCATGTCAAAGAACATGAGTATATCTTGGGCTTTACGCATGAAGAAGTGCTGACCGATATTGTGCGTAAAGATGTGCAGTCCTATAAACAACTGCCGCTCATTCCCTATCAGATACAAACCAAGTTTCGCAATGAGCCACGCCCGCGCGGTGGCCTGATCCGGGGCCGTGAGTTTTTGATGCTGGATGCATACTCGTTTGATCGGGACGATGCCGGGGCGCAAAAGTCGTTTGCTTTGATGCGGGACACGTTCGCGCGGATGTTTGCGCGCTGCGGCCTGTCCGCGCTGACTGTGGAAGCCGATTCGGGGGCAATGGGCGGCACGCAAAGCGCGGAGTTTATGGTGCTCTCAGGCGATGGGGAAGACACAGTCCTGCGCGACCCGTCGGGCTATGCGGCCAATGCGGAGCGGTGCGAAGCTGTGCCCGCGCCTGCCGAAGAGGCCGATGCTGCGGTGCCCCCGCGAGAACTGGTCGCAACGCCCAACGCGAGCAGCATTGACGATGTTTCCCGCTTGCTGGCTCTTCCGGCACAGCGGTTGATTAAAACACTGGTGCTTCAAGGGCCGCAGGGAGAGTTGGTGGTTGCGCTGGTGCGGGGCGACCGTGAGATGCATGAAGCAAAGCTCGCCAAAGCCTTGGGCGGGGCGAGCGTCCTCGCCGATGCCGCCGCCGTGGAGCGGGTGACGGGCGCGCCCGTCGGCTTTGCCGGGCCGATTGGACTGGCGCAGGCTGTGCGGGTGATTGCCGACCGCGAGATTGAACATGTGCGCGATGGGGTGGTCGGCGCGAACCAGGCGGATGCGCACTTTGTCCATGTGCAGCCGGGGCGCGACTTCCCCCACCCTGAATACTTAGACCTGCGCTCGGCGGTGGCTGGGGATGCCAGCCCCGCCCACCCCGGCGAGACACTCTCTACGGCGCGCGGCATTGAAGTGGGGCATGTCTTTAATTTGGGCACGCGGTACACCGTTGCCATGAACGCGACCTACAACGACGAAGGCGGCAAGGTCAAGCCGATTGTCATGGGGTCTTATGGGATCGGCGTTTCGCGCGTGATGGCGGCGGCGGTGGAGCAGCACCATGACGACAGCGGCATCCTTTGGCCGGTCGCCATTGCGCCGTTTGAGGCGGTGGTCGTGCTGGTCGGCACCAAAGACGAGGCGCAAACGCAGGCGGCAAATGACTTGTATGCACAACTGATGCAGTTAGGCGTAGACGTTCTGCTGGACGACCGGGAGGAGCGCCCCGGCGTCAAGTTTAAAGACTGGGAGCTAGTCGGCATTCCGGTGCAGGTGGTCGTCGGCAAAGGGCTGGCGGAGGGAACGCTGGAAGTAAGCCTGCGCCGCGACCGCGCGTCCAAGCGCGCCGTGCCCGTGGCGGATGCCGCCGAAGCCGTCCGGGAAATGCTGTCTGCGCTGCGCGTGGGCTGAGACAGTCGCAACGCCCTTGTTTTTGGAAGGCCCCAGAGGCCGACGCAAGACGAGGGCGTTCTTATGTGGGGGTGAGCGGCAGGCGCAGGGTGATTATCGTCCCCTGCCCTAGCGTGGATTCGACGCTGACCGTGCCACCATGCTGCTCCACAATGCGCCGGACAATCCGTGTCCCCAGCCCTGTGCCGCCGGGCTTGGTGCTGCGGACGGCATCGGTGAACAGCCGCGCCCGCATGTCCTCGCTCATGCCTCCTCCCGTGTCTGCCACCGACAAAGTATAAAAGCCGGTGCTGCTGTCCGGCTGCGCCGTGATTGTTACCATGCCGCCTTCGGGGGTTTCCGCAAGGGCGTTGCTGACCAGGTTGTAGAGCGCATTGTAAATACGGCTGCGGTCGTAGCGGGCCGTAAAGCTCTGGTCGCCGCTCGCGCGCAAAGCCACGCCGCGCTGGACGGCGAAGCCAGTGAGGCTGCTGATGACGCGCATCGCGGCTTGAAACGGACGGCCCGGCTCAAACTCCACGGGGGAAACTTCGCCCTTGATGGCGCGCGCGATTTCCCGCGTTCGTGTCTGCACTTGCTCCACCCCATCGGTGACGCTTTCCAGCACTTCTGCGTAGAATGTTTCCAGACTTTCCTGCCCGCCGGGAACCCCTGCCCGCACATCTTCAATAAAACCGCCCAATGTCTGCACATACGGCAGCACCTGGGTCAGCATATTGCCAATGTCGTGGCTGATCTCCCCCACGCTCCGGGCGACAGCCGCCAGCCGCGCTTCCTGAGTGAGCCTGGCATTCTGCATCGCCATCACGACCAGGCTCCCGACCACTTCAATCGTCGCGACATCGGACTCGTCAAACACGCCCACGCGCTTGTTGACCAATTGCAGCACGCCCAGCGGCAGCGCATTAGGGCGGCGCAGGGGGACAGTCATCAGCGAGCGAGTCTGATAGCCGGTGCGGGCATCCACCGTGCCGATATGGGCAGCGTCCTCTTCCACATTCGCCGATAAGCGCGCCTCCCCGGACAAAAACACAGCCCCGGAAATCCCCAGCCCCAGCGAGAGGTCAATCTTGGTGCCGATCAGCGACTCGGCGACCGGGCCGGTGGCATGGCGGAACACCAGGGCATCGGCCTTCGCATCGTACACCAGGAGCGACCCTGCATCGGCCTGCACAGCATCCATGGCCGCTTCCAGCGCAAGATGCTGCAAGGCGTCAATATCGGTCACTGAAAACAGTGCTCCGCTGACACGCCGCGTCGCCTCCAATTGGCGCTTCGCGAGATCAAGCTGTCGTTCCAAGTCGCTGACTGTATCAGGGGGAGACATAAAGGGCATTCTGTAAAAGATACTCTTCCACGGGTTCGGGGACGAGATATTTGATGCTGCGGCCCGCGCGCACGTCTTCGCGCAGGCGCGAGCTGGAAATCTCCAGGCCGGGCGCGGCTAGAAACGAAACATCGCTCGGCAGCGCGCCTGCTTCCAATCCGTCCAAACTTGGCGCGTCAAAGCCGGGCCGCGTGACAGCGATAAACCGGCACTCCTGAACCAATTGCTCGGCCTTGTGCCAGGTGGGTATCTCCCGAATGGTATCCGCGCCGATAATCCAGTACATCGCCTCCAATGCAGGGTAAGATTGGCGAAAGCCGCGCACCGTATCAATGGCATACGACGGCCCTTCGCGATCAATCTCACTGCGGGAGCAGGCGAAGCGTGGATTGGATGCCACGGCCAGCGCAGTCATCGCCAGCCGCGCCTCGGCTCTGCTGACCGCGTTGTTGTCCTTGTGAGCGGGCCTGCCGTTCGGGACAAAGACCACCTGGTCTAAATCAAACACTTCCCGCGCCAGTTCCGCAATCCGCAGATGCCCGTAGTGAATGGGGTCAAATGTACCGCCCATGATGCCGAGCTTTCGCGATGTGTCAAGCATGGTGTTAATCACGGGTTGGGGCAGTCCTGAGGATGCCCCCCCGCCTAAGTGCTGGGGAGTTAGAATCGCCCCCTAGCCCCCAATTCTGGGGGGATAAGAATAGGAGAAGATTAAGAGCAGAACGGCCACTGCCATAGGTTTCCTTGTTCTTATCCTATTCCCTACCTATCCCCCCAGAATTGGGGGCTAGGGGGCGATCCCCTCCCCCACAATTTAGGCGGGGGGGCTTTCCTGCCAGGTACTGCCTCCGCTCTACTCGCGCGTCTGCCCGTCGCCGCGCACGACATATTTGTACGTGGTCAACTCTTCCAGCCCCATCGGGCCGCGCGCATGCAGCTTCTGGTTTGAGATGCCGATCTCCGCCCCGAAGCCGAACTCAAAGCCATCCGTGAACCGCGTGGAGGCGTTGACATAAACCGCCGCCGCATCCACCCGGTCGGTAAAACGCTGCGCGGCCCCATAGTCTTCGGTGATGATCGCCTCCGAGTGGCGCGTCCCATAGTGCGTGATATGGGCAATAGCCGCGTCTATGTCAGGCACCACTTTCACCGCCAGTATCAGCGCATTGTACTCTTCGTGCCAATCGCTCTCGGCTGCCGCAACGGCACTGGGCAGCAAGCGCATCGCCGCGTCGTCCCCGCGCAGCTCCACGCCCTGCGCGGCCAGTTCTGCACCCATCTCCGGGAGAAACTGTGCGGCGACGGCTTCATGCACCAGCAGCGTTTCCAGCGAATTGCACACCGAAGGCCGCTGCACTTTGGCATTAACAACAATGCGCCGCGCCTTGTCCAAATCAGCCGCGCTGTCCACATACACATGGCAGTTGCCTGTGCCGGTCTCAATCACCGGCACGGTCGCCGTCTCCAACACAGTGCGGATCAGCGATGCCCCGCCGCGTGGGATCAGGCAGTCCACCCCGGAATTGGTCATCAGGGCGCGGGCCGCCGCGCGGTCGGTGTCTTCCACGATCTGCACGCACGCGGGCGGCAGGCCCGCGTCTTCCAGGCTCTGCTGGATCACTTGCACCAGCGCTAAGTTGGAATGAATCGCCTCCGACCCACCGCGCAGCACCACCACGTTCCCCGACTTCAGGCACAGCGCGGCGGCATCCACAGTCACATTCGGGCGGCTTTCGTAGATAATCCCAATCACGCCGATAGGCACGCGCACCTTGCTGATTTGCAGCCCGTTGGGACGGCGCATCCCGCTCAGCAGCGTGCCGACCGGGTCCGGCAATGCCCGCACCTGCGCCAGCCCGGCCTGCATCTCCCCGATACGCCGAAGCGAGAGTGTCAGCCGCTCGGTCATCGCGGGCGAAAGGCCGCGCGCGCGCGCATTCGCCACATCGCACGCATTGGCGGCAAGAATAAGTTCTGTAGACGCGCCTAGTCGGTCAATCAGAGCGCCCAAAGCGGCGTTTTTCGGCTCCGCCCCGCAGGTCGCCAGAATGGGCGCGGCCTCGCGGGCGGCCTGCACTTTGCCTGCCACTTCAAGATTTGCGTTTTCTGTCATAGGTGCATTGTACCAGAGCGGGAGAGAGATGGGCAAGCGGCCCTAAGAGTCGCTGGCCCGTGTCAGAGTCCCTGCCCCGTTCCTCACTCTTTTCTATGGCTGATTAAGCGCATACCAACGACGGAACAGTTTCTTCCGTCGTTGGTACGCGCTTACTCTGCCGAAGAAATGCCTTTGCGCCGCCCTGGCAGCATAGCTGGGGCACGATTAAAATGAAGGTGTAAATATACCTGAATAAAGTCTCCAGTTTAGCGAATAGGTTACCGAAGATAAGGGCATGGACGTTTCCTGTCATTCTTGCGTGGCCGCGTCCTGCCAACCAAAGGGCGGCTTCAGCGAGAGGAAATCATGCCCGAGGGGCATCCTCAAGCCAGGCGGAGAAGCAGGTTCAGGCGTGAGGCAGACGCCAAAGCCGCACAAGTTCATCTGCCGAGTGTTTCTGTTGGGGCGTGCGGCGGCGCGCACAAGCGTCCGCGCCGCATCGCAGCCGATCTTTTCTCGTTCACGCGCGGCGACAGGCTTCTGATGCTCTGTCGCTGCTTCACCTATCTTAAGCATCATCTGAAGGAGAGTTATTTTGTCAAACACTATGCTGAACGATTATCGTTCCCCTCTGCACGGCGTTAAGGGCCGCGCGCCTGCCACGAGGCAGGGATTTTTGATTTCCCATCTTTTCCGCATTGTTCTGCTGCTTGCAGTTCTTGCAGCCTTTGCCGGGGCGCTCCCCGCAGTGCAGGCCCAAACATTGACCACGCTGCACTCCTTCACAAATAGCACCGATGGAAACTCTCCCTATAGCAATGTCGTGCAGGGGGCGGACGGCAACTTCTATGGAACAACAGTAAGTGGTGGCGCCAGTGTTGTTGGCACGGTGTTCTCCATCACGCCGGGTGGCACACTGACGACACTGCACGCCTTTAACAGCACGGACGGAAGCTACCCCCAAGCCGGTCTTGTGCAGGGCACGGACGGCAGCTTCTATGGAACAACAGTTCAAGGCGGCGCCAGTGGTTTTGGCACGGTGTTCTCCATCACGCCGGGCGGCACGCTGACGACACTGTACTCCTTCACAAATAGCACCGATGGAAACTCTCCCTATAGCGGTGTCGTGCAGGGCACGGACGGCAACTTCTATGGAACAACAGCGGGTGGTGGCGCCAATGGTAATGGCACGGTATTCTCCATCACGCCGGGCGGTACGCTGACCACGCTGCACGCCTTTAACAGCGCGGATGGAAGCGATCCCCAAGCCGGTCTTGTGCAGGGCACGGACGGCAGCTTCTATGGAACAACAGCGGGTGGTGGCGCCAATAGTAATGGCACGGTGTTCTCCATCAC
>JAABUL010003669.1_pt1 | contig 22269 bp, 21 predicted proteins | sample 5559151 | NCBI WGS metagenome assembly JAABUL01 (sample SAMN10711876, study PRJNA513368) | rock metagenome | isolation source: Antarctica rocks | place: Antarctica: Victoria Land, Pudding Butte sud | reverse complement strand
GCCTGCGAAACCTTCAGTCACGCCTACGAAATTACGACCACAGCAAGACAAAGCCACTCCACAGAGCTTTTCCGAGCCAAGAGAAAGTAAACGGAAAGATGTTGATGATGATGACGAGGAGGACGGCCATTACATCCCGCAGACGCGCTCCAAGAGGCACAAAGCAACCTCGCGCGATAAGATAGACAAGCCATTCGTTGCCAAGCACAAGCGAATACGACATGCACTGAGTCCAGTACGCGAAAGCGAAGAGCGACCCATTGTCAGGAGCGTTGAACATCGCGGTGCTAAACTGCCGGCAACGTCAAAAACCAAACGCAAGCCATCTACGAAAGCATCGAATATCGGCCAAAAGACCGCCAAAACTACCTCCTCTAAAATAAATGTCGATATCAATAAACTGCTCGACGAAGGGGTGGAATACCTTGGCACATTAGAGCGTTCGCGAGCTTCCCCTGCTCAGGGAGTCGGCGCCCATGCAGATAAGTCCCCGCTTTCCCCAACCGGTGACGCTCAAACCACACCAATTGTCAAGGTCGAGCAGGACTTTTCGCCCACCGACTCGGCGTCCCGACGCGCTACCATAGACAAAGCTGCTGCTTTGCAAATTGCAGCAGGGGAAGCAACTCCTGCGCCAGGCGCAAAGCCCACGGTGCCTGTCACCAATGAAACACGGCATCCAGCTCCCGGCTCAGAATCTGTTCACACCACCGATACTCGACATGATGTACAAAATTTAGATGCTAGAGCGACCGACACCAGACCTGAATCTCGACCACCTCAGCATTTGGAAGATCATGGAAGGCAAACGCAGCACATGCCAAATAACAATTCGTCCACCAAGGAGCAGCCTCACGTTCTACCGGCTCGTGATCTACCCCTGCTATCAAGCCCAGAGCGACATATGCCGGGCAGTGCTCAGATTACCAAAGACGGGCATGACTCATTGCCAGTACAAGACTCGCAAAAGCTAACCAACCCAACGCAACACCGTCCGGCCCCAAAGCCGCAAATAAGCTACTACGTCTTCGCGATGCGGAATGGTCGCCTTACCCTATTACAATGGCCAGATGGCTCCTTGATCGGCAAAGCCATCGATACACTCTTCGAGGAAGTGGCCTCGTTAGCCGGTACACGGGATATCAAAAACATCTATTTCAAGCTGACAACGTCACAAAAGGACGCTGTGTGTATTGTTCAGCGCGACGATGTTGGCGCTTTTGAAGTCATGAAGAGGAAATTCTCCAGGCTCATCAATGAGGATCTGAAGACGGGAAACCGGGAGTTTGAGATCGAGCTGGATCCTGGTCATGCTGAGCCGCAGGGACAGACAGAGACCAAAGGCGATGATATCGATCCCGGGTTCTCCTTCGGTTGAACATGTCCTTTTACATATACATAAAGTCAAAATTCTTCATCCCGGCACATATATTGGACTCTGTGTTGCACGGCACTGAGCCATATCGAGAATTCTTGCAATCGTCAGCCAGTGAGGGTATGTAAACCTACCCGCCGTCCAATCAAAGCATGAGGTCAGTGTCCGATAGCATGCAGGCTGTCCTATTTCTTGAGACCGTACTTGCTACGACGGCGTTCGACCTCCATTATCGACAGGATCTTTCCTCTCCATCGATTTCGCTTCCTTTCCTCCCTGCGTACTTGACTAGAAATTGGTGTGGATGGTGGGGTTGCGGAACTGTTACCAAAATACGGCGTTCATGGCTTCAGTGTGAAGATTGATCGGCAGCGCTAGTTCAGCACTTGGCACTCAATCTATATTTAGACATCCTGAAGATTTTCCACAGTGTTTCGTAACATGATGGGGTTCAATGCCCGTCATTAATCTGGATATCCAAAGGGTGGTCTAATCTAACAGCGGCGTCTCCTATCACGATACGCCACCATCCCATCCCTCGTAATCCGTGCCCGAAATGAACGAGGCAACGCCGAGTCCGGCATCTGAAGCAGAGAGAAGTCATGGACGGGGTCAAACGCCGGTGGGAGTTCTGGGAACACCGACGGCATGCGGAAATTGGGCAGTATTTCTAAATCAGGCCATCTCCAATGGTCAATCGAGTTGTGAGTGCGAGAGGAAATTTCATGTAGAATGTAGCAGCCAGCACAAGTACAAGCGGATCCTCCGTAAGGTGCGAGCTCCATTGGATGCCTTGAACCATTCTCCCTCTGCCATACGGTATCCGATCATAGCTTCACAGTGAGCCTGGAAAGTCTTGGGCAACCGACGCGGTTCATCCCGCTTGCCGGCCTCTGATCTGACGATTCTAAGGCGATGGGTGTGTGTCCAAATCTGAAGCGCGCCACCTCAGACGCCAGTGTAAAGACATGTGGAATCGAAAACTACATTAGTGCTCGCTTTTGAACGATCATGGTATACTCGTGCATGTGCTCTGGCGGTTCATAACGTGCGATGAACTTTCTGAAGGCTTCCCACTCGCCAGGTACATTTTGCATGTGGAGGTGATGATCTGTGATCGTGCCTTTCCAGACCTCTCTGTCATTGCTTAAGCTATGAGCTATGAGCCATCACTTTACCAGCTCCTAGGCTTGAACCGAGTAGCACGTACTACCACCTCACCGCCTCAGCTGTAGCTCCTACCACCTCCCATACCCGCCACACACACCCAAGCAAGCCCACCACCATCAAACCTGTCCTCCCTAATTCCGAGCATCCTCCTCCAAATCCCCCGCCAACCCCCGCTCATACCCATCCTTAGCCCCCTCCGCATCCTGCTCATACCGCTGCCCATCCTGCTCCGCGCTCCGAAAAGGCTTCTCCACATCCCCCTTCATACCCTCATACCCCTCATCAACATAATTCTTCGCCTCATCATACCCCTGCCCCACTTCCTCAAAAGGCTTCTCCATCTCGTTCTTCACATCGTCGTAGCCGGATTCGGCGGCGTTGAAGGGGTGTTCGGCGTCTTGGGCGGCGGTGTTGACGTCGTTGTCGTAGGATTGGGTGTATTGCTGCTCTTTGTTGTCGGCGGCTTGGTCGAGGATGCCTTCGACTTGGTCGTAGGTTGAGGACATGGTTGTGTGGTGGGGAGGTTGTACGGGGGTTGGAGATGGTCTGGGAGGTGTTAGGAGTGAGGGTTTTTGATGGGGGTGTGCTGCTTACAGTGGGATATTAGGATTGTTGAGTTTGGTGATGCTCGTGTAGATGATGTTGTTGAGATGTGTGGTGGTGTTTTCGAGGAAATAAAGGTGAGTTGCAGATGCAAGGGAAGTGACGCTCCACACTTGAGAATGTCACTAAGTTAACCGGTGAAGTCTCATGTAGCACAGAAATTGATTGGTAGGAAGGGAACGGGTACTGCATATGCAAGCAGCGACCCGGGCAGTAGAAACAATATCATTGGTTCATTCACCTCCCTGAATGCGGAATCGGAAGTCTCTTGGGCATCAATACAGAAACCGCACCTTTTCCCCAATCAACATCCAATTCACGCAATATGGGAATGAAGACCTTTGTGTCTCATTTTCCTACACCAAACACTACAAGTGCCGGTGGAATTGCGTAGTGGACCCCAGTATCATTGTGGTACGAAAGTTCCCTTTCGATTTGCGTCAGCAGTCTCTTGTGCTCGATGGTTCCCCAAAGTCGGGCCTCTACCACCCTCACTCGAGATATGATTGGCCTCTTCATCGCACTTTCCGCAGGCAACTTTGCTCTTTCCCTGTGGAGCGAGACTTTCTCGATACCATTTTCATCTCTCTAGTACTGAATAATGGCTTGGTCTGTTGTATCGAATCCACCACCACGTAAAGCTCGACTAGAAATAGCCGAGAAACCGCCTCTACGGTAGCCTCTCATAGAGCACTTTCGGTTCGTGTGAGAGTGGACAATCGAGAACGAAAAGCCTCCTAAATGATCTCCTCGCCCCGTTCTCAATCACCAAGGGTATAGAACATTCCCTTCCTATCGAAACGTACGCGTAGAGATGATGTCTTTGGATGTCTCCAGCTTCCATGGCTGATGTGGGTGTACTTTGCTGTTGCTTGTCCGGTTAGAGAATGCTATTAAGGATTCCGCAGTCGGGCTGGCTTAGGGGGCATGCGCTGGCAGCTGCAACTTCGACGACTCGTGAGGCTATTGAAATGTAACGGGCTGTATCCAGAGCTCGTGGACACCACTTGTTCCTGCTCCAAGTCCAGCCCAGAGCTTTCTTGGTCACCCCAATTACTTCAATTGCCGAGAGTATGTCTGCATACAAGTGCCCAAAGTGTAGAAGCATCAAGAGTAGGGGCCGTAAAATCCAAGTTTGACTCAAGATTTTCAAGGTCTTGACATATCATGAGTCGTCCCATTATTCCAGGGCCCTCTCTCAACAACCCTTCAATGTCTCGCCTTAGCTTTTCTCTGTTCCTCCTCCCTGACGACCTCATCGAACCTAAGGAATGCCCCTATTCCCTCCACGAATGTGCTCGATATCCACATCCACCACACCCTCCCAAACACTTTTACAGTATGCCGCTGCAACCTGGTCCGCTCCATATAAGTCGCCTCTGCTGCATGTAGTACCACCATGGGATAGAACACCAACGGCTGTATTCTCCAGCAGAAGTTGCCGAAACTTGGCACGTAGCTCAACAACCCATCATAGCACCAGCTTCCAGGTCTGAAGTTGGCGCGTCGTGAGAAGGCAAGGAATGTTACGAAAACAACAATCCATACGACGGCCATGAGACCTCGAGGCCGTACGTATTCCTTCACGGTCACCGTACTCCTTCCCAGCGCGGCAGTCGCTTCGGTATCCATTTCTACAACGCGAGGTCGAGCTTCGGACCAGGAAGTCATTGGCGGGGACATAGCGACCCTGTAGACCCTTTCGCTGTTCGGCGACGGGAGAATGGTCATGGAGGCGAAGTCGATGTCAGAGAGAACCGCATTGCGAGAGCCGAAGGAGGAGACACAGTGGTAGTACTGAAGGTAGCGGCTTATAGAGTCCTGGTGATCGGCGTTCATGTGAGTTATTATACGGGTGCGGGCGGCCGCATCCTTTTCTGATTGCGAGGCCATCGTAAAGTTCAGGCTCCCCGACTGTGGACCTAGCAATAATGGGGTGGGAGAAGGCTTTGATGTTGACATGGATCGTCGACTGACTGTGCAAGAACTAGGCCAGACTTGGGACTAATAGTACAGCAGTTTGCAAATCCGTTGATTTGGCGCTAGTAGGCCGTAAATTATAGAAGCTCCCCTACTAAAAATAGGCGGTAAGGCCTTAACAATATATAATTATATTTATAACTTATATATCTCTTAATAGATCTTATAAATAATTCTATATATCTTATTTTTAATATTTTAAACCTAATTAATTATATTATTATTATTATTATATTATTATTATACTATTATTATACCTCTACCTATCATATTAATAGTTAGGAAGTATATTAGATATAAATTTAAATTAAATTATAATAATAATTAAATTATTATTATATATAAGGTTAATATTAATATATTAAATTATATAAAGTATAATTAAAAGGAGTAGGATATAATTTATATAGAAATTTATAATACCTTAGCTAGGATAGAACTATCTTATTAATAATTTATTATAAGGGGAGTTTCTTATTTATTTAAATTAGCGCTTAATAGCTTATTTAAATAAAATAGCTTAATTCTTATATAATAAATTTAAGGTTACTATTAATAAATTAATAAATTAATAATATTTATAATAATTGAATTAATTTAAGAAGAATATAAGGAAGATAATTTAATAATATAATTAAGACTTTAAAAATTTATAATTTATATATTTAATTAATTAATAAGTTAATTAACTTATCTTCCTTAATAAGAGTATTATATATAAGTATATTAATAAGAGGCTTTATTAGCTACCTCTTTATTTATATATTAATAATAAGATCTTAGGTAATAAATATTATAAATAGGTACCCCTTAATAAAATATTATATTAAATATAAAATTTAAAATAATTAAAGAGGTAGAGTATTTTATTTATATTTATAATTAATAGCTACCTCTTATACCTTATATATTAAGGCTCTATTAAAGTAAATATATTTAATAACTTTATATATACTTAAGTCCTCCCTTATTATAACTAGGTTATTAATAGTAACTTATAATTAATAATATAAGTATATATTAAAATTAAGAATTAATTAATATAATAGATAAGGTTAATATTAAATTAGCTTATTTATTTTTATATTTATTAAACTTAAACCTAATTAAGATATTATTTATTATCTTAAAGGAATAAATTAAGAAGTATTAAGATATTACTATTTTATATAAAGAGGATAAATAATTTAATAGCTTTTAACAGCTTATAATTAAGGCTTAATTAAGGTAGATAAATCTTAATAATCTCTTTTAAAAGTTAAGTATTATATATAAGGGATAATATATAAAAAATAGAGATTATAAATTAAATTAATATTATATTCTTTATAAATATTATATAAAAACTTATTATTATTATATTAATTAAGTATTCAAATAATATAATTTATTAAACTTAAGGGATAATATTTATTAATTTTTATAAGTATTATTATTATTATTATTAAAGCCTTTACCCCTTATATTATCCCCTTATTTAATAGAAGTTAAGATTAAGCTATTCTTATATAGTAATTTAATTAATATAAAGCTCTTATTAAGTAGAGTATTAAAAGGTTAAATTAAACGTTTAAGGTAATAAAATAAGGGCTATTTAAGAAGCCTTAAGGTATACTTATTATATAATATATTAATGTTTCTTTTATAACCTTATTAACTTATACCTTAAGTTAAATATATATTAATATTATACTTAATATTAAGAGTTATTTATAAGTCCTTATTAAACTTCTACTCTTATATTAAGTTAATAATAAGACTCTTATTTATAAACTTATTATATATATTATTATAATTTATTATTTTATTTATAAGCCTCCTCTTCTTTATTTATTTAATAAAATTAATAAGATTACCTTTAATAAGGCTACTTTAAAAGTCTACTTATAATCCTAATATAATAGAAGGCCTAGGCGTTATAAGTAATTTAAATATTTAAGAGGCTCTTATTAAGGTAAATATAAAATAAGATTAAAGGTTAAATGATTCTTAAACTTACTTCTTAAGCTCCTTTTATAACTTAAAAGTCTATATATTTTATAATATTAAGAGGAGAGTAGGGGGGAGTATAAGAGGGAGTTAAATTAATAAGGTAAAAGGTCTATTATAAGGAAGATATAATATAAGAATAGCTTATTAAAATATTCCTTTAAAAATATTATATTAATTATATAAGGGAGTTACTTAAAGGTAACTTTCAAATAGGAAAAATATTTTAATTTATTACTCCTTTTATTCCTTTTATTTATTTAACTTTAATTATTTTTTTATATATATCCTTATATTACTTATAAGTATTATTAGTAGGATTTATTTTATAATCCTTTTTATATTATCTTATAAGATAGTACTAGCCTAGACTTTAATTTATTTAATTATAAAGAATATATAATTAAAGGAGTTATTAATTTAATAGTATACTTTAAATATATTATTATTTTAATATCTCTTATTTATATATCTTTATATTATTAAAATCTCTTTATATAACTTCTTACTTAGGCTTTTATTCTTAATCTTATACTCTTATATAAGAGCTTTTATAAGATTATTTAAAATAAGAGTAATAATATAATTATTAAGGTAAATAAACTATTAATATAATCCTAAGGTTATAATAATGAACTTATTTATAACTTAAGTATTAAATTAATATTTAAAACTTAAGTATTAAATTAATATTTAATTTTAATTTTAAAGCTATTAAAACCTTTATTAAAAAAAAATCTCTTATCTTATATTATCTTATTATTATTTATTTATAATATTAATAGCCTACTAATATACCTTAATTAACTTATTATATATAATAGTAATCTTAATTAAGGTTAAATAAGCTCTAAAAATATAATTAAATAAAAATATTTATATAAATTATTCTTATTTAAATTTTTATATAAAGAGAGGTAGACTTATATTAAGATCTTATAAATATAATTACTCCTTAATCTTATTATTTAAAGTATCCTTTATAAGTATTAATTTTAAGTAGATAATAAACTTTATAAGTTTAATATTATCTATAATAATAACTTAAAAGGAAGATATTATATTATTTATAACAATAACTTATAAGGGAGTAATTATCCTTATCTTTTTTATAATTATAAAAGCCTTAATAATAATAATATAATTTAAGATTTTAATTAAATCTTAATTAATATTTAAGTTTTTATCCTTATTTAATATATTATTTATTATAAATTTAATAGGATTATTTTTAGCCTTAATTTATAACCTATTTAATTTATTTATTACTCTTATACTTATAAAAAGATTATTTACCTTAATTTTTAAATTATGATAATAAATAACCTATTTAAATTAATAAAAGTTAGTAAGATATTCTTATATAAATCTTACCTCCTCTTTATCCTCCTCCTCTAATTAATAGTAAAGTTAATTAGGTTAATTAAAAAATATAAAAAATATAAAAGATTTAAAGGATATAAATAATATTTATTAAAGAGTAATTATAATATATTATTATAAATTTATTATTTATTTAAAGCTTAATTAGAAGCTTCCTTAACTTAAAAAAGGAAGAGGAGGAGGAAGAGGTATACTTAATTATAATATATTAAGAGGTAATATATATTAAGAGTTAAATTAAGGATTTAATATTTATAAGGTAAATTAAGGCCTTATATATAATCTTAATAATAATATCTTTATAATAAAGGTAACTCTCTTAATTAATAGTATTTTAAGTATATTATTAGGCCTTAAATTATTACCCTTAAGCTTAATAATAATATCCTTAAGCTTATTATTAAAAATACGCTTATAAGTACTTCTCCTTAAAATTAAAGTTTAAAGCTCCTTTATAAATTATAAATTAAGCTTAAGATAAAATATTTATATAAACTTTAATAATTATTTATTATTATATTTACTAGCTATTATAAGGATAAAAGGGGTAGTAATAAGGGAAGCTTTATAATTATAAGATAAGGGATAATAAAAGATTATATATTAATAAGTTTAATCTTATAATAAGCTATATAAATTAAGTCTTTATATTATTATAAGGCTATTATATAAATAGTATATTAAGGTATATTATAAAGTCTTACTACTAAGTAAGAATAGTAATAATAAGGATATAATAGTATTATAATAATAATAAGATAATAGATTAGGCCTAGAGGTATAAAATATTAAAAATAAGATATATAAAACTATTTATAAGATTTATTAAGAGGTATATAAATTATAAATATAATTATATATTATTAAGGCCTTACTACCTATTTTTAGTGGGGGAGCTTTTATGATTTACGGCCCACTAGCGCCAAATCAACGGATTTGCAAACTGCTGTAGTTCGAGATACAAGCTTGGCACGCTTATTGTGGTCATCGCAGGCTAATCGGTAGACAGCCGTGATAGCGTGGTCAATACAATTCAATGCAGAAATCCCGTCTTCAACGTGGCCAGTCTGATACCAGTTGGAAACGCAAACATTCAGTCCAAGTTTAGGCCTTCCAGGCATCATACTCAGGGTGGCGAGTCTACAACGACAAAACCATTTGACTTCAGGAGTGGAAAGTCAATCACGAATATAACGATTATATAGGGTATAGTGAGTCATTCTCCTACATGTAGCCTATTCAAAAATCAGATGTTTCTTGCAATACACACAATCATAAATATATCTGTACTCAGGAGTCTTGCGCTTTGGACATTTCGGCAAAGAAACTCCACCAAGGGCCATACCAACGTCACAATTGAACATGGACAATCCTTTGACCAGCCTTCCAGAACTCAAGAGGAATAGCAACATTTGGTACAGAATTCACGTCCTCTTGTACGACCTGAGGCACTTTGAGCAGAGCAACGTCAGTCGATCCCGACTCGAAACAGTGGTAGACCCCTCATACCTCGGGGAACCATACTTCAACCAAGACGAAGCGGAGGAGATAAAAGGGACTCACCTCAACGGTGACAAGGCTATGTCAGCTCTGATCGAAGAGATCCTTAACGAACGGCTCAATCGCAGGATGAAGAAGCGCGTGGAGAGCGGGGACTATCGTGTCTGCGCTGCTCACGATGTGGCCCCCATTCTGGAAAAAGCGCTCGGCATCAAGCCGAAAGATCTGGAACGAGATCAAGCTTTTCTGGATACAATGTCGGCACATGGTCTACACTTGAAGCCTGGCGAGCAATGGACAGGACTTGGCAAGCAGCAGAAGACCTTCCACAACAAAGGCGGCACGAAGGAAGGAAAAAGATGACGAGACGGTTCGTTGAGTTTTCGAGAATTTAGAGTAATGGCACAGATCTCGTCCTTGGACCACAGGTGGTAGAGAGTGTGGGGAAACCGACAAGCTTCTGGGCATCTTTGTATGACCTCGTGTGGAAAGTAGCAACAATAAGATCCACTGAGGTGGCGGAAAGGACGGCATCGCGTCGAGTGGAAAGCTGTATCATTATGCAAGGAATTGGGTCCCAATATTTGGGGTGCAAGAAGCAGGGGCCGGATGCAGAACGTTCTTCCACCACCACGTTGATCACTTCAGAGAAGTCTAAAATGGTTATCAAAACAACGCCACAGTTGTTTCGAAATAAAAAGAGGGCTTAGTCGCCTCATCGGGCGGAATACTCGGCTTGTAAAGAAAACCCTGCCAGAACTAGGGAAACAACCGCAGCCACGGTGTGTTCGGCACCCGATGGCTACAAGCGCTTTCTTACCCACCCCTTCAATTGCGTTGGATTATCGTCCGCTCGTGCTGGTGGGTTATCAGCTCCAGCCTTCGTGGAGTCGACAAAATCAAAAACCTTCGCTTATATCTGAAGTCGAAAGCCTGGCCGAGAACGCTTAGCAACTCCCAACGAATGGCATCAGTCCATACTATCTGAACCGCTCATGCTTTCAGAAGACTAGCAGCCTCTTCAACCGCCGGCCTCGAATCGCAGACAATGTTCGAGGCGCTAGCTACGCTCCGAGATATAACATGTCAAGCTGACAGTCTTCTAAGCTGCTTCCTTTCGTTCTGGCGCGTTGCTGTAGAGTTCATTCTGGGGGCAGGCGTCTAGAAGAGAGTCATTATCACTGTCAAGTAAGATCCTCTTCTCGGCACGGTTCAAATTCAAGGTGCTGGGTCTGTAGAATTTCCTTCCCTAGTGGCGTTTTGATCAAGAATATACCCTACCGCTTAGTAGTCTGGACTGCTTGGAAAGCATCTCGAGCTAGTGCATGTTATCGAGTATAATGACAAAGCTTTGGAGATGAGCTGACGCAAGCCTAATGTAAAATTTGATACAATTGTTCATTGTGCGTGATCCCGGCGAGATGATGAGCTATACATATCGTATGATCTTGCTTCCATGCGATGTGGGTATATATTAATAGCTAAAAAGGCGAGCCAATTCCGCCGGACTTTCAAGATCGTGTGACATCCATTCCAAGTATACTATAGTACTGCTGTGTCTCTACTCCAAAGAGGTGGTCGTTCGAGATCGCAGCATCAATTTTTGGATAGTTCTGCCGTAAGAGATTTCAACCTTTGCTAGCATATCCCTTCGTATCTTCACTACCATACTTTATGGCAGCGTGAATTGTGGTCAGGATAGTCGGATAACCCATTTACAACTTTACACCTCGCACGGTGGTCGTAGATTTATATCTTGCCTTTGACAAACTTGTAAGCCATGACCAATCTAATACGAGGATTTGTTGAATCTGATTATGTGGATTCTGGTCAATAAACTCGGGGTTATGTACATGATGAGCGATTGACCATTTAAAGTGCACAAGATCATGTTGAGAACGCCAGAGGTCAAAAAAGGCAAAAAGAAAATAGACCCATGACTTTGGCGTTATCAGATGATATTAGCACCACACTCTAACCAACTGAGTTAACCGACTATGAATAATGTCGCTTCTATCTTAATATATATTGCAGCAAAACTTGCGGGTATTTCATGTACTAATCTGTGGTATTCATGGGCGCATTAGTAAAATCCGCCCTATTTCTTGCGCAAAGGGGCCGATTTTGGTAATTTTTGGAGCATTGGATGCACACACGCACTACCCGGATACCGCGAGTTGCCACTCAAGCTGCGACGCCATCACACAGTCAAGGCCAGTAGCAATCGTACCAACAAGAGCACCCAATGGTAGTCAACCATGAATGATGAAGCGAAACCCACTCAAAGTAGAGTGTCTCCAGTGAGCATTCAGATCAAAGTGTCTCAAAACAGCTACGCTCGGAACGATTATGGCCAGTGCGACCGCATCATGATCTGGCTGCACGAGGTCCATGGTTGCAGTACTATTGGGCTACCTTATCAATCAGAAAATCAACGCTAGGTGTCGAGAGCACAGGCAAAGTTCAACGCCAACACAATGTTCCAGACGCAAATAGATGTTTGAAGCGCGTACCTGACCTGATACCCGCCCGCTTGGGCGAAACAACTACTTACAACCCTCTCCGGCCCTTTCTTCAAGCTGCCCGTCCTCGAACATCTATTCCCAAGACCGGACTTCGTCAAAAGGACATAGTTCAGCTGTCTACAAGAGATGAATTCTTGAAATTCATACACTGTCATTGTATACGACCAAGTACCAGTAATGTTGGTTGTAAGGCTATGGCACTCCATGTTTCAATGCGAATCGCGACTCATCGCGTATCGAGCATACGCCTCGCGCCTCAACCGCTGTCTACTTTATACAGCCGTTGCAACAGATCATACCTGACAAAACGGCTTGCGCCACCCTCCTGTTTCCGTGTAGGTAAATGGCGAAGAAGCGATAGTCGATAGGCTGTGCAAAGATGGTATATCTTCCTGACTCTCCTTGGCTTTTGGGGGTACATTTGCACCAGTACCTTCCCCTGCTTCAGTGACTTCACTGCACACCAACAATCTAATCTTTTTTTATCTTGCAGTATCACTTTTTTAGCATCCTTCAAGTCTTATCTCCCCATTCCGCAAAAATGAAGTCCATCAACGCCCTCTCCATCTTGCTCTTTCTGGCCGGCACAGAAGCTCTCCCCCAGCGCTCCACACACGATAGCCTCCTAGAGCGCAACTTCAAAAATGTCCTTTCCGGCGCAGAAAAAGCTGCCCTCGAGAAACGTGACCCCCAAGGTCCAGCCTCCAATCCTGGGGAATTCACAAACGTCGGTCTCTCTAACGCCAATCCAGCCAACTTTGTCCCCCAAATGGGCGGCAACGGCATGTCCCAATCGTCATCCGACGCCTCGCAATCCGCCACCATCACCGCTTCCGCCTCCCTCTCGAGCGGAACACCAGATACCTCTTCCTCCATCGACTACCTTTCCGCTTCCTACGGCGACAGCGGCCCAGGTTTTGAGTCCGCTTACCCAGCGCTATCGCCGGCTCCCTCTACGATTTTCGATCCAGAATACCCGCCGCCATCCACATCAGGTGCCTCCATGACAAGCAGCCGTCGTCACCACCACCACACCGGCACCGGCGGCCCACGCCCAACAGGCCACCACCATCGCCCTTGCAAAGCTAGCGCCTCTGGAGGTGCATGTATGCCCGAACCCACAGGCCATCACCGCCACCACAACGGCACAGGCCGCTGGCATCACGGACCCGAGGTGGGCGACGAGTTTGTGGAGACGGAGATGGATATGGGTCCTGGCGACGTGGTGACCGTCCACGAGACACTGTGGCAGTACAACGGTACTGGCTGGAACCATACTGATATTCCGTTGCCTTCGGGTACCATTACTCTGCCGCCAACTACGGCTTCTGGAGCTGTTGGGACGGGAACTGGGATGCCGATGATGGGTATGGATGGCGGGGAGGTTCCGATCGATAATGGGTTTGGGGGCCCGGCGTTTATGTTCAATGCCCCTAGACCTGGCTTTGTGGGGCCCAAGGACGAGGGCGTTGTGATGAAGGAGAAGAGGAGGTGGTTGAGTGGGATCTTTTGAGGGATTGAGGTGAAAAGAAAGGTAGATTATCTTGGGAGTGAAGGGTTTGACAGGCGCAAAGGGCATAGACTACCAAAGGGGCTCACCGTTCACCGGTAGCACGCACGAGTTGTTTAGCGCGAGACACGCTTCAACCCAATTCATGAATACAACTTCACTGTCCTTACCGAGGCATATCTTACCAGACTCCTCAAAATCAAAGGGACCATATGCCGTTGAACGCCATTCATGAAAAGTCCTCTCCCTTCTCCTCGATCCCATTCTTCACCCTTAGCAAGATCGTCGTCTTCCACTATGCAAGAGTTAGCTAAGACGCCTTGAATAGCGTAACTAGGATCATGATGAATTCAAGCGCCGTACCTTGTCCAGTTTCGATAGCTGATCGAATTGGAACAGCTGTTAATGTCCACAGTCAGCAAATACCTTCTCGAAACTCAACTTCTTGCATAAGACTGGGCATCATGGGCTGGAGAACGCCTACCTTATCTGCGAAGGCTTCGTTATCGCCTGCAATGAGGTAAACGATTAGCGGTTATCTCTTGGATGGGGAAATGAGTTCTGAACGACATCTAAAGAGTATGACGTGCCGGCATGACATATTTCACTTACCGTTTTCCACAGATTCCGCCAGATCCACTAGTAATCGATGCTCCCGTGTACTGTGATGATTTGCAATCAGCACTGACTTGAGTGACGAATAGCAAACGCGTAAGACAATGTCAGAGACTGGGAAGAATGAGAGAAAATCTCGGCTCAAAACAGAGTCTGGTGAGTTGAATATGGGCCTGTAGACGTACCTTGCGAATGTAGGGTCTAATTCTCTATATGATTCGAGAGCACGCTGAGTAGCGACCATGTCTGTGGTGGCAAGGTGGCAGATCCCGCTTTTCAACAGGTAGTCTTTCACGGACCCTTTTTGAGCTCACTATTAGCTTTGTCGTCGGGTCTCACCGTACAACGTACATTTCATCAAGTTATTTGATACCGAGCTTTTCGCTACGGATTCGTACTTAGATATGGACTTGTAGTAGTCCCCCTCCATGGCGGCAAGATCGGCAACTTTGAGATTGAGCTTATTTGCGAGTCTATACGTAGGCTCGTGTTAGCATGTTTGAATTACAAAGGACCAAGCGAGGCGAGCATACGCTTCGGCATTGTCCGCCTCAAACCACGAGGCCGCAGTCTGGTGTCCAGTCAGTGAAAGTAGTTGATCGCATCTAGACTCAGCAGCCGGCTTGACTCCCCCTGGTCAGGACAATACCTACATCGTATGCTTCTAAAGCCCGTTTCGGATCTACTATCTCGACCTCGTATATTTCCGCCAGATCTATACCAGTATTAGTACGTTGAGAACCGTAGATCTTGAAGAGCTTGTTACACACTCTGTTGTTGTGTTGCGGCGCGCCGGAAGTTACCCTAGAAATCTTCAGGTCCACAGATTCATTCTTATATTCTCTAATAGCGAACCTTCTGGGTGTAATGATTGACTGTTCTCTTTATCAGACGACGTCAAGTATGGCGAAGGCGGAGTGTGACCCACTGGCCTGTTGGAGAACCCTCGCCGCATCCTCGGGGTCGCTCTTCTTATAACTTTTAAAGGCCTCCTGGAGGGTATTCGCCGCGTCATCTGGCTCGTTCTGATAGAAAGTAAACATCTAAACCCATCTTGTAAACAAAGTACTTAATCCTGACCAGGTTGTCTGTTTGGATTTTTGCTGCTCTTTCGAAGGCCAGCCCAGCCTCCTTGCCTTTTCCACCATGTCAGAGGTCGTGGAAAGTTGTTGAGCTGGATATATGGACGCTACCTTGCTTCTGCATCCGGAATGCATTGGCTGCCTGCGCTGCAGGACTCGTCAGACCATCCAAGCCCTCTGAGGATCCCAGGGTGAGGGCAGCACGAACTGTATAGGTCTGCCGCGTTCTCCCATTTCTCTGTTTTACCCCCAAATAGCGACCACCCGCCACCAGCACCAGATGCGGCCTTGTCCGCCTATGGTGAAACTGTCAGCTAAGAGGGTTTCGACGACGCTGGGGGAGTTGAGTCGACGACCTTCTGCAGTAAGGCTCGAGGGTCTTGTGCCATATCACAGGTGAAATTCGAGAGAGTGAAAGTAAAGGTTATGGTATTCTGCAGATTGGTACTTTAAGGAAACAAGTGTCTCCCGTGATGGTTGCTGAATTACAGCCTATTCCTTGTTCAACTGACGTATCTGCGCTAGCGTCGGCCCTAGAATACTACGGGCAGACATTGCGGAGTCTCTTATTACCCCTATTCCGTTAATTCTGCTTCTTTAGAAAACTAAAACCGCATATACATCTAAAATATCTAATTCTATATCTATATAATAACTACGTAGCTATATATCTTAAGACTTTTATAATATTATCTACTAATATATAGATATTAACTCTAGCCTTTAAGATATAATTATTTAATATATATATATAAAGGGAGTAGGATAATAATTTATAACGTCGCGAAATTCTAGCTAAGGTAACTCTTCTTACGGAGCTCACTAAGCATAAAGATTTCTAAAAGATTAGGTACTATATAGGAAGGATAATTAGGGAAGTTATTAAACTTTAAAGACGTCTTCTTAATTATATCCTCTATATATTCTAAATATCTAAAAGTATTTAGATTATTAGAGTTACACGGTATTCAATTAAAGTTCTAGAACGATGTTATTTTGGAGGGTACGATTTTGGTTTTCCAAAGAAGCAGAATTAACGGAACAGGGGTACTCGACCTTTGGCTGCGCGACATACGATGGCTTGTAGACAATTTTACAAGTCCACTTTGGCCACCCGGTCGTTGCATAGGCGTACTACTAAATCAACAATTCTACGCGCCCTCTCCTCAAATTCGAAGGCACCAGATGACGAACTCGAAGCCATGCTCAGCACTCCCTCTTGGTCCGTTAAGTCTCTCTTCGATTCGACTATCCCATCCTCCGCGCCCCCTGTCACAAAAGAAAAACTACACCACCTGCTCCGCCTCTCCGCGCTCCCCCTGCCCACCTCCGCGACTCAAGAAGAGAAGATGATCGCAGACCTGCAGTCGCAATTGAAATTCGTGCAAGCTATACAATCTGTCGACACTACTGGGGTAGAGCCATTGCAAAGCATTCGAGATGAAACTAAAGAGGCGAATGTGGAAAACGAGATCACGCTTGCTACGTTACAGGCGGAGTTCGATAAGGAGGAGGTGGTGGGGATGAGGGGGAGAATTAGGAGGAGGGAGGATGTGCCTGACCCGGAAAGAGTCGAGGAGGTAAAAGATTGGGATCCATTGGAGCAGGCATCGAAGAAAGTGGGGAGATTCTTTGTGGTGGATACTGCGAAGGACTGAGCGAAGGTGGCGTTGTTCACAGCTTAGGATTTTGGCTTGTGAAGCAGACTATGGTGGACCAGAGTCTATGTACGGGGTGTCAGTGTCCCAAACACCGATTCAGGTTGATGGCTCTTGTCGGCAGACTATAGGACCATTCGGCCTCCTGCCCTCCAACATGGGGAAAAAGCTATGGCTCGCAACCGCAGAGGCTCAATAGGCAATTTGAGCTTGGCGTAAGAACGAGGGCTTTCGTTTTGGCATGGGCGCCATCACAAACAACGTGGTCTATCATGGTGCGACAGTGGTGGACGCAATCATTCTGTACATCCTCTCGTCATGAGGATAACCTTGCCAATATGGCTTTCCCTGCGCGGCTTTCGTTAGGTCTGCCCAGCTCTTTCGAGATCCAAGCGCCAATCTCAGCCATTTGGTCTACATCAACGCCGGTTTTCCCACCCAGGCTATGCAGGCAGTGGGGAAGATCCTCCGTTGCGATATTTCCAGTCGCACCTTTGGAGTAGGGGCAGCCACCAAGGCCACCGACACTGCTATCGAAGGTTCTGATGCCGTTTTCAAGACCCACCACTGCGTTGACAAGAGCTTGCCCATACGTGTCGTGTAAATGTAACGCGAGATCGTGCGAAGATATACCGGCAGCGAACAGTGCTTTCAAAAGCTCTTGGGTCTTCGGCGCTGTGCCCATTCCTGTAGTATCAGCTACTGATACTTCATCAACGCCCATCTCTAGCAATGTCCCTGTGATGTCTGCTACTTTCGACGGGGGAACGTCTGGACCTTCGTATGGACAACCAAGTGCTACCGACACATATCCCCTCACTCGGATATTTCTCGATTTCGCAAGCGATACAATTGGCTTGCAGCGTTCCAAGGACTCGGCAATCGTGCAGTTGGTGTTTGCTTTGGAAAAAGCCTCTGTGGCCGCCGTGAATAAAGATAGCTCCATCGCATTCGAAGATACCGACTTCGCTGGCTGCACCGGGTTATCGACGCTTGATGTACTTGAAGGCATTTCATTCGGATCCTCAGTTGATGTTATGGGGCCTTGTTCTCCTGTCTCTCCTCGCTCAGGTCTCGGTGAGGGAGGTGGTGTGGGCAATTCACCCGACTTTTCTGGCGAGGTTCTGTGCGGATTGCCGTCCTCGGATGTATTCAGGAAGTTCTGCAATCCTTTCAGATTTGGAACGAGGAAGTTGTATGCAATTGGTGCAGGTGCGGAAGGCGGGTGTCCGAGAAGCTCATTGAGCACTTCTGCTGAATTCGCCATCTGTGCCATGCAGGACTTCTTTAGCATACACACCATCAGGATCGCCGAAGAAAGCTCCGTATCAGACACGGAGCACCGCGTGTCTCACCTGCGGCACCCATTTGGGCGCAACGAACGAGCCAGCCTCAATAGAGCGTACTCCGGTTCGAGATAGCCGCCTGATGAGCTCCAGCTTGGTCTTCACGCTCAAATGAGCTTTCTCGTTCTGTAGTCCATCCCTCGGTCCTACCTCCACGATGCGTACCTCACCAGCTTGCCATTGGATGGTGGTCGAGAAGCATCTCCTAGCGCATGTAACGTTCAACGATCTTCCTAGATAAGCAGTGTACCTGGTGAGAGGCATCATAGAAGACTCTGATTCGGCAGGAGAGACAGCTAATCATCACATGGGGAAGGTTGTCCATGGAGGGATGCAATGGGTCGCGCGGAGTGGACTTTGCGGGGAAATCAACAGGCCCACCTTCGCTACCTGGCAGTCAGCTCTTGGCGCCAAGTCAATTGCCACTATTCCCTCTCACGCTTGATTCTGCCGCTATTCCTCTTCACAATTGATTCCATCCGCTGCACCACGCTGGACTCAGTACCACCATTTCGCACTTGCTCGCACAAGTTATCCTCCAAGTACCTTCCGTGCCTAGTACGACGGCCGCACAATAATGTCTTCAGGAACCCGTTTGTCTGCAAGCATGGCTGTTCACACCCCAAAAGACGTTCGTCTACGGTTGTGATGCACAGTATTTCCGACTCTCTTATCTCTTTCCATTGGGTCGCAGTGAACTTCTCCCGTTGTCAGAGCCGGTGGAAAGCTCCTTTCGCTACTCATTAGCAAATTTCTAATAATGAATACAATCATATCTATCTTTCCATACTTTCCCTCACTATGAAGCCAGATTGAAAGTTCCAGGAGGCTATAATCACATGCCGATGAAAAACCTGGTTCGAGTAACAACACGAGTAAGACCGGATCGCCCATCACTCCATGGAACCCTGCGTTCCCCCCAAAAAGGCCCCTTGTCCTCCCACTTGGAGTTTCTAACTAATGGACAGTTGAGCTGTCCGAGACTACCCATATTGACCGAACTTGTGAGACCATTCAGATTTATGTGCTGATCGACAGTCTCGTATGTATTCTGACCTAGGCCGTTTGAGTTCGACGCTCGTCCTAACGTCTCAACACCAATCTCGATATTGCTGCTCCATTATGTCTCTGTACTTTTAGAATAGTTGATCCTGTGCTCCCCATCCCATGTCCTGGCAAAGCACTCGTCCCAGGGGAGATGCCAAGGCCTAGCCAAGACGATTGCCGAAGTCGCCAGGACATGGGATAACCCCAGGCTTCCCTGTTGGCATGGAGTGAGGCATACTGGTCATGTGCGCCGCCACAAGCAAGCGTACCTCAATTTGGCAGATACTGAAATGTGGAGAGTGAAGCCTGAAGAGGGTCCGGATACCATCTCACCGAAAAAGGCCCTGTTCGAGAAAGCGCTACTAGAAGAAATAAACCCCTTGAGTTGGTTAAGCCTGAGACTGCCACTAAAATGCTATCCCATCACAAGCTGATGCCAAACTCACTACCTTTTAGACATGAGATCGCAGCCAAACTCTATATGGATGTCAGTGATCCACGGTTTACTCCAATCTGATCAGAAGGCTATACAGAGCTGATCCCGCATCGCAGGAGGTCCTATCCCAAGACAAAGCCACTTTGCGCTTCCGCCTCAACTCAGCGCGTTCCATATCCTAATGGGCCTCTGTCGGATCGCAAAGCCCATTGGGTCTCCAAGTATAGGCATGTAAAAGTTGAGAGGCGCAGATGCTGTGTGACTGAGGAGAGTGCGGCTGGCCAATTGCTTTGCTGCATATCGCTTGATAGGTATTGAGTATATAATGGCCCAGGGTACTCAATAGTCAATAATATTAGGTAAGGTATCAACTTATTACCTTTCCTCGTATAGAATAGCTTGATATTATATCAAGCTTAACATGAGTGATAATTTAAATAAGAGTACCTTTTAGAACCTAGTCTGGCATGCGCGCATGATCATGGATACTCCTCTCCTTCTCAGCCATGCTGATGATATAGGACTTGTCTGTCGCTGGCCTTAGACTCTTCATTTTTTGCACAGTCGCTGTTTAACCTGTACGCATTCGGTGGCTGACAGAGAGCGCGAGTAAGTCAGATCGAGAATTTCTGGAGCTGGTTTCTGTATGTAGATCTAGCGTCCACTTGATGTGGTCTGCGCACGCGTTCAGTACGAACGACATCTCCCAAGATATAACCATACAGAGCTGCTTTCACAAAAAAGGAGGGTTTACTAGAAGACAGTCCCGGAGCGTCCATGACGGCGACGCTTGAGAAGTGTAGAATTGTATATACCATCTAGGAATAAAGTCATACTCTCCATGTCTCTCCTACTCAAACGAGCTTGATTGTCTGCGGCGTCAATTGCTCAAGCTGACTATGGTCAAACTCCCAGCAATGGTCATAAAGCGGCCCTTTACCCCTTGGCTTCCTCACACAAGGGTTGTTGTGTTCAGACGGGCCGTTCGTCTTGTCAGCGAGTCCGTGATGCCATCCCTGCTCATCAGATTGTGGTCTCAGAGCGTCCGTGAAAGATTTCCATACTTCTTGCTGGTTCGAGATACTCGGTTTGACCTTATATCTCAAAGCAATCGCAGCATATCCCGAGACGGAGATGGTGCCCTTTCTTCGGAACGTGTTGGGCTCAGTGCTCCGCTTTTCTAGTAGCAAGCCGTCAACTTTTGCCTGCTTCTCTCCATGATAAGCGCCAATGAATAAGAAGTAACCGTCCATGGTCTCGCAAATTTCCCCCGTGTCGAGATCGCTTTCAACGTCGGCAGCCTCGTGCTCGTATTGCTGGTTGCCGTCGTGTAAGAATAGGCTCGTTGTTTTCTTATGCATCATAGGTATCAACTTGTTTTTGTTCCAATATTTCAGCATCTTGAGGGTGCCAGAGATGACAATGGTTATTCTTCTGAGGAAGCCGGAGATGACGAGCTCGTTGGTCTGTTTGCCATCGAGTAGTTCCCCAGAGAGGGGACCACTTTGTATGTTGATGACTCCACGATAATATTGATGTTGTTCCAAGTTTGATGATTCTGATCCTGACCATTCAGAATCTGAAGGCTCAGAGGTTGATGGTGGAGAATTTGAGGTTTGTGGAAATATCCTTGTATTGAGTTTGACCTGGCCGTCTATCGAGGCCCAGGACCATGAAGGGGCCTCTAAGAGGTCTTCCTGAATAGGACGACCTCGGGATTTCCAGCGAAGACACAGAGGGAAAGTAGACCACCACATGCCTGAAAAGTAGATGTCATCAGGTAGGAGCTTTTGGAACTCCTTTGCTAGTCCTGAAATAGCTACCAGCTTATCAGTCGGTTTGCTTAGCTTCTTTTCCGAGTACATTTCGCAAAGGTCATCCCAAAGTATATGTATTTCGATTGTCGATCGCAGTGGTGTGATCATGGAATCCTTCAACAATATGTTACGCTTGTTATAGAAGCGTGGCGCGCCATTTGGGAATGTTTCACTGGCAAAGTATGGTGCTTTGGAGCAGCACTCCCAAAACATCTCCCGCTCGGTAAAGTGTA
>JAABUL010003667.1_pt1 | contig 22283 bp, 22 predicted proteins | sample 5559151 | NCBI WGS metagenome assembly JAABUL01 (sample SAMN10711876, study PRJNA513368) | rock metagenome | isolation source: Antarctica rocks | place: Antarctica: Victoria Land, Pudding Butte sud | reverse complement strand
CTCAGGCGCGGTGTCCGTAAAGTATGTTGGGCTCACTGTCGCAATAGGCGATCGGAGAGTGTGGGGGATAATGTTGTCTGTACTGTAGCTTGTTCCTTTGTCTCCTTTCTCTTTCCCCTTACCGGAGTGAGGAGGCTCGGTAGTATTGAAGCAGGTTTGTGTATCGTGTGTCAAGGAGAGGGGGGTAACAGGGAGTGGAGGAGGAGGATCAGAGATAGAGTTTTCTGTCTTCTCGTAGAGAATAAAACATCTAGATAGGCGCCGTCTATCAGTAGGAGAATCAGCGAGCGGGGTTTCAAGAATCATACCCAGCTTCTGAGCCTGCCAGAGAAGTCGGTGGAGTGCTGAGGAAGCATTGCTTCCCAACTTGCTTCTTAGAGGTTGAGCCGTCGCTTCTGGGGTGGACGCTGCTGCTGTCGTTAATATTCCCACCCTGGTTACTATCTTGTCTCGGTCCAGAAGTGGAAGCGTTGTCGCAACCTTCTAGGATGAAATGTTCAAAGGCGCCGTCAGACTTTTCAACTCCGTGTTCAATACTCGATCCCGCTCGTTGCGACTCTGGGACTTCTCCAGCACTGAACAGCAATGCCTCGAGGGATGGGAGAGTATTATCATGTTCGTGGCCGCCCTCAGTATCGGCTATGTTCGAGGGACCTAGAGTCGTTGATTAGCGCCCATCAAATCTTAACGATAGGAAACTGAGCGCAAGGCCAGCATCGGTGCCGCCTCTTCTTTACAAACGTACTGGAACGCCTGGTGCCTGGTGAGGAAGCAAGAGACGGGCGGTCATCAGCTCGACCCGCTGATGAAGAGCCAAATGCACGGAGTATGTGAGCCGCCTCTTGGTCTAGACCTTCGCTGACTGGCACCAGGTGAGACAACGGCTCGCCATCAAACATGGTCTGAGTAAAGAGAAAAAGAAAAAACCTGTGCTCCACGCGGAAGATGAGTTCGAGCTCCTGAAAACGCTGTACACCTCCGTGGAGACCACCTTCCCTCACGAACGGTACCGCGTGCAGCTGGCCCTCATCATGCAACTCGCCGGAATCACGGGCAATCGGCCTTCTGCTCTGCTAGCAGTCCGTTACGAACACATCAAGGTGACCTTGTTGGCGGACCCTGACGGTGGAGAGCAGCCTCGTGTGCTGATCGAGATTGTGTTCAAACACACCAAGGGTTACCTGGGTGAGAAGGATGCGTGGGTGTCCCTGTTGATGCTGTGCTCGCCGCAGCTTCTACGTGTGTCGCAGTCGCTGACGAGCGTGTCAGGAACGAATTCGGGATCCCCGACGTCCCGAACGAGCCGTGCCTGCTGCTCTGTCCTCACATCACGATGCTTGCGTTGCTGTTCGCGGACCAAGCGTTTGCCGCCCCCTCCTTGACTTCACCGGAGGACTTGTTTCGTCTCCGGATCGTTCCCGGGCAGAAACAGCTGCTGGTGCCTCTGAAGGAGGAGATGGCGGAACGACCTCTGTTCCGGCGGTGCAAACACACCGTAAACGGCGTACAGATGTCAGAGGAGCAAGCACTAGCCGACACCACTCTCCGGCCGCAGATGACCACCCTCGGAAGCATTACCGGCATGGAACTTCCCACGGGTCCGTACACCTTCCGACGTGGCAACGGGCAAGCTCTCGACAACAGCAGTGAGTAGACGTTAATGGTCGATTGATTCCATGCTGACGGAGGCAAAGGTGAAATCACAGAGGCGCAGCGGAACATTATCCTGCAACATCACAACTCCTCCGTCTTCCAGAAGAACTACGCCTCGAGATATATGCCCGACACTCAAGCCGCCTACCGTGGTCTGAAACCACAGACTGCCCTGATGCGGGTGGCCAGTGGGATGAGTCGCACGATCGATCCTCGACGGCCGCGCAAGCTCAGTCCTGCACAACAGGCAGAGGTCGACCGCCATCCGGAGGTGAGACTTCTACATCGGAGGCTTAAGTCGCTGCTGCAAACCTTCCAAGATCGGAAGTGTTCGATCGCGAGCACCAGAGGAACCCCCTTGCATGACCACTATCGACAAGCCTATCAAGCTCATCGCAACCTGAAACGACGGCATGAAAGAGCTCTGTTGATCGAGGTCAAAAAGAGGTATAAAAAGGAACAGCCGGTGATCGACATCCAACGCCAACTGAAGGGATTCCCGGTGGCAGAACAGGAGAGTCTTCGGGTGGCGACATACGTCTTCGCGGAGAGGGTCCAAGCCATCGACGCGCTCTTTACCTTTGCTCTGGCAACCACCGAAGAGGAGTGCCAACGGCGGGGAGCAGCGATCAAGGCGTTGATCGCCCTCTGCAAGAAGCAGGAAAACCAAGGCTTCCGTCGCCGTCAAGCAAACATCAAGGTCAAAGAGGAGCAGACGTCACCGTCCAACTCTTCACCACCGAACCTTTCGACCACCCTCCTAGTCGAATGCAAAGCCACCCAATGTATTTTCTGCCTCGGCAACGAACATCTGTCCGTAGCCGATCGCTTGAAGACTTTCGCGAGTCGCGGCGACCTCAAAAAGCACTTCCACCGTAAGCATCTCCGCCACCATGCGAACGGTCAGCCGATCGTGTGCCCCCATCCTCGGTGCGACGTCCTCTTGTATGGCACAATGCATCTGCAAAATCACGCTGAGGTGGTGCATAAGACACCCACCTGACTGTCACCGGCCTTCGAATATCGATCGTCCATTATGGGACTCTCACTGCGTAACCAATTGCGGATGGAGCCAGCATGCGGCAAAATACCTAGCAGTTCCAACCGAGTCAGCTGGACGGGTTCATAGCAATTCATGTAAAGGTCTTGATTTTCCGTACGTGGCGAGATCCTCAATCAGTCTCAACTGCTTCGAGGCCATCTCCGGATTCATTTTCTTCGAAAAGTTCCCCAGCTCGATATTCAAGATAGCATCAAAGTCCGCCAAGTAGCTGCCCCCAATAGGCTGAACGGTATCGTCCACATTATATGGAAGCAGTCGCTCGCGGCACAACAAAGCAGCTAGGGTCAACGCAAACGCTTCAGGTGTTTGGTGAGCGAACTGGCTTCCCCCTTCTGATTGTGCGCTTTAAATAGTAACGAGGTTATTCACCGCCTCTCTCATGCCTTTCCACCCTGTTCGATCTCGCTCCACGATTCCCTCTATGTTCCTTGAGTCACTCTTCCCCACCGTCCGTCCTCGAACCTCCGAATCGCTATTGCGCGCATAGACTTACGATGACCTCTATATCTGACAAACACAAGACAAATATCGCTCTAGAGAAGCTGAAGGGGTTTGAGCGGCCTCCACTTCAGCTCGCCGCCATACTCGGACAGGTGGATAGCCAGGTCCGTAGCTATCACGTCGCATAGTCGAACTCACCTCATAATAGGATATGAGTACAGAACTCCGTCCTACCCAGTCCACGGCCGGACTTATATCTCACGAGGACCAAAGTTACGCCAAGCGTTCTTTTCTCTCTGATTGGCTGATTGGTGTAAAATCACGTGCTTATTGTATTGTTTGGCCAAGCGTCTGGTCCGATCAACGAACGCGTCTTGACCATAAGTTCATGGCATTAGATCAGAGATTGAAAGCTATCCACCTGCAACATCGCCTAATATTCGCTGATTTTCGATATGGGGGACATCCGAACTCCCATTGCGCAGTTGTCATCAGAATGTATCAACACAATACTGGCTTTCAACGTCATTGACAGTCTGTCAACACTCATAAAGCTTTTACTAGAGAATTCGACCGAAGCGGACGCAAGCCGGATTGACCTAAAAGTGATTCAACGGTCGCGACCTGAAGGACAAGCCCTTGATATCACCTTCCAGGATGATGGTCACGGAATCGCACAGCCGGATCGAGAAGAGGTTGCGCGTCTTTTCCAAACTAGCTTACAAGAAAAGGACACCACTCGACGGGGTCTCACCCTCGGTAGTCTCGCGTACGTCTCCGAAAATCTCCAGATATCAACAAAGACGGAAGGAGAAGAGCAGGGCCAGGTATGGACAGTGTGCCTCGAGGCAAACGACTACAGACAATGGCCTTTGAACGACCAACACGGAACACGCGTGGAAGTTAAAGGCCTTTTCAGCCGCTATGGTTCACGGCTCGTCGAAGAGCAGCAACAATTCAATACTTCACTACAACGAATGAAATCACTCCTGAGTGTTTGGGCAGTCCTACACCCTGAAATTCAAACTGGGTTTTACGCAGAGGCACACGAGATATTTCGTTATGCACCAGCGCCTTCGGCTGATCCAGCAACGGCTGCTAAGCAGATCTTCACCAGTGCACGAGCGGATTTCACACACCTTACGCACAATGGGGGCAATGGCTATCACATCAGTGCAATATTTCCTACATTCGCTGGTACTTAAACTTTTCTTGCTCATACGGGCAGTTACTGAAATCAATAGGAAAAGTAAGAAATCTACAAAAAGAACCTTGGGTTTGCATCAATCATCATGTTGATGTTCTCGAAGACGACATGAAAGACTGTTTACAAGGTCCTTGGAAACAGCTCTTGAACGACGCCCTTGCGCCCAAGGTCATCCGTCGCGACAGATCAATATTCTTTGTTCTCGATATTACTACACCCGACCAATGTTACGATTCGTATCGCGGTCCAAACAGAACTGTGTTCAATTTTAAGGATCCTGCGCCGCTGATGGACGCTGGGCAAGCCGCCTGTTTAGCAGCTGGAGAAGTCTTCTCAGGTATCTACCGCGCATCCTTGGACAAGCTTGCGATGAACTCACAAATGATCAGAAGGCAAAGAACAATCAATAGGAGACGGGCAGAGAGCTCAAACCGAGAATGTGCTGCGACAGAGAAAGTGCATACCCAAAGGCGATCCGCGCCTCGCCGACAGACACCGCCAGCACCCAGCACGGTCAGGCTGTGAACTCTCTGCACAAGGTTCAGACGTCGTGACAACAGCAATAACGGAAAAATCTCACGAGTCGGCAGTGGAGACGTGGTACTTCGACCGACTTATGGGCCAGTCTGCATTTAGGGAAGCCATGCGCGAAGAAGAAAGAGCGAGAGGCGACGGTAGCCAATTTGAGCCAACGTGGAGCCAACAAGCCGAAAATTTCCTGTTCAGCGCTCTAAGTCAGGACTCTGCCTACGGCAGAAGCTCCCAATGACCGGTTTCGGGGGACCCTGATCGGGATCAGCTTTCATGTTGGACATCATTCGCCGACACTTTTCCACCTCCAAAAGCCCCAACCCCTTTGGCCAATACAGATTTTCAAACAGTCTGTCCGTGTGCCTCCTGTCATGCAGACCTTCCGTCCCACAGTCACTGAGTATATTGAAAATCCCAACAAGAAGTTCTGCGGCTCTGGCCGAATCTAGGTAATCTTTCGCAAATCGATAAGGCAGTAGGATTGTGCCTCGCAAAAAGTACACACTGAGCCTCTGTGAGATTGTATAGCGATTTTGTATTAGTAGTTCGGCTAGAGCTTCAGGATCGACTTGACTGTTCGAATATTCCTCCGAAAAAAGGTTTTGGATACCTCTTCGAACGTTGAACTCCGCTTGTGGGTAGTCGTCTCCGGTCTCGAACACGTTCTCACGTCTATCACAGTATGAACCCCAGTATTGGCTGAATGTCTCAAGACGTAATAGTCCATGAACATCTGTTGTCGCGCCGACGCCGTAGGTGCTAAGATATATCACCTTGTTCAATGCTGATGTTTCAAGCCCACGTCTCGCTCGCTGGCTCCGAACATGGTCTTCTGCGCGTTTCCTTTTGGTCATCCTTGGAAATTTATCCCTAGCTCGTGGTGATGGTGGTGAGAGAAGACCAGGTGCTGACGTCGTTGCACCTTGACCCATGTTCAACAGTCTCGGCTGACAATTGTCCTGCTTGGTGGATTTGCTTGACATTGGATTATTTCGTTCGTTGAGGTGATAGTGCAGCGCTTCGAAGAAAGAATCCATCGTCGTTTTCTGTAATGAGAGCTTCTCTTTCCGAGGATCCTTCAGAATGTCGATCTTTGCTGGCTCTACCGCGATATCTACGACAATGATTGGTATTCCAGCAAAATTGCCATATCTTTTGCAAGTTCTTTGGATAGCTCGTGGAAACTCAGCAAAACTGATCGGACGAGCGTTGATGGCAACGATAGTAGTGCTGCGGGCTTGCGTAGTGTCTATGGAGGCAGTGCACACTTTTGCCTTGGCATTTCCGTCAAACTTGATATCCAGTGCTTGCATCGACGCCCTTGCTTTTGGAAAAGCCTGCCCAATTGCCTCTTCCAGTGTTTCTGTTCGCCCTAACTGATTAGTTGGTATCGCAGTTTCAGCCCATTGAAAGTCAAACTCTCGAAAGAAAACGAAGTTGACCGAAGCATGGAATAACTTCTGGACCTGTATCAACCAACTTATGCTCTCAGTTCTCTTCTTAGACAAATCCTGGCCTAGCTTAGGGAGGCCAGAAATCTGAATTTCCGAATGTTAGTGGTTCAGTCGCATCGCAACCGTGACGATACTAACAAGCACAGAAGTTCCTTGCACACTTCCGTCAGAGTCTCTGCGGCGTACAACAGGATAATCACTAGCTCTTGTGAATGTTGCCTCCCACGCCCCACCACACAATGTAGACGAGCGTATGGCGACATCGCCTTGACAGCGCATGCTTCGAAGCGCTTCCCCCCGGAAGCCGAGAGTGGACAGATCTTCCAAGTCTTTGAAAGATCGAATCTTGGAAGTGCATCCGAGAATGCCCAATTTGGGGATGTCCGATTTCTGTCTAAAGTCAGATCAGAGCCTGCAACAACTAGGGAGCAACCAGCCTCGATGCCGCTTCCATTGTCAGTAACACAAAGCCAAGTACAATTTCTGCAGACTCTGACTGAAATACGAGGCAGTTCGACATATTCAAGGCTATCCAAGGAATTGTCGATTAACTCTTTGATCATGTCCCGCACGTCTAATACCACCAGATCGCACCTGAAACGATCAATCGTAGCTTGATCTAAACGCTGTTTGAGTCTGTTAGCCCTTCCAAGCACTATGGAAATCGAAGCAAACCTGCCTTTATTCGCCGTGGGGATTCCATTGTCAGATTGTAAAAAATGTGATTTTGTGGACTGAATGAACTCAGGTCGGACACTTGACGTTTGAACACAATTTTAATGGAATACAGTAAACCACACCCTACAGGGGCTTGCCCCGACAGGCACGGTTTGGACTAAAACCCACAGGATACGCCTGCACGCGAGTATTGTCTTGACTAATGGCCACAACACACCAAATTGTAACGCACAAGGCAATGTGGGCAAGAGAGATTTCCATGTAGCATTGGTAAAACCCTAAATTTAGACTTGTTTACTCAGTAACGCGTATCCAGTCTGATCATTTGTTGACCGAGCAATTGACAGGCGGAAGGGTTGTTTCTTTCCTTCAACAGGCAGATACCAATCAATCATGACAGAACATTTGATTTTGAAACGTCAACATTAAATCGTATCCAATGGAGCGGCCCGATGAATCTGCCGAATTTCCTAGTCTCGCTCATAATTAACATACATGTCCCACTTCTGAACAGGTCGGAGGGAACGATTGGCTTGATCATGAAACATTCACGCGTGGTGGTCACGTCCGGATGCCTTTTATATCTGGGTTTGTCATTAAAGACTTTACAATATATCAAGCGCCAAACTCATCATCGTTGCTTCCGCACTGATTCATAGTTCGCGATGCGTCGACCTCGTGTTCAAAAGCCGTCTAGAAAGTGGCGCTGTCCCTGGTGCCGCCGCTCCGAGAATGGAGACCTGGGCAAAGTAATGAGCAGTAAGAACGTTTTGCAGAAACACCTTGCTAGCGCCCACTCTGATGAGACGATTCTCTTTTGTCCCTCGCTTGATTGCAAAGCATTCTACGAGGGAGTTGAGAAATTGACCGACCACATGCGCTATCACGAGGGCGATGGGGATCGCTGCAAGCGAATTCCGTGTATATATACAAATCGTGATTACAACAAGATGCGGGCACACGAAGACTGTCACAAAAAGGTACGCATAGCCGTTGCCAACTCTGAATCACTGACTAGTTTAGGCCGACTATACATTTTACAACAAGAATTCCGCTTTCGTCCCCGGCAACCAGTGTACAGCGGATCCGCAATGTCCCCATCGTTCCCCTGGGCGGAAAGACATGTGCCTACACGTCTCGAATGTCCATCAACAAAATCATGAGCACAGATGTAACAAGTGTTCAGCTTCCTATGTCGACGTATGGCTAGAATGATGCTGGCTAGCCAATTCCAAGCTGATATAGTACAGATTGCCCACTTAGGGCCGCATCTCATAAAGCATACCCGACAGCAACACGGTATGCCGGCGCTGTAAACTTCTTGCTCTTGAGCCTCTGGCAATCAAGTAGAAATAACCTCTCGAGCATCGGGACTGACATTGCAATAGACGATCTTGATTCTTACCTGCCGTTGGCGCAAAAGCATGAAGAACAGTTCACATGTGTCTTTTGGAACTTCGGTTTCAACATAATTGGTCCTAAAGCGCTACAGGCAGCCACGATACTCAAAAGGCAGATTGTCGATGGATTCCACGGTCTTGACGACTCCTGGGGAACACACACCCCGGCTGTGAAGTTAAGCCTAGCCGATCTTCCCAAAGCAATACGTATGCTATGCGCGGATGGCCATAGGGTGGCGATGTACTCAGAAATCCAATACGGCAGTGATCCTTCAACGTTGGAGCCGGATCGAATATATTCCGCAGGCACAACTGAAGATGGTCTTTCCGGACATCTGATGGCTCTTAAGCTCGAAGAGGTGACGTGTCCATCGGTCTGCGCTTTTGCCGTACTAGAGCAAGACACATTTCGTGTGGGGCAGCTCGCATGTGTGGAGGAGCTGCAATGCATTCTTGATGAAATACAACCAAAAGAGATTCTTGTAGACCGCGAAGTCATCCTTCGAGGATTGGGCGTGGAGGTTAGCAACATGGTGGTGAGAGTACAGGACTTCGAAAACGCAACGGTCGCAACAGAACGCCTCGCAGATCAAACCTATCTCAGGAACAAAGCGAGTCGGTCAGCGAGTCGATCAGCGATTGGTGTTCTCATATCATTCCTATCAGAGGTAAGGTGCTGTTGGTTTTTATCTTCGTGCCTTTATTGAAGTTGGATTTCTAGTCAAAGATCTGGACGAAGCTCAGTGGTACAATGACCGTTCAGGAGTGTGAGCGAAAATTCACGCCTAGTGCCTTCCAGGATCCAAACCTGAGAAGCTGCGACAGTCAATCGGGGCTCTTATCACAGGCTTTGGCACCTTCGATTACGGCAGCAAATCCAGTTCTTCTCAGATGGATTGAACAGACAGCGATAAGTAAAGAAACAATACGACGACGACAGCATGCGGTAAAAATGCTGCTGGAAGAGCCTACTGTTCTTATCGGGGTTAGAACCGCATTGGAAAAGATGAACACATCGGAATTGGATTGCAAAATATCTCGGATCCGTGAGGATGACTGTAACGAGATGGACCTCATGGCCCTTGCCACTTACCTAAAGGCTCTAAGAACCCTACAGCAAATCATACTCGATCTGGGGTCTAAGGGCGAAATCCTTGTTATGGGAAAGAGCCTTCCAGTATTAGACTACGATACCCTCATCAAATGGACCGAGAAAGCACCAACATACAGTTCCATTAGATTGTGGAGACGACGAGCCCCCGTGTTGAATACTCGAGCTTGGTTGATCAGTTATCACGACAAGCTAGCCCAGGCGCTTGATACGGTCTACACAATTCACTGTCTCACAACGATCACCACAGAGGCTCCTTGGTATGCCGGAACTCGATTCAAGGATTGTCTGCAGCCTCCATCATGACGTGTTGTAGAGGGGAAGGGAATCCGCGAAGCAGGGTCCCCTTGGGTCAGTATACCGTGAGTAGCAGGTTCATGGACCCTTTGCCAAGAGATACCTCAATTTAGGTGCAGGCACCACACAAATATGATATTATCTCCAAAGCCCTTGTATAGATAGCCATTGTATAGCCACTAGAAGCCTTAAACCCCTTTCTGATCGGGAGATAGCGAGACCATTCGCATATTCTGCCTGACCATAGTTCGCACTGGTTTCCTACAGGGAATTCCTCAGGGGCGGCCGCTTATTGGTCGGACCGGCCGAGTCAGTCTCACTTTCCGGTAGGAACCCACTGCTGCCGATTGGCGCTTACCAAGCCTCGCAGCGATAATCAGAGTCGGGCATTGAGACCTAGCGGCAGTAAGAACTCTTCCCGCTCCGCACAGTATTGGGGCTGTTGCTGCATGCAGGCCCCCCTCCCCAGGATTGATTGAGGCCGAAAGCTTGGGGAGGCTCATTGTATGCAGCGCTCAGGTGAGGCGTTCGGACTTCCATGGATTCAACTGAGGCATTTCCATAAGACACCAAGGACGCTTTATGGTCTCTGCGCACGAAAGTGGTTGGAAGTCAACAAGCTACTTGAATCATGAAAGCAGCAACAACGCCACTAAGAGCACCGATCAAGTACCACTTTATCCAAATTGTCGCCCTCCAAGGCGTTATTCAGCAAGGGCTGCATCGCGAGAGCAATCTCTACCATTCGTAAGCCTTCCGTCAGGGCGTGCTTATCCGTGAATCAAGCTTACCGATCCGCTGTACCTGCCACGTCACACTGATCGGATGCGTGCACACCTTTCGAGTCTGATAACCATGGATCAGGTGCTGGAGATATGGCAGGAGCGCGGCCATCCCGAACCCTTACCGGCGTCGGATTCCTATTGTAGGACTCGGGCCTAAGAACCGCGTTCTCCTAAGCCTGAAATCCAAATAATCATGCTCTGTCCTCTGCCCCTCATCCTGACAATGAAACTTGAAATAATGTTGTAGTGTGATCCTCAATCTATATCGGCGGCGCTCTCGTCTGAGACCTTGTAGATAAGAGGTTCCTAGACTTTACGGCGACTCGTTTCACAACGAGAACGCGTCTTCTACTAATCCGATGCTGCTAACCAGAACGAACGAGAGACATCCGTCATACTCCCATACCGCGATGACGCTCTCGAGGGAGCTTGCAAACCCAGTTTCACTTCCTTCAACTCCGAGTTATGAGGCTCGAAGTCCCTGAAGGAGTAGTATGAGGGTTTCTCTTCCACTGATTGGTTTTGATTTACTTCGCTGTCGTCGTTCGATTGTCGCGACGTGACCTCGTCGTCAGATATGTTTGTTCGTAGATCGTGGAGCTGCGTGATGTCGGTATCGACTGACGAATCGTCGTCCGCCTCAAATGAATCACCACCTTCCTCCGAGCCTTCACTCTTCGACTTCCTTGTGTAACCGGGGACTATGGAGTCCTGAAGCAAGAGAGATTCCTTTGGATCCGGTTGTCTAGCGATGATTGGGGACTGTATGTGATATGAATTGGCCGGTCGTGGCGAAGCCGAGACCGCGTAAGATTTGTTCACTGGATTTTCGAGGACTGGGGCGGCGGCTCGCTCGGTTGCCGTACGTCTCAATTCAAGGAGCTGAACAGCCAGGGGGAAAAGCTTATATGTTTTGCACAGTTCGATCCCGTAGTCGAAATCGACATATGTTCCTGCATGCTTGGCCGACAATCGTAGGACCTCGCGTGCCTCAGCAGGTAAGCCCCGCAACAGCTTAGGCATCATGCTTTTCCCTGCCATTTGACTTGCAATATGAGAGCAATTGATTTTCCAATCCGATCTTCGAATGGCGAGTCGACGAGTATTGTACATCAGTTCGATGAAAGGTGATAGTGATTTCTCAGACCCGTTCGCAAACGTCAGCCGATCGACCGCTTCGAGTGAACCACCACCAGGCGGCAGAATCCGTTTACTGCCTGTATTATTGTTATACTTCTCATGTAAGCTTGTTCCGAGATCCAACAAAGGCTGCAGCTTTTTCCCAAGTCCAAGCTTATCACAAAGCGCTTTCCCTTCAGGGATATCTATCCATGCGTTCATGTGTCCGTGAGTCCCTTGAGCCGGAAGGTATTGTACTTTGCCTGCATCCTTCAGGGCCTTGAGTCTACGCGTCCGCTGGTTCTGAGTCAATGGACAGAGTTTGAGGATCTGTGTCGCGTTGATCGAACAAATGTCTTCTTGCAGGAGTATGACTTGACCGTCAATTGTCATCTGGAGAAATCCCGCCTTTGTTTTCGCGACCTCAATACCGGTCAGCACGTGTTGGCATCCAGACATATCAAGGAGATAATACCTTGTCGATGGGATCAGCTGCCGGAGATACCTTCGACGCACCTGAGGCGCGGACTTCGGAAAGATGAGATTCTCGCATTCGACGATGAACCCTGCCCTCGTCCGATGAGTTGCTGGGCGAACCTACGGGCGGCGATCGATGTTGTTTGGACCCGAGAACTATCGACGTGATCTCCAACGAAGGCAAATGTCCCGTCGACGGTCGAACGCGGCCACTCGAACGTCCAGAGACGGCCTCAGTCGTTTCTTGAAACGATTGCGGTACACCTTCGTTTTTCTGAGATCCTGAGACTTTGGGCTGGCCTTGGTCGTCAACCATCATCCCGACATGCCCCGCTCCACCATTCTTCACCTCGAAACCAGTCAGCATGTATTGCATCTCTACTCGTCAAAGAGCGGTTTGCCTCACCAAAGGCACGAAATTCGTGGCCGGGATGGCGATCGGAGGCGAATGCTGGTCGCAGACCTTCTCAATGCCTGTGTCGGATGGGTGACCTTGTAGATTGAATACGTGTTCCAAGAGAGGCCGCAGCTTCTCCTCTAGTCCGAGCTCGATGCAAAGCTCCTTTCCGCACAGGATGCAGATCCATGTATTCTGGGTCTTTCCGACGGGCCTTATCTTGTGTTTTCTCTTGCGCCTCAGATCATTGCGCATTTTACGCTGCTCCACGGGGCTCTTGTGCGTGAGCTTGACGATTTGCGTTGCATTGATCGTACGATCCTCTTTTCGGACGAGCACAATTTGATTATCCACCCTCGTTCCGATATGTTTCCTGTCAACTATCATCACCTTGAAGCCGGTCAGCGCGTATTACACCCACATAGATCAAGAATGGAATACTTCGTCAACGTGGTCAGGTTCCGAAAGGACCTTTGAAGCATGCGAGGTGCGAACCTGTGTGAGGCGAGCTTCCGGTCGACGTTTAACCCGGCTCTCGCCGGACGAATTGCTGCACGAACTCACGGCCGGCGATCGATCTCGTTTGGATCCGAGACGTCTTGACCTGACCTTGGATGGACCGGAGATAGCCTCAGGAGTTCCCATTCGGGGCTGGGGTGCATCTTCGTCGTTCAAGGATCCTGTGACTCCGTGCTGGCGGGAAGTCGAGATCGCAGAGCGACGGTCGGAGATGGAGGGTCTCGCCTGATCGTCGCTATTGTGACTCCAACCTTGCCGTACCGCGTCCCACAGGGCGCCCACAATGACAGTGGGTATTTCTTCCTCGTTCTGTGCCCCACTTGTCAGGGCTTTTGTCTGCGTCGGTGTGATCCCTCCCGAGCCTGCCGACGATTTATCAAAAAGCCCCGACCTGGACCCCTTCATTAGGCAGGCACCGGCAGAGAGCCGCTCTTGTGCCTTCATCCGCAGCATTCCGTAAGTGAGAAGATCGATCAAGCGATCCGAGTCCCAGTCCTTGGCATGCTCAACGAGACGGCGGCACCAGGCTAGGCCCCCTTCCCTCATTGCGGCCTGCCCGTTTGTGCGTGTTTGTTGGTGCTGCTTCGGAAGGGTGTACACGTACTCCAACACGATCACTGCTAGCGACCATATATCCACTGCAGTAGTGTACCTTCCTCCGGTGAAGATCTCGGGCGCGATATATTGCTCTGTCCCGCAAAAGGTCTTTAGCTCGGGCTGGTCGTTCGCAAGGCCAAAGTCGGCGAACTGCACGCGCAGAGGAGATCGACCTTCGACGAGGATATTGCCCGGATTCAAATCCCGATACGCCACGCCTCGCGAGTGCAGGTGTTCAAGCACGGTCAACCCCTGGAAGAGCAGGTCAATAGTTTCTCTCTCAGCCAGACGGGTGTGAGTATGCTGGCGTTGCAGGTTACCCAATGGCAAATACTTCATGATGAAGAAAGGCCGCGGGACCTCCTGGAAATCCAGGATCGAAACGATGTGTTCCTTGCACAGCGGTCAGCGTCTGTGTCGTCCATTGGGGTAGGTTATGCTTAAATGTGGATGCTCCCTCATGATCCGAATCTCTCGGCGGATCTGATTCAACCATCTTTGGCGCTGGTGATCCTTTGCCGACGGTGGTTGGTGGAATGTCTTGCGAGCGTAGATCGCGCCGGTGCTCACGTCGATAACCCTCTTGACCCGTCCAAACGAGCCCTCGCCCAGCAACCCTGCGCGAATGTAGATTGGACGTTGCCCGGGGGTGCGGGATTGACTGGGCGCTACCTCGGTGATGTGGCTCTCAATGCTCAATCCGCCTAGCGGAGGACCGGTGGTCTGACTGAGCTTCAGAAACTCGTCCACCTTTTCATTGTACTTGGCCTCGCATGTCCGGTGGCTGGCCAGGTTGAACTTGAACTTGAGCCTTCGGACATGGACTTGAACCTTCCATTCCTGTTCATCCCCATTTTGACTCTTTGGCTTATCCAGGTTCAGTATCCACGTGAAGTGATGCCGCACTTCGTGTTCCGCCTGCCCATCGTAGCTGACGGCAGATCCGTTCGTTGAGGAATCCCTCAGCACGAGGCGTTTCTCTCCCCTGATGACGTCGAACGTAATATGAAAATGAACGCTGCTGGTGTCTCGTACACCTCTGGCCCCTAGCAGAACATCACATTTCTGCTGGTCTGTGCCGAATGCGTAGCCTTTGGCAGGATCTTTTGGCTCTTGCTTAAAGGTCAATCGCAAGCAATGCTTTTTGCTGTGGTCCTCGCTGCCGTCCTGCGGTAGACTGCGGGCGGGCGTGGGCTCCCGACTGGAGATGGCGGGGCCTTCGTCGCGGCCTTGAGTGGGAGGTATCCAGCGTTTTTCGTTGTCAGGGAGACTGAACGCGCTCTCCGCGTAGTAGGATTCATCCACTGGTATCAGGGTGGCGATAAGGTCCGGGTCTTCTTCCATTTTGCACACTCTGGCCGACGAGATTAAGAGTTCTGATGGCAGGTTCTTATGCTGCCAGCCCTCTTGGTATGCATAGATGCCTCGTTGGCACTTGTTTCGTAATGGAGGGGCTAGCGGTGTTGTGCGGTGTCTTGTTGGTTTTCCTGTGTACGCAGGGGGTGACGCGACGCGCTCCTTCGGCCGATAAGGAGCGCTTCTGTGTTGTGTGGATGGTGGGGGGACGGGGAAGAGGGGGCTGGGCCAAAAGACACGTGACCGCGCTAGATTTCCCTTTGGTCGAGGACTTCACAGCCATCTATGCTGAAAATTCCAACTTATCTATTCACTCCCTCCTTCCCTGGCCGAGATGTATTCTGTCGAAGAGGTCTTGAGCTTGACGGTCTCAGACATTCCACCCGAGTAAGAATATTCCCTTGTGCGGACGAGTGTAACATCCGCCGTTGTACTGATCACCTTCATTCTGGAACAGCTTGATGGATATTGAAATCGAAGGCTGGTCGGATCTTACGCCAGAAGAAAGCGACCGATGTATTTCGAAGCTTCGGTAAGGACACTCCTAACTCAGCTCTGTCCCTCGTGCTGTTTGACCGGGCTGACTGTATAAAGAGAGTTGAAAAATCAGAGGGATGAATTGGCCCAGACTTCAGCCGTGGATGCCAATGCTCTGACGGATAAACTCAAGTACGTTTGAAATTCTTGCTCCACATGATCGCCTTCGTGTGCACTAACATATTTCTCCACTACAGCCAGGTCGAACGATCCCGCTCAGCAACTCCATATAACCCATATAATCCCAATGATCCGAGCGAAATTGCAAAAGACCAGAAGAAAGATAAGGAATCCTACGAAGCTCTGATCAAAGACAATGGTCGGCCATGCTACCCCATCGAACTCGGATTTGACGTCTTCGGAACCCCAGGGCAATACGAGGACATCATAGAGTACTGGCAACAGGACACCGGCGCATGGGAAAAGAGACTGGTGTTCTCGGCCCAGTTGAGTCGGTGGAAGTCGTTTCGCAATCGCCAACAGCGCGATCGACAGTATTGCGTACGCTATGATTGGTTTCCCAAGCTCCACGAGTTTCTTCGTAACCGGAGGCGTAAATTCGGATTGGACGGCGATGTACATTTGTGTGAAGTAGCGGCCGATCAGAGCAAGCTGGAAGATTGGATGGAGTATCAAAATCACGAGCTTATGAAATGCGAGAGGTTGGAGGAAAGTCTTAAAAAATCTCAAGAGAGATTGGCTTCTAACCGCAAAGCATTGGCGGAGGAGGGGTATTCAGCGTTTGAGGAGATCGAAGATATGGAGTTCGGACAATACTACAGCATGAACCTCGACTGGCATGAAAGAGAAGCGAAAGCAAAAAAGAAAGAGGAATTGGCGGAGCGGAAGCTCAAGATAGCTAAAACAAGGTTGGGGGCCGCTCAATCGGAGGAAATAGGGGAAAGCGTTGAACGAGACCAGTGGATCGGATGGTTTGTGAAGGAAGTGGAATCGCAGCGGACAAAAGTCGATGAGCTACAACGCTTGGCCCACGAAGCCAGACGAGATGTGGAGCCTTATGATCAATGGCTGGAGGCGAAACGGAAAGAGTGGGAGGAAAAGGGGTGGGACGGATGGACCGAAGAAGGGCGTCGTCTAATCGACTTCGAGAGAAGCTCTGCAGAGTACCAGACCCAATTCGATAAAAGGCAAGAGCTCAACGGACGGGCCCACGAGGCCAAAATGGCACACTACTGCGCAGGATTAGAGGTGGAGTTCGCCGAGGAGTTGGTGGAAACCGCTCGAACAGAGGATCTGGCCCAAACCGTGGAGCGAGCAGCTCTGATCAGACGGACTCAGAAAGAAGTGCGATTTGCTGAATTCCACTTGGCAGAGGAGAAGGAGTCAACGAAAGTGTTGGACCTCAAGACGCTAAGGCTGGATAATTTATATTCCATTGTAAGCTTGAAAAGACGACTAAGACAACATAACGTTCTGTTAGACTGGGTCGAACAGCAGCGTCAAGAGCTGGTCAGCGACAACGCCAGTGCCGCGCAAAGAAGCGCCCCAAGGCGGTCAACAAGAATCAGCGCCAGAGTCCCCCGTGCCACTGAAGCATCCAGTGTCAACTACCCGATGAACAAGCGTGTTTATCCACCGAAACCGTCGACAGCAAAATCGATCCTAGGCCCGATCGATCCAGCGAAAGTCAACAAGACCTGCAATAAGAGACGGAGCCCTTATCGAAGGGCAGAGATCTCGCAGCGCCAAGTGCATGGGACGGAAAATACGATCATCGATTCCAGCACTGCCGAACCTGAAAAGGAAGCGGCCGTCCCGATCAAGGACGGGATGTGCGCTCATCTCCGCCCTATTCACTCGTCACGAGTCTCCAAGCCCGCCTCAACGAGACTGATGGGACAACAAAAGCAGGACGCGAAGCTGTCACGAACGAGAGACGTGCACCGGCGGACAGGAAAGCGCCCTCCGAGCATGTCGTCGGCCTCGAACAGGAAAATAGTCGAGCGATCAATGGATACTTTGCCGTAGGGAAGGGCACGGGCATCAAGGCCTCCCACCCTTGCAGGAAGGTCGTTCTCGGACGGAACGGGTGCTTATCGACCTGAGCCGTGTTAACAATCTCCAGCATCCCGCCTTCCATCTGTACAATACCTTCTTCACAGCACTCCATTACCCCTAGGGACCACATCTGTCGACCGCTCAAGCTACATGCAGCAAGAAGATTCGTCTTACGCACAACAGAATCAGTTGGAGAACGCACCCTTTGACCCTGCGGTCTTCTTTCAAGAAGCCGATTCCTACACAGATCAACCACAGCTTGGAAACCCATCCCTCGACCGTCTGAGCTTTTTGCAAAAAGATTCGTCTTACGCACACCGAAATCAACTGGAGAACACACCCTTTGACCCTGCGACCTTCTTTCAAGAAGCAGATCCCCACTCACATCAAAGAAAATTGGGGAATACGTCCTGCGACTGTTCGACATCTGCGCAGCAACGGAATCCATCATTCGCATATTGAGGGCAAGTGGGAGGCGAGTTTTTCAATTGTCCGACCAGTTTACAGTCATAGAATATATCGTGAATATGTTACAGCGATAGCGACTAGCAATAGCCTCCATTAAACTTGATATTTCGTGCCACACACGATACCGATGTCCGTTGAGTTTAGCGGCCACCCATTTTCCAAGTCTTTTTTTATTCCACCGGCTCGTTCTCCAATCCACCAGCTCTTTCTCCATGCCGTGAGCTCATTTTCTATGCACTCAACGAATCGGGCCCAGTCATTTTTTCCTACCCGCGAAGATACAGTCCAACTGGGGCGTAAAATAAATCTCGATGGTGTAAAATGTATACCAGCCCGGCTGCTGCAGACATTTTGGTTTGAGGTGTAGGCTTCTTGATGTACAAATTGGAATTAAACAACCAAACTTTGTTGGTTTTTTAATGGTGATGTTGTTCGAGATTCGCCATACAATGTATCCTAAATGTTATTGATTTTAAATGGATAACGGAATTTACTGCTGGTATCATCATGTACATTTAGTTCCAAGCTTGCCAGTAAATTTTTGATTTTAGAATTTAATCTTTTGTTCAATCTGTATATTCGATTTCCCCGGTTATCCTTTGGTTGTTGATTGCTTTAAGGAAGCTCGTTTTGAAAAAAAAATTAGCAAATCTTTGGTTTTAGTTAAGGTAATTTTGTGTTTCTTGACACCGGACATGTTAAACGTAATAGCAATTTTTAAAATATGATTACTACTTTGAAACTGACCAAATATAGAAAAAGGTGTAATTATTATTGGTGGCTTATGTGATGAACAGTCTTAAAACCAAGATGTAGAAAAAATCTTTGCGACAGGGCGGGGTAAATAATAAATGTTAACGGCGGCTTTGCTTATGTGGTCTTCAAAACGCTTTATTAATATTGGTTTAACAAGAAATTATTGCGACATTCAGTGCAAGCTTTTAGTGCTATGGCTCTGCTTTTTGAAAGCATCCACTAAATGAACAATTGAAGCAAATACCCATGAATAACAGCCTCAAATCAATTGCAACCAATCAATTCTATTTTACAAGCCTTTAATATTGGTGTCGGCTGCTGTTCAGTCAAGGTCCGAAACAAAAATTCGAGGTTCAGGCTGCGCAATGGGGTATGTGGCATATCGATCAATAACTACGATGTTTAAGTAACGTCGAATGTAGTTTATAAAGCAATCAAAATAATATTGGTGGAGTTATGTATAAATTTAATCAGGATGTTGATGGCGAGCTGTTTGTTCAGCATTGATTCGCTCAAAGCCAGCGTTCGTCAATGTATTCTTTTGTTTTTTTATGCTTGCCCTAATTCCTGAACATTTTTGCCAGGTTGTTCATGCTCGTCAGCGTATTTGGAATGAAGGGAAATTTCGAACAAATTATGACTTAACAGCCATAGAAAGCTCCCTAAAACAGCTCTCAATCAGTATTTGGGAGGAAGTCAATGATGCATCGAAACGGAAATTGGAGCAGCTGTTTGAGAAGATGTAGGAACAAAAGGTTTATAACGAAGTCTTTCGAAAGACTTGCGCGGAAGCACTCTAAAAAAACCAAGAATATTTATGATGGGACCAAGCAGGAAATCAAGAATACCAAAGCAGACAACACCGTGAGAGCTGGAAGCCACTGTGAAGCCAGGGCCGTAAGGACTTCTGAGCCGTAGGGCAAAGAAGGCCTCAAGGCGTCAAAAATTGCAAGGGTTTTTACACTGTAAGGAAAGCAATGCCCTGGGGTTCGCACGCGAACAGGCTTTGAATTATGTTAGGAAGATGGATGGTCTAGCACCCCTGAGAGAGTGGTCTTGGAGATTCCTTGACAGTAACATGGTACTGCACGTCAAGAACGGCCAACCGCTGCAATTGTCCAAACTCCTGCTTTGTGCAAGGCAAGATCGACCTTGGAAGCTCCTTAGGTCGAGGGCAATTGGGGGAACAGGGTCACGTTGTGTGTAGACATAATCGATTTGTGGGGTAAAAGAGTGATCAGGGGATTTACAAACCCAGAACCTCAGTGCGACTGGGATCTGAGAAAGACCAGGGCCTTTCGGAGGTCAATCAGCCAGGGGCGGCTAAGATTCGGAGATCCCTCGGGGTTTGTAAAGTCCACTAGCTCTGCGCGAATGGAACTTGAAAAAGACCAGGGCTTTCGAAAGCAAAACCCTACGGTAAGCAAGGCCCTACGCGCCCGGGGTGAGTAGACCCGCAGATGCCGTGGGGGAATCGCAGCCGTAGGGTAAAGAAGTCCCTAAGGGATATCTTTACCCTACGGCATTTCCTGCTTCAGGGCTTGGCTTACCGTAGGGGCTTGCTTACCGTAGGGTTTTGCTGAACCCTACGGCATTGCTTTCCTTTACGGCCTTGCTTACCGTACAGCTTTGCTTACCATATGTTTCCATAACCAGGCTCGCAATTACTGTTTGTCCTTGTGTACGCTACGGGCGATTTCTCACACATTAGTGGTACGCCACGTGTCACGTCAGCGCAGATACTCCGATGAAGGATTCTCAGATTTGCAGACCTATGGTCCGTAAATCAGGGATTCTGGAAGGTCCTATAATTCGAAATATAACCGCGAACATGGTACCTCGATTCGTTCCAAGTTGATCATTCCTACTTCATAATCTAGTCCTTGAGCGGGGACTACTAGAAAGCAAGCTGCCAGCTGAAACGAGTCTTTGGTTATTGACGATCTGCCAAGGTAAAGCACACTTCACAGAAGCTGCACAGCCTGTGTGCTCTTAGCCTCTCCGTTCTTGTCACCCGCCATCGAATGTCACGATGTGATTACACGTCCAAAGTACGTAGGCATCTATACCGTACCTCCGTCGTTGTCCCGTGTGTATTCAGGTGAAAACTCACAATCTCTCTGGGACTCGGTGGCCAGGAATTGTTACTGTTCGATATGTGGAACGTAGATCTCTGCTTCACGCAACTTCTTCAGATCATTTGCTCTTTGCAGGGAATTATGGCTTCGCGAAACGAAATTTGATCGGCACGGCACGTTTTGCCAGCATCAACGGTTATTTAGATATTTGTGAGTGTCCGTCCTTAATGTGTTCTGCTCAAATACTGAATACAATCCTAGTACAAGATCGCTGCTGCGACTTGGAATCTCTCGGATACATGCTTCTCTACTTCCTCCGGGGCTCCCTCCCGTGGCAAGGTCTTACAGCTAAAGATCAGGCGCAGAAGGATGCTTTGGTTTTGCAGAAGAAGAAAACAGTCAATACAAAAGATCTTTGCAGGGACGTCCCCAAGGAATTCGAGACCTACTTCGACCACATACTTTCCCTTGCCTTTAACGAGACACCCGCTTATGCCTATTTGCGCAAGACCTTCCGCGATCTCTTCGTGCGAGATGGCTTTGACTACGATTATGTTTTCGATTGGACAATCCTGGAATATTTGAGGCTTTGCCGAGTAGGGTTGACCTAGCTTGGTTTCAGTGTCATGTATAGCAATCTTGAGGAAGCCAAGAGAAAACTGCGGATATTCCCATAGGTCCACAAAACTGCAAGGCGGCCGATGTTTGAATAGCACAATGTTATAATGCGCATTACCTCACCGAGTTGAAAGGCAGAATTGTTCCATCGTCCACACATAGGCAAATACCTAGATGTAGAGCCCAGCGTGCAGGACGTCGGGGGTGAGCCAATGTATAAGGGACAGCGTAATTAGCTGGATAGGTACGCTTGTCACATACATTAGCCTTTTCCAACTAAGGCACACCAATCTACGAGAAAACGAGGGTTTCTTACATGAGCGAGCAAGAATTTTTCACGTCAATTTCTTTTCCGTCTATGCCTTAGTACCTTTCTAACGTGTCCACCCACCCACTCTGAACGAATGTCTTACATTCAAGCTGTTGCATCTCCAGCCATTCTCGATCTTCGCTCGCAAGTTCATCTTGTCTGTTACTACCAGCGACTTCTGCTAAAAGCTCGCTGATTAGTTGATACTCCCCGTTCCAGCAGTTGCGTATAATCGTGTCCTCAGCAGAATCAGTCAGTAGTGGAAACTCCTTTTTTTGAAACTTTTCGCCTAGGATGACAAAATGATCTCTACCCCAAGATTCAGTCTCATAAGGCTCGTGACCACGTAGGAGTGTGTAGTAGACAGAGCCGATGGCAAAGGTCTCTGTCCGAGCGCCTGATTTGCCATAAG
>JAABUL010003666.1_pt1 | contig 22285 bp, 10 predicted proteins | sample 5559151 | NCBI WGS metagenome assembly JAABUL01 (sample SAMN10711876, study PRJNA513368) | rock metagenome | isolation source: Antarctica rocks | place: Antarctica: Victoria Land, Pudding Butte sud | reverse complement strand
GCCGATACGCTTACGAGTCTCCTACTATATTACCCTCCTTAACCGATCTATATCCTAAAACCTATCTACGTTCTTAGCTTACGGCGGCGTAGGCTTATCTACTTTATCCTTACTCTACTCGCTATCGTCTCTACTACCGACTTTACTATTCTCGTCTATATTATTATCCTCGTCCTCGTAGTCCCTCTAATCTTCTTTAGGTTTACGCTCCTATATAAAGGGGCTAAACTTAGTCTATTAGTAGACTATATTCTATAACTACTCGATCTACGGATCTAATAACTATATACTATATACTATTAACTTACCGATTTCGTACGGGACGTATTAGTATACAATCTTAGACTTCTTACTAGTACTCTACCCGTTATAGTACGATATAACGAACTCTACTATTCTATTCTCGGCGAATACTCCTCTTTAGCCCTATACTTCTAGTCCGTTCTCCGCCTAAATACTAATTAACTCCGTAGCTCTAGCTAGTAAACTAGCCGTTAAATATACTAATACCGCTAATTCTTCTTTAAACCGTTAGACAATCTAGTAATAATCTTTAACGTTCTTCTCGTTCTATCGTATATTATCCCTTCCCTCTACCTTATTAATAAATTGTAGACGAAACGACGCTCGATATCTTCCTCTACGAATAATCTCCTCTATATTACTTACCGTCTATAGGAAAATCATTTCGGCTATCTTGTAAAAAATTCTAACTATTACTTAACTCCGCTATATTATCTACTAATTTCTTAATGTCGAATTCTAGTAATAGGTGTACTACGCTTACGAATAATAACTCCTTTCTTAATCGGGCGTTAACGGTCTTATATAATCTATAAACTATAGTACGAATATTATCTATACTCAATCGGATGCCGTTTACTAGTATATTCTATCCTTCCTATACTACGGTACTACTAGCCTTAGTAGTTATCCGGATTTTTAAATCGTACATCCTCGTCCTTAAAATCTAGTCTATAAGACTAATACGGCCGCTAAATTTACGTAACGTTATATACCGCTAGACTAACGTATCTATACCTTCTACTATAGAGCGTACTTAGTCTTTCGCTTCTTACTCGGATAATCCGTCCGTTATTCCTATCGCGATACTATCTTATCGTATCCGCTATACCTAATATATAATTAACGCCCTTATAACGCTTACGATAGCGGACAAAATAGGTATATAATTTAACGCCGACTTCTAACTACTACTCTAGGTATCGATACCTAGTACGGATAACCTACTAATAATACCGCTCTCGAACTCGTTATACTTTAACTTATAATTAAATATGTTAATCTTAAACGATAAATATACGTCCTCGGTAACTTAACGGCGCTTAGCCTTCGCTACTACTCGATCGCTATAGGTACTATCGTTCTACGACGGTAGGTAATCGATTTAGGTAGCTTCTCGTAACTTCTCTAAATATCGGGCTTATCTTTCCGTTATACGATATTTAGGTCGCTCTGTTTCCGATACCGTCTACTATAAATATCGTAATATATATACCTAACTATCGCTATACTTCCGAATCGTCTTAACCTACTAACTAGCGCAGAGTAGCCTTTCGTTAGTATCTACTCCCGTCTCTCGACGATTAACGGATTCTAATACCGCTTTACTTACTATTTTAGGCCTATATATAGCGAACGCTACTCGAATCGATCGTCGTATACTACGATATACGTACTCTAAGCTACGTTCTTCGTTTTCGTTACCCTCTACCTTCTAGATATATAGTTTAATCTAATCTTTATTTACGAACTTTAATAAATATCCTACCTACCCTATAAATAACAACTATATATTCGGTACGAGACGAATCGAATTACCCTCTACCGACCGTTACTCTTTCGCTTCTTAGAATACTATCTTAATATTAGGAATATATATTTTGTACTTATTCCTCTCGTTACCGTCTACTACCCGACGCTACCCCCTCGTTAGACTACCTAATACTAACGGGGACCTAGATTTTCTATCTAATCGCTTTAAAAAATTGTTAATTTAGCTACCTTACTAACTATAACTAATTAGGTATATATATCGACTTCCGCCTTATATCGCCGCCTCTTATCTACTTATTCTTCTATCTGTATTTCTATATATAATAGTCCTACATCTTTCGAATTGCTATATATATATACGTATATTATACGTCGTCGATAGTTACCGTATATTATAAACTATTCTATCTTACTAGTAACAACTTATATAGCCCTAAATTCGGACCTAGATACTATACTTACTCGGGTACTTACGCGACTCCGGTAATACTACGAATACGTTTAATAATACTCTTGCGCTAGGCTATATTAATACGAGTATACTAATTTTTTAAATGTATCTTAGTATATATTAGAACAACGGCAATCTAGTATAGCTTATACATAATAATACGATACTCTAGTAAATATTAAAACGGCTCTATAGTTTGTTTACTAGTTTTATAGGGCTATCTATACTCTTACCTCTTTTCTTTATAATACCTACGTCTATCTTAATGTTTTTCGCTATTATCCTAATCGACGAACGCTATTATTTAATATTCCTACGCCGGGGTTATATAATAGCCTAGTATATACATCCTAGGGGCGGCCTTATAGGATTAGCCTAATCGGCTACTTTCTAACCCTAGACCTTCTAATTTCCTATATCTAACGGCGACGATAATATATCGCTATATCGTCTTACGTTAGTATTATTTAATTTAGTAGTTAATTCGAATTTATCTATTCTCGCTCCTTAAATCTTTAGAGAAGTACTTAGACAATTTTAAGTAAACGACTATACTTAAACGACTATACTAGTCTATAGTTTTAGCTAAGGTACTAAAAATTTATATAGATATATAAACGACTATATATATAGTCGTTTATTAGAACGCTCGTTTATAGTATAGTAGTAAGCGCTTCGCGCGTATAGGTTCTAGTCTTCTTCTGTCCTCTAAACAAATAATAATAGCTTTACGCTAAGTCTCCGGCTACGCGTAACGAGTACGCTACTCCCTAGAAGTCCTATCCCTTCTAAAAGAGGATACTATATAAAAGGACCGGTATAATAACGTATTACGTCTAAAGAGATATATAAGAACTCCTCCTATAAGTCGAGTATATAAGCTATGCCTAGTAGATTGTTTAGGTCCTCCTACGGGCTCTACTCTAGGCTCGCCTTTAGCTACGTTAAGCTCTAGTAACGAATAGTCTCTATAAAATCGTATTTCTTACTAATATACGCTATATTTAGAATCTTAGAGGTACTAAACATACTCCCTAAGTTACTAGTACAATAATAAATAACTTTACAAATTACTAAGAGTATATCGCCGTCGTCTTCTAGTAAAGGGACTCGTATATAGCGTACCCCTTTATTCTAGTCGTAACCCTCCTTATATCTAGACGAGAACATCTTATCGAAGACCGAAGATACTAATAAAAGGACCCTCGTAGAGATATATAGGTCGAAGTCCCCTTCTTACCCTTAAACCTCTAGTATAGTATCGTACTAGTAGTCGACGGCGTTAAGTATAGTAGAATACGCGTTGCGATTTATACTCCGGCGCTATTAGGCTTCATTTTTACGGCCGTCTATACGCCGTAAGTTAGAAGTAATAGAATTAAGGCGAGGGGACTAAAAGCTCGGACGAAATTTATATACGAAAGTAATAGAATCGCCGTAGTTCTAATAAATAATAAGGTTCTTAGGTTAGAGAGTAATTTAATCTAATTAGTATAGACCTTTTAGTAAGGTTAGGACTTAAGCGGGACCTAAGTATATCGAGGACTCTCCCGACTCCTCTATACTAGTCTATAGTTACCCTTATTAGGGGCCCTCTAGTGTTCTTATTAGAACCTTCCTTCTTAGAGTAGCCCTCGTTCTAGTAGAATTAGGTCTTTAGTAAGTCGTATCTACTAGAACATTAATATTTACGTAATAGGGGGTACGGGCCAAAATGGCCTTAAGAGGTAATAGACTAGCTAAATATAGCTAGCGCGGCCGCTTATATACTTTCCGTTGGAACGGGGGTCTAAAAAATCCTATTTTAGTTCTAACTAACAAGCTCTACTAAGACTTTATTCTAAGAAGGAAGGTTCTAATAAGATTACTAGGGCCCTCTATAAAGCTAGGGTAGTAGTATAGGAGTATCGTTACCTTCTTTAAACCCCTACCTAGTCCGTTCGCTACCGTAACCCCTTGAAAAAACACCGCGTACTATTTTACACTCGTTTACGAGCTACTTATAATCCTTAACTAGTCTAACTAGTTATACCTTAGTATCGTACTAACCCTTAACTACTACGAAAGCTACTAATCGCTTAAGGATCTCGTCGCTTATCTTAAAAGTACTTGCTCTTCCTTTCTAATTCCTTACTCTAACGGTGTAGTTACTATATATAGTTAGAACGAAGATGTTTATATAGGTCGGGAAGTCTAGATTAGGATGTAGTCGACCGTCTAGGGCGACTAGTACATACTCTTTTCTAATGTAAGTAATAAAGAGTCTACCGCGAACTAGTCTAGTCCCCCCTAACGTAATCCTAACGACCTCCTAAACGTTACTTACTTCTATCTATATACTAGCTTATTTATATATACTATTTGCTTATAGATATCGAGTAGAGTATTAGGATTTCGCCTATAGTACGAAGAGGTTCTACTAATTATATAAACGCCTACTCTATATATACTCTTCCCGAAGCTCTACCTATATATCCCTAAGGCTTACGAGTATAGATAGGCTCGAGAACGATAGGTTACAAATTATACGTCGAAAGTAATACGTCGAAGATAATAAGCTAAATCTAAGACCCTTTTAACTTTACGACGGTCGGAATTATACTAGTAACTTAGCTACTACTCGTACTACTTAGACTACCCTCCCGCCTCTAAATACGGTCTCCTCTCTAAGCTAGTTAAAGTAGCTATTAGTACTTACGAAGTCTCGCTTAATATACCTCTATAGCTATAGAGCGCCTCCTATACTATCGAAAAGCCCGTAGTAGAGTAGAAGGACTATATTACTCTATTATACCTCCCCTAGTTCCCCTTAGTACCCGATTCCGCCTACTAACATATCGATCGTAGATTCAAATACTAGAAACATCCTATAAAGGGCTAAAGCTATTACTTTCCCTTTTCTTTATACCGCTACTATACCCCGTTTCGCTCTAGAATTACCCGATACCTCCCTTAATATTAAGAAAACAAATAGTCCTACGCCTCCTCTCTTACCCTATAGAGTAGGTAGGTCTCCTATACTACTACTAGATCTTCTCGATATTGTACTAGCTTACTATATACTCGAAGCTAGTCCTATTAGATAAGATCTAGGCTAGTGTACTCTTCTCTTAGCTTTATAACTTCCCGAGGTATAATAGCGCCCTAGTAAGTACTTCTCTATATGTTATAGGGAACGTCTTTAGGTATATACTACCGGCTATACTAGGCGGAGTCTAAGTACTCCGTAAGCGACGTCCGATAATACTACTAGCCTCGAAGGTATTAGTAGATAGCGTGCTAATCGCGCTCTTTCTATAGACCTACGTCGTACCTAGAGCTATTCGATATCTAGTTTTTTAACGAGTCTTCGCCTCGCCCTATAGCTTCTACGTTAGCGCTAACAATACTAACGAGTAGGCCTTAAGCCTATCTCGCCTAGCTCTACTAGACTCCTACGTAAATATAACTAGTAATTCTAGTTTATTTACGTTTATAACGAGATAAATATATAGATAGTCGAACCCCTTAGCGAGTGTAGTAGTAGCGATAATATATAGCCGTTTAGTACTCGTAACCTAAGTAGAGAGGATATACTTTTTCTCGGCTATAGAGCTACTCTTAGAGGTATAAGAACTATATTAGAGTAAGCCTAATAGTTCGTTAGCTTCCTCGCGTATCCGTACGTATAGATTGCTTTTAATCCCGGGAATAATTAAACAAATTAGACTCGATCTAGGCGTCTCTAACCTCTATAGCTACTTCCTCGAGTAGGCTACCTTTTTGAATATCTACTTTGCAAACTATATAGAATATATTCGACTAGTTAGTAGAAGCTTAAATTATTATTAGGCGGAGAAGGTAATTACGCTCTTCGAACTCCCTCTATATTAATAGAGGTAGCGTAGCGGTTAGGTAGACGAATTGCGTACGAAGGCTACGGATGTTAGTAAGGTCGATAATTTTAAGTCGATACTCGACTATAGTAACGGTAAGGTAACATTCGTCTAGGACGACTCGGTCTAGCTTCTACTAATTAGTAAGCGCTCGAGTATATCGTATAAAACCTATAGTATACGCCGCCCTAACGCTAACGAAAACGAGTAATACTTCTCCGCTCTCGCCTAGGAGCTACTCGAGATAATCGATCTTTAGCTCTTCTATCTATCGAAGTAAGTCGGCTTAGAGTAATATAAGAGGTATAATAAGGATAGTAACGCTAGCGTCGGGTAGCGTATAGGGTAGTATAAGGAGTATACTTTTACCTACTCCTATAGGTAAGATAGCTATAACCTACTCGGTCTAAGACATAATAGTAACTAGAGCGTGTTCCTACTCTACTATCCTCTACATTATTTAATCGTTATTAAATAGTTTCCTTATCCCCCTAAGTAATACTTCCGCCGACTATAGCTTCCGCGGCTTATATACTCCCGTTGCGATATGTTTCGTTAGTCGAGAACTCTCTTCCTATTATCTACGTTTCCTAGCTTTAAGAATAGTAGCGACGCCCTAAAAATCCTACTACAAAGTTGAAGTACGTAGGCCTATCTAGATTAGGCCGTCCTAGACCTTACTAAAGGTTGCTCCGGTTTAATTAGCGTATACTCGATTAATAGTCTACGTCTTATAATTACGTTATTTCGTTATTACTCGAATATTCTCTTCTATTTCTTTAGCGTCCTCGTCGTCTTTATCGGCTTCGAAGTAGCCAATATAAGTAGCGAATTTGGTTTTAACAATTGCTACTATTATCTATCGCTAATTCGAGATATGTAGACGAGGTATTTAAGCGCGGATTCTTACATATCCTAAGTATCGACTAATATAGCTAGGCGACTAGACTTTCCTACTTGTTTCCTAGAGGAACGAAGTAATTAATGCCTTTAGTAATAACTACCGTAGAAAAATTTGTCGTAGTCGTTAAACGTAAACTATATAGTCGAGTAGTAAGTCACTAATAGGATGAGCGAGGAATCGGATGTTTTCTTTATATCTCCCTGTTTGCTAGTGTCCTTTATAGTACCTAACGTAAATTATGATTCTCTCGTAACGGATAGTAATGGGTCGAGGCCGCTATATGTTTTGCTAGGTTATAGAGAGGAACTCGAGCTCCTGTAAGGGTTGGCTGCCGCTAATATAAATGAGAACACAGAGCCGCTTAAGGAACTCCTATACGGTCGACTCGTACGAAGCTAATACATTCTCTCTCTAGGTGAGCCGAGTAGGTAAGTAGCTATCGTCGGCAAGGAAGAGTCGGCATAATTACGGCGAACGCTCTATAGCCGCTAAAAGAGCCTTGTCCGCTCCTTGTAGGTAATAGGTATTGTTACGATGCTAGGTGAAGTCCTACCTAATGGTTCCAATCGTAGGATTGTCCTCTAGCGTCTAAGTATGCATTCGACGGAAGTCTTTCAGGCCGAACATGAGATCGTCGTATAATAGCCGCCGACACTCGTCGTACTCGGATACTAGCAGCGTCGGGATATAGTCTATGTGTAGCTCCGTATCCTCGTATGTTAGCACCTTCTTATCCTCATCCTATTCCGCCTAACGATCACTTACACTGTCCCTCGAGATGTGGAAGATTAGTAAGCGCCATCGCAATATATCCCCCATTAGAGTTTCAACAGTTTGCTGTAGATGTCGTTCACACCGGTCTTTAATAAGCGATAGCGTATCTACATTGCCTTGGAGCGCTTTCTGAGCGCTATCGTAGAATATAATCAACTGCACGACCCATATTATGCCCGACAAGTGGCTGTTGAAGTCTACAGGCTCCATCCAGCCAGATGTAGACGGTTTGATGCTAATTATCGCGCAGAAGCTCAACAGAGGCGAACGATACCGTTGGGTCCACGTGTTGTAGCAGATGAGGAGCATCCAGATTCTCACCAACTCACCTTCTAGGTCGCCCTCGTGGTTGCACTTCCAAGGCCTATTGGTAGGCTGACGGTGTTTGGAGCGAACATTACCTCCGCGGCGTTGCTGGTTTACCTATTGATGCTCCTACACGCCGTGTTTCTTGATTGCATACTCTGTCCGGCATATATAGCGACATAGCGGACCTTCCTAGGGACACGGTAAGCCATCGAAGAAGTTGGGAAGTTCTGGGATTGCGGCGTCGTTGGGATGAGGGTATACGACATCGGACTCGCTCTGCGCAAGATCGGGGAGGGACTGTATATACTATACAATACTCTTGCGGTGATCTGCGGGGATGCGAGAGTGCGAAACTCTAAGATGAGTCGCGTTCACGCCTGTCAGCCTCGTCGAGCAGAGTCTTCACCGCCGAAGTAACGTCGTTGTCTTCTCCGTCATCCCCGCTATCACCGTGACTTCGAAAAAATGCCGTCGAGGCCCGCCGAAGAGAGTCTGCACTGTGGCAGGTTGCCACTGGGCGCCAACCGCTTTGGTCCACCGGTGACGTTGTTTGTTATGCTCCAGCATATTGTTCTCGCTGACACAGCAGTAGACATAAGCTCTGCACTTCCACCCTGCCTGAACTGTCAGCCCAGCGATGGCATTCTCGACCTTGTCCGGTTGTTGTATATGCTCCGGCTTCAACAGCCGCAACATCGAACAGTGTTCGATGATTCGCTTCCGAATCGGCAGCGGCATTCTGCATGATGGTCTTTTAGATGTCGCTTCACGCCGCCCCTTGGGACCACACACTGCTTACAGGCGACGCAAATTGCGGTCTGGTACTCTTCGTTATACAACATTCGACTGATGACATCCTCATCTCCACACTGGACAAGGGCTGCCATACTGAGGACCTAAAGGTGCAAAATGATGTTTGTACAATAACGGCATAACTCGAGGACACTTCTTTGACCTGCTAGGACCACCCGGGATTGCTAGACTAGTAGTAGAAGTCTTTGGGGAGCAGCTTGGGATAGGAGAAGTAGACCGTCAGAAGGAGACCGCCCTTTTGGCCCCATGGCACGTGCTTAGGTTTACAAATTTGCGGTAACCCTACTAGAAGGACACCGTCCTTCTCGCTGTAATAATACCTGACCTGACGAGCCTGTATGTGATCAGAGACGGGTGACTGTATTATTAACCCATTGCCGCGATAGATAGAAGTATAGTAAGGGAGTAGAGAGGATGGAAGAAGTTGCGCCGCTACGGCGGCCGCCCAAATTTCCGCCTAAATTTCCGTCTAAGCTTCCGCCAAACGGCGGCCGACGGCGGCCGCCATATTAGGGCTACGGAACTTCGTAAGCAGTCTTACTCGTGAACCGACAGCTCTTACGCGAGATGTGGATGCAATTGCGGTTTGTGCCCTGTTATTCGAGATGTATAAGAGCGCCGAACTCGTTGGACTCAGTCAGATCATCCTCGTCACAAAGCCCCATCATCTCCAACCAACACCGCATCAAAACCGAAGATGGCTTCCCCATACGCCGTAGCACATGCTGACCCCCAGGGACCTGGAGATGCTCGTCCAACTGCCCTTCAAATCATCGAAGATCAGGGTGTGAAAGGCAGGCTTGATGGCAAAGTGATCGTCATCACCGGAGCGACGTCTGGCATTGTACGAGATTGCCTTGCTTCGAATGCTGATCACATAGACTAACCGGTATGCACTACAGGGTTTGGAAACAGCCCGTGCACTGTCGGCGACAGGAGCAACTTTGTTCTTGACAGCTCGTAACCTGATCGCCGCCAAGAAAGCGACCCATGACATGCTTGAGCCTGGGCGAGTATCCTTGGTCGAAATGGACAACAACTCTCTGAGGAGCGTCCGAACGGCTGCGAAAGAAATTTTGAGCAGGTCGAAAGGAAATGTCAACATCTTGATTGCCAATGCAGGAGTCATGGGCATTCCAGAACGCCAACTCACGGAAGACGGCCACGAGATACATTTCCAGACCAACTTTTTGAGCAACTTCCTGTTGTTCCAGCTTTTGAAAGACGCCATGCTTTCAAGCGCTACCGTCGGTTCCCATTCACGGGTTGTCGTTGTTTCTTCTGCGGCGCACCGCTCGACCTTGCTTCCAGATAGTGACGACTACGACTCCGAGAAGGGTCAATACGATTACAGCGTGGCATATGCAACCTCCAACCTCGGGAAAATCTACCTCGCCAATGAAATCAACCGACGCTATTGTAGCAAAGGTCTCATTGCCAACAGCCTCCACCCAGGAGGAATCAACACCAATATCAGCCGCCATGCCGGCCCTGAATTTGTTGAGATGATCATGGCAATCCCAGGGGTTATGAAAATCTCGAAGTCCCCGGAGCAAGGAGCGGCTACGACTGTGCTCGCCGCGGTGGGTAAAGAGTGGGAGAATAGAGGAGGAAAGTACTTGGAAGATTGTGCTGAAGCGGAGCGCGGGGAGGACGACTGGAATACATTTAGCCCGGGATGGGTCAAGCAGACATACGACTCGGAAGCAGAGGCACGCCTTTGGAAAGATGCATCGAACATGGTTGGAGTCGGCGATGTTGCTTAGATGAAGTAATGTCAAACATTTACTATCGATTCTCGACATCTGGATAGCTGGACTCGAGCGGGAGCACCTATCCACAATGCCACGACAATATCGAGTCGGTATGATTTGATTTAAATCGCAACGGCTATCCACCATCCGACGCGACTCAACAGCGTTGTGGTTTGCTTATCGTTAGGGTTGTTACCAAACGCTAACCCTAGCAAGAGCATTGCGGTTTGCTCAAAACTCGACGGTAAGATCTTCTGTGATCATGATCAAACTTACACGCGAACAAGAGACGGCTCGTATTAGAAAGCCATTGCAAAGTTCCATGAAATTAAAATAGCGAATGTTGACATATCAACGTCGTCGTGTACAATTGTCATAGGATTAGGGTAAGCCAAGCGCAGAGAAGGCAGTCCATTCCGCGCAGTAACACCGTTGTGATTAGATTTAAGCGGGCCAATCCCGTTTGACGATGAAATGAACAAAGGCGTCAACCCATGCCAAAGTGACGAAAAGGATGAAAGGAATGGGAGTAGGGTTATAAGACCACGGATCCGAGACAATTCATTCGTTACATCACCAATTTGCACCATGGAAGATTTCCAGGAAATGTTCTAGCATTTCCCACAATACAAAATCATCGTTTGTAAAACATGCAGATATGCACCGATTCCAAAACATGTGAAATGTCAATTACAAAAGTTACACAAAGATGTAGCAGCCGAGAAACAGGGCCGTGTTGTGGAAGTCGTTGAAAATTTACCAAATGTTGCGCAAGCCAGAGGAAGTCAGGTACCCAGATGAAGAGACAGACCCGGTCCCACATTTGCCCATTTCCGCAGGTGCATATCAGTGCCGGTGGAAAGATCGATCCGGTCAATCGTGTCAGTACGTATGTCGGGGCAAGAATCGTTGGGGAATCCATAGACACTGTCGGACAGAGCACCATTGGCGGAAATGGCAGGAACAAGGAATCAGGCCTCTGTAGTACATTGAGACCAAGGCTTGATCGTTCCATCCGGTCTTCACAGCGTACTCCTTGAACTTGGCGGTGTACGTGGATGCCGATGTCTTCTGAGTCAGTTGTTGAACGATGCGGATTGCAACTTGCTTGTCGTTGCTGAGTCCATAAATTCCTCGAATCTCGGAGAGGAAGTTGTCGAAGTCGGAGAACATTCCTCCAGTGTCTTTCTTGTGTTCCAAGGCGTCGTTCAGTCTGGGTCGGATCCATTGCTGAGCCTCTCCACGTAGGTAAGAGACCGCTGTGAAAGTCTTTTGTTCCGGCTGGATTCGCTCCTGACGAAGGAATAACATGACCTGATTAAGCCAGTCGTCCAGCTTGTTCCGATCTCCATAAAAGAAGTCGGGTTTGGCGACCTTGGAATAGCCGAGATCTGGTGCACGGTTGGTGCTTCCTTCGCGATGGCTAGAGCCATTCTTGCCTGAGGTACTCATCTTGAGGGTGTTCAAAGTGTTCTGATCCTACAAGGTAGTATTACGAGTAGAGCTCGTTGGAGCGGAGTGTCAAGGCAACTGGGTTGTGTAACGTAGTCTGATTGGTTGTGACCTTTCAGTAAGATTGTAACATGAGTTGAACACGAGCATGTCGAAGACATCCTCGGTTCCTATATACATCGTAGCTCGACAGTTCCGTTGTCGAGCGTCCTGGCTCGAAGTCGAGCCTCGCTTAATACCCAATCATTTTGTGGAGGACCCTCGAGGTTTCAAGGTCCGTAACATAAACCCTCTCTTTACAGCTCAGGTGTGTCGTACGATGGGAAAGCGCGTTTCATCTCTTGATGTGCACGAACACCCAGTATGTGCTCAGCCGTTCGTTATGAATACGCAGCAACATCTACCGCAAGGACTTTCCCAGGATATCCCGAGTCACCATGCGCAGTAAGGTACAGCGTCTTGCTATCCCGCGAAGTCCTCCCAAACGCAGCAGATGTATCGCCCTCGACGACGGTACTATTTACACCTCCAGCCACGATAATAAGTTCCCCGCTCGGCGCGGCCCTGACCAAACTGTTGGATGTATCAGTAGCGATGAAAGCATTACCATTCGCGTCCAAGGCAAAGTCATTAGCCCACCCGCCAAGAAGGGTAGGGTAGTTTGGCTTCGACACAATCGTCTCTGCCGGACCCATGGCAGTGCCGTTTTCGGCAAGGGTGAAGCGACCGAGAACAGGGCTTGCGAAAGAGTTCGTGAAGTACAGGTAGTCTCCACGAGAATGGATGCTTCCAACTGACGCTTGTGTAGTCTCGTTTGGTTTCAACGCTGGATCGTCGATTAATACCCTAGACGTCCCGGTTGATATATTGACTTCGAAAATGACCCCTTGGTTCGCGTCCGCGACTAAGACGTTACTTGCCGCGTGAGGCTGGGTTGTTAAACCGTTGAGGAAATTAGCATCCACGACGTCTGCTGCCTTCTAGATTTTCGGAATGCCGTCGTCGCTACTCAAGTCGATTGTCCATATACTCCAGCTTCCCTTGGTACCTAGGAAGGTAGCGAGTGAAAAATTGCCGACCACGACCGCGAAGTAGTCAGGTTTGATTTCAGTAATACCCATAGTAGAAGTGGCGTTCGGGAATGTGTGGACCAGGGAGGCGCTGTAGTTTGTAGGGTGAATTTCCCATACCTCAGGGGCTGTGTCGAGGGTTACGAGGATGTTGCCAGATGAGCGTACGGCCAAATTTTCAACCCAGGTGCCATTGGGAAAATTGTAGATTGTATGTACTGGAGCGCAATCCTTGCGCTTCTCGGGGTCGGAGTAGGGACTGTCGCCAGAGTTGTCACTGAAGCAACCTCCATTGGCTGTGACTTCAAAATAATCTCCCGTGCAATCATCGTTAGTCCATGTTCCGAAAGTTGCAGACGCAATGGCAGCTGGCAGACAGGCCAAGACTGCAGCGGCAAGCTTGACTGATAGCATGGTTGTACATAGAGAGGCGTGGGATTGAAACCGTTCGATGTCAACTCTCTAAAACTTGACCTATGTAAGTCAGCTTTAGGACATGAGTGTGTACGAATGATACATACCAGAGAGAAGATCTGACAGATGTGTGGGGATGTGGTGAAGTGCCGCTGTTGTTACCTGGAAGATGCATTAGTATATATATCATCTGAGACCTACGGGATCACTTTCAAAGACAGTCATCTTACGGATTGATACAGACATGCCTGGCGCTAATGGGAGTCGTAAGGGCTGTCGGTTCACGAGCAGGACTGCTTACGAAGTTCCGTAGCTATAATATGGCGGCCGCCGTCGGCCGCCGCTTGGCGGAAGCTTAGGCGGAAATTTGGGCGGAAATTTGGGCGGCCGCCGTAGCCGCGTAACTTCTTCCATCCTCTCTACTCCCTCACCATACTTCTATCTATAGCTGCAATCGGTTAATAATGCAGTCACCCGTCTCTGATCACATGCAGGCTCGTCAGGTCTGCCGGCTCTGCAAAGCCCGGAAGCGCCGATGCGACAAAGCTCTCCCGTCTTGCTCCGCCTGTGCCAGGTACGAAAAGTCCTACGATCTCAGCGGACCCGACTCTGTCACTCCAGACGCCTTCATTCTGACTAGGTTCGTCTATTAGATGCAGATTACCGTGCGACTACGGCAGTTCTGAGGGTAGTCGATCGACCACCTCTGCCCCAGACACAGTCTCTTTCGCTCCACTCATCCTCGGTGGAGACGAGCACGCGGATGTCCATCAACTCGATTATCCAACAGCCCTCTTCTTAGACCCTTCCGTTCTCCAGCATGGCCAGGTCGATTTTGCTTCCCGGACACCGTCGGCGCCTGCTCATCTGCTGGACATGCTCGGCACTGCGGACGACCTCTACTTGACTGTAGGCGAGTACATATTGCACATCCACTCATGGTTACCCTTCATCTCGCGGACTCGACTTCAACAGCAATGCGCTCGGCAGTCGTTCCAGAACCAAGCTGATATCCTGCTATTACTCCTCGCTATCAAACTTATCACAACGCCGCCGCCAGCCAATCCCCGGAATCCTCGGACCTCGTTATACCGGACCGTCAAGCACTTATATGTAGAGGTAGAAGGGTCATGTGCTTTGACTCTTTCAACATTACAGGCAGGCATTGTTGTGGCTCTCTACGAGGTTGCGCAGGGCATCTTTCCCGCTGCCTTTCTGTCGGTCGCAGGATGTGCACGCTTCGCACATGCGATTGGCATCAACGTCGATCGAGCAGTCGGAACGAGGAAGCCTCTCACTCTAGTCGAAATAGAAGAAAGAAACAGGGCATGGTGGGCCATTGTCATCCTAGACCGGTCTGTCCCCCTCCGTTTGTGATCATCAGACGTCGATCGCTTAAGATCAATGCAGCTTCGTTACGATCGGCTGTCCAGGTCGTCCGCTGGTCACGGCAAATCCAGATATGCATGACCTCCTACCCGCACATGAAGATCTCTGGAACGAGGGAGTAAGTCTAAAGACGAGGGATCTCTTGAATAAATGCTGACTGTACCTCAAAGATCGTCAAACCAGAAGATTACTCCACAGTCTCTTCGCCTAACACTACTCACATGGGGAAGTTTGCTTTACTATGTCAGGCTTCGAGGCTTTTAGGTCAAGTCCTTAATGCGATATCAAATCCATCCGTCGACGGCGATGAAACCTGGCTACAGCTGTTCCGCACTCTGCAAGCGATGCTAGTCGCTTCTTTGGACGTTGAAAGCCCGGACTACGATCAGATCACAATTGTATACTCTGCTCTTACAGCCCTTTGTACGCCGTGGCTCCCGTCCGCTCATACGGAAGCAAGTGTACCTGACAGCGAGCGCTCTCGATGCGCCAGCCTCTTTATTCAACAACTAATAGCAAGGATTGATGCTAATTTGATTGGCGTTGAATGCTTGACCACTCGAGATCAAGAGAGCATACCCCCGTGGGGACTATTCTTTGCGTATCGTGTGTGTGTGACGCAATTAAGACCAAGCTCCAAGAACACGGAGGTTTCGAATGCACTGAGAACCTTCCTTAAGAAGATCGATTCGAGATGGAATGTTGCCGGTACGATCTCTACCCACGGGGATCGGAGAAACGCTGACTGAGTGCTTGCACTAGGTATTTATCTCGAATTGCTCGAAGCACACGAGGTCAATCAACTCGGAATATCTGGAGGAAATCGGAAGTTTTGAGATCACTGAGGTACGGCAACTGCTGCATTCAAACACTATGCCCAAACGCTTAGTGGAGAGCTAACATGTTAATAGGTGGCAGCTGAAAACATGATGAAGTCGAGGCTTGAGAGACGGTTTGAGTGCAATAAATGCAGAAAACCCTTTGCGGAGCGGACACCATTTGATCATCACAAAAACACATGTTATCCACCGGATATCCTGCCCTATCGATGTGATCATCCGACTTGTGAAAAACGGTTCTTGCCTGCGGCCGGCCTTAGAAAACATTACCGAATACATACCGGAGAGAAACCGTACAAGTGCAGCTTTTGTCCAAGCAGCTATACGACTTCTAGCGACCGGAAAAAGCATGAGAGCATATACCTAGAAGTCCCGAAGAAGCACGCCTGCGCTTTTACAAGCTGCGGCCGAACCTTTATATATACTAAAGATCAATTGACTCATTATCGACGACACCTCGGCGAAAAGCCATGTCTACGACAGGTGCAAAAAAAGATTTGCTGCCGCTAAAGCATTGAGGAGTCACAGCTTGACACACTCTTCAGCGAAGCTACATAAATGTCACATATGCCTCAAGAGGTTCAAATGGCGGCATCATCTTCGAAAGCACATAGCGGTTCATCTAAATAAGCGAGAACATGTTTGCGCAATTTGCAGAAAGCCATTTAACACTGTAGGCCTCCTACACAGGCACTCAAAGACACATGTAGCTGAGAAGCCGTACTAGTGTCAGTCGTGTGAGTTTGCTTGTGCAGATCGGAGTAATTTCTCGAAACATCAGAAAAAATAGGATGGATATGAAACGAGAAATCTTTCGGCTAAAGTGCCGAAGCTATAAGCCGTTTTAGCAGAATCCCCCAATGATACTCTAATTGTCAAATCTCCTAACTCAACAGCAATGTTGTCAGGTAATAACCAAGCACGACTAAGAAGCTAGCTCGATTAGTAGGAGGAGCCTTTTATAGTCGTAGTAGAGGCTCCTTCGTATAAAAGGAAGCGTACCTCGAATATATAGCTATAGTACTATACAAGAAGACCTATTCGAGGAGCGATTAAACATACGATTTAAGGTAAAGCCCGTTCGATAAGTAGAATAGCCTTAGGCAATATAATAATTTTATAGGTATATATATATATATATTGTTCCTATAGTTAAGAGAGTAGCGCTTATAAATAGTTTAGTCGGCTCTAAGAGTATCGTAGTTAGCGATTATATTCTTATTAAATATAAAGACTCGGAGGACGTAACATTTAATGTTACGGTATAGTAGAAGGGTCGTATACTTAAAGTAAGAGCTTTATGTCCCGAGTATATATTTATACGCCTAGCTTAGCTAAATCGACCTAAGGACTTAGAAACGGGCCGAAAATCGTTCTATCGAGAGAATAAATTATTTCCTATAAATTAGATAGATATTATCTATATATACTCGGTAAATAGTTTCGTAGACGTTATTTACTAAGATAATGCTTCTAGTACGAGCTAGCTAATAAACGATATAAGTTATTCTCTTTTCTTTTCTTTTCTTTTCTTTTTAGGAGAAAAATAGCTTTTAGCTCCTAATACTAATACCTTGTAGGGATAATACTTTTAGCGGCGAATGTACGACGCGTTAAATATAAAGACATTTTCTAAGCCTAGACTTAGTATCTCTCGGCCGAACGTAATAGAAACATTAAAACGATTTAGTTAAATAGGATCTACTTATACGATATCTCTAACGTATACTCGAACTAGGTGTCCTAAGGCGTCTTGCTATAACAGAAACTTTACTAAGATTCGCGATACTATAGGGACGCGGAGGGAATATTACTATAAATTATAAGGGACCGGAAGGATTTAGCTACATTAGCGGGAAGGCGTTGTGCTAGTACCTAGCTAGCTCGATTAGGCATGTCTATTAATATTTGTGTGTTTGTAATTGCATTAGAAGAAGATGTAGAAAATAGCTAGTAAGTCTATAAGTTCCCGTCTAAATGAAACTGGACGCGCGTCTCAAAGAAACTTCCAGAAGATGTGGCGGTGCGTGGTGACTGACATTTGCGCAGATATCGAGAGGAGCTAGCGCGATAGAAATACTTAGTTTTTTACAGAGCGCTGTGGAGCGCATAATGCTGACCAACACACGCTAGTGCCTGCTCGAAATTGCGCCATCCTCGGACGCCTCTTCGGTTGCCCGACAAAATACTTTCACGTCTTTCCTCCCTGCAGAACAGCTTTCGAAATTTCTTGACGTGAATACTCAGTGTCCAGCCTCGATGTCAGTTGGATTTATTTCCAGATTCAGTCGCGTGCTCGGACCTGAGCGGTCGAAAGCAGCAGAAGCTGTGATCGACGTCGCCAACAAAATGTTCTACAACATAACGCATGCTGCGTAAATTGACCTTTCAAATAGACGTCTTTGGAGAGAGATGGCTATAGAATCACAAGCGGCCGACATTGACTCTGGAAGACTTATGTGAAGAGCAGAATCTCGTCTGAACGGTGGTTGCGGCTCGCTACTGAGGGTGGCTCGCGACACAGGGACGCACGTGCTACCACCATGGCACGACCGTCAGGATCTTGTGATCATTCAGGACGAGGCCGAGGCATTACTCTTCCATCAACGCATCTCGATGGTGATATCGAAACAACTATTGTACTACACCGATGCCTCGGTCCGGAACGGGTGGGCTGGGGTTGCGGTGGTGAAGTATCAGCCTCACGGTACGACGACAGTGCCCAAGGTGGTCCGTCAAGAAACCATTGGACGGGAGAAGACATGTACTGTGGCGAGTGCGGAAATATACGCCATCAGGACGGCATTAGAGTTTCTTCGCAAGGACAGAGCGACGGAATGGATTGTGACAGACAGTCAGGAAGCGCTGCGGAGGATCGATAGCGGCGGACGGTCCAGAAAATCGGAAGCGGTGGTGCAGGCCGCACTCCGTGAGATACAGGTCATTCGAGAAAAATGGCAGCACCGGGGATACGGACCATGGTGGAGCCCGAGCGACGGGTCAGGGAGTACAACGAGGTTTTCAAGCTTCTCCGTAAAGAGGTAGAGGCAGACATACCCAGGGTCGTTGGCACATGGGGAAGGTAAACACATGCGATCGACAGCGCCCTGCCGGGGAAGCATACGCTACAGCTGTACGACATGTTGTCACACGAAGATGCAGGCATCCTGGCACAAGCAAGGACCGGTCATACGCACCTAAACGAATACCTGGCACGCATCAAGCGGGTCGAGAGCGCAGCGTGCGCATGTCAAGGCGGCGCGGAGTCCGTCAAGCACGTGATCCTACAATGCCAGATGTGGACTGCGCAAAGACAGCCGTTGAAGGAAGCCGCGGGCGAAAGATGGGGAGACGTGTTCTTTCTGCTTGGCGGGAAGAGTCGAAGAAGAGACGCAAGGACGGGGAAGCTGACCGACGGAGACAAGTGGCAACCAGATCTGGACGTAGTGCGGGCCACGATTGCCTTTCTCAAGAGCACGGGGAGGTTCTCATCCCAGGCACACGACACTAATTCATCTCAACAGGACTCTCACGGAGTGGCTACCCCTGTCACACTCGCATAGAAATTGACATGGGGAATATCTGAGTCAAGGCAGCAAACGGGAGTATAAATGTCAGGATAGCGCTTAGGGACAGCTCATACGGACACCAAGTCTGTGCAAAGCTAGATTGAATAAATCAAATCAAATCAAATCAAGGGACGCACGTTACTCGTCTTTTTTCACACCATTTTCTTGGAGCCATCAATTACTGACTTGTCTCTGCCAGCTCGACTGACCCAGTCGCACCTCTGCGGCCTGCTTCGACGTTGAGCATGGTGAAGCCAACAAGGCCGGCCGCTAATGGCTTCGTCAGCGTTATGCGAAAAGCATACAATCCGTTGGGTTTCTCCCAAGGGTACAACTTCGTTCTATGTAAGTGTCTAGTGCCATGGAGTCTACGTGAAGCTGACTGATCGTCGAGGAAACGGTTCTTGTCGCTTGGGTATCTTTTCGGCTTCACCCTCGCCCGCTTAGAATACCTTGACTTCAACGGCATCTTCTGTGGCCGCAATGTCGCTCCTGGCACCGGCGCAGCACCTGGAGAGTGCTACTATTATTCACAGGACCCGTTCAAGATTGGTGAATTCCACGTGCATCAGTCGCAACGAACATGTCTAGAGGACTGACTCTGCTCTAGGCATGAAGCTCCACCTCTACTGCATCCTGCCTGCCTCGCTGCTAGTAGTCTTGCAGTTCATCCCGGTCATTCGCCACAGACTCATTCTGTTCCATCGCGTTGACGGATACATCATTGTGGTCCTGTCACTTTTAAGCGGCGCGGGTGTCATCCTTATTTGTCGCCATGCCTTTGGCGGGGACTACGTAATACAAGTATGGTCGGGTGCCCTGGTGATCCTGACTACGATCGGCTACATCATGGCCTGGATCAACAATCTGGTGGCCTTGTATACTTGCTCTAATGCTTCCTCGCTTGCGACTGCCACATCGTGCGGATCGGGATAGGTCTCCTCTCCTTCTTACGCTTCCTCGGTCTCTATAGCGGCGCGGTCCGGCTTCGTCATTTAGATCGCCTATATACGGTGGGTGCCGATGTGGCTATCCTACATCGTGTGCTCTAACTACGGGTTAGGCTCGACTCGCCGTCGGGGGTCGTTGTTCTTCTACTACGCTTTATCGAACCGGCGAAATAACCTATCTAAAATCGTCTTGCCTTACTACGCGGCTACTTCGCCCTTAAACGTGTCGTTACCGGGATAACAACGGGCGCTCTGTTCGATCCCGACCTCGATTACGAAATACCGCTACTACTTTCCTACCTAACCCTCGACCTATAACGGTGCTACGCTACCCGACGGCCGTTTCCCCGCGTATCTCCCTCGCTTTCGTAGGTTCTACTATTCGTGCTACTGCCGACAATAGCGGGTAATAGCTCTCTTTTGCTGTTCTCGATCCTTTAGTTCTCTCGACACACATAATTACATATGCCGTATAGTGTGACTGCTTCGTAACGCAAACCGTCCCTATAAGCCTTCTACAAAAGGGGATACTACGTATTCGTAACAGCCCGTAACTAGTCCAAGATCCCGTAGTCTTTAGCTTAAGCACCGAATGTCACCGTTCTAGTCCTTAACGTAACATCTTCCAAAGCCATTACTACTACTATGTCGTCTATCTCGAGAGTTACTAGGGGTAGACTCGACGTCCTTATTAATAATAGCGGTGTAGTGATGATTATACTAGCTTTAGATGTCTTAATTAAGGACGGTAAGCGAAACTTCGAAAGTAACTATTAGGCCGTACTCGCTATAGTTCAAGCCTTTACTCCGCTTCTAATCAAAGCAAAAGGATGTGTAGTAAACTACATATCTACTAGTAGGGTCCTTCTTTTTAGGGCCTTTAGGAGTATCTACAATAGTTCGAAAGCCGCTACGCTACTCGGTAGCGAGACGTATGTTACGGTCCTATAAGGTAGTAGTATTACGTAAGTGCTTCTTTAAAGAGTAGGTAGTAGTAGGTATTTAGGTAAGATAACCCGAATATACTATAAATAGTTGTAGACCTTTTAGTAAGATTGTAATATAAGTTGAATATAAGTATATCGAAGACATCCTTAGTTCCTATATACCTAAGTAATTGTAAGTTACTCTATAGTACTCTCCTACTCTACTCTATAGAGCGGGTATAGAGTATAGAGTAAGTTAGTTACTCTATCGTCCTAGCTAAAGCCGTAAGACGGAGTAGTCCTTATTCTATCCTAAACCTATACATTCTGTATTATACTCGTAATACTATCCCCCTTCTAGCTTAGCTCGTCCCGAGCTACATAGCTATGTTTCCCTTATCTCGTTATTCGTTATTCGTATGTCTCTATACGATACTAAAAGAGTCGAAACCTTCTAGTACTATCCGTCGAAAATACGTAGCCGAATTTATTACCTTTAAGGGAGAAGTGATAGTCCGAAAATGTAGTACCTATATACGTTATTACCGGGTGTATTAGGTTTATTTGCGCTCTAGTAAATGTAGTAAGCATCTAAGTCGCAACTAAAGGTACGACGTCTAGATTACTTAGTTAGAGTTTTCGCGTCTTCGCTCCGAGAAAGAGAAGCTCGATTAGGGAATAAAGGACGCTCGATCGACGTAAGATTCCTTGTTTTTGGAACTAGAGAAGTTGTAGACGGCGCTACGTACTACTTAGGCCTACGAGGAACGTTTACGATAATAGCGCGATCTATTAGACTATCGCGCCGCGGAGGCGACTACTATCGAAGACCGTAGTATCCGGGAATAGGAGGCTAAGGAGGTAGCTACTAATTCCCTATTGTTTAAGGGTCCTTTAGAAGGCCTTACCCTAAACCTAGATCCTTATATATAGAGCGCGCTAGAAGGATATCTAGATTCTTTCTAGGATTTTCCCCTAGTTCTAGAGACTACTAAATCC